>Ga0209770_10000243_pt1 | contig 32396 bp, 48 predicted proteins | sample LauGreSu1BDMLBDD_2_FD_187572 | JGI IMG/M metagenome (GOLD analysis project Ga0209770, IMG submission 187572) | Freshwater lake microbial communities from Lake Michigan, USA - Su13.BD.MLB.DD (SPAdes) (version 2) | ecosystem: Environmental > Aquatic > Freshwater > Lake | place: Lake Michigan, USA...
TAATAATTATTCTTCGTCGTCTGGAATACCATTTCCATTTTTATCTTCTTTATTGCCACCAGTCGAAATCATTAATCCAGCAAGTGTCCCTGTAATAAATGTCGCAATGCTTGACAGTACACTAAAGAACATTTTATCATTTTCTGCTTGAGCTCCAATTGGCTGCGTAACGAACACAAGAGCGTAGATAACTCCAATAGTTGTAAGGGTCAAAACGGTTGCCATAACGCAACCAACTATGAACTTAAGGCGAGCATCAAGTTCTGATGGTGTTAAACGCTTTTTCACGGTGTGACTATCTCCTGTGTCGTTGTTGTTTCGTTTGGATTGAAACCAAGTAAAGTTTCTGTGCAATTTCCATCTACTTGGCATATTGGCGGATTGCATTCTGGCTTTTCCCAGTTTTCTGGATCTTGACATGAATATCTATACCTTCCATTGTAGCCACATGCTGAAACTGCAATCAGCATGATTGAAAGCAGTTTAATTAATCGTGCTGACTTGTACATGCACTGTAACCCATTAATTCGTTGCAAGTACAACTGTCAAAGCATGAAGTTTGACAATCGCAATGTGCACATTGGCACTCAGACTTTTCATGATTTTGATGCATCATTCTCCTTTGCCTTGGTCGCCTTTTTGTCTACGCCATTAAATACTTGGTTAATTTCTGCTATTGACAATTTACCGTCATCTAAAAATGCTCTAGACAATCCTTCAACAACAGTTGCAACTCCAGCAATACCTGCCATAAAAACAGCCTTCCAAAGAGGTACACCTGCTATAGTTCCAGCTCCAACAACGCCAAGACCAGATGCCGCAAAAGTGGCCACAATACGCATAACTATATTTTTAATTTGTTCCATACAATCCCTCCAGATATGATAGACTTAATAGTAACTACAACCCAGGAGCGTTTAATGCACCGTGCAAAACTACTACTAGCTTCTTTGTTATTTAAATTAAAATTAAAGAAAATAGTTGATAAAAACGATCCTTATATTTATTAATTTAAAATGAATTCTAAATCAAATGAACGCATGGAAACGGTTTTTCCATATCAAGCTATTTCTAAGTCTTGCCCTAAATTGATAGAACCAGCCTTTAATTTTCATGAAATTTATTCTATTGATAATAATTTAGATTGGGAAAAACCAGAAGAGCCAATTTATACACATCTTCCACACAATCACGATTTGCACAAAGCCTTATCATATAGGATTAATACAGAGGGATTATGTGGTGAAGACTTAGTAAATAATCCAGACATCCTAGCAATCGGTTGCTCTCTTACTGTGCCAATGGGTATTCCGCATAAGCTTTCATGGCCTCATATATTGGCTAAAGAATTGAATATGTCAGTAAATGTTGTGGCCTATCCTGGCTCTCCAGTTGATAGAATTGTATTAAATTGCTTTAGAACAATAGAAAAATATGGTAAGCCTAAAAAAATATTTTTTCTAATTCCAAACTTAACTAGACTCTATATAGGTGAATGGAGTAAAGATAAAGAAAATTATACAAAAAAACTATTTAATTGGAGTTGGGAATATAATAATTTTTTTACTCAGACTAAAGCAAACCAATATAAGCCACTCACATACAAAGACTTCTCTAATGCAAAAAGAAATATACCAATTGAGCTTATTATACAAAATGTATTTGCTAATTTAGACATATTAGAATTGTTTTGTTCTGTCAATGATATCGATCTTAAATTTTTCTCTTGGAATTTATTAGCTGATAAAGCATTGGACTTACGTGAATATAAATCATTTGCTAAACCTAATGATAAAAGAGATTGGAACTATGAAGATAAGCACGTTTATTTAGTAGAAGATTGCCATGAGCCAGCAGATGAAGAAAGTGAATACTTTTGGTCAGTTGGATTAGATAATCCAACTCCTCATCCAGGAGTGCATCAGCACATACACATCGCAGAACGATTTTTAGGTAGATCAATCCCTTGAGATATGATAGACTTAATGGTAAATGCGACCCAGGAGCGTTTAATGCATCGCTTAAAAATATTAATTTTTTCACTGTTATTTAAATGTAAAAACAGGAAAAACAAGACCCCATACACCTACTAATGCTTAGCATGTTTGAAGATTTTGACGTAGAAAAATTTCTAGCTTATTCTCCAAGATTTACTCCAAAAGATAAGATAACCCATAGTCACACTAAGGTTGGAAAAGAAATTTATCAGCCAGATATATATAGTTATATTTTTAATTCTGATAATTTTAGATCGATTGAATTAAACCCAGCTACTGACATAGTTGCACTTGGTTGTTCACATACTTTTGGAGTAGGATTACCAGTTGAATACACATGGGTTCAACAACTTAGTTATATGGTGTCAAAAGATATAATTAACATAAGTGATTCTGGAGCAGGGGTACAATATTTAATAAATACTTTTTATCATTTTTATAATAGAGAAAAAATAAACCCTAAGATTTTATTATGTAATTTTCCTAATTTTTTTAGATATAGAAAATATTCATTAAAAGATAATATAGTACTTAACAAAGCAGATTATATGGATCGCAAAGATATGGAACTAAATCTCCTATCTATGATAGAAGCAATTGAATCAGTTGATAACTTAGAATTTTTTTGTAAAAAAAATAATATACAACTTTTTTGGACGGTTTGGGAATATAGTTTTGGAGAAATGGAAATATATAATTTTTTCACTAAGCGTTATAAGAATTACTGTTACGACGCTCAGGCATATAGTTTTGAAAAAGTAAACAGTATGACTGAAATTGATTTAAAATCAAATATTAAGATTGATCTGCGCCCAGAAGATTTAAACGATCAAACAATACTTTATTGTCATGAAAATGAAAAAGAAATATACAAAGATTTATTTTACATGGCATTAGATAGATATGATTTACCAAGAAAGTATCAGGAAATTCATGATCAAAAAAAGTTGACCAGTGAACAGTTGAATAATTTAAAAAAATATTTATCAAATAATAAACCAGCATCGATACACGGTGCTCATCATGGTTGGCACAGAAATCATCATTGGGCCCTATTCTTTCACAATTTAATCAAGGAGCTAGTGTAGTAAAATGCTAATCTTGGGGATTAATGATAATGGGCACGATGCTGCTGTTTCACTTATTGATGGTAAAAATATATTCTTTGCAGCGCACGCAGAAAGATACTCTAAGGTTAAAAATGATTGGTATTTAAACCAAGAAGTTATTGATGAAGTTCTTTCATATGGTAAACCAGATATCATTGCTTATTACGAAAAGCGATGGTTGAAAAATACTAGATTAAGATTATTTGGTGGATTAGGAAAAGCTTCTAAATTTAAGTTTAGTGATTTATCTCTAATAAAAGAAAAGCAGTTCTTGCATCATGAATCTCATGCAGCCGCTGGATACTACACTAGCAATTTTGACGAAGCGGCTGTTGTGGTAATTGACGCAATTGGCGAATGGAATACGACTAGCATTTGGGTTGGAGAGGGAAAGAATTTAAAGAAAATATATGCACTGAATTATCCAATAAGTTTTGGATTATTCTACAGCGCTTTTACAAAACTAATAGGACTTATTCCAGGAACTGAGGAATACATACTCATGGGTATGGCTGGATTTGGTAACTATAATAGGTATTACAAAAAGGTAAATGAGTATTTTCCAACTTTTAAAAAACAAAAGTATAATTACCACAATGGTATAAGAGATTGGGATGAACCAATAAACACAGATCAAGATAAATTTGATATCGCTGCAGCAGTTCAGAAAGTCTACGAAGATAGGCTGATGGAGTTTATGAATTTTGCTAAAGGTAAAACAAATAAAAAAAACTTAGTCTTTATGGGAGGTTGTGCATTAAACTGTTCGGCTAACACTCAGCTGTATAATTTATTCAATAACATTTGGATAATGCCAAATCCTGGAGATGCTGGAAGTAGCTTAGGCGCAGCTGCTTTGGTTACTCGTCAACATCTAGTATGGGACACAGCTTATCTTGGCTATGATATAAAAAAGAACTACCCAGAAAAACAAATAATTAAATCTTTATTGAACGGCAAGGTTGCACCAGTTGCTTGCGGTAAAGCGGAGTTTGGCCCTAGAGCGCTGGGGAATAGAAGCATATTAGCTGATCCTAGGGATCCAGAAATAAAAAATAAAGTAAACCAAATTAAGAATAGAGAAAAGTTTAGACCCTTTGCTCCAGTGATATTAGAAGAACACGCTCAGGATTGGTTTGATATGCCAACAAACACTTCTCCTTACATGCAGTTTGCATTTAAGTGCAAGAAGCCAGATTTAATTCCTTCTGTGGTTCATATAGACGGAACATCACGAGTGCAAACAGTTAACCATAAACAAAATCCAGGTCTATATTCAACATTAAAAACTTGGCATCAACTGACAGGAATACCAATACTGTTGAATACTAGCTTAAACATAAGGAACCAACCGCTTATTAATGATTTAGATCAAGTAAATGAATGGAATAAAAACAATCCAGGTTTTGATATACATTAATTTTATGTGATATAATTTTTATTAACAGGACAATAGGGGATTGAGATAGATGAAATTTTTCTTTCATAAGAAAGCTATTTTGATTAGATCAATAATCTTAAATATTAAATCAAAAATACCATTTGTCAATACCAAAAATAAAGACCCTTTTATTTACTAGTTTATGAACTTTAATCAAGACTATTTAAACATCTCATTGGAAATAAACTCTACGGAGTTTAAAACGCTAGAGGGCCAATCTCTTATTCACCCAAGAGACGACATGAGTGATTTAGATTACTACACTGATCGGCGCAGATTGGGGTAAACCTGATCCAAGAATGATTTATAGAATAAATAAAAACGGTTATCATGGAACTGACTTCATAAAGAACCCAGACATTTTAGCAATCGGATGTTCAGTTACTGCTGGATGCGGACTGCCTTACGATCTAACTTGGCCCCATCTAGTAGCTAGAGAGTTAGGTCAAACGGTTAATGTTTTAGCCCAACCTAATGGTTCGGTACAAAGAATATTCAATAATTTTGTAAACTATATAAAAGAATTTGGTCTACCTAAAAAAATATTATTTTTAACACCAGATTTAAGAAGATTTTGGTTTCCAGAAATAAAAGAAAAAAGGTGGCTTTCTTCTTATAATTGGGATTACTCTAATAAAAATTTTAACTTTACCGAAAATAGAAAACAAAAACCTTTAATATATAAAGATTACTTCAATATAAACAGAAGCTTTCCTTTAGAGGCAGCTATATTTAGCGCGCTTACATCTCTCAATACTTTAGAGCTTTTTTACAGTTTGGGAATAGATTATAATTTTTTTTCCTGGGATGGTGAAACCAACTACGTATTCAATAAAATGAATAATGATTTTTATATCACCAATAACAAAGAGGAAAGTGAAATAAGCTATCTACTAGATCACGAAAAATGCACAGATCATATTCCTTTAAATGAAGACCAATCTTTTTTTTGGAATCTTGGTTTTGATCACGGTAATCATCCCGGAATGCATTCTCATATTCATTACGCAGAAAGATTTTTAGGAAAACCTCTTTCTGAAAAAACTATAAAAGAATCAAAGATAACTCAAAGACCATTATAGATTATTTACTAGGTTGATCAACGCCCAATTCTTTTAGGAAAGCTTCTTCTTTTTTCCAAAGCTCTTTGAGCTTATCCTCAATCGTTAAATAGTGATCCTGATTAAGGTTCGATGAAGATACATTCTCCTGGGCATTCTTCTGCTGCTTCAACTACGTCTCCTAGTCTATCGTCTGAAAAAGATGCTAAACCATCTGCGCCTTGTGGGTTTCCCACAGCGGCCGCATAAATCTTGTCGCCTTCTTTTACATACGCAAGACCATCTGGCATCATATGAAATACATCTGGTGCTATCTCTGCACATAGTCCATCTCCAGTGCATAAATCTTGATCAATCCAGACTCTCATTGCTCACCATCTTCCTCATCTTCGTCGTCGTCGTCGTCATCATCTCTAGATGATCCCACAACTCCATCTGGTATTGCTGCTAATCTACAATATCCACCAGATTCAATTTTTTGTTTGACAATTTTACACACTGTTTTTGATTCATGAAGAATGCAATTTTCACAACGTACTCCAATTTCATAATTATCATTTTCAGATTCAGAAACATATCCTACCCAAATACCATTGCCATCATTATCTGAAAGCTTGCCATATTTTTTGGCAATTGCCAATAAAGAATCAGCAAAATCTCTCTCAGCTGGAGCGACTCTTCCTGGCATACGCTCATTTTTCATCTCGTTAGTATTTTTAACTAACGATTTTTGATAATTAATATCAGAAAGCCAATGGTTTTGCATATTATTATAGTACCACTTCAGCTTTTGGTATGCAAGTCCTCGTGCAGTACATAGAGTCTTTATACTCATAAAGCAAACCTCTACCCACTTTGCTACCACAGGTAGGGCAGGTGTGAAATACGCCTTTATATGCGCCAATGTATTTGACTAACTTACCAGGTTTTTCTGGTTGACTTACTTTATTTGAAGAACTAACTTTTGCGGGCTTTTTCCCTGCCATAACCACCTCCTTAGTGTCGGAGGTATAGTAATAGCCTATCTGTTAATTATCTCCTTGTTCTTTTCCTATTAGCAACATAGCCACCGGCTAAACCAAGGGCAGAAGCAGCGGCGGCAGTCTTTAAATTTAAATGAGCGTTTTTACCACCTTTAGAAACGGCGCTACTAAGAGCGGTACTTGCTCTAGTGGCAGTAGGAACCTTTCCAGCTACAGCAGAAGCAGCGGCAGCTCCACTCGAAGCAGCAGCTGTTTTTCCACTTGAGGCTATAGAAGCCATAGGGCCATCTAAAACTTCATAGCTTTCTGAAACAACATCATCGGCAAAACTATTAAAATAGTCTTCATCGAAGTATCCAGCTGCATCTTTTAATGCATATTCTGCAGCTTCATCTACCGGACCTGCAGCCATACCCCTTGCTTTTGCTGCTTCTAGGTTTATCTGAGCTTGAGTTTTTGCTGTTTTTTGTGGAACTGGCGTACCAACAGTAATACCTGTTTTATTTTTAGGGGCAATAACAACACGGTCATCAGCAATTGTTATATCATAATCTTCAACACGACCTTCAAAAACAGGTGTGAGTTCTTCAACGTCTATATCAGTGCGTTTGCCAGCCCTTATTTCTTTAATTTGTTCTCTAAACCTAACTGTTAAATGATCACTACTATTGTAGATTATGTCTTCTTCTCTTGTCATGTCATCATAGCGTTTTTTTGAAATTCGTTTTAATTCTTCAATAAGCTCTAATCTTGTTTCAGCTGGTGTTTTTGCTACTGGTCTTCTAGCGGCGTCTGCTTCTGCTGTTTTTCTTGCTCTTTCAAAGATAGCTTGTTTTACTTGAGCTGGAGTTCTTTGTTTTTGTGTAGATATTTCTGCAAGTTCTTGATCAGCAAAAAAAGCTTCTTCTTTTATCGATAAATCTTTGAGTTCTTCTGGACTAAAAACTTTCTGCATTTCTCTAGTAGGTTCTGCAACAGAGTCCATGTCAGAGAGAAAAGCTCCTTCGCTAATAGATAAATTTTCAAGCTCCTCTGGAGTAAATTGAGCTTTCATTTCTCTAGTTGGTTCCATTAAATTTTCCTATCTAACTAATTTAAAAGCAGTTTGCATTCCGCTTTATTATTCTTGTTGATGTCCTACTTGCGGATTTAGCAATTGGCGCGCTTACTGCCGATATTGCATTATCAACAGTTGAGCTAACTACTGCTCTCGCTGCTTGAGCCGAGTCTTGCGCTATCTCAGGAAGAATACTTTCAGCTGAAAGGGACGCTTGAGCTATTAACTCATTTGTTCTATCCGCAACTCCTAAAGAAGTTGATCTTAAATAATTAGCCGCAGATTTAAATTGACTAGAATCCGCAACTGTACTAATAGTTTTTAATTGTGAAGGAGTTGTTGGACTTATAGATAAGCTAGCAGAAGTTCCTGAAGCTCTTTCTAGCATTGCTGCTTTATATGATGATACTAAACTTGGATCAGCTGATTTTTGTATGGCTTCTATAGATTGATCAATTAAATCCATTTGTCTCATTTGTAGTCTTCCGGAAAACATACTAGGTGCAGATAGCGTAGAATTGTATGTTGCGTGAGCTTCAATTAATGAAAGTCTTTCTGCTTTTTTTATGTTAGCTGACAGTAAATCGTCAGCTATATCTTCTGGAACACCAGAAGTTATATCCCTATTAGACACCTCTTGCATAAGTTCTGATACTTTTTCTTTGTATCTAGGTACGTAATATCCTCTTTTAAATCCACCACCCAGGTCAGCGTATCCACCTAATTCTAAATTTTCTGATAAATATTCTTTTAGATAAGTTCTACTAGCTAAACCATAGCCAACGCTATCGGCTCTTGCCTCTTCAAGTGCGTGATACTGCAAAGAGCCTATAGCTTTTTCTGTAATACTTTTATAAGACAAGCTTGGATCTTGAGTAGTCAGTTTTTGTAAATTGTTTACTAATTTATAATCAGATTCTTTAGCTCCAGATAGCGCACTGAATGAGTGGCCTAATTCGTGAAATATGGTGTGCACCGATGATGACAGTTTTCGCATCAGTCCATTTTTACCTGGCGGAGCAAACAGTTGTTCGTTTAAGAAAACAAAAGAGTGAACAGCAGTTGGATTTTCTAGTTTGATTCCCTGTCTTCTTAAAAGTTTTAAAGCTTTTTCTTGCCTTTCTCCAAAAAGATTTATTTGATATCCGTCTAGCGCCATTACCTAATTCATCTAAACCATATTTTTTTAATTTTTTGTCAGAAACAACTGAAATAGCAGTTGTTTTACCAACAGATTTACCCATAACAGGTTGACCAAGTGGAGCACCATCGCGTTCAAATTGAATAGTTAAGTTACTAATATCGGCTTGATCAACAACTTTTTGTGCTAAGTCAAGTGTATCTGAATGCACTCTACGACGAGAAGACCTACCTATGTTTATTGTAAAATCATCTATTCTTTGAGTCTTTGCCATAATACTAAATAGTAACTGTTACTATATATAATATGAGAGATCCAATTAGACATGGTGGGCTAAATGACCCCGGTATTGTTTCTGGCGGAATTGTATCTAGTGGTAATTTTCGTTTAAATAAATTTCAACGTGCAACTGTTTCTGATCCAAGAGCTATAGATCCAAGGTTTAGGGGACCCGGCATGCGTCAAGCTAGGGTCGGAATTAAAGGTCTACAGAAGGTAGAATCAGCTGGACTAGGCTCAATAGTTACCCCTCAATCGGTATCTGCAAGAGCTGGAATGAGAGCTAACTTTAGTTTCCAAAGTCTTAATTTTAATAACAACAAAAGGTATAATCCGTATACCTAATATGAAAAACATTCTAAATAACATTGAAAGATTATTTGGAAAAGTTTTACGGAAAAGCTATGTGGTATATCATATCCAACGTAATTATGCCACGCTCTCAACAAAATATTGAAGAATTAAATAAAGCTTCTAGAGAAGCTGGACTAGGCAAACGGATTTTAGTGTTAAAACTAATTTTTTGAATTAGTCACATCAATCTGACTAATACCATTTACCTTAATATTATTAATATCTTTTCTCGTAACAACTAAAAGATTAGTATTATACACAATAATAACTGGTGTTTCATCTAACATTACTTCTTGTATTTCTTTGCTAGCGGCTTTCTTCTTTTCAAATGTCAGTGCAGACATGTACTTATCAATAGCAGCATCAAGCTTAGGGCTATTAATATGCGATGCATTCCAGTCACCAGTTGATCTAAATTCACGCATTAGATTTTGATCTGGAACTCCACGGCCAACCCAATCTGATATTCCAAGATTAGAAGCTAACCATGAGTTATTATCATATTCGTATACTTTTCCTTTAATGGAAATTCCTGGTTCGTATGTGTAAAAGAATAATCCGCCACCGTCAGAACCGTCAATCTTGAGAGTAACCTTAATACCTATTTCAGCAAAAGAATTCTTAATATAAAGAGCCAATGATTTGATATCATCTCTGCCCCATGTGGAAAGCTCTACTTCAAATCCGTTTGGAACTCCAGCTGCTTTCATGAGCTGTTTTGCTTTGGCAATGTTTTTTTCACGTTGAGGAACGGAGGTATCCTTCGTTGGGTATGAATCCATAACGCTATCATTTGCTATGGTTCCACCAACTCCTTTAAGTATTCCCTTAATGTAACCAGCGCGATCTAAGGTGAGAGCAGCTGCTTGACGAACTCTTTTATCTTTAAAAGGGCCCCAATCACAACGCATATGAACATGTAAAGATGTTGCGGAAGGAATTTGTTGAACAGTAAATCTACTCTTTGATAACTTAGTTGCAGTAGTTGGTGATACATTTATCACCGCATCAATACGACCAGTCAGCAACTGTGGCGTAGCGGCTTCAGTTGAAGCAAATTGTATATGTTCTACTGTATCAAAACTAGAATTATTTCCAGCCCAGTAATTTTTATTCTTTTTAAATACTGTTCTATCGTTTTCTTTATGGGAAACCATAATCCATGGGCCAGCTGACATCATCGTCTTTGTCCAATTAACTCCACCATCAGTGCCACTCTTCATGATACATGCTCCGTAGCTAGTTGAGGCTACAGTGTATGGGAAGTTGGCGTTTGCTGATAGTAGGTTAAAACGAACCGTATAATTATCTACCTTAACAATACCGTTCTCATCAAAAAGATTTTTAAAGTTGCCCTTTTGAGCAGAAATATTACTTGGATTAAGATGTGACTTAAATGTATAAACAACATCATCTGCAGTTAATTCTGTACCGTCATGAAACTTTATGCCTTTGCGTATCTTAAATACCCAAGACCTTCCACCATTCGTTGCTTTCCACGATTCAGCAATGCGGGGTTCTAGATCTCCATTAACAGTTTGCCAGATCAACCATTCGCCAACCATCGCTAGTATTCCAGCACCACCAGCATCTTGTACTAAGAATGGAGAAGCTGGTCTTGTCTGTTGCATAGTTGCAATTCGCAAATTCTTTTTTGTCCCAGCTGCGTTTGCTTTTTCGCCAGCTGCTAAAGCTGCAAAAACTCCAGCTCCAGCTGCAATTCCTGTTGAGATAAAATCTCTTCTTGTTGTTGTTGTTTCGATAGTCATGAAATTATTATAGCAGATTTATTGGCACTGCGCGTTGAAGAACATTTATATTTTCTTCTCGTACTTTTAATCCATCTCTTACATCTTGTCTTAGTTTCATAGTCCATTCGTATCTTTCACTATATTTTTCTAATTCAGGATTGGTTGTAAAAGATCTATCCCCGTGAGAAAGAAAAGCCAAAAACGCCCAACGTTTTCCAGAAGTAACTTCAAGAACTTCGTGAGCACCGATATAGTTTGATGGATAAAATAAGGCAGAACCTGACTTAGGTGAAACTTCAATGTCCCAAACTCTAAATTTTATATTACCACCTTTAAATTCGTCATTGAGAATAATTGAAACGGTAACAGTATTGCCTAACGCAATAGCAGAAACTGGCTCAATTGTTCCATCTTTGTAGGCTAGTGACGCATCTGAATGAGGGCCCATAAGACCGCCAGGAAGATACTTAATAAAATGTTTTCCTACACAATTAGTTATGGATTCGGCAGCAACAGGAAATAACTTACAATACTCAACTGCACCACGGTAAATCGCATCGTCTATAGTTTGATAGAAATCAAGCTTATCTATATCTTGTATATATCTAATTGGCATAGAGGCAAGATCTTTTTCTCTTTCGGGGACTGAATATCCACCTTCCATGTAATCTTTTCCATCTATTTTTTTATATCCTTGCGGCGTACATTGCGATTCTATCAAGCTTAAATCAATCGTGAGCATTGTGTCCTGATCTAAAAGATCTTCAATCAAGACAATTCCACCGCCTAAATGTTTAATTTCCATATTTTTGCCCAACTTTAAGATGTATATAAAAAAATGTTTTTGTATGAAAAAAAATTAGTCATCATCCTCAACTCCGTCTATCTCCACAAAAAGGATTAGAAGGGATTGGGGTGCGACATGGGCATGGGTTATTTTTTCTTCCAAATTTAGTCACGACTAATCCTTATGTGAGTACTCTAAATAATCTTTTATTACTCTTTTGTAAAACCTAAGATCAACATTTCCAGTAGCAAACATATCAACTAAATCTTTAAAATCTTCAAGTAGATATTTTTGTTTGGTGATCTCATTATTAAGTACAATGTTTTCCATTTTTAGATGGTCAACTGTGTGTTTACTTGCAACTATTTCCATTAGTATTCAATACCTTTAAGTTTCAATAATTCTCTTTGAAGTTCGTTATTTTTATCTCTGAGAGACTTTATCTCAACAGCTGCATCGTAGAAAAGATTGGCATAAACCATAACTCCATCTTTTTTACCCTTAGCTATTTCAGCTAAAGCAACTAACGCTTCTAGTATATCATCATTTTTTTGCAACGGATTTACGCGGCCTTCCTATTGGTTGCTTACCCTCTGTGTCGTGCTCTTGCACAAACCAATGATAAGGTGCACCAGTGTGCGGATCAAACCTCGCAGCAATATTAATTGCTTTAATTGCTATTGATTTAGCGTGAGGTATTGTTATTTTTTTCTTACCTACTAAAGAATGAAGTGCACCCAAAGCATAACCGCTACCACTGCCAAAGGCATAGATACCGCTAGCATCTGAGCACCAGCTATAGTCTCCGTCAATTACATAAATAGTTGAATGAATCGATACTAAAATAATCGAGTTCTGTTCAGCAATATGCTTCTTATCTTCGTCAACTTCTGGCTTAGCATAACCTTGCTGTTCAAAACATTCTCTTAACATTGGTATGAATCTAGCAGTGATGAACTCATCTAACTTCTTACCTTTTAAGTTAGGTGGTGGAATTGGCGGTTGGAAAACATGATGCAATATATTGATTGCTCTTAAGTCTCCGGCTGCGCCAAGCAAATACTTTCCATTAGCAGCCACCTTGCAATTACCCTCTTTTAGAGTAAACATTTGACTTACATAACCATTGCCATCCATGTCAGATATTCTTGAATCAACACACACTGCTGAAAAACCATCGCCCTGTATAGCAATAATAGTTGTCATATGGATCCCTCTAAAATATACTTAAGATAAGGAAGTAAGTATAGCAGAGTTAAAGTATTGGAGCAAGCGCTTTAAGAAAGTATTTAAAAGAAGGCCATGTTCTTCTAATAAATTTAAATATTAAATTAAATGTTTTCATATTTTATCCTATTCTTTTAAATGACTTAATTTAGTTTTTAAATAGAATAAAAGTATTAATTTAATTTACATTCTCCATAATGAAGGAGAGTGATTTTCTTCTACTTCTTTTTTATCATCAATGTCTTGATATAGTCTAATTATATGAATACATGGGTCTTGCTCCCATAGTTCTTCTTCTTCCTTGGAAGAAAGCGGTAATCCGTCATGTGTATAGCAAACAGCTGGACCGCACCATCCTTTTTCAATTCCAATCTTTATCCACTGATCAAAATAGATTTCTTGCGGATTCATGACTGTGATCCTACTGAGAGGTATTTCGCATCCTGCCGTACCTTTTGGATAAAAGGAAAGGACATAGATCTACGCTTCACGCATACATGCATAGGAACCTCTATAACGCCCACATTTACCTTAAGGGTAGCATCGCAGTGGTCACAAATCCAATTGCTTGGTGCTGGTATGTAGAACTTATAAGTCTTGTTAGAATCCTCAACAGTTTTAATTACTTTAGCAATGGGATTATTATCAGGTTCATTTTCTTCCTGAGCGTTTATTTCAGTGCATTCGGGACAGAATATTGGTTTTCTGCCCCTGGCTCTTTCACGTTCCCACTTTTGCTCGCAACGTGCGCATTCTAGTTTTTCTTTCATAACTACCTCAAATATTGGTTAAACGCATAGTAAGGCTATTATAATACAGATAAAAGAATTTTAAATCAACTTGGAGAGCTCATTTTCCGTAGGGCTAATCATTGATATATCTACCAAGTAGCCATCTGTAAATTTTAATTTATAAGTTATATAAATCCAATTTCTTTTAATATTAGGCCCAGTAATTCTGGTTAAATATCCATTTGCCCCCACACCAAGATATTCTCCAGTATCTAAAAGGTTAGAATCATCAAGGTAAACAACCATGTCAGCTTCTATAATCCCATGATAATCAATCAATTCTTCTTGATCAATTACATCACCGGTATCCCAACTGGTAGTGCTGCGATATAGCCTATTGTCATTGGATACTCTGTAATTATTTAATACGCAATCTAATTCTTTAGTTTGAAAAATATTTTCTTCAAAAGATCTTGTAATTATCGGTATTATAGACTTAGGAATATAATCAGGAATAGGGAGTTCGCACTCTATCTCTACATAATCATACATGCCCATTTTAAAAACTCCTTATCTATTGGAGCGGGTAGGGAGAATCGAACTCCCACAAGCAGGTCGGAAACATGCTGGTCTACCATTAACGTATACCCGCGTTAACAGGTACAGTATAGCATGGTGTATTCATCTTTGTATGAAATTACAGCAAAGCCAAAAAAGAATTGATCGCTTCTTTTCTGACACTTTAGAATGTATATTTATTTTATATCAGATCAGAAGCATTAACAGATAACGCTCCAAAAACATCTACTGCTATTTTATTAACATCATGAGGCAAACACGAATAAGGATTCTGAATCCTTGTATAGTAAGAAGAATCATCAACAAGAGAAAAAGTATTATCCCAGGCAGCTAAATAAGAATTACGCTTCCTGTTCTTTCTGCTTTTCTTTGCCAATTTCTTCACCTTTACTATAAACAATTACTGAAGATTTACCAACTTTAGCAATTACTTCAGCTTCATGTTTGTTTCGAATATTAGTATTAAAATAATTTCCAACTGATGGAGATGATATTAATCGATTGTAAATTTCCATCGTAATAGATTTATACAACCAGATACTTCCAGATCCAAAAGTTACAAGAAGAGAATTATTTTCTTCATCGTAAGCTAAATGCTTTATGAATGAACTGTCTACAAAAAACTTTTCATGTTTTGTCATTTGCGCCTCCGGTAGGAATCGAACCTACGACCCACTGATTAGAAGTCAGTTGCTCTATCCCCTGAGCTACAGAGGCTAAATTGATCTGTGCGGGGTGTATGGATAATTATACCTTATCGAAGTCTGATCATCGATAAATAAATTCATTTCAATGGTATTTTTTTTGTCTTTAACCTGATAAAAAAAACCATTGTTCCAATAAGCACCTTCTACAATGTATCCTTTTATTTTGTCTAGATAACCAATTTCTTGCCAAAAATTGTTACTGTCCATTCTGTATCTAAATATGCCCAGTGGAGCAGAAGCCCAAATAGTAGGGCTATTCGGATCTAATTCAGTTAAGAATACTTGTCCTTGACTACTGGTAAATAACTTAGATAAATGAGAAACAACATCAAAAGAATAATCCCTAGTAGAATAAACGTGCCATGGTTTATATAAAATATAATCTCGTAAAAAGTAATAAGAATTTTCAGGATCAAAACTAGAATCTTTGTTTCCTATGCTATCTACGAGATTATGTATCATATTAAGCGTTGTTTTCTAAAATCTCTTGGTGCGCGCTTTCAGTTAAGATAAGTTTAACATACAGCATTCTTTGCTCAATTGCAGTTAAAAATCTTATTGCACCCATGCGCCATTTGTTTGATTCAATAAAGTGCTTGTTCATTTCAGACTTGTTTTCATCAGTCAATTCAATAACTTTTATTTTATCTTTTGACTTCTGAGAAGCTAGTTGAAACTCTACATCTTTTCGTATGATCCTTAATTGGAACATCCATAAATTTATATTGTTTAATAAAATAGAAGATTCTTCTTCAGAAGTTTCATTCTTTATATCTTTTAAAACTAAAGCATTGAACTTCTGTAATTGATCTTGACTCAAATTTTCAAAGTATTCATTAGACCATATATCTGTAATCATGATATTTTTTCTTCCTTATTTACAAAGGTATGTGCGGTTTTTATATCAGATAAAAGATGATCAGAAACTGACTGACCTGCTTTTAAAGCGTATGCTGGAGAATACGTTGTGATAATTGGCCAGTATCCTAACCAACTTATGTTACCACGGTATTCTTTAATTTTGATTTCGGAACCAAACAATGTGTATGCAGGAAGAGATCCTAGTGTCACAATCAATTTTGGATTTAAAAGTTGAATCTCAGTATGTAAATACGGAGAACAATTAAATACTTCTTGATTTGTAAACTTACGTTTAACAGGACATCTATTAACGTAGGTCAAGCACACTTTACTCGAATCAAAGCCAGCTTGTTTCAAAGCTTTTAAGAAAAGAGTAATTGCCTCTTGTTGCATGTTAGGTGAATCTATTATAAATAAAACATCTGGATTAGTTACATTCCATTTTGGAAGTTCCGGACTAATAGATCCAACGTCACATTTATTGCAGTTCTTTGTAACTGTGTGAAAGTCTTTGATCTTATAATTAACTTTTCTAGAAAGAATTTCAGAACGAATATCTTTAAAAAGAGTAGTTAAAGCAGAATCGTGAATTAAACCAGTTAGGTTATTATAAACGATTTCTAAAAGCTCTGTCTCCATAAAACCTAAGTGTAAACCTGATTTAGGAATAAACTTAGATTCTTCTGAAGACAGAGCTTCTTCGATCAAAGAATTCAGTTCAGCTTCGCTGAATTCTAAATCCATTAGAACTGGCTAGGAACCGAATTAAATTCTTCAGTTGAAGATGAAGCTGCTGGCGCTGCTCCAGTAGCTGTTGCAGTCTTTGGTGCACCGCTGCTCATAATGTATGAAACAGATTCTGCAACAATCACAACGCGTGAACGGTTGTTGTTATCTTGCTGCCAACGCTCTTGAACCAAACGGCCGACTAACTGGATTGATGAACCCTTCTTCATTTTACCAGAAGTAATCTGGGTGTGTAAGAAAGAAGCATTCTTACTTGCAAAGTCGCTACCATCTTTGAGGTAGTAAACTACGTCGAAATAGCCTGAATTATTCTGGCTTCCTTTTTCGGAACCAGCATAATCAACTGCCATTCTGAACTTTGCTATCTTATCGTTAATAAGTTCTGGATCAGAAACTACTCCGCCAGTAAGACTTATCACATTCTTTGGGTCTATCATATTTTTCTCCAATAGTGGTTTATGTGTTTTGGTTATTTATTTTCCTCACCGTCAAGAACGGTTTGAAAGTTGTTAATTATTTCCTGTAAATAAAGTATACAATACTTCATTGCCTCAGAAGGGCCAACCTTTACAGATAAATGATTATATAGGCTTATAAAAATACTGAATATTCCAGACTTCAGTTCTTGAATACTATCAGTAGAAGTTGTTTCGTCTATTTTCGGAACTAAAGAGTTTTGCTGTTGATCTGTATGTTCATCATTGGACATTATTAGTGTTCCTTCTTGATATTACATTATCAATCATTTCTCCAAGAAACTTTGTATCTCTATACCCTTTATCATAAAGGATGGATATAACCGGTTTAGGATCAATAAGATTATAAGTAATTAGTTGCAAATTAAAAATATCATTTAAAGTATAAATTCTATAACTATTCATATCCCTTTTTGGATTAGGGTATTTATTGCTCTTTTCTCTATTGGCAATAGTTAAAGAAGAAACATTTAAAATTTGAGCAACTTCAGATCTAGTAAATATTGGTTCTGACGTTTTATTTTTGGCCATTTTTTAATACCTTTTTAAAAGTTTATATGACTCTATATAGTAGCATTAAAATAGGGTAAAATCAAATCAAGAGTTATTAAAAGAATTAAATGCCTCAAGAAAACTCTTATCAACACTTTGCGATCCAGTATCTGGAGAATCTGAATCACACAGAAAAGCATGAATCATTTGACGATAAGTTTGGGATTCTTTGTAAAGATCTGCAGTATCAATAGATTCGATAGAGTCTTCATAATCAGTATCTAAATCAAATCTTTCTGGATCATGCTCAAAATAATAATTTCGATCTTCCTCAAAAGATTGAGTTAAAGAAGGGTTTGGCCAGTCAAGATCTAAAATATTATTTAAATCTATTTTTTCCCAAGATTCTAAGATGGCTTTAAGATGAGTCGGAGTAATACCTCTAAAATATCCAGAAGAATTTACTTCCTGTAATCTATTGTAAAGACTTAAAATTTCAACCGGCTTCTTCTGCCTGACAACATGATAAAAGTTTTCAGTTAAATCATGATTAAATCCACTGTTCCAAATCCAATCATAAGCAGATGCAATGACGCCAGAAAGATCTTTAGAATATCCATCGACATCTTCCATGCTGTCATACATAGGCCTGCACAATAATCCATTCGTAAAGAAATTAGGAATTGGTGGCATGTAAACAGTTTGCTCTGGAGAATGTAAAGAAGATTTCATGAAATACATTCGAACGCTATTGCAATAATACTTATCAGGATTGTAAGTAATCACATACAACTGCCAAGGAATTGGAATTCGATAAACATGAATTGGAGTATCATCGTCTAAGTTGCTAACATTTTGTGGAGCATACTGGACTACTTGATAAGAAGGTGGGCGCTCAAAAACAACAACACCATTAGAGCGATATTTAATAGCTGGAGGAACAATATCAGATATAAGTTTTTGCTTGTTATTAGCAAGTAATGATTTGATAAATCCTTTTTCTTTATTTAACTTATCGCTCATGCTAGTGGAATAATCGATCTGATGAGAATTGTAACTTAAAGAAAGATCTACAAGTGGATCTTCATTCCACCTATGTTCATCATCATATGAAATATAAGAATATTTAAATTTAGTAATCATATAGTAATATTTTCCCCTTCAAGAGAATGAGAAGCTTCTTTATTCTTAATAATATTTTCAAAATCAAATTCAATTTTTTGAGAATCAGTTGAACCTTCTAAGATGCTGACTGAGATAAATTCTAAAGCAGCTCTAATAAAAGAAGAAAATAACTCTTGGTTGTTATCAATAAGTCTCAATGCAGCTTGTTCACAAAGTGAATTACTGTAAATCGATGTAAAATCTTCAACGCCTTCAGCTGAAGAAAGTACATTATCTTTAACTAACTCAGCTACAATAGTTTCTTTTGAGAATTTAATAACTATATCCCAATCAGGACCATTTTTTACAGAACTGGAATTTGATAAGTAGATAGAACGCACAAGAGATCTAATTGATTCTTTTTCGCTTATTGCAGACTCATCTTTGTCAAAAAGTGCATTAAGTTTAAAATGTGGACGATTTGTCTCCCTGTACAAAGTAACAGCATTTAAAACTTCTGACAAATCTAGAAGACTCCAAGTAATGTAAGCATTCTTTATTCTTGTTGATTCTCTAGCTCGAATTTGTGTAGTATCTTTAAACTTTATTTTTCTTTGTTTAGCTCTGGCGTGTAAATCTGGATCTTGTAAAATATTATTTGTAAATTTACCTATAGAATAGTTACAAAGAGTAGAAATTAAACCGCCACCTAAATCTAAGTTCCATCCACCATTAAAATAATCATTTACTAAATAATGATACACTTCAGTAACACTATTGGGATTAACACTATTTTGAGCAACTGCATCCATAAAATTAGAACTAGTTTGACCTAAACAGATTTCTCCAGAATAATGAAAATTTGGTGTCCATGGGGTAATAAGCAAATCTTCAAGAGAAGATAAAGGACCATCATTATAAAACATCTTTAAAGATGGACCATGATTATCTTCAGTAGGCATTGTTAGAATACTAACAGTCCATGGAATCCATACTTCGCAAAGAATAGAAGCTTCTTTCTTAACTCGAGATGCTCTTGCGCCAGTTAATCTAACGGATGTTTTAAAAGGTGGCCGTTCAATTGCATAAATATTATCCTGAATAGCCCGTACTGCAATTGGCAATGGAGGACCAGTTAAATCAGAAACGTAATTAGACTTTTGCTGAATGGCTTTAATAAAGTCGCTGTAATAAAATGTATGACTATTTCCAAGAACTTTAAAAGTAACAGAATTTATATTTTTAATATTTTCTGCAGCAGCATCTTTACGCACCCTTATCTGCCAAGCATCTAATGCAACTAAACTGTGATGATTGCTATCAGATTGCCTGAAGTACTTTATTGCTTTGATCGACATAAGAGTCCTTAAAAAGTAAACTAGAAATATAACTATTCTTTGGTTTTATATTAACAGAAACAGGTGTAACATCAGAAGCTGTATAATCATAAGTGGTTTCAATATTATAGTCTTCTTTATAGGAATCTAATACACTATCAAGTGTAGTCAAAATTTCTTTGTAAAGATTAGATTTATCTTTAGCAAAAGATAGTGAATCATAATTTAATGTAGAAAATACTACGTTAGTAGATGTATTAATTATGTCTACTTTATAAAAGTTTTCTAAAGATCTATAAAGAATAGCATCTACAGTAAAAGAGTTACCGCTTGTTTTGTGGGTAAGAACATTCGTGTAAACAACTTTTTGATCAGCTAAATAACCTGAACAAGTCGTTAGAAAAAAAGGAGAAGAAAAGATTCCAGAAGAGTACATGCAGTATGTTGGATTAAGTGAATTTTTTGTTATTAATTCATTAGAGCAAACAGAGCTTTTGGTTAAATTTGCATATTGATAATGATCTGAAATTTGTGGATTGGATCCACCACAAGTTAAGTAAGAACACTGACGAATAGAAGTTGTATCTACTTTAACTTTAAAAAATAATTCAGATTCAAAAGCAAACATTTTATATTCTGGATTGTAGCTAGACCAACTAGGAATCTGGCTATCAAAATTAGGAGTTTCTCTAAAAACTTTTGAATTAGATCTTTCTATGTACGTCTTAAATATCGTATCAATATTTCCAGTAATTGTATCAATAACAGTTTTATCTGGAATATTATAAGTAATGCTAATTGTTAAATTAGCCAAATTTGAATTGGATTCTTTAAGAATTTTAAAAGCTTCATAAGTAGCAACAGTATCCCAATAGCAATAGTTAACTGGTACATCTTCTTTATATACAAAAACAACATTAACACCGTTAGTTAACGTATGTTGAACATTTTCTCTACCCATGATTAGCTCCAAGTATGCATAGTATTATTTATAAGTTGAGATTCTAAAATTTCTACTTTCTTTTCTAAAAGTTTAGAATAGCTTTGAGAAACTTCAACCTTTTCAAGTAAAAATTTAATGTCTGTTTCTTGCTTAGCTAAATGATCTGTAGCTTGAACAAGAAGCTGAGACATTGTAGTGTAACTAACATCTAATGATTTAATGACAGTAATGTCATCTTCGGTAAAATTTACAGGTTTAATTAATAAACACTTGCCAACACCTGATCCAATTTGAATTATTCTATTTGTGTTCTTCATATAGGAATAATATAAATTTGCAATGCTAGGAAGAACATTAGAATAAAATGTTTTAAAGAAATGAGTTTTAGAGAATGGATAAACTACTTGAGAAACTTCAGGAAAAGCAGTTATTCCATAAGTAGAATGATCATTATCTAACACACCACATTGATCAATGTAATCAACGATATATTCATCATAGGTGCGACTAGCTTCTGCAGTTAGTCTTAAGAAGTCAATCCGCTCATTAATTATGCAAGCGTGTGTAAATTGATCAAAAGGAAGAATGCTTGGATCTCCAGCTAACAGAGGATCAATAATTAATTTATTAGCGCTAGCAACATCTGTAATATTATTTATAATCATAAAACCTCAATTGAATGGAATTCTAATGTGTTATTTTTCATGAAAAACATGAGTGAGGAAGAAAGTAAATGTATAGATTGCATCTCTGGATATATAGACTTAGCTAGTGGATAAATAATACGAAGTGAAGATAACGTATTAACTAACTCCAAAGAACTCGGATCAACAAATAAAACAGATACTGTGTTATTCGGTGGCGTCAGGAGACTTGGAATCAACCACGTCTTCAATGGCTGAGGCAAGTCTTGGATTTTGGTCTGCCACGATTCCATTAGCACCTTCTTTCATAATGCTAAACATCTTCTGTCGTGCGTCATGGACAGATTCATGAAAGTTTCTTTTTGCCTCGTCAGAAGCAAAATTAAGTTGACCCAATAAAGCTTCAATAAACACAGCTTGCTCAGCAAAACCTGTAGCTAAAGTAGCAATCTGTTGCTCGTAAGATTCCATTACTTTATCTAACTTTTCAATCTTAGCATCAAACTGAGCAGCCATTGCTAGAACAATGTCGTTAACAGTCTTGCTTAAGATTTCAATGTCTGTATAATCCGGAATGCTACCTTGCTCGTTGCTCATACTTCATACCAATCTGTTTTATTAGTTACGTGAGAAGACAAAGCCAAATCAACTAAATAAGCTATAGAATGTAATTCTTGTCTAGTTACTTTAATACTATCAACAGAAATAGGCGATTTCATATCTGGAAGAAATGCACCGCTATCTGTTTTCTTAGCGTTAAAGTGTCCAGTCTTAAAGACAAAAGCATCTTGATCAAAGGCCTCACCGTTTTGCCAATGATGAATTTTAAATATTCTACTGATTGGCTTACCCTGAACTTCAGCTCCACCATAGGATACAAAACCTTCATCAGTGAGAACACCAGTTTTAGCATTAGCTTTGTAAGAAAGCTTGGCAGTACCGGTAGTTACTGCACGCAACCAAGCAGCAAAGTCTACAGCATCAACAAACACATGAGTGTTACCAGCAAGCTTGCCATCATTAGATATTTTACCAATATCAATTCTGAACTTCATTCCAGCAAACCATGGTCTTATTGAAAGAAATCCACTCTGAGTTTTAGAACGAAACCATTTCTTATAAAGATCTTTTTCATAAGACTTTTCACTAGATGGTGGAGTATCTGGTTTAAAGTTTTCTTCAAACATACTTTCGTCAAACAATTGTTCTTGCTGAGGGTTGCTCATAATAGCTCCTTATTTGGTAGTCCACTGAAGTGATTTACTTGCTGGCTTAGGAGTAGTAATTGGACTTCCGCTTACTACTAGTTTAGCATCATTAAACTGATCTGTCGAGGCCCAGTCCCATTGTTCAATTGCAGTAGCATAAAGGTCTTGAATCATCTGACGATTCTTATTCCATAATATATTACGAACTGTAGGAGCAGTAACGACCAAATCCTCAGTTGTAATTGTGCGCATCTGCCCAAGTGCAACATTAAATTTAGTTTCTTTAATTAAAGACTTAATCTCAGCACCGGTAAAATACTGAGTTGCTTCAGATAATTGCTCATAATTAAATTGATGATCAGTGTTTATATCGTTAAGATATATTTTAATAATATCGATTCTTTCCATGAAAGATGGAAGACCAACAAACATTATTTTATCAAATCTATCTGCACGAAGCATTTCTGGACGAAGGTTTTCTAGTTGATTAGCGGCGCACATTAAGAAAACATTCTTAGGAAGTTCTTGCAATCCAGTCAAAAACTCACCGTGAACACGATCTGTAGTGCCACCATCTACATGAGAAGAACTTGCACCACCTGATAGGTCTCGACCAAACTCGTCAATCCAAACACACAACGGAGCCATAACACCAATCTGCTTAAATACATTACGCATGTTCTGCTCTGATTGGCCCACAAAAGAATTCATAACTTGACTAACGCCAGTACGGGCTAAGTCAAGTCCAAGTGCATTAGCAGTAGCTTCGCAAATAGCAGATTTACCGGTACCTGGAATACCGACCATAAGCATTCTGGCAATTGGGGAAACTCCAAACTCCTTAGCCTTTTCAGGATTATGCCAAAGAATAGAGTTACGATTAATAATCTGCTTAATGTTATCAAGACCACCAATTTGATCAAATGTAATAGTTGGCTTTTTAATTTCCAAAATACCATTACGCTTAATATCAGCCATTTTCATATTATAAATAACTTCTGGATCGATAGTTCCATTTTCAACAACAGAAGTTAAACAAAGATTAATAAAAGAAGATTCAGTTAAGCCTAAACCAGCTTTAACAATCTGTTGTTTTTTGGATGAATCAAAGACCAAGGAATCAGTAGAAGTTTCAATATGAGCCAATACAGTAGAAAGCTCATCCAAATTTGGAAGTTCAAATTCCATATTTGTAAACAAATGCAAATAATCTTCAGAGCATTCAAATGGAGATATGAAGATGAATTGAATTGGCATTAAATCATTATTGTCAGACCAAAAGGATTGACGATAAGAATACTGCAAAGAAGAAATTAAACCAGCATACATTGCAAGAAGTTCATCTGGCTTTGTAAAAACTGGATAAATAAATGTAGATTTTTTAGAAACAAATCCAGTTTTATCTGCAATCATATATTGATAAGCTACAGTAAAATCATAAGTAACTGTTTCAATAGTTTCATCTGGATTATTTCGATCAGGTATTTCAACCAAGATAGGTTTCCACTCACCGTCAATAAGTTTGCTGAAACCTTTATTATTATCTATGGTAAAATAATCTCGGCCATCAAAATTAGAGATTGTTTCAATAGAACGATACACATCTGAACTCTTAAGCCAGATGGAAGGTATGCCCAGTTTTATTTGAGAAAAAAGCATTATCTTACCCCTGTGTAAAAATAGAATAGAATAAATGTGGGGGAGAATACCCGATCAAAGTACTCTCCCCCACAAACTTTAGAGCTGTATATCAGCCCTTTTCGCCTGCACGGCGGTGAAACTCTACGTTGTCACCTGGTTGAATGACATAGTTTTCATCTAGTTTGTCCTTGCCCTTATAGGCAACAGCGTCAGTTGGGATACCCCAAAGCTTACCGAACTGTTCACGGGCATCTTTGATTGACTTGCCTGCAATTGGACTAGGTTGATTGTAAACACCAAACCTAACGTTTGCTACGCCAGAAGCAGACTTCTGAGCTGATGAACCACTTTCACTAATATTGCTCATGATATATTTATCCTTATGTTTAGTTTGTTTTTATTACACTGAGACTTCGGCTTGGACTACGCGCCTGTCATAAGGCTGAGCCATTCCTAATCCCAAATCAAAGTAGATCTCAGATACTTCTGGATCTTTTCCTTCAACGATAATATGATTAATGCGTCCTAAAATAATAGAAGCAACAGCCATATTAGTTGCAAGAAGTTGTGTGCCACCATCTATCTCAGCCCGTTCTTGACAAGATAGTTCACCTGGATTTTTATCTGGTGGATTTTCATATTCTGGATGATATGTTACTGGATGTTCTGTAATATCAACGCCATTACGACGTTGATAATGGTAGATTGATCCAAATAAAGCATCATCATTGCCACCGGTAAAAACATCGATGTTGTCTATATTTGACGCAGCATCAAACAATATTTTACGAGCAGCAAAATTATCCACAACAGCAAGAACAATATCTCCGTCAGTTAAAAGATCAGAAGCTTTCATCTTAGGAGAATCTTCGCTAGCTACTCCTTCAAAATCTTCTCCAACAATCCATTTTGGAACTGGAATAAAAGTAGTTTTATTAAATTGCTGAGTAAGTTCTAAAGCTTTAACAGAAGCCTTGTTGCCCATCTTTGTAAAATGTTGACGCTCTTTGTTCTTTTCTTCGTAGTTGTCACCATCAACAATTATGAGCGCTGAATTTGGATACTTCCATTCTAGAAGACGAGCAACGCCTTCAGCAAGCCAAGTTCCAATGCCACCAGCACCAACAATTACAAATCTTTTTTCTTTAGACTCCATAGTTATACCAGCCTTCCATTGAGTAGTCAGTCGAGTTTTTGTATGCTTGCCAACTTGTGCAACCAGATAATGGTTCGTTAGGAAGTTCAGCTTCAATTGCAAACTTCATAACGGATTCTCTATAACCTGGGCATGATGGAAGGTAGTAGTGTTCACAAGACTCACATACAGAATGAGAATCATACATCTTAATACCTTGCGCAGAAAGAGCTTCATCAAAATCTTGTATGTCATCAGGCAATACTGTTACTTGACAACCACAAGCAGTTTTTTCTCCATCTAAAACAGCTCCACAACAAATGGTAACATTTGACCACTTATCTAATAAATCTTCATTAAAGATTGATTCATCTTCTAAAATATCATCAGACCCAAAGAAAGATGGAGATTTATCGTTTAAGATATCATCAACTCTTTTATCAGATGGTTTTATCAGCATGATGAAATCTTCATCTAATTTTCCATCAGTTGCCCAAAGATAATACGGAACAAAAGTAGAAAGATTACGTTCCATGCAGTAAATGTCAATTGAATCAATAATATTATCAATGTCATTATTCATTGGAACAATTGGAATATCACAAGCTGGACAAGCACTTCCTTGATATATTTCTGTTTTAAATAAAGCAAGTAAGCACGATGGACAAATCATGGAAGAATTACCAGATATGTCAATCTCAGCAGCAATAGTTCCAGGATAAGTAACCCTATCGAAAGGAATTACTTGACTCCTTTTTTCTAACTTTCTACTGCCACCAGGTATGAACGCCGGTGGAGGTGTAGCCGGTTGATTTAACGGTATTATATCCGAGGTAGCCCCCGCCAGCCACTGCTGCGGGGGGGACGCTTTTTTTACTTTTTCGCTCCAAGCCACTACTTCAGGATCTGGCTCCTTTTGTAATATAAAATCCTCAAAAACATCTTTAGCCGTAAGAGTATAGGATGTCCCACCCATTTGCAATTCTAGGTGATATTGAGTTGCGCCATTGGCAACAGACTTCTGCCAACCATAAGTAATATGCAAACCATCAAAATCAGCTTGATCTTCGTGGTCTGTGCCAGAAGCATAAGCTGGCATCTCAGGGTGACTGTGAACCGAACCAACAATCATAATATGATCTTCTTTAAGATCTACAATAGAATCTGGATCATACTTACAGTGAGTAGCAGTATTGGTTTGTTCTGGAACTAAAATACCCCAACCTTCAGGACCTTCTTTTGTAGTATCATAAGTAAGAAGAACAATTGATTCAGAACCATGCTTAGCGTGGATCAATCTAAAGAATTCATCAAGCTTATCAACTATAACATGAGGAATAGCTGGCATTGTGTAATGCGCTTCTTCTTTAAAGCTAGCAAGCTCTGGACCAAAGTCTTCTTCTACTTCACAAACAGCTCGACCAACAAAATTATTTACTACTTTAAACATTTTAGATTTGTAAGTAGTATTCTGGACTGTTGTCGAAGGAGCACCAGCTTTATAAGATGTAGTTGAATTTGATGTTGTTCCTTTGTGGCCAATCAAATAATAAATTTGAAAACCCAAAGATTCTATTTGGTCACAAATATCAATGCTATTTGCAAGAAAACATGGAGCTCCATTTGGAAGCCAGAAATAATTTAAATCATCTAATGTGATTTGTTTAGTGTTAGACATAAGTACTCCTATAAGTGGATTCTTCTATTTTATATATAATTAAAATGGTGAAACTGGATCGTCTAAATTGGTGCACGCAAAACTAGAAAAAGCAATGCCTTCAATTACAGATTGTTCATAACGTTCTTTGGTAAACATATGTTCACTGAAAGGACTGTTTATCATCTTTAAAGCTTCATCCTTATTATCATCAGTTATATTTTTAATATCTTCATTCATGCAGTCATAGCACAAATGAGTTACAGATGTATGAATCGTCTCATCCGTATTTGGATTATTTACCTGTATGTAAAATTGTTTTGGAAGTTCTTTAATTGGATTACTCCAACTAAGAGCATAATGTCCAGTTGGACATAAATTATATTTCGTTGAACAATTTGGGCAAAATATTGCATTGTTTGCAAAAATGGTTTTAACATGATTGTCATCTGAGTCTAATGATATTACTTTAGCTGATGGAAAAAGATGAGACCATTTTTCACCTTCAAATACTGTTGTGCTACAACCATAACAATTAGTCACCTTGGATCCATCTGGAATAAGCTGATTGTCTGGATTAAAGTTACTAGCAGCATAACTAGGAAGACAAGTCTTACATAACTCAAGACCTTCAGAGCTTACATATATACCTGGGATTGGTAAATCTGGATCTGTAGATGGAGTCCAGTATTCGGTTTGACAATTACTGCATTCTTTAATTTTAGCGTGCTCTATATTAATATGTATTCCATCGTTTTCCATCCATTTAACTTTTGGATTATTAAGAGGAATATATTGATCAGTATTTTCACAATATGCTACATTTTCTTCAAAACATTCCTGACAATAAATGGCTCCGTTAAAATCTGAATAAGTATCATTTTCATCCATGTGACAAGCAATACCTGAGATAGGACATGCTACAGTAATAGAGTTGTCTTCTTCTTCTTCTTGTTCGTCGTCTATATCAAATCCACCAAATTTTTGATTTTGTGTGTTTAAATTAATTCGATGTTCTTTTGCAAGATCCATAGGATTGTAAGAAACATCTGATAAAGAAGATGCATTGTGGCTTCTTGAAATCCAATTAACAACCTTTTCAGAACCTAGATTTAAATCAGAACGAGAAAGAAGATTAATTGGTTTTGGCCTATAATCATCTGTGTAGTATGCCTGATAATCACCAAGCATAGCCATTTGAATAGTTAACGGTATTCCATTTTCGTAATGTTGACCTTGATTATCTTGGTCTTTAACTAAGATAGGAATCCAATTATCAACATTTAAAACCCAAGCGTAACCCTCTTCAGAAGTCTTAGTTTCCCAAGCAGATGGATTCCAAAGATACTCTGGCATGTCGTTTTCTTTATAAAATCTTGGTCCATCGGTTTCGCTCATGTTGGCGTCATTGTATGTTTCAACACCGGAGCAGCGCTCTGCAAACTTAACTATTTTTTCATTAAATGGAAGCCCTTGCCAACTATCTCTATGATACAAGCACTGCCAGCCTACACTATTTCCACGATACCCTTTGCAGTTGGTATTGGGAAGATTGAGATGATACAGTTGTTGATCAGGCGATGTAATTGGATATGGACTATAAAACATTCTAGCCCCATATAAATCTCCATCAATTAAATCACCAATCCAAATACGATATGGCTGAGCAACTGTGTAAGTTCTAGCATCTCGATCTCCTTCAGTAGCGCCCCAATTAATATGATTTATTTGAGGCTCATGCTGAAAGGTAATTTGGGTATGATTGCCAGCGCTACGAATAGCCAATACACCAGTGCCTGACAATGGCATTAAGCCAGTATCAAACATAGCGTAAGAAGAAAAGTTCCTATAGAAAGAAACAATATCTTTATCTGTTACGTGATCTAAGTTAAAAGATTTAACAGTAGACCGTAAAACGGTAGCACCAGTATCAGTTGATGTTATTGAGTAGTTTATATTGGAAGACATACATCCTCTTTTAGAGTAGATTAAAATAAAATTTAATTAAATATATCGTCTATATCTTTCTCTATTTCTTGAGAAAAATCACCGAATGCAAAAGCAAACCATTGAGGATCTTTTTGAGCAGTCTCAATTATTTTAAGTTTAGATTCTAGTTGATCAACAGCTTCAATCAAATCTGCAACTCTGTCAACAGCTTTTGCAAATTTCTTTAGCTCAGTTCTATCGTGGCTAGTTTGTAAAACAAATCTAACAAGAGGCATGTCTCCAACTAGTACGTTTGAAGCAATCTTATCAATTCTTTCATTCAAAGTTTGTAATTGAGTTTGTAATTCTGATTGGATTCCCAAACTTGCTTTAACAGAGAATGGAAATTTATCATAAGATACAGACTCCGGAAGTTGTTCCGGATGTTCAGACATAGTTAGCCTTTCAAAGTTCTCCTAAATTTAACTAAGTTCTTAAGTTCCATAAGAGACCATAAAACAGTTACAGAACCAACAGCTACTTTAGTTAGAAGTCTAGCTACTTGACTTTCTGCAATGTTCGTAGGATCAAATCCTTGGACATCAAAATACATATTATCTAAAGAAGAATTTATTTTTTGTTCTAAATTTTTTCTTTTATTTAATACTGCTTCATTCATTTCTAAATTTCTCCGTTTTCAAGATGATACTTGACAATAGTGGTTAATGGAGTTTTTTTGTTTTTCTTTATTATGAAAATGAAACAGATAAATTATTTTGTTTAAATTTTCTATAACGTTTACCGTCTAAACCAAAATAATTAAATACAATTTCACCAAATAGAAATAAGAATAAAATTTTAGTTGAAAATATTTTATAAATAGAATTAAACAACATTAAAACAATTATAAAAGAACTGGCCAACATTGGACCAGCTAAAGCAACCATAGATTTATATCTATCTTCTAAGTCTGAAACTTGAGTAATCCCAATTGACATTATTATTAAAGGTATGAATATAGGAAACTTTACATTAGCACCAAAATTCTTAGCCATTAAATAATGGCCAAGCTCATGAATTAAAAGAATTAAAGAAGCTAATAGAACTATTGGATTATGTATAATGGTGTAATTAATAGCAGACATTGCCGCAAAAGACATAATGCTGATTGTTAATCTGTTAACTTTTTTGAGATTCATAGATTCTCATTTCTTCTTTAACATGAAAAGAAATAGATTCTTTAAGTTCATCGGTTAACGAATCAACAAATAGATTATTCTTTCTCTGAACACCAACAAGACTATCTAACGTAGCACTACCTTCAAGAATAAAATCATTTATAGGCAAAGACAGTTGTTTACCCAAAGCTTTGTAAAGTCCAATGTCTTGGATGTTAGTAAAATATAACATTTCTGAGATAGACTCAAAATAAGTTTTAATGAATCTAGAATCAATAGGCATGCTAAAAAGCTTACTTAATTTTTCAAAAGATTGAACTGAAGTCTCAGTAAGAAATGTACCACTCAAGAAAACGGATACGATATGCCTTTTAACAATATCTACTTCTAGCTCGTAAAACTTTTGATATAAAGGATATACGCCATCGCTTATTGATGTTAAATAAGAATAGGTAGCAAAAGAAGTGTTATCGTTTTTGTAATTAAAGAACCATTTAGATGCAGAGTCATAAAAAGTTGAAGCTAATTCAAAACGAACATTAAAAGCTTTCTTAGAAAGCTCAGAACCAAACTTCTGTATTAGTTCATCTATCTTAGAAAGATCAAGATCTTTGCCACTGAAGAGATCATCAAATACATCGTCTAAAGAATTGGTATATTCTTTCCGTTCAGTTGGAATATTTTCATTTGAACTAGAGAGTGTCTTACTGTCATCAAAAATATCATCGTCATTATTGTTATTGATAATAGGATCAAACACAAAACACCTCCAAAAGTATAATAGTGTTTTTTTATATTTAAATAAAATTTAAAACAAAGAAACCAACTTAGAACAAGTCTTTAAATTAAGATCAGATATATTGTTGTCTAATATCTTTTTAAAGATGTAGTTACGTTCTTCTTCTGTAGTGTTTCCCCAAACACCATGATACTGATAAGTCAATGCACTTTTCAAGCAATCAGCACTTACAGAACATTTCTTACATATTGATTTAGCAACTGCTATATCTTCTGATTTTGGAGAACCAAAAAAAGTAGATGTAGTTATACCTTTGCAGGCAGCCTTTTGACGCCATGCATTATCGTCAGAATTAAAGATATCAAAATCTTCAATCGATCTTACTCCCATTGGTTTCTTCGCCATTATTAAGTACTCCAGAATTCAATTTATCTACAGCTGATACTAAACCATCAGCTAGGTTAGACAAAGAGTATACAGCATCCTGTAGAACTTTTCTTGCTTTATCAAATTCTTTTCTTTGTATGCAATCAATGAAAACCGAAATAGAATCTGAAACAGCAAAACCAGATAATGTAATGCGTGAGAATATAGCTTGTAATTGAGAACTAGTTTCAATCAAATCATTATGGATTTTAATTTCTTCAAGAAATATTTTATCAGCATTTAGAATGTAATCATCTGAAGACATTATAACTCCATTAGTAGGGCGGGTGGGGCTTGAACCCACGTGGACCAACTAACCTTTCAACACCTTATAAGAGTGAGGGTATACCGCCCCGTATCTTACTTGGTGCGTATTCGATTAGCTTTTGATTCTGCTTTTTCTTTGGCTTTACGAGCTTGCTCATCTTGTTTACGATAAGCTTTTATTTGAGCAAGGGTAAATGATTCCTGGCCATAATCTTTAAATACAGCTGGTTTACTCATTTTATTTCCTTGTCTAATAGGTGATAGCAGTGATAGAGAATACTTATGTATTACGCACTTATATTCTACCATTACCAACATTATAGTGCGCTACTATCATGATTAAAAGATAACAGAGATGCCAAGAGAATATGTGTCTCACGTGCTTATTACATCATTAGGTTCGCCCAC
>Ga0209770_10000244_pt1 | contig 32339 bp, 24 predicted proteins | sample LauGreSu1BDMLBDD_2_FD_187572 | JGI IMG/M metagenome (GOLD analysis project Ga0209770, IMG submission 187572) | Freshwater lake microbial communities from Lake Michigan, USA - Su13.BD.MLB.DD (SPAdes) (version 2) | ecosystem: Environmental > Aquatic > Freshwater > Lake | place: Lake Michigan, USA...
GAATGGCACCTCTCACAAACACTTTGAAAGTGCGCATTTTTCGAAGTGATAAAGAAACCGACGGAGTTTTTAATACTTTCATCACTTCCGTACTTACCAAAGTTTCCGCATCCAAAAGAGATAAACCACCAATCCTAATGGCGCCTATACCGGGGATGATGATTCTTCCATCGGGAGATACAGGTATGTCCATATGGGATGGAACTTCCGGTTTGTATAGAATTGGTGCGATGAAAACAGTCAAAATATCATTCGGTCCAAGAATATATTGAGCCGGATCAATCGGTGTTTCAACCAAACCAAGTGTTTCTTTGGAAAGAAGTTCTGCTTTTTCGATTGCGGTGGTATCATATTCTCCCGGTTTCATCATTCCGGGTTTAGGCAGTTTGATTGCTCCCGTAACTTGAGCAGTGAGAATATTCCCTTGGAACAGGAATAAGAATACAGAAAGGAGAATGCAATACAAATATTTCATCATGATCATCGAATGCTTGGTCTTGTGAGTCGCATGGGAAGGAATTCCAGACCATTGACTGCAACTTTGGAATTTGGCAAAGAATTCGTGAAAACGAACTCCGTACCAAGGCTTTCGGTCGTAAATATACATGGTTTTGCGCAACCTATCTCAATTCTGATGGTTTTTCCTTCTGAGTCAATTTTAATCAGTTCTTCAACACCGGGAACTGCTTTAATGGTGTCTGTTTGCATCACTATCCGCTCACCATCACGAATCAGTACGCCTTTTTGGGTATAATCGAATGTGATTCCCGGCAAAGTTGAATCACCTTTGATTGTTTTTCTGAGAATAACTCTTAGCCCATCACCTTTCAACACAGAGGCATTCATGAGCAAACGAAAGTCTGTTATTCTTGGTACAGAGAGCGCCACTCTGCCATCTTCTTTCAAGACATATCCATTTTCATAGACGATATCGACTGTTTCAAGCGGAGATAAGACTTGTCCCAAACAACGAACAAAAAAACCGCTTCTCCATTCAAATGAATCGGGTGCAGGTGGCAATAAACTATCCAAATACTCCATGCATCCGCTCAAAAGAACCATGGAAGCAGTGAATCCTGTCAAGAATAAACGCGCTATATTCTTACTTGCCATAGCGCATTTCATCCTTGTAGAATATCCTATCATATAAACCTATGCCCAAGCCGATATAATAAATGTCAAAGTCACGAAGCGTATTGAATGTATCATTGAGTTGAGCTATTTGAGAGCCCGAGGAATAACCTGCCTGCAAAAAAGCATTGATTTGCTTGCTGATGCGGAATGCCAATTTGGCTCCCATGTGCACCATATTTGTGGGATAATAATTGTATTCCAAGAATGGCTCAACGACAGCATCATCAGAGATCACATTTTGCCAATACCCAATTCTGATTGGCAAAATTCCTATGCCTCCTTCGCTATTGCCAAAGAGCAAGAGATTAAAGAGTGAAGTTCCCAAAGTGAATTTGTTATTCCCCAATGGAATAAACATCGAAGCCGGAGCAAGTCGAGCTATTATACCTTTGAAAGGAGTATTTGTGTTCGGATCAAAGAATGGTTTTTCAGCATTGGAAAAAGCTCCCATAACACTTGCCAATCCAATTTGCCAACCGGAATGTTCATGATATTTCCATTCTTTTTCAGTTTCGGGTACGCGATTGAAGAAATCAAGAAATGATGTACCGATTCCGGCATAAGGGATATAATTTTTAGCAATGAATGGAATTGCCACACCGATATATGTACGAAGATTCATGCCACCGATGGATCCTAAATCACCGGAAACACTAATATTGACATATGGATCCGGAAAGAGAGAAAAACCGATTGCAGGTGTTATGGCCACATATGGAATCGTTTCTTTGAGAAAAAATCGCTTCCGAATATAGATTGGTGCAATGCCTGTCAGCGTATTATTGGATCTATTGTCGCCAATGATAGATTCATAATAATGCGTCCCCAAGGTCCAATCGGGATCATCATTGAACCAGCGGAGTCTTTTCTCCATGATTCCGATACGATAAATCGCACCTGGGAAAATATTACTGGTTGATGGTGCTCTTCTATTATCATAGTCGCGATTGAAATATCCAAAGATTCCAAATAATCCTCCATTAAGAGAATTTTGCATGGAACCTCCGCCTACAATCCCAATCGTTTCAAATAAACCAATGCGAATGAAATTAGGATAATCTCTCGTCGTGGAAGAATCAACCTGCATCACATCTCTTCTCATTTCCACGATACGCGAAGTTGGATACACTATGCCATTATCTCTTTGACCAGGAGCATTTCTGACGGCATCAATGATTGCTGTATCGCGCAAAGTTCTGGTATAAATATCCTTCTCTGTTCTTGTGATCATCTCATCTATGCCACCCATATTGGTGAGACTTGAGCATCCGAACAATAGAAGCGAAATGACTGCTATGAAAATAGTATTGAGCGAGGTATGATTCATGGATTGGATCTCTATTATGCTATTGTGCATTGCATTTTCAAAGAATCATCAATCTGGGCTATAATGATATCTCCGGAATATAATGGGCCAACGCCTTCGGGAGTTCCCGTAAGGATGCAATCGCCGGCTTTGAGATGAAATATGGAATGACAAAATGCCAAGAGTTGTTCAAATGTTCTTTCCATATCATTTGTATCACCTTTTTGTCGAATTTCACCATTGATGGAAAGCGAAAATATGAAATGAGGATATGTTGAAAATGGAAGTATTGTCGAAACGGGAGCCGATCCTGCAAAACCTTTGCTTATTGCCCATGGCTCACCTTTTTCTTTGGCAATCTTTTGAATATCCCGCAAAGTCAAATCCAAGGCAATTCCATAACCTGCAATGTATTTTTCGAATCCACTCTGCAATCCAATTGGTATGTCATGACCAATCACAATCGCAATTTCTACCTCATGATGCATTTCTTTGGAAAATGCAGGACATGTCAGCACGGCATTTTCAAATGGAATATAGGCAGTGGAGGGTTTTAAAAACACAAGTGGTTTATCAGGCACAGATGCGCCCATTTCTTTTGCATGTGCTGAGTAATTTCTTCCGATGCAATAGAAAGTTCCAATTGGAATTTCTGTTCCATCCTTCATGGTGAAAGTTCTTGGGCTTTGTATATTCATCATTTGAATTCCTGATTCTTGTCTTGCAATTTTTTAGGTATTGTATTTTCTTCTATCAATTCTTTCGAATCCGACATTTCCGATGAATCCGCAGGAGTGAATCCAAAACTCTTCAATCGATATTGCATGCCAGGTTTAGAATACACTTTCTGCATCATTCTACCCCAGATTGGAGCGGCGGCTTTCCCACCCTGACCATACCAACCGGTGAATTTGATTCGCCTGTCATCAAATCCGACCCAAACACCTGCTGCCAATTGCGGAGTGAGTCCAACAAACCAGGCATCGGCATAGTCATTGGTTGTACCGGTTTTGCCTGCAGCATCATAAGAGAAAAATGATCGAATGGAAGAGGCAGTGCCACCGGTTACAACACCACGCATCATTTTTACCATAGCTTTGGCGATATCAGGTCTTAGAGCATCAACCAAATTGATTTGTCTGCTTCTCTGATATATGACCTTTCCTCGCTTATCCTCTATTCTTTGAATGTATACTGGATCAATACTGATGCCGTGATTGAGAAAAGTACCAAATGCAGAGGTCATCTCAAGGGGAGTCACTTCTTCTGCTCCCAATGCAATTGTTGGAAAGGGATCCAATTCGGATTTGATTCCCATTCTATGTGCAAGGGCTATGACTTCAGAAGGAGAGGTATGCTCGGTTATCAATCGCGCGGCAACGGTATTGATGGAATAGCGCAATCCTCCTGCAAGTGAAATGGGTCCGCTGGAAGAGCCGCTTGGACTCCATACTCCGCCGGAAGGCAATGTATAGGAAAATGGTCCGCTTTCAATGGCTGATTCAGGAGTGAGTCCATTCAACATGGCACTTGCATAGACAAATGGTTTGAATGAAGAACCCGGTTGTCTTTTGATTTGAACGGCATGATTCAATGTATATCTTGAATCTCCGGCCAAAGCGAGTCCTTCGGGTGAAGAGCCAACCATTGCCACGATATGTCCGGTCATGGGATCAATCACATTCACTCCGGTTTGAATGGTCGTGGCTTTGAGTTTTACGGAATCAATGAATTTCTGATTCTTCATAGCTTCTTGCATCATTTGTTCTTTCTTTGCGGGATCTGACAAACTCAGATATTCCGGTTTTTCCATGACGGCTTGTCTGATAAGGGAATTGAGCAATTTTTGCTTTCCTTTCCAGCTCCAATTCTTCCGAAATGTCTCCTGGAACCCCACTAGATGTTCTTGCACAGCTTCATTTGCAGATTGCTGAATACGAGAATCAAGCGTGGTGAAAATCACCAACCCATCTCGATAAAGATTATTTTCCTGCAAATTGAATTGATCATCCTTTTCCAAAGCCTGACGAATCATCTCAACAAAATGCGGGGCAATCGATTCCTCTTTCATGCCGAGCCTTCCTCTATTCAAAAAGATGGGCTGTATGAGAGATGAATAATATTGATCTTCTTCCAAATACCCCATGTCCGCCATCATGGACAGAACAAGATTTCTTCTTTTCAAGGCTTTCTCATAATTACCAATGGCTGAGTAGTTTTCAGGACCTTTCAATAATGCAATCAAATAGGCACATTCTGCCGTGGTAAGCTGGCGAGGACTTTTCTTGAAATACAATTCCGATGCCACTTGAATTCCATAAGCTCCTTTACCGAAATACACTGTATTGCAATACAATTCAAGGATTTCTTTTTTGGTATAAGTTTGCTCAATTTTTACTGCAGTTATGGCTTCTTTGAGCTTTCTCGTGATGCTTACTTCGCGATTAAGGAATAGATTTCTCGCTAGCTGTTGAGATAGAGTTGAAGCTCCTTCCTTTGCTCTGAATGCAATGATATTTTTCACGAAAGCTTTGGCAATGCGCATTGGATGTATGCCCCAATGATCATAAAAAGCACGATCCTCTGTGGCAATCAATGCATTGATCACATCTTTAGGAATGCTGTCATATGGGATATTTGAGCGTTTTTTGATGAAAAACATATCAAGAATCTTTCCATCCGAACTCAATACTTTTGTTGCCAATTCTTGCGGTGGATTCTCAAGTTGGTCAAATGATGGTAGTTCATCAACAATAAATACAGTGATATAGAATGTCATCCCCAATAGTAAAAAGAGGATTGCCCCGATACTGATCAAAAGTAATTTCTTTACAGTCATATACATTCATCCGACATGATGCTAAGTGCCCGAAAATAATGGCAAAACTACAAAAAAGCAGTGACAGACTCCATAGTCTGTATAAGGCAGAACATGGACTTTGCTTGGTGAATCTTCGGATTACCGCTAACTTTACGCAGTTAATCATTCAATCTTGTGTAAATCCATGGCATTTCCCTGTATAAGAGGCCATCATATTCATGATGGTTTATTGAATTCCGACAGCATCATCATTGACCTGGGCGGACATAAAGGCGAATTCAGTTCGATCATCAGTGAGCGATATCATTGCATGTGTCATGTGATAGAAGCCATGCCTGAATTATATGCATCCATCAAACAAACCAGAAATATCCGAACATATCAATATGCCGCTTCAGATTCTGATGGAATGATGTCTTTTCATCTTTCTGATAATCCGGAGTCGAATTCACTCATTCGAAAAACCGAGGAGCATGCCCAAACCATTGAAGTACCAACAATTTCAATGCCTTCACTCCTCAAAAAACATGATATATCAAGAATTGATGCATTGAAGATGGATATAGAAGGTGCTGAAATAGCAGTATTCAGAGGTATGTCCGATGAGCTTCTTCGCTCAATAAAGCAGATAACTGTTGAATTTCATGATTTTATACCTGAAATGCACATGGAACAAGATGTGCTAGATGTGATTTCAAGACTCGAATCACTCGGATTTGCCTGCATAGTCTTTTCTAGACATACACATTTTGATGTATTGTTTCTCAATACTGCATTTGCCAGTAATCTTACAATATTGCATGCTAGAATTGTAAAGTATATACATGGTTTGCAAAGAATTATGAAAAGATTCCTCAATTATGGTATTCTTGATTGAGGGTATAGAAAATATGGACCATTCCCCGGCAATAGTAGTTGTTCATCCCTTTCAGTTATTTTCAGTTTCCATAATTCACCTTTTAATCCTAAACATATTACTTCCGAACAATTCCAATCCTTGGGAATGTTGCATTTTGAATTAGGGAAGTATGCGAATAGGTATGAGGATATAATTTCATTGGAATCATTCAATATTGACAAAGTTTCATTGAATTCAAATGCACCAGCAAAAGTGGAATCATTCCCTCTTTGCCTTCCCCAATAATCAAATTTACATTCATTTATCGCAGCTACTTTTTTTCTTAAATCTACTATCTCATTAAATCTGGTAGAAAATGTGTCTGGTAAAAACTTTGTATCATCATTGGAAAAATTACCAATACTTGGAAAAGCTGCGTTCCATCGATTTCCAATGAATGTAAACTTTTGACTTATATTCTGTTGAGCTCGAAACCATAGACTTGTAGGCCATTTTAATGGATCAACGGAGAATATATTCCCGTATATGAGAATATTGTTTAATAACCTATTGAAAGGAATCGGAGAGCTAAACACAGTTGATATTATACCGGTATTATTAGAATTATTTCCTGATGACATCCCAAAAGATGAATTGAAAGCACATCGTACATTTTCAATAGTAGATGTCTGAAGAAAAGAAACCGTTCCCTCCCATAAATCCAGGATACCACTCTGACCAAGAAAGATATTAGAAAATATATCAATGTCTGAAGTCTTGTGATCTGTAGCAAGAGGATCCCAAGCTTCACTGCTTAGTAATATTGCAACCATGCCCCTTTTCCCTTTTTTATACATGACGCTGTCAGCATTTGCAATAAACATATTTTGCTCAATCGTCACATTTCGTGCAATATCACAATAAACCGATGGTGCAAAATTGTTTATGAAATGTGATCTTATAATCTTGACATATCGACTATTGTTGATTGATATTGCTTCACTCCAATTATGTTCAAAGTGACAGCTATCAACCATTATATGACCAGCTCCAAATAATTTAAGAGCACTTCCCCATTGATTTGAATTCCCCAATGCATTCATCTGATTCGTTTCTGTGAAATGTGAATTTCGTATTAGTACTGTGTCATCAGATTTGGAATTGATATCACCAATCAATAAACCATGGGAAAATGTTGAGTCAATATTTACATTCTCAATCAAGACATTTGTACTTCTTGCAAATGGTTGACCAATCACAATTCCGTACGATGATGCATTTTTGATAGTGATATTTTTTATGAGGATATTGCTTCCGCATAATCTAATCAGACCATAGCCACCGTTTTTCTTAATCTTAGATCCATCAATTACAACAGAATCATTGATACCTATCAATGAAACATGGAGTTTCCGAAGTTCAGTTGCAATGATGGAGAAATCTTTTTGAAATTGTTCAAAAGGAGATTGTAAATGATAGATACCCTTCTTAATGAAAACGGAACAATAAATATCACCCTTCAAGCCTATTGTTTTTTTCTTTAGAACCGAAAATATGCTATCGAATGTCCGTAAAGGAAAGTCTGCATTGGCAATTACATTCTCTGTATCATTTCCATCAGGTGAAACGAACAATTCTATTGAAGCCGGATAAATGACAGGACTTATTATAGTACCCGATCCAGCATATAGAAGTTGTAATGGAAATATTGTTAAAACAAGGATTAAATATGGGAACATTTCTACATTTCCATTGGTTTGAATAATGTGAAAGTAATTTAGTGATTCTTTATCACTCATACCCATCCCGCTTTCACCACAACAACAAAGCCCCGAATTCGGGGCTTTTTTTATGCAATAGGAGGTTTATCCAAGAGAATCAACCCTTCGGTTCGATCTCTGTGATAGCTGATTTCCCAGTCATTTTTGAACAAAATCACTTCTCGATCAGCATCATCGAAAGCAAAAGTCAATGTTGCACTCATGGGTTTCACATCACCACCAAGCCAGCGCATTCTTGTGAATGGCAATCTGTCCAATTTCACCTTCTCATTGTATTCCGACTCCATTCGAGCCTGAAACACTTGCAATTGAAGTTCACCAACCGCTGCTATGAGTGGAGTTGGAGAATGATGTGCATCGCTGAAAATTTGCACGACGCCTTCCTCTCCCAATTGTTCAATTCCTTTGCGGAAACTCTTGCTGAATGATCCTGAGGCAGGAAATAATTTTGCAAATATCTCGGGAGCAAATCTCGGGAATTGTGGGATTGTGAAATCAGGTCCTGTTGTGAGTACATCACCTACGAGAAATGTTCCGGGATTTGAAAGACCAATCACATCACCCGGATAAGCCACATCGATGATATCTCTGTCTTGTCCAAAAATCTGAAAAGGATAATTTATTTTCACTTCCTTTCCACTTCTTGGATGCTTTGCCGTCATGCCTCTCTCAAAAATCCCACTCACGATTCTAAAGAAAGAAATGCGGTCTCTGTGTGCTTTATTCATATTTGCTTGCATCTTATACACAAAGCCCGAAAAATATGAACTATCGGGTGCAATAAGTCCAGCAGAAGACCCCATACCCTGAGGAGATGGAGCCAAGTCAATCAAATATTGGAGAAAATTTTCAATGCCAAAATTCGTGATAGCGCTTCCAAAAAAGACCGGTGTAATGATTTCCTGCAAAAATGCTTCATGCTCAAAAGGAGGAAGAGCGGCTTCAACAAGTTCAATTTCCTCAAGAAATTTTGCATGTGCATCTTCGCCGATCAATGCTTTGAAACTTGGATCATGTATACCTTTTGTACTTACCGGAGCTCTATGTTTATTACCCTCTGTTTTTTCGAACAAATGCAATACACCGGAGGATCTTTCATATACACCACGGAAACCGGGTCCATCACCAATTGGATAAGTGAGTGGTACAGCCGTGATTCCGAGTACCTTCTCAACATTATCCATCAATTCAAATGGAGAAAGTGCCGGACGATCCATTTTATTGATGAAAGTTATGATGGGGATGCCGCGATCTCTACATACTTTGAACAACTTCACTGTTTGTTCCTCAACGCCTTTGGCTGCATCAAGAAGCATGATTGCACAATCGACTGCCATGAGCGTGCGATAGGTGTCTTCAGAAAAGTCTTGGTGACCAGGAGTATCGAGGATATTTAGCAAGAAGCCATCATATTCAACGCGCATTGCACTTGAAGACACGGAAATTCCGCGCTCTTGCTCAATGCTCATCCAATCGGATGTGGTGGATCTATGTTTCCCTCCGGTCACGGCACCGGCGCTTCGAATTGCTCCTGAGTACAAGAGTAATTTTTCGGTCAATGTGGTTTTTCCCGCATCCGGATGCGAGATGATGGCTATAGTTCTTCGCCTTTGAATTTCACTTTGTAATTCTGACATGATTCCTTCTCATTGTGCCAATAAAGCATCGATTTTCATTGAAGTTTGATCAATGAATGTTTGTTCTTCTGCAAGTCCTACTTCCATGAATCGACCAATCCCATTTTTATCAAGTATGAATTTGGATGGAATGCCCGTCACGCCATATCCTTTTACCATCTCATCTTTCAAGTCAAAAAGAATTGGGAATGTATATGGATTTTTACTGAGGAATGTCTTGACGGATGCGAATCTATCTTCAACTCTTTCCCATACATTGACCACAGCAAAAATCACATCAGGATTGCTTTTATATTTATCATATAATCTCTGCAAACCGGGAAATGAACGAATGCATGGACCACACCATGTTGCCCAAAAATCAATGAAAACAACTTTACCTTTCCAATCATCGGTTGTGATGGTTTTTCCATCAGCTGTCTTCAATATTCCGGGAACCGGTGGAAGTGAAAGTTGATCTTCAAGAATCAATTGCTGTTTTGCCTTTAATCCGGAATTCTTGAGTTCCATAATTTCCGGCTCATAGTCGCCTTTAATTAGGTCCTGCTTGCTCAGATACTCGAATAATGCTTTATGATCAGACAGAATTTTATCGGACATATAACCCGTAGATATTGCCTTCGATGCCAATGCATAAGCTTCTTGTTGATTCGAAAGAGCATCAAGCAATTCAATCATGCTTTGATATACTGATGTCATTTGCAGCAAGTCCAACTTATCGGCATATCCTTCAGCTACTTCCTTATACAGTAGTAGTGATTTTTCATGATTCTTCATTCTCTTGTATACAAAAGCAGGTGCCAGCATTGCTTCGGCAATAACTCTTCTTCGCTCCTCTGTAAATTCACATGGAGCCAAATACTTTGGTTGCACGACAGATGCTTCATCTTTTGCAAAGAACACAGCTCTTTCGGCCCAACGCAATGCTTCCTTTAAAGAATCCAATTCAAGAAATGTATTCGCTAGATCGAGAGATGGCGTGGTTGGCAAGGTTGGATCACGAAGAAAACGCTCTGTTAACTTTGCAAGTTTTCCCTCTTTCAATTGCACGCGAATATAGGATTCTGCAATGGATAGAATAGAATATGAAGAAGGATATAGATTGATATACCTTTCCGCATTCACAATGAATTCATCTTTTGTTTTTGAAGAAAACACTCTGTTTGCAGAAGCTTCTTCAGAAAATTCATCAAGTGGATGAAGATATTCATATTGCTTTTCAACCGAATCGGCCATTTCAGGATTTCCAGTTATGCGCAATGCTTGAGTCAACATCCTATTTTCCGCTTCGGAATCCGTATCAACAGCATTCTTAGTCAAAAAAGCAGACATTGATTTCTTCAAACTATCTCTGTCAATTTGTTTTGCCATGAATGGAAGTATTCTCTCAAAGAAATTTCTTTGAAATGTAGTCAAGGAATAGTCTTTATTGTTTTGCAATATCTCCATCGCCAATGCTATGTTCTGCTTTCGTGCGCATTCTTCGGGGAATGATTCGGAATAAGAAATGATTCTTCTCAGTGACTGTCCTTCCGGTACTTTTCCATCTTTGTCAAGTGGAAGCAATTCCCAGTAATTACCACTATTGTTATCACTATATTTTGTACCATCGCCAACTTTCACGAGAATGAGTGCGGCATCAGTCTTCGGAACAAATTTTGCAATAAACGATAAACTGTCTTTACTTTTTGCTGTCGGAAATGATTCCAATGCATATTGCACGGCATATGGCTTTTTATCGCGAGCGGTATAATTATGAATGATCGCATAGATTTTTTTTGCCTTTGCGAGAGATGCTTTTGATGCAGTGTATTGAATCACCACAGTATCAATACCTCGCTTGGGCATTGCAGGTTGAATCTGCATCGTGCCTGCATTGAGCATGGTAGTCAATAAGAACAATGCTTGAAGGAGAATAAAAACAGCTTTCATGGTAAACCTAAAAATGAAGTCAATGGTAATGTTCCTTGAATCACAGCTAGATAATCTTGCTCTGTGAGAATTGGAATATTCAATTCGCGTGCTTTGTCCAGTTTGGATCCTGCTTGTTCACCGGCAATCAGACATGTTGTTTTTTTGCTGACCGATCCGGTGACTTTTCCGCCTCTTTTTTCTATTTCTTCCGTAGCTTCTTTTCTTGTCAAAGCAGATAATTCTCCGGTTAACACAATACTAAAACCCGAAAATTCATCTGTTCGAATCGCCATTTCAGACTCATCGATACTCATACAAAGACCGGCATATTTTAGAGTATTGAGCATTGACATTTCATGTTCATCTTTGAAAAATTCAATGAGTGAATTTGCAATGGAATTACCCACTTCTTTGATTTCCAGCAATTGATTCAGATCTGCATTTTGCAAAGCTTCAATCGAACCAAAATGTTGTGCAAGAGTCTTTGACATACCTTCTCCGACATGTCTAATGCCAAGGGCAAATAACACTTTTCGGAATGGTTGATTCTTACTTTGCTCGATGGATTCCAATAATTTTTCGACGCTTTTCAAGCCCCATCGATCGAGGGATAGGATGCTGTCTTTTTTTTCTTGAAGAGAATAAATATCTGCAATGGAATGCAAAAGACCCAATTCCACGAATTGATCAATCACTTTTTCTCCCAATCCTTCAATATTCATGGCATCTCTTGAAGCGAAATGTTCAAGTCTGCGACGAATCTGCCATGGACATTCCGGATGCATGCAGAGATAATGTACCTCTCCTTCCGGATGATGTAACTCAGAATTGATGGGACAAGGACATAAGTTTGGGAAGCTAAATTTCAAAGCATCCGGATGTCTTTTCGATGCAATAAATCCAGTGATTTTAGGAATTACATCACCGCCTTTTTCTACAATGACGGTATCACCAATTCTAATATCCAATCCAAGAATAAAATCTTCATTGTGTAAGGTTGCTCTGCTGATTGTGCTTCCCGCCAAAAATACCGGCTCAAGTTCGGCTACGGGTGTCACAACTCCTGTTCTTCCAATCTGAAATGTGATATCTCGAAGGATTGTTTCGGCTTTTAAAGCTTCATACTTATATGCGATTGCCCATTTGGGGGCTCTCGCTACTGTTCCAAGAATGCGTTGCTGAGGAATGGAATCGACTTTGATGACAATGCCATCGATGCCAAATGGAAGTTGATCTCTCTGATATTCCCATTCATTCAAGAATCTAGACACAGCATCGATATCGTCAACTCTTTTGCTGTATTGGCTGATCGGAAAACCCATTGTTTTTAAATGAATAAGATTATCAGCATGAGATATATTGGTCTTCTCTGAATTTCCATCAAGATAATAACAGACTATTTTGAGTGGTCTTTTGGCTACTTCTTTTGAATTGAGTTGTTTTAGCGTACCTGCAGTGAGATTTCTTGGATTTGCATAGGTCTTCTCTCCGGCTTCTTCTCTGGCTTGATTCAAAGCCAAAAATGCGGCATTCTCCATGTAGACTTCCCCTCTGATCTCCAATTCTTGATTCAATTCTTCAAATGGAATATGCTGAATCTTGAGAGGTAATTCTTTTATGGTTTTGATATTGGCGGTAACATCATCACCAATTTCACCATCCCCACGAGTCACGGCTCTTTCCAATACACCATTGCGATAATGAAGACTGATAGCAACACCGTCAACTTTCAATTCGCATACATATGGGTGATGTGGATTATCGAGTCCTTGCGTCACTCTTTCATCAAAATCACGAACTTCCTCTTCAGAATATGTGTTTGCAAGCGATAACATTGGTTTTTTGTGCATCACTTGAACAAACTCTTTGAGTTGAGAGCCACCTATTCTTTGCGTTGGGGAATCAGGTGTGAGGAGTGTTGGATCATGTTGTTCCAAGTCTTGCAATTCTCTGAACATCCCATCATATTCCCTATCACTCATGATTGGATGAGCTTCTACATAATAGGCATGATCTGCTGAATTGATGATCGCGCGCAATTCTTCTGCTCGCTTTGAGGGCGATTGATCTGTTGAATCGGCTGAAAATATGTCGAATTGACTCATGAATCCAAATGAAGGAATTGACATTGAAGTGCAAAAATACCTCTTTCATTCATAGGGACAATCATATCCCCGGAATGATCACAATCACATTGAATTTGTAATTTGCGATATGACATATCTATTTCGCATACTGATACTTATGTTTCCGCTCGTGGCATTGCTGTCTTCTTGCACGGTGCTGCGCCCCCGTTCTTTATTCAAAGATTTGATTTGTCCTCCGCCTCCATCACAAGATTGTTATCCCAAACGCTTCACGGGTCCTGTTTTGGATACCGCATCTCAGGGAAAAGAGCGATTTATGAGGATTCGCTCGGTTGAAGGCTTGAATTCTCCCGTGATCGATGAATGGAATATTTCATTTCTCCAGGATTCGACCATTTGGAATACCGCATCTGCCGGTGGGAGTCAGATTTTGAGATCCATTCGATTTTATAATGAAAAGACGGTTTCAGAGATATATACCCCTGAAATGGAGGAAAATGGCTCACTTGGTTTTGTTACAGGAGATTCCAAGCAAGCAATAGCAGCTAGAGTGTCAGCCGGTGCATATCCGGGAGATGCGGATATCATCATGTCGGAACTTGCAAAAGATTTGGTTAAACCCCTGAATAATATTGCAGTCTCTTCCCTTTTACACTGGGAATCGCATCCCACACTTTCACCCGATGGTACATTGCTGTTTTATGTAAGCGATCGAATTGGATCGATCAAAGGTACGGACATTTATGTATCAGCAAAGGAAGGTAAGGCTTGGAGCGAGCCTATGAATTGCGGACATATCATCAATTCAAAGTGTGATGAATTGAGTCCTTTTGTTACAAAACAAGGCAATGTTTTACTCTTTTCTTCATCGGGTCATGCGAATCTTGGCGGTTATGATATATTTTCTTCCATGTTTGATCCGGAATCCGTTAAAAAAGCATTGAAAGTCCGAGATTCAATAGCACTCGCGCAGGCATTTGAACAGCCCGCAAATATTGGGGCTCCGATCAATACCATTTATGATGAATTGTTTCCATCTTCCCCAAGCAATCGCATAGATACATTGCTCTATTATAGTTCCAATCAATCATCCCCGGCAGATGATTTTTCCTTCGACATATTTGTCTATCATCCTGCTTATCAGTTTGATACAGTGAAGCAGACGCCTATTGTCAAATGGCAAATGACATCTCCCACACTCAAAAGGGCTGATAAGTTGGATCCCAAGACTATCATCACCATTGAAGGGAGAGTATTAGATGAGGAAAATAAGAAGCCGGTGAAGAATGCCGAAGTGACTACGACATTATACCCTGAAAATGAAATCATCGATCAGCAAATGACAGATACAGCCGGTAGATATACCGTCAAAGTAGCTACAAACAGACCTGTGAGAATATCTGCTGAATCAGACGAACTCTTTGAAAATGCTATGATTTACACATTTTCGATGTCGGATTCCAATGCAGTGATCGCAGATCCTTTGAAATTGCCGAAGTCTATAGCTCTTCGCATAAATTTCCCAACCAATGAATTTAAAGACCCCTATCCATTTGTTTTGGATTCCAATGGCAATGAAACAACCATCGGCTATCAGCAGGCAATTCTCAAAGTTGCTCAGAATCTCCAACGATTTCAGCAAAATATTGGGTCTTTGGCTATTGTTGGCCATACAGATGAGATCGGAAGCAATGAATACAATATGAAGCTGGGTCAAAGAAGAGCTGATTTCATTGTAAAGCAATTGGTCAAACTAGGTGTTCCAGCAGGCATACTCAAATCTGAATCCAAAGGTGAAGAGGCATTACCAAAGAAAAGGTCATCCGAAGATGTTGACACATTCAACAAACGCTGTCGAAGAGTCGAATTATTCAAGTTAATTCGCTAAATGCGTGGAAAATTCACTGATTTTCAATCCTTGAAATTCCCTAATTTTGCATACTGATCACCATCAAAAAACACGGAGTCACTCCATGAAAATCCTTGTGTGTATATCACAGGTACCTGATACCACAGCCAAAATCCAAGTATCCGGCGATGGAAAATCCATTGAAAAGACCGGCATCAAGTTCATTCTCAATCCTTATGATGAATTTGCAATTGAAGAGGGTCTTCGCTTGAGAGAGCGTTTCGGAGGCACGGTAACGGCCTTGACTGTTGGCCCTGAAACCTCGAAAGAGATTCTTAGAACAGCTCTTGCGATGGGAGTCGACAAAGTCGGCATCGTAAAAACCGATGATATTCTTGATTCATATAATGTGGCAGAAAATATTGCAGGTTATGCCAAATCGATTTCACCCGATTTGGTGATTTTTGGAAGACAATCCATTGATTTTGACTCATCCGGGATGGCACCAATGGTTGCAGAAATGCTTGATCTACCATCAATTTCCGTCGTATCATCTTGGAATATTGAGAATAATGCCATTACTGCCGAGCGAGACATCGAAGGTGGAAAAGAAGTATTGACATGCTCAGTTCCCTGCGTGATCAGTGCACAAAAGGGTTTGAATGATCCTCGTTATCCGAAATTGCCTGATATCATGAAAGCAAAGAGCAAACCGATTGAAGAGATTGCTTCATGTCATGGTTCTGCATTGGTGTCTTTGACATCTATGGCACTTCCATCCTCGAAAAGAGTCGGAATGATAGTTGGTGACTCCGAAGCAGAAATTGCATCAGTAGTCACTGCACTCCATGAACAGGCAAAAGTTATTTAATTAATCCGGAAGATTTCACTCATGAAACATATCATCGTTTATATCGAACCCAAAGATGCAAGTTCACTGAAAAGAACTTCCTATGAAGCATTGACAGCCGCGCGCTCCATCGCCGGCGATGCACAAATCACGGCTTTTGCAGTACATGGTTCAGAGCAGGCACTTGCAACTGCTGGAAACTATGGCGTGCAATCTGTAGTGCTCGCAAAGCATGATCTTCTTTCCACCTATTCATCCACAGCCACAGCCGAAGCGCTTGCTCAATATGCGCAATCAGTGTCTGCAGACACGCTTATCCTTTCCGGAAATGCTTCTGGAAAAGAGATTGCTCCCCGCTTGAGCGTAAAACTCAAAGCAGGAATTTTGCCTGATTGTATTGCACTCGTGAATGAAGGTGGCAAAGTAAAGGCCACAAGACCTGTCTATGCAGGTAAGGCACATATCACTGTTGAGTCTGTATCTGATCATTCAATCATTGCGCTCAGACCAAATGTGTTCACAGCAAAGCAAGAAGGCTCAGCAAATGCAAGTATCACTTCCTTTGCACCCAGCTTGGAAGCCAAGCATGCAGGCGTGAAAGTGACATCAATTGTAAAAAATGAAGGAAGATTGGATGTTGCCGAGGCAGATATCATCGTGTCCGGCGGAAGAGGAATGAAGGGTCCGGAGCATTTTCCAATCATCGAACAATTGGCTTCCACACTGGGTGCCGCGGTTGGCGCTTCCCGTGCGGTTGTTGATGCCGGCTGGAGACCACATGGAGAGCAAGTGGGTCAAACCGGAAAAACCGTATCACCTTCTCTCTATGTAGCTTGTGGCATTTCAGGTGCAGTTCAGCATTTGGCCGGCATGAGTTCATCAAAATTCATTCTTGCCATCAATAAAGACAAGGATGCACCGATTTTCAAAGTTGCCGATTATGGCATTGTTGGTGATGTTTTTGAAGTATTGCCTGTTCTTGATGCAAAGCTGAAAGCGATGTTGCATTCATGATGCGGAAAAAATCATAGTATTGCATGGCCGTGTCGATACGGCCATTTTTGTCTTGGGGTCACATAATTCGGAATGAAACAATGAAAGATAAAATACAAGTCGAGGTCTTGGGATTATCCCAAAGTCCGACTAGCAATGGATCCTATGCTTTGATCTTGAAAGAAGTCGATGGTGATCGTAGATTACCCATCGTGATTGGTGCGCCTGAAGCCGGAGCAATTGCCTATGAAATGGAAGGCGTCCATACAAGCAGGCCGATGACACATGATCTGATAAAGTCCATTATTGAAACATTCGATACAAAAGTGACCGAGATTTTCATCCATGAGATGAAAGACAGCACATTCTATGCTTCACTTCACTTTTATGGCATTGAATCAGTTGTTGATGCCAGACCAAGCGATGCAATTGCCGTCGCTTTGCGCTTTGAAGCTCCAATGTATATTGCTTCTTCCCTTTTGGATCTTGCAGGATTCTCGCTCGAAGAATATGAAGGAAAGGATGATGAAGATGATGATTCTGATGAACCTGACATAGAAGATACTGAAGAAGAAGAAATCGATTTCTTCCTCAAAGATGGAGCTCAAAAGAAACGTCCGTCAACTTCTTTGAGCAAAAAAGAGCGCCTCGAAGCTGAATTGGAGCAAGCAATCAAGGATGAAGATTATGAAAAGGCTGCTCAGCTTCGTGATGAAATAGAAGGTCTCAAATAAAAAGTGTTTTTCTCGAAACGGAATTATCGTATTTTTGCAGTCTTAATTTCATTCCTCGTGAATGAACAGAGTGGCGAGGTAGCTCAGCTGGTTAGAGCAACGGAATCATAATCCGTGGGTCGGGGGTTCAAGTCCCTCCCTCGCTACATAATAAAAGTCCTTTGTTTTCCATGTGAAAACAGAGGACTTTTTGTTTAAAGTGAAATTGAAGCTTGATAAATTATTAATGAAATTGAAGAATTGAAAAACCAAAAAATGGAAGAATGAAATGGTAAATGAAATGAAGAATGCTTGAATTATCCTTTTTTCATACCTACTCATTCTCAATTTCTAATTTCATTCCTCAATTTCTCCATTCATACATTCTTCCATTTTTTCTATTCCCTCATGCTGAAGGGTGGCACGCGGAACGTGACGGGGTGAGTTCTTCTTACTGGATTTTATGATGATACCGCCCCGATGGGGCTATTGTGATTGTACACCGAGCGGAGTCGAGGTTTTACCCCGAGCGTAGCCGAGGGGTGCGGTTTGTTATTTATCAGATTTCTCGTCTCGGCTTCGCTCGACGAGCAGTTTCAGCCGAGTGCTCACCGAATAGTTTCTATCTCGGCACCGAATACACGGTCGATGCATGATGTGGGAAATGTTCAAGTTTTGTCAAGCATGGAAGATCACCTGCATGCACGGAATTATATTGCCAAAGGATCAGATTTCTTTGCGCTAAGATTACAGAAGTCAATGTGAATGGATCACCAATTGGTTTGCCGATTATGAGTCCTTTTGCTGCGGCCCGAAGACCACATTTCCATACATCCGGACCAAACATTTCTTTCATTCCACCTGATTTCACTTCGAATGCCTTATAGAAACTATGATTCAAATCAGCAATGGCACGAGCTTGAGGCCAATATTTATCAAAGAATGACTTGCCATCTTTCACAGAGCCTTGAAAGAAAAATATTGGTTGAGGAGCGAAAGGATTATTCTCCATCATCTTCTTGGCATCAATCACCATTTCTTTGGAGAATAGACATCCAAAATGTCTGAGAAAAACGAATAAGACAATCGAATTACCCATTTCTTCCTGCAATGTACCGCTCGTGAGATTGATCCCCTCGATGCGGGCATCCAAGATCTTTTGATCGATTATCTGCATATGTTCCGGCTGAACAGTCGATCGTGGCATGACTTCACCTGCGATGAAAGAATACATTCAGGTGGTTCTAACACATGAGTTTCAAAAATCGTTCACTGAATGGATTTTTTTTCTTCGCGGAATCTCTTGAAAGAATAAGCAATGGGAATAATCACAATAATGGCAATCCAAATGAGAAATACCGTGAGTATAATTTCTGCACCAAAACCCATAAAACTGAGAAGAGCCGAGACTATCGCCATCCCGATTCCGGAATAAAACCACAAAGGCGATGTGAAGCGATGTGTATCATCCCAAACGAGTTCATTGCTGAGAGTCCAAGGAGTGCGAATACCCACAAAATAATTCTGCTTCACATCGGCCATTGCCCTACCGAGAAAAGCAAAAAAGAGTGAAATGATGGAGAATATCCACTCGGGTTTGACAGTTGAGGCTTCGATGATTGAAAGAGTGGTCCAAATCATGATCATACCCAATAGACCATGCGTACCAAGTCTTATCAATTGAAGCGTTTTAATAGAATGTTTTAATTGCTCATTGTTTGGATCTATCTTCGGAATGAAGTATAAAAACAGATATAAACCCGTATTTATGAGCGGGAGCAGGAATAATCCAATATCTTTTGGAGCATAATTATCCGGCTTCCCTTCCAGATTCCAATGTATGGGTACGATGTCAGGTGCATAAGCATATGCAATGACTCCAATCAGCCATGTTGCAATGACCAAAATGATGATGATTGCTTCGAGAACTTGTGATTTTTCTTGTTTCATATTCATAACATATCCTTTAACCTCATGCAAACTACGGATTTCGCTCATAATGCCATCTCATGATGGGATGAGTTCCATCAAAAGTGCGTATCTTTGCAACTTGTTTTGTTTCAAAGGCCTAATCTTCAATGAGTAATACCTCACCCCGCGCAGATATTCGCAATATCGCAATCATCGCCCATGTTGACCATGGTAAAACAACATTGGTGGATCATCTTCTCAGACAATCAGGAACATTCCGAGATAATCAAGTCGTCACTGAACGCGTGATGGATTCCAATGATCTTGAAAAAGAAAGAGGGATCACCATCATGGCCAAAAATGCGTCCGTTCGTTGGAATGATATCAAAATCAATATCGTTGATACTCCCGGTCACTCTGATTTCGGCGGTGAAGTTGAGCGTATTTTGAGCATGGTGGATGGCGTTTTGCTACTTGTGGATGCGGCTGAAGGACCTCTCCCTCAAACAAGATTCGTATTGAAAAAAGCGCTTGAGCTTGCGCTTACTCCTATTGTCGTCATCAATAAAATCGATCGCTCGGATGCACGCGCTCCTGAAGTATTGGATGAAGTTCTGGAACTATTCATCGCACTCGGCGCAGATTATCATCAGCTGGATTTCCCTGTGATTTATGCAATCGCAAAGCAAGGAAAATCCACTTTGTCCCTCGATAAAGAACCTGAAACTTTAGCTCCATTATTGGAAAAAATCATTGAGAAAATTCCACCTCCGAAGATTGAGGCGGATAGACCTTTCAAAATGATCATCACTGCCCTCGATTGGAGTGATTATATCGGAAGAATTGCAATCGGTAGAATTCAAATGGGTGCCGTGAAAACCGGTGATTCAGTTCTCTTGATCAGACCCGACGGCTCGGTAGAACAACAAAGAATCACCAAAATGTATGCCTATGAAGGCGTACAAAGAAAAGAAATCACCGAAGCTGCAGCGGGTGAAATCATCGCTCTTTCCGGTTTTGAAAATGTGCACATCGGTGATACAATCTCAGATCCATCCGATATAGAACCATTGCCATATGTCAATATTGAAGAACCAACAATCGCGATGGAATTCAGCGTGAATAATTCTCCTTTTGCCGGAAGAGAAGGAAAACATGTCACCACTCCAAAACTGCGTGAGAGACTTTTCCGTGAACTTCGCACCAATGTTGCGCTTCGCGTTGCAGAGACCGATTTACCGGATACATTCAAAGTATCAGGTCGAGGCGAATTGCAACTTGCCATTCTTATCGAAACAATGCGCAGAGAAGGATATGAATTCGCTGTATCAAAACCCGAGGTATTGTTCAAGCGTGATGAAAAAGGTGCACTTCTCGAGCCGATTGAACATGTAATTGTGGATGTACCCGATACACATGTTGGAACAGTCATCGAAATTCTCGGAAGAAGAAAAGGCGAAATGGTCAATATGATGCCGACTGCTGATGTCATTCGTGCGGAATTCTATGTACCTGCTCGCGGTCTTATCGGATTTAGAACAGAATTCCTCACATCAACAAGAGGTGCAGGTATTATTCACCATACATTCCATAATTATCAACCACATAAAGGTCAACTCGCCGGACGTGTAAAAGGTGCTTTGGTGTCCATGGAACCCGGTGTTTCTACTGCATATGCTCTTGAAATGGTTCAGGAAAGAGGCACTTTATTTGTAGCACCCGGCATTGAAATTTATGAAGGTATGGTAGTTGGTGAAAACTCAAGAGAAGATGATCTTAGCATCAATCCTTGTCGTGCGAAGCATTTGACGAATATGCGCGCAAGCGGTTCCGATGGAATCGTGAAATTGGATACCCCGCGAGATATGAGTCTTGAACAATTCATTGAATTCATTGAAGATGATGAATTACTTGAAGTCACTCCCGTGAATTTGCGCATCAGAAAGAAGATTTTGGACACCACATCTCGTCAAAGAGCTGCGAAGCGTACAAAGCAACAAGCGGAATCTTAAACAATTTTTCCACAATTACCCTGAAATCTCCCTGAAACAAGCCCAAGCATATTGTTGATGCTTGCTTTATGTGCTAATTTGCACATGTGGGAGTTGGGGTAAATGATAATTTCCTAGCCGGTCTCAAACAGACTCCCAATGAGCCTGGCACATTACTCTGAAGGATGCAATTCATGGCAGAATCCAAAGCCGATAAAGTAGCTGACAAACAGTCAACTTCAAAGATTGATGCATCAAAGCTGAAATTGGCTGAAAGTGCAATCGATCAAATCGAAAAACAATTTGGGAAAGGATCCATCATGCGCTTGGCTGATGCACAGCCGATCGCAATCGATGCGATTTCTACAGGCTCTATTTCCTTCGATGCATGTCTGGGAATTGGCGGTGTACCAAAAGGTCGTATCGTCGAGATTTATGGACCCGAATCATCCGGTAAAACAACCATTTGTTTGCATATAATTGCCAATGCACAAAAGAGTGGAGGAATTGCCGCTTTTGTGGATGCCGAACATGCACTCGATACGAAATATGCCCAGAAATTGGGCGTGGATCTGGGTAATCTCTTGATTTCTCAACCCGAGTTTGGTGAACAAGCACTTGAGATAGTTGAGACACTTGTGCGTAGCAATGCGATTGATGTGGTTGTTATAGACTCTGTTGCAGCATTGACACCTCGCGTTGAGATCGAAGGTGATATGGGCGAAGCTCAAATGGGTTCTCAAGCTCGTTTGATGTCACAAGCCATGCGAAAACTCAATGCAGCAATTGGTCGTTCAAGTACCTGTGTTATCTTCACCAATCAATTGCGTAGTAAAATCGGCGTGATTTATGGTAATCCTGAAGTCACAACCGGTGGTAATGCATTGAAATATTATGCATCCGTTCGCATTGATATCAGACGCAAGGATGTGATCAAGGATGGACAAGAAATCATCGGTAATCGCGTAAGAGCAAAAGTCGTGAAGAACAAAGTTGCCGCACCATTCCGTGAAACTGAGTTTGATATCCTCTACAATGAAGGAATTTCAAAGATTGGTGATTTGCTTGATGTTGCCATAGAACATGGAATAGTAGCAAAAAGCGGTTCATGGCTCACATACAAAGAAGAACGCGTGCAAGGTAGAGACAGCTTCAGAAAACTCTTGGAAGGCAATGAAGCACTTTTTGCCGAGATTGAATCCGAAGTAAAGAAAGCGCTGAAGCTTTGATTCAACAGACATTCATTAAGCGGGACATTCCATCGCATGCTCCCGCTTTTTTATTTTGGAATCGCGACGCCCATTCTTCCTTGAATCGATCGCGCTCTTTTCTTAATATATGGTGTTGGTTTTCCAGGTGACCACTTTCTTGGATTCGGCAATACAGCTGCAAGCAAAGCAGCCTCACTTTTAGTCAATTCCGAAGCCGGTTTTTTGAAATATTCCTGTGATGCCGCCTCGACTCCATAGATGCCATTCCCCCATTCTATCGAATTGACATATACTTCCAAAATTCTTCGCTTGCCCCAAATTGCTTCAATCAAAACCGTGAAATAAGCTTCCAATGCCTTGCGCACATAATTTCTGCCGGGCCATAAAAACACATTCTTCGAAGTTTGCATGGAAATCGTGCTTGCACCGATCAAGCGTTTTCCTTTTCTCATCGCATTCACTCTTCTTGCTCTTTTGATTGCATTCCAATCGAATCCATCATGTTTCATGAACTTTCCATCTTCGGCACCAATTACTGCACGAAACACAAAAGGTGAAATCTCATCATAGCTTTTCCAATCTCGATTGATGCCCACAAATTTCCCGGAAAAGATTCCCTCAACCGGACGAATCAACATCAATGGAGTGATCGGAGGATGAACCACTGTATAAATGGCAACTAGCAAAACGGAAAAAATGACTGAAGAAATCAGGATTTTTCCGATCAGAAGGAGAAATTTACCAAATGAAAATTTTTTAGTTTTTTGCATAGTTTTCGAAAAGTTTTTAGTTTCGAAGGCATTTTATCATCATTTTTCTGACAATATGTCTGAAATCAAAGAAATCGACCGTAAAATTTGTGCACTTCTTCAGTCATCGGCACGCATGCAACTCAGTCAGATAGCCGAGCAAGTGGGATTGTCGGTTGCATCTGTCAGTGAACATGTCAGAAAATTGGAAGAACAAGGCATTATCAAAGGGTATCATGCGCAATTAAAAGCAGATGATTTTGGTTTTGATTTGACTGCCTATGTCTTTGTTGATATAGAATCGAGCGTATATTATGAGCAATTCATTTCTGCATGCAAAACAATGCCTGAATTGCTGGAATGTCATGCTATCACCGGCAATGCCTCACATCTGTTGAAAATCAGAACAAAGAACACTGCATCACTAGAACGCCTATTATCCGGATTGCAGCAAATTCCGGGAGTGAAAAGAACTATCACAAATTTAGTCCTTTCCACGCATATCGAGTCACTCACACTTCCATTGACCTCTCATTCATGAATTCTTTTTTTCAATTCTAATCGGTACATTCAATGCAACTCTCAGCTAATTACGATGTTCTTGCCGCTGTAAACAATTGGAAATTACATGGTTCTGCGGAATCCATTCCCACGGATATCACGCGAATCTTTGCTGAAGATGTTCTCACTATGGATGTCTTTCGTAATAAACTCTCCAAGCCGGTTTTTAAGTCTCTGCTTTCCACCGTGGAACATGCCGTTCCACTCGATAGAACAATCGCTGATATTGTTGCACTTGCCATGAAAGAGTGGGCTTTGGAAAAAGGAGCCACGCATTATACGCATTGGTTTCAACCACTTACAGGTAGTACTGCGGAAAAGCATGAGAGTTTTGTTTCACCAAATTCCTCAGGTGGAGCAATCACGGAATTTTCCGGCAAAGAATTGATTCAAGGCGAGCCGGATGCATCTTCATTTCCAAGTGGTGGATTGAGAGCAACATTCGAAGCTCGTGGTTATACCGCATGGGATCCCACATCGCCTGCATTCATCATGCGACATTCTAATGGTGCAACTCTGTGCATACCAACAGCATTTGCATCTTGGACCGGAGATGCACTCGATGAAAAAACACCATTGCTTCGCTCAATTGAAGCACTCAATAAGGCCACATTGAAGGCACTTCCATTATTTGGAATTCAGGCAAAGAAGGTACACTCCAGCGTTGGACTTGAACAAGAATATTTTCTTATTGATGAAGAGTTTTTCTATCGCAGACCTGATCTCATGCTCTGCGGAAGAACATTATTCGGCGCAAAACCACCTCGTGGTCAAGAACTTGAAGATCATTATTTCGGGTCTATTCCAGAGCGCGTGTTAAGCTTTATGGCCGATGCGGAATATCAATTGTACAGACTTGGCGTGCCGGTAAAAACAAGACATAATGAAGTGGCTCCCGGACAATATGAAATCGCACCGCTTTATGAACATTCGAATATCGCGGCTGATCATCAGCAATTGCTCATGCAAGTATTGAAAAACACCGCTCGCAAATATGGTCTTGTGTGCATCATGCATGAAAAGCCTTTTGCAGGTGTGAATGGGAGCGGAAAGCATACCAATTGGTCTCTCAGCACCGATACCGGAATGAATTTGCTTGATCCCGGCGATACGCCGCAAGAAAACATGATCTTCCTCTTTTTCTGTTCAGCCGTTCTAAAAGCTGTTGATCAATATCAGGCATTGCTCAGAATATGCGTATCATCAGCAGCAAATGATCATCGTTTGGGAGCGAATGAAGCGCCACCTGCCATCATTTCCATCTTCCTGGGCGATCAATTGAGTTCCATTTTGGAACAAATTGAAACAGGAATCGAGAATACAACTCCGGAAGCGGGTCTTTTGGGATTGGGTTCACCGGTACTACCTCATTTGGCAAGACATGCAGGAGATCGCAATCGCACATCCCCCTTTGCATTCACCGGGAATAAATTCGAATTCCGTGCCGTTGGATCTTCACAGTCATCATCCTTCCCCATCACGGTTCTGAATACGATCATTGCAGATGCCATAATGGAATTGACAACTGAATTGCATGGCAAGATTGAACAAGGAAAAGACTTCTCATCAGCTTTGCTTGAATTGCTTTCCGATATCATAGCCAAGCATAAGAGAATTGTATTCAATGGTGATGGATATTCTGATGAATGGACAGAAGAAGCCGAAAAAAGAGGTTTGCTGAATCTTCCCGATACCATGAATGCCATACCTCTTTTGGATTCTGCACAGCATACTGCATTGTTTGAAAAACATCATGTGCTATCCAAAAGAGAATTGGAAGCTCGTGCCGAGGTGATGTTTGATCATTATTTCAAAACAATCAATATCGAAGGCGAAACAACTGAATGGATAGCTTCCACGATGATATTACCTGCGGCGATGTCTGTACTCAAGGAGCAATCTGCCCTTGCGATATCAATGAAAGAACTTTCCATTCATAGTAATGCAGTATTGACAGGCATCAAAGAACTAACAGCACTTTGTGATGAATTGCATGATTCACTCACTATACTTCATGCAGCAAATGCTGAGCTCGGTGGTGAGTCCATCCATGAAAAAGCACATCATGTACACAGACATGTTATTCCTGCAATGAATACAGTGCGCACATGTTCAGATAAAATAGAGCGACTTTTACCCGACGCTTTACGAGTGATGCCGAATTATCGAGAGATGCTTTTCGTGAAATAATTGAGGCCCCTTTTTGGGGCTTCTTTGTTTTCTGTGATATTGCGTAAATTGACGAGACTTTTTTTGAACAAATTCGAATCAAAACATGAATGTTCCTCTGCTCGATCTCAAACTTCAATATGCCACACTACGCAGTGAAATTGAACCAAAGATTCTTTCACTCATGGAATCACAATCTCTCATTCTTGGAAAAGAAGTTGAGCAATTGGAGCAGATTTCGGCTGAGTATTGCAAAACCAAACATGCACTTGGAGTTTCAAGTGGCACGGATGCATTGCTCATGGCTCTCATGGCATTGAATATCGGTCCGGGAGATCAAGTAATTCTTCCCACATATTCTTTTTTTGCCACTGCCGGCGTGGTTTCTCGATTGCATGCAGAACCGGTTTTTGTGGATGTCGATCCCGTTACATTCATGATTGAACCCGCTCTCATTGAAAAGGCAATCACAGAAAAGACAAAAGCCATCATACCTGTCCATTTGTATGGTCAAGCCGCTGACATGGATGCAATCATGAAGATTGCAAATGCTCACAATATTCCGGTGATTGAGGATTGCGCCCAAGCGATCGGCACGCAGATGGCTGATGGTCGTCCAGTTGGTTCAATAGGTCTCATGGGGTGCTTTTCCTTTTATCCCACAAAAAATCTTGGTGCATTTGGCGATGCAGGACTCATCACCACGAATGATGATGCCTTATTCGTGCATTTGCAACAAATGCGTAATCATGGGCAGATAGAACGCTATAAACATGGCTTTGTTGGTGGTAATTTCCGCATCGATGCGCTTCAGGCGGCAGTTTTGAATATAAAATTTCCGTATTTGGAATCTTGGCATCAGGCAAGAAGATCGAATGCAGCATTATATGTCAGTTTATTCCAAGAATTAGGCTTATCTCAAGAACCCGGAAATACCGAATTCAATGATGCAAATCGCATTTTGCTTCCCGGTATGCCCAATAAAACTGAACATGCTCCCAATCATCATATTTTCAATCAATTTGTGATTCGAGTTCAATATCGCAATGCTTTGCGAGCATATTTGGCCGAGCATGGAATCGGTACGGAAGTCTATTATCCCATTCCATTTCACGAACAGCCTTGTTTTCAAGAATTACCTTCCTCCGGACAGCATTTTCCAGTCTCAAATTGTGCGGCAAAGGATGTATTGGCTTTGCCTATATTCCCGGAATTGACCCAAGATCAGATACAATATGTGGCAAAAACAATAGCAGATTTCTATGCAGACCCCTCGAATACAATGAATAAGGAATGTCTTGATTGCAATTGTGGAAAAACGGCAAAAAGATTGTAAGTTTGTCACTCGCATCCACTGAAATTGCAATTATTTACGACAAGTGATGACTGTTTCTTTTCAAAGACTTATACTCTTTTGTTCGCTTCCGTTTTTGCTCATGGCTTTCACTGTTTCCAAGTGCGAAGCTCAGCAGACATATACGCGATTCACAAATGAGCAATTACGAATTTTCATGCCTTCACAATCAAGAATTGTGAGAAGTCTGGCAGGTCTTTGGGAAAAAAGCGAGGATGATGGTTCATCATGGGAACAAGTCACACTTCCGATGTCGGAAACAAAAGCAGGGAAAGTGCGATTCAGAAGATCCATTAAGATTGATAAGAAGCAATTGTATATGTATAATTGGTCTCTTCATTCATTGGGGACAAATGAAGACATCGAATTATATCTAAATGGAAAATATGTAGGTAGATATTTTGCTGGCATGGCTCCATTTTCGATACGCTTACCCGAATCAAAATTATTGGCCGGATTGAATCTACTTGAGATGCAAATCACTCCGCCACCTGCACATGCTTCCAGACATATCTTTGCTCAAAGATCCTATTCCGGAATCATTCGTGAAATGCTGTTGATTGGCAGTCAGCATGTTGCCGTTGAAGATGTGCAACAAAAGACATTCTTCAATGACAATCTCACTGCATGTCAGTTATCAACGCAATTATCCATCCGATCCGGTGCAATCGAGCGATTGGGTGGTGAGGACATGTATGGGGCGATATCTCTCAAGAAAGTTTCATTTACCGTTAATGCTGTACTTCGTCGTTATGGAACGGATGAAGTGATTGCATCAAGTCCGGAAAAAACAATCATCATTGAAAGAGATCGAACTATTAATACAGCACTCGACATTCGCCTGGGCAATCCTGGTTTATGGTCTCCAGCAGTTCCCAATCTCTATGAGATGTCCATCCGAATTACACATAATGGTTCTGTGATTGATGATTATACCGTGCCTGTTGGACTATACAAGACCAAGACAGCCAATGTGAATGGCACACCTACCATTCTTTTGAATAATGAGCCCTTTATTCTGAAAGCAGTGGATTATTATGAGCATGTATCGGGTCTCGGCCAAACAATGACTGCTCAGCAAATACAGAGGGACATACTCTCTCTCAAAACTTTGGGTGTGAATGCGATTCGCATCAAGTCAGGAAATCCGCATCCTTATTTTGTTCATCAATGCAATGTGAATGGTATTTTCATTTTGTCCGATCTTCCCGTATATGATTATCCTTCGGGTCTTTTGGAAGATGCAGACTTTCTTGTTCGTATCACGAATATTGCCAGTCGAATGGCAAATACCTATGACAGAAATCCTTCCATTTTCGGATATGGAATTTCTGATGGATTACAAGAAAATTCGAAGCTAAGCAAAGCATTCACAAAAAATATTGCTTCTCTGTTCAGATCCGTAAGTTCAAAGATTCTCTATAAATCCATTCGATTTGGAACAAAAACGATTGATGAGCAAAACACAGACTTATTGATAGCCCGTTCTTCCACTAAATGGGAGCTAGGTGAGAGTCAATTGAAAGAAATTCTAAGATTGAAATCTCTAGCAGGAAATCAACCGATGATTGTGCATTTGGGAAAACCCGTGCAACCCCAAAATCTCAATGGTTTTTCTGATCCTCTCTCCGTTGAATCTCAAGCACAATATATACGGGATGGATATCGCACAGTTAAGAAAGCTTCCGTGGCAGGTATTATCATTTGGAGTTTCAATGATTTTATCACTGCCAGAGCAATCACGATCACAGATCCCGAAGATCAGAATATAAGTACCAGCGGTTTGACAGATCTCAATAGACAACCCAGATTGTCCTATGCAATGTTCAAAGCATTATTAAATGATGAGAAAGAGCCACTATTGCGATCAGGCACCACAAATAGTGATACACCGCTCATTTTCATCTTACTCAGCTTCAGTTTGGGAATAGCATTTTTTGTACTCATCAGCAAGTTTCGAAGATTGAGAGAATATATGCTTCGAGCCTTGATCAGACCATATAATTTCTACTCGGATATCAGAGATCAAAGATTGCTATCATTGGGTCAAACATTGTCTGTGGGGCTTCTTTCTTCGGCGACTTTGGCAATTGTTCTTTCCACAATGCTATTTGTGTTCAGGAGTTCATTCGGTACAGAATACTTGTATATGATTCTACTCCCCACAGGATTTCTCAGAACATTGCTAAATGAAATAACATGGACTCCTGAACTTGGATTTTTCTTCTTTACATTGATTGGCATTGCCGCACATGCAGGAGTTGCTGGAATCATTTTGTTTTCAGCTTTCATCACTCGAACAAGATTGTTTTTCATTGATGCATTTACCATTTCCGTTTGGTCCGCCCTTCCCTTCCTGCTCCTTCTACCAATTGCACTTGCACTGTTCAAAGTATTGTCTGCAACAGGATCAGCCATGTGGCTCATGATTCTCATGCTTGCTTTATTTGTGTGGTACTTTGCAAGAATGCTCAAATCAACTGCTGTTGTATTTGATATTCGTTCCCTCTATGTATATGCAGGTGGTTCCGGATTATTGACACTATTCATCGGGATCATTCTCACCTACTATTCAAGCAAAGTGAGCATATTCAATTATCTCTATTATTATTTCAGCACATTCTCATAAAAAAAAAGACCCGAAACAAGTTCGAGTCTTTGAATGAATCATTCTGTTTTTCTTATTGAATGATGGTGGCTGAGTATTCTTTCCCATCTTTGCCTTTAATGCGAAGGAGATATAAACCACTTGTAAATTCACGCATGGAAATCACCGCAAGTTGCGCATCTCCACAATGATGAACCTCACGCATTGTTCCTGTGATATCATATATTTTGATTTCGGATATTCCAATACTGTTTGAAATTTGAACAGTTTCATTCGGCATTTGTACGATATTCATTCCGCTTTGTTCATTTGATTCTTTGATGCCTGTTGCTGATTTATTAACCAAAAATCTGAGGGTATCTTGTTTTGTTTCCCCCTTTCGGTTGAAAGCTAGAGCAATTTCAGCTGCGCCGGGTTGAATAGTGACAACTGTATCCATTGGCAAAAGAAAATCCACTTTCAAGATTCCATTCTTTTGATTGGCAAACAGTTTCATTTCTTTTTTATCGCCCAATTTAAACCAACGAAAATCATAGCATGATTGAACATCGCAAAATTGTGTAATGATGAGATCTTGCCACTGTTGAGGAATATCAAGAGCTGTAACTGTATATTCAATGTCTTGATTCAACATGGAACTACTTGATATATAGGCTTTCATGTCCAAGTCTTCGGTATAATCCCAAGACATGTCAACAGTACCAGGAAAAATAGAATAACTACTTTCCTGAGCTTTGATGAATTGTGTTGAAGCGAATAGCCCGAGCGACAATAGGAAAATATATGCTTTCATGAATATTGTTCGATAAGTGAATAAGAATTGGACAAAACTATGATTTTTCATTGATATACATTGACAACAAATGCAGAGATTTGTCAACAAGAATTATGGAATTTCTATGAAAATCAGCGGTTGTACATTTGTCAGAAATGGCTTTTTACTCGGTTATCCGGTCAAAGAATCGCTTCAGTCCTTACTTTCGATATGTGATGAAGTGGTAATTGCAGTCGGTAATTCCGAGGATGACACGCTGAAATATGTGCAATCATTGGATAATCCAAAGATCAAGATCATCGAAACAATATGGGATGATTCGATGCGAGAAGGTGGAAGAATCCTTGCTCAACAGACAAATATCGCACTTGAACAGTGCTCGGGAGATTGGATCATATATCTGCAAGCCGATGAGGTTTTGCATGAACAAGAAATCGAATTGCTCAAAACTTCGATGATAAAGGCAGAGACAAGACGAGAAATTGAAGGACTACTTTTCAAGTATCTTCATTTTTTTGGTGATTATGAACATATCGGCATGGGCAGACAGTGGTATCGGAAGGAGATTCGAGCATTTAGGAATACAGGTTCAATTACATCTTGGAAAGATGCACAAGGTTTCAGAGTCCGGGAGTCTGCATCTATGTTTAGAAAATTACGGGTAATGGACATTCCTGTTCATGTTTATCATTATGGTTGGGTAAGAAATCCTTCGGCTTATCTTCGAAAACAAGCGGCTTTTGGAAGATTATATCATGATGATGCATGGCTGGATGAGCATCTTCCAAAATCAGAAGAATTTCCAACATGTTATGAACTTGGAGATTTTACCGGCACCCACCCCGAAATCATGAGGGAAAGAATCAAAGAAGATGGATTATGGACCAAACATTTTGATCCCAATAGAAGTTTACCCAGACCTTTTGCAGTTGCAGTATGTGATGCATTTGAGCGACTAACAGGCAAGAGAATATTTGAATATCGGAATTATGAGTTATTGCGATGAATCAGCGAATAGTCTCAAGAAAAGACATACAACATCTTCTCGAATCACCCTTCAGAAAGCTGGGTCATGTACTTGCAAAAG
>Ga0209770_10000245_pt1 | contig 32277 bp, 55 predicted proteins | sample LauGreSu1BDMLBDD_2_FD_187572 | JGI IMG/M metagenome (GOLD analysis project Ga0209770, IMG submission 187572) | Freshwater lake microbial communities from Lake Michigan, USA - Su13.BD.MLB.DD (SPAdes) (version 2) | ecosystem: Environmental > Aquatic > Freshwater > Lake | place: Lake Michigan, USA...
GTCGCGACCTCGTGAAAATCTGACACAAAAACGCAGTTTTTCAAAAAGGGGCGGGAAATCCTGACGAGCTCAGGAAAAACAAATGAGCAACGAGCCCCAACGACTGACGAACAAACAGATCGCCGCGCATTTCGGATTTACGACTGCACGGGCGGCGGCGCTCATCCGTGAAGGAATGCCGGTGACTTCTCTGGCGGAGGCGGAGGCCTGGCGTCATACGAGATTGCTTCGCGGTCAGCGTGGCGGCGTCGAGCAACGCGCGGCCCCGACGGTGAATCCTGCGGACGTGACTCCGGATGACGACTTCGACGAGACGGTCGAGCGGCATCGTGAACTGAAGGAGGCGGCGCGTATGGCCTACATGGCGGCGCGTGACTCGGGCGACCCTCACTCGAACAAACTCTACATGACTTACCAGAACGTCCTGAAGACGCTGGTTCAGATCGAGCGGGAAGCGCTGGCCCGTCGCATCGAGTCCAAGGAGCTGATCAGGACGGCCGAGGCCATGGAGCGGTTCGGCCGCGTCATCGGCGAAATCAAGGGCGACTTGCTGGGGCTTGCCAATTCGGTCGCCAGTCAGGCGAACCCCGACAACCAGGGGAAGGCGTTCAAGGTCATCGACGAGAAGGTAAACGCCTTGCTGAAGAAGTGGTCCAACTCCGCCGGCATGGTCATCTCGGAGATGACGGAACAGACGGTCAACACCAAGGGGGCGGACCTTGAAGCGTTCGGGGAAGAGGAATGAGGGCGGAACACTTCGAGCGGGACATCAGGCGCATCCTCGAACCGAACCCGTACCGGAAGCCCGTCGACTTCCTGGAGCGGTTCCTGACCCGCATTCCGTACTCGGCCAAGGCGAGCGGGGGCTTCTCCATCGCTTCGGCTCCTTGGCTGCGCGAACCGCTCGAGGCCATCTTCGACCCCGAGGTGCAAGAGATCGGGGTGCTCGGGGCCGTGCAGCTGGGGAAGTCCCTTCTGATCGAAGGCGCGTCCTGCATCATCCCCGTGAACGACCCAGGGCCGACACTGATCCTGCAGGACATCGACCGCAACGCCTCGGACTACCTCGAAAGCCGACTGTCCAAACTGTGGCGCTTGTGCGAGCCCACGCGGGAACAACTGACCGACGGCGTCCCCAAGGATGGGGTCATCAATTTCAGGTCAAACCCTTGCTGGGTCTTGGGGGCGAAGAACGACTCCAACCTTCACGGCCGTTCCATCCGCTACCTGTTCGGCGACGAGGTCTGGCGCTGGAACGAGGGAGCCATCGCAAGGTCTGAGCGCCGTGTGTCCGCGAACAAGGCTCGGTCGAAGATTGTCTTCGTCTCGCAGGGCGGCCTCGAGGGGTCGGAATGGGATTTCTGGTGGCGTGGAACCGATCAACGCAGCTGGACGTGGAAATGCCCGGACTGCGGGACGGCTCAGGCCTACGACTTCGCCCAGGTCATCTTCCCTCGGGAAGCGCGCAAGGCGACGGGCTGGGATTTAAAGCACGTCAGGAAGGGGACGACCTACCAATGCAAGGGTTGCAAGTGTCACTTCCCCGACAGCGTAAGCGTGAGGACCGAGTTGAACCTGGGCGGCGTCTATGTGCCGGCGAATCCCGACGCGGTCCGCCGTGGCTACAACTTCAATTCGTTCGTCGCCCAAGAGCTTGGTCTTTCGTGGGGCGAGCTGGCGGTCGAATATCTCGAGGCCAAACGCCACTTGGACGAGACGGGCGAGAATGGGAAGATTCGAGATTTCGCCATGCAGCGGGAAGCGCGTATGTTCAAGGAGCAAGCCGACGAAGTGCGAATCTCGGCCGGCTCTGGCAAGTACCGCATGGGCGAGGAATGGTCCGACGAAGGAGGATTCGTCATGGGCAAGCCTAAGACGGGAAGCGAGTTGTCGGAGGAGATCCGAAAGACTCCGGACTTCGTTAGGATGCGTTTCATGGGGGTCGACTTCCAGGCGTCGGGCTTCTTCTGGGTCGTCCGTCAATTCTCCGGCGACGGCCGCTCGCGGTTGTTCGGCTGCGGATACGTCATGAGCATTGCCGAGCTCGTCGAGATCGCGAAGCGGAACGAGGTCCACCCCGCCAACGTGTTCCTGGACTCAGGCTTCAAACCCGACGACGCGCTGATGGCCTGCGCCGCCCATGGATGGGTTGCGACCCGAGGCGACCAGAGAAACGAGTTCCCCTGGAAGGTCAGGACGCCGATGGGGAACAAGACGGAGATGCGGGCCTACTCCCCGCCGGTCGTCGAGTCGGTCGGCCAGAAACGATGCAAGCGCTTCTTCTTTTCTAACCTCCGCCTGAAGGATACCCTTTCGATGCTTATCCGCAAGGGGCGGCATACCTACCCCGAAGACGTACCCGAGGAATACATCAAACAGATGCAGTCGGAGAAGCGAGAGGTCAACGCGGGCAAGCCCGTCTGGGAGCAGATTGACCGCCGGGCGAACCACTTCTGGGATTGCGAGGTCATCATCACCCTCCCCGCGATGGCTTGGCGTCTGATCGGCAAGGCGGCCGATTTCGTCGACGACGACCAATCCCAAGTCGGTTCGGAAGATGGGACAACCTCGGTTTGACATCGTGCTGCCGACCATCAATTTCGGATCAGGCGTCGCGACGTTGCTCGGGCATGGGTTTTCTCGCGGCGCCTCGGGCGGGGCCATCGGCCTCGCCTGTTTCTTTGACTGCCGCGTTGACGCATGGCACGAGCGACCGGCTGTTTCCTCATCCTATCCCAAGCCCGCATCGAGCAGATTGCGGACAAGGCGGCCGAGCAACTGGCTGCTGGCCGAGTAATGATGAGTTACTCTGACTCCGGGACTTCCGTGTCGAAAGACTGGCCCATGGACGTCCAGACCGTCCTTGTGGAATGCCGCTACGCGCTACAGCTGAAGGACCCCCAGCAATATGGGGCCATCGACCGCGTCCGAGTCTATAACGGCCTTTGGAATTTCCGAGGCCTCTGAGTTTCCAATGGCTCCCAAGAAACCCTCCATCAAGAAACAGGTCCGCAAGGCGGTCCGTGACGTCAAGGCCTACGCCAAGCGCAAAGGCCTGAAGACGAAGTCCATGGGCGGAGGCGGCGGTGGCTCCGGCATCTTCTCACAGTTCGAGGGCGCGAAGTATTCCAACAAGCGCCAATGGGTGAACACCCCTTGGCCGGCGGACGCCAAGCGGACGATGACCACCTTCGACCGCCAGGAGCTGACGCGCAAGATGCGCTGGCTCGCGGTCAACGCCGGTCTGGTCCGCCAGATGATCTCGGACATGTGCCTTTACGCGGTCGGGGACGGTATCCGTCCGCAGGCCGCCACGGGCGACGAGGCCATTGACCGTCTGTATGACGAGTATTTCATGGATTGGGCTAACAGCCCCTGCGACATCACGGGCCGTTTCAATTTCTGGGAATGCCAGCAACTGATGAGCCGCCGCGTCGACATCGACGGCGAAATCTTCATCCTGAAGACTTACTCGAGCGACGGCCGCCCGAAAATCCAGCTCATCGAATCCCACCGAGTCGGCGCTTCCGCCGGCAACATGAGCGTACCCGAGAATTGCTGGGACGGCGTCTATTTCAACAAGTTCGGGGCGGTCGTCGGTTATTCCGTCATCCGATCTGACGGTACGACCAAGTACGTCCCCGCCAATTCCATCCTGCACGTCTACCATGCGGAATCGGCGACGGGCGCTCGGGCTTACAGCCCGATGCAGCATAGCATCAATAACTTGATTGATATTTTGGAAATCCTCTCGCTGGAGAAGGTCGCAATGAAAGTGCAGAGTGACGTGGTTCGTACGATCACCCGCGAGAACCCTCAATTCGACGGTTCGACCGCCGACTTCGAGGCCTTCGGCATGCGTCCGCAGGATTACCCTGGCAAGGTCTACCAGAACCCCGAAGAGGTCGGAGCGTTCATCGGCGGCAAGACCGTGGCCCTCGCCCCTGGCGAAGACCTCAAGATGGTCGAGTCGAACCGCATGGCTCCGAACACCCTCGGCGCTATCGAGTACCTCCAGCGCGACTCGGTCATGGGCGTCCTGCCCCCCGAGTTCGTCATCGAGCCCAACAAGGCCGGCGCGGCCATGCGTCTTGTCGTCGCCAAGGCCGAGCGATGCATCGGCGGCCGTCAGGACATGCTCAAGAGCAGGGCGAATAACCCGATCTGGGGTTACGTCATCGGTACGGCCATCGCCCGAGGCGAACTGCCTGTTCATGACAACTGGCACAGGGTCAACTGGCTCACGTCCCGCCGCGTCACCGTCGACGCCGGCCGAGAATCCGCCGCCAATCAGAAGGACGTCGAGATGGGACTCAAGACCATCAGCGATTCCTACGCGGAGATGGGGATGGACTACCGGCAGGAGGTCCGCCGCCGTGCGGCCGATTACAAACTCATTCAGGACACGGCCAAGGAATTCGGCGTCCCTCCGTCCGCCTTGTTCGCTCCGGCCAACACCCCGCTTTCCGACATCAACGACGCCGCCAAGACCGCCGAAAAGGGCGGCTCGACCGCTTCCGATTATCAACCCCTTTTCGGCAACGAACCTACCTAAATTTTCCAAATGCGAAACCTTACGAACGACCTCAAGGCCCATCGGCCTGTCCTGATCCTTCCGGCCATCGCCAAGGCCTTCCTTGAGCGCTGCGCGTCGGTCGACATCCCCCTCGGCGCCAAGGCCTCCGACCTGGACGGCATGCTGACCGCCATGTTCGGCGAACGCCCCAAGCTCGAAGTCTTCCCTCCCTTCGCGATTGTCCCCGTCAAGGGCGTGATCGGCCGAGGCCTCTCCGACATCGAGAAGGCCTGCGGTTCCTGCGACATCGAAGACGTCGAGGAGATGCTGGAAGAGGCCGAGCGCAACGGCGCGGTCAAGACCATCATCCTCGACATCGACTCCCCGGGCGGAACGTCCGTCGGCGTCCCTGAACTGGCCAAGCGTATCCGCGAATGCAAGAAGCAGACCATCGCCTTTACCTCTGGCGACTGTTGCTCGGCCGCCTATTGGCTCGGATCGCAGGCTTCGGAATTCTACGCGACGCCTTCGAGCTCCGTCGGCTCGATTGGCTGCTACATCGCTTATCACGACATGAAGGCCGCCTTTGAAAGCGAAGGCGTCATCGTCGACGTCATCAAGGCCGGCTCCCTCAAGGGAACGGGCATCCCTGGCACGTCCCTCTCGACCGAACAGCGCGCCATGCTGCAGGAAGAGGTCGACGAGATTCATGGCGACTTCAAGGCCGACGTGCTTCTTGTCCGCGAGTTCGCATCCGAGGCGGACATGGACGGCCGTCAGTTCTCCGGCAAGAAGGCCGCCGAAATCGGCCTCGTCACTTCCCTGGTCAACGGCTTCGACGAGCTGATGGAAACCCTCGACGCGGCCGTTGCCGCCCAGATCGAGGCGGACGAAGCCAACGACGAAGGCTCGGGCTCCCCGTCCAACGTCTCCCCTGAGTCCGAAGACGAAGACGAGGAAGACGAAGGTCTTTCCCGAATGGCCCACGCCCGCGCGCTCGCTGGACTGAAAGGCGTTTACGCCATCAAGGACGGCATCGTGATCCGTTCCGAGAAGTCCCCCGAAGAGGAGGAAGACGACGGCACGGAAGCCAACCCTAAGAAGTCCAAGAAGTCCAAGAAGTCCGAAGACGAGCCCGGCGAAGAGGGCGAGGACGAAGAGAAGGACATGAAGTCCGAAGACGAAGAAAAGCCCGAGTCCGAGGAAGGCGAAGAAAAGCCTGAGTCCGAAGACGATGAGAAGAAGGACGAGCCCGAGTCTGACGAAGGCGAAGAAGACGACGAAGAAAAGGATGACACCGACCCCGTGGCCGAAGGCGATGAGGAGGAAAAGGAGCCTGATCCGAAGTCTTCCGAGAAGGCCGACGAAGAGGCCGAATCCGGCGACAAGGCCGTCGACACCGACTCCGACGAAAACAAGGAAGCGAAGAAAAACCGCAACCGCTCGCGAGGGGTCGCTTGACTGCCGCGTTCACTCAATTCCAAACCATGACGCTCGAACAGTCCCTCAAGGCGCTTAAGTCCGCCTTCACCAGCAAGGCCTCCGAGGCCGAGTCGTTTGCAAAGGAGCTCTCCGCCGCCAAGGCCAAGAGTGAAACCCTCGCCGCTGAGCTCGAAGGTCTGAAGGAAGTCGCCGCCAACGCGGCCGGCTTCGTCGCCGAACGTGACGCCGCCGTGGCCAAGGTCGCCGAACTGACCAAGGCCCTCGCCGAAGCCAACGCCGTCAAGGCCCAGGCTGTTTCCCAGATTGAGTCCGTCGGCAAGGTCGCCGCTAAGATCGCCGCTTCCGTCGGCGTGGCCCCCGCCGAAATCTCCCCTGCCGACGCCGTCTCCGAGTCCAGCAAGTCCGACGAGGAAATCTGGACCGAATACTGCGCCATCAAGGACTCCGCCCAGAAGGTCGCCTTCTACAACAAGAACCGCGCGCGCATCCTTGCGCATGTCGGCATCAAGTAATTTTCACCCCAAACTCTAACCCAACCTAATCCCACATGAGCAACTCCGTTCTCAATCAGGGCTTGGCCCCCCAGTTCGTCGCCGCCGAAACGCTGCGCACCCTGGTTCCGGTCCTCGCCCCCCTCAACAAGATCGCCACGACCGACTTCAGCGCTTACGTCGCTGAAAAGGGTCAGGTCGTCCACACCCGCTACGCCGGCGCCTTCACGGCCTCGACCTACGACCGTGCGACCGGCTTCGTCCCTGCCGACGCCGTCTCGAACGATGTCGCCGTGACGCTCGCCGACCACAAGTATGTCGCGACCGCCTTCACCGACACCGAAGTCGCCACGATTTCCCTCGACATGCTCCGCCGCGTGTTCATCGCCCCGATGGCCAACGCCACCGTGAAGTCGATGTTCGACGCCGTCCTGAGCCAGACGACCGCCTCCAACTACTCCGGCATCTTCTACACCGGCACGAAGGCCAACTTCAACCGCGTCGCCGTCGCCAATGGCGCGACCAACATGACCAAGGCGAACCTGCCGTTCTCCGACCGCGCCGTGCTCCTCAGCCCCGACGCCTTCGGCCAGCTGCTCCAGGACCCGTCCGTCGCCCAGTACCTCTCCATCGGTGACACCTCGGTGATCCGCGATGGCAAGGTCGGTCGTCTGCATGGCGTCGACATCTACGAATACAACGGCTTCGCTGCCGCCCCTGTCGGCCAGAACCTCAACGGCATCGCGTCCTGCCGCGAAGGCCACGTCATCGTGACCCGCGTCCCGTCCGCCCCGACCACCGGTGGTGGCGAGCAGATCACCGTCCAGGACCCGGACAGCGGCTTCGCCTTCTCGCTCCGCTCCTGGTACGACTGGACCAAGGGCCTCAGCAACCTCTCGGCTTCCTGGATCATCGGCAACTCCGTCGGCAATCCGAACGCCGCCCTCCGCGTCGTCATCACCGACCTCTAAGCCGAAAGGTTTAAGTCCAGACGACAAGACCCCCAGAGATGGGGGTCTTTCTTTTGGGCGGGGTCATAGACCCCTCTGGCTGGCCCTAGGAGGCGTTTTGACTGCCGCGTTGAGCCATGGGCCTATTCGATGCAGAATGGGCGGCAGACGCCGCCGAAATCCTTGCGGAGATTCCGAAGGCCGTTTCCGTCCATCTGGGTACGGGGGCCGACGTGGCCTTCAACGTCCTAATCAGCCCCCCGATGGTCCAGCAGGACCTCGAGACGGGCGGTTTCCTCAACTCGACCTCTTTTGACGTCAAGTTCCTGCGCTCGGATACCGATGCCCACCCTGGCGTCGTCGCCTTCGGCAGCCTGATCACGTACGCCGGCAAGCAGTACCGCGTCGTCGCCATCAACGACCGCCCCCCGTCGGCTTGGATCATCGTCCGCGTCCAGTCCAAGGGCGGACCGGCCTGACATGGGGACCACGGCCCGAAAGGGCGTCACGACCGACGCCTCGGCCCTTATGGCGCATCTTCACGACTATTCCATCGTGCTCGGGAAGGACATGGCGGACGTCATCCGCGAACAGGCCGTCCTCTTCTGTTCGGACATGGTCAGGTTTTCCCGCCCGTTCGCCGGCAAGTCCCCAGGCACGGGCAACACCAGCGACGCAAAGAAGGCCGGGGCCGACAACGTCGCCCGCTCCATCCGCAAAATCTTTCGCCCCGTCGAGCTCGCCGACAAGGAGCAGGTCGCGTCCCTCGGCCGATATGACGTCTTCAAGATGTGGGCGAAGCGCAAGGGCGAGACTATCCAAGGCAAAGGGAAGCAACTCCGTTGGGATGCCTTCCAGAAGAAGTTTTCCAAGGGTACGAATTACGCCTTCATCGGTCCTGGCGACCTCGGCGGCATGGCTCGAATCCATAACGCCAACCGAACCGACAACGGCCACGGCTCGCTGACCGCGTCGGCCCGTGGCTCGAAACACCCCTTCGCCATCGTGGCCAAGGATTCGGACATCAAGAAATACATCCGCCAAAAGCAGGAAGATGTCGGCATCCTGAAGTCCGCCTATTGGTTCGCCGCGAAGCGCATGAAGGGGCAGACCCCGAAAGGCCCGACTTGGGTTCAGCACCAGGAAGGCGCGCCCAACGCCATCGGCAAGGACGACGGCGACAAGCCAATGCATCCCGAGGTCATCGTCGGTAACCTGATTGGCAAGCGCGCCGGCAACGACCGCTTCGTCGCCTTGGCCGTCTCGTACCGTGCTTACGCGATGCGCGTGAAGATGGCCGCCGAGCTGAACAAGAAGAAGATTCCGCTCTGGCTTGCGACCGCAAAGGGCATGACCACGGGAACCTCAAAATATTTCTAAGCCAATGCCTACCCCTCGTTATTCCATCCGCACGATTACGGAACAGTCCGTCAAGGCCTGGTTCGATGCCAACGCCGCCCTTCTGCCCGGAACGCCGGTCGTCCTCGGACAGACCGACTCCGAGCGTTCGGTCCCGATCATCATCATCCATGCGGAGTCAGCCCGAGGAGCCAAGGACCTCGGCGCTTACTGGCTCGGCAACTTTGAGCTGACCGTGAAGATTTACGTCTACTCTTCCGCCGACGACGCGGCAACGAAGGGTCAGGCCTTGGAAGACCACCGCGCGCGCTGCGAGGCCGTTCAGGCAATCATGATGGACGTCCCCGGCCTGCAATCGTCTTGGACGCAGGGCAAACTCTACATGTCCAAGTTCGACGCGGACGACGAGGGCGTGGCCGACCGCCGATATGGCAACATCATGCAATACTCCCTGACGGCCGTATATCCTCCCGCCTGACCCGGCTTGACTGCCGCGTTCACTCAAACCTGACCACCCATGGCTCTCCCTCAAACTTACGGCGTCGAACACCAGTTCGGTCCCCTGGATGTCACCTCGTCTTTCATCACGATTCAGTCGGACAACCTGAAGCAGTCGACCGCTCTTTCGGTCGAGGTCAAGGACGCCCAAGGCCGCGTTGTCACCGTCCGCAAGGACGACCTCCGCGGAAACCTTAACTTCGTCGGCGTGCTCAAGCAAGGCGCCTCCGTCCCCGTGGCCGGCAATCAGATCACCTACGGCGGCGTTCAGTATATCATCGATGACGTCAGCAACGACGGCACGAACGAGTCCTTCCGCCGCGTCGGTCTGAACGTCACGAAGTACCAGGAGATCGCCTAATTTCCCGAAAGGGAAACCACCCGTGGAGAAAAGGTGGATCAAGGCGGCGACAATCCTGCAGCCCTCGATTGAGGTCTGCGGGCGTCGCCTTTTGCCTTTCTGCCTCCGCCACCGCGTGGCGCTGGAGGCCATCAACAGCCCGGTCCTAGACCCCAGCAGGCCCATGACGGCGAAGCACCTTGTCGCGGCCGTCAAGATTCTGTCCTCGTCCCGTCTCGACCAGGTCATCACCCCTCCGACCCTCCGCGAGAAATTCTGGGTCGCCCGCATGACCTACGGGGAAAGCATCCTTATCGCCGAGATGGGCAAACTGATTGCCTATCTGAACGAGCAGGCCTTCTGGCCGCGCTTCTGGGACAAGTCCGACAACAACAGCACGTCGAGCAAGGAAGGCATCCCTTGGCAGCTCGTCGTCGTCGCCTCCCTTGTCCGCAACGGCTGCACCCTCGAGGAAGCCTGGACGATGCCCGAGGCCGAGGCGATCTGGATGCACGTCGCCCACAGCACGGCCGCCGGCGCCAACGTGTCCGTCATGTCCGACACCGAATGGGAGGCTATCCAGAAATACAAGGCCGAGCAACGAGCTGGGCGGGAAAACTAATTTATGGGCGAAGACGTAAAAGTTAAATTCGGCGGGGATTTCTCCGACATTTCAAAAGGGGCGGCCGATGCGGTCACCAAGGCCAGCGGCGCGCTTGGCTCCTGGTGGGATGACTTCAACAAGTCGACGACCTCGAGCATCACCTCCGCCTTGGCCCTTTCCGCGATCTTCGGGAAGCTGACCGAAAGCATGTCCAACACCCTCAAGTACGCCAAGGGTATCGACGAGGCGTTCAAGCGGTTCGGCAACGGCGGCAGCTCGAAGGAGTTCCAGCTCGTCGCCCGCTACGGAGCGGAGGTCGGCGTTTCCATGGAGGCGGTCGGCCGCACGATGAATTATTTCCAGAAGGCGACCGAGGCGGCGTCCAAGGGAACCGGCAATCATCGCAACACCCTCCTTGCGCTCAAGTTCAGCGAAGAGGAAGTCCGCAAGGGCAACATCTCGGCCATCGAAGTCCTTCGCCGCATGGCGGACGAGTACGACCGGACCGGCCTCGAGGCCTTGTCTGCCCAGCGCGCCGTCCAGCTCTTCGGAACCCAGGGCGAACAACTTTCCGCGATCTACAAGAACGGAAAAATCAACATCGACGAGTTCACCAAGTCCGTAAAGGTCATGGGCGACCAGACCGTCGAGAACCTTGCCAAGACCGAGCGCCGCATCGAGCGCTTCAAGCGTACCATGACCGACGTCTTTGCCGGCCTTGTCGCGCAGATCGGCAAGGAAGGCTCCGAGAACCTTGGCGGGGCCGTGGTCATCGAAACCATGGGTCAGGTCGGCGAGACTGGCGGAACCGCTCAGCAGGAAGGTCGGTCCATCGGCGGCCAGATTTACAGCGAGCTTAAGGGTGACGAAGACGCCATCCGCGCGGCCATCGAAGCCCTCAAGGATTACGAGGCGGACGACTGGTTCGCCGACATGGACAAGGTCAACGCGGCTCAGGAAGCCATCAAGACGATCCAGATGCTCCAGAAGGCGGAGAACGAGAAGCCCAAGGAGCAGCGGGAAGGTCCGCCCTTGCTCCAGGCCGCCCGCGTCATGGCCGCTTCTTCGCTACAGTCCATCGGCGGCGGCGACGTCGGGTCCATCATGTCGGGAACCTATCAGACCTCGATGTTGGACGCGGCTACCAAGACGGCCGACAATACCAAGAAGATGGTGGACAATCAGGAAAACCGACCGTTGCCGAAACCGACGAACGTCGCTAAATAAAGCCATGCCTCCTCCCCTCCCCACGCGCAAGGATTACGGAAAGGACCTCATCCTTCTCGGCGAACGCCAGGCGACCGGCACGTTGACCGTCGACGCCTTCGGACTGGCTCAGGCTCAAATCACCTATGTGATTGATTCGGCCGCGTCCAACATCACGGACGTGATCGACAATATCTCGATGGGGTTCGATTACCCCGACGACGTGGGGTTCGAGATGAAGTCGTACAAGTACGCAATCACTTCGTCCGCCGGCGGCGTGGCCAATCTGGTCATCGACTTCATGGGCGTCGCCCGTGGCTCTGGTTATACGGACGCCCAGATTTCGGGCGTCTCGACGACCACGGCCCAGCCCATCGAGACTCACCCCAACTTTACGCTCGTCACCGACGCCACGATCGGCGCGGACTCCCCGACTCAGATTCTGGCAGGCCCGCCGGCGCAGCCATCAAGCAACCCGAACAAGCCCATCTTCATTCCCTCGGGCGATGCGTACGCCCCGTGGCGCTTCGACGGTTTCGGCTTGGCTGCGGACGGAACCCGCAACCGCAAGGCCGGCATTCGTCAATTCCTCCGCCCGATGTATTCGGTCCGAGGGGTTGTTTTCTTCAACACCGAACAGGGATACCGCTCGGCTTACATGACGAACGGCGTCGGACGTACCCTAAAGACTGAGGGAGACATGTTCAAGCTCATCACCCCCAACGACGTCCTCGGCGCTCTCTCCCCTGGGCTATGCCTGCTTACGGCCGCCAATGCGGAATGTATCGGGACGCCGGATAATTACGCGGGAATCAAGGTCGTCTATGACATCATGATCGGCGGCGAGTTGGGATGGGATTCTGACATCTACGGCCCGATGGAAACCGCCATCTTCGCCTGACGATGGAAGACCAAGGGTTCAACGGATCAGGCTCGCGGTTCAATTCTCGGTTCGAGGCGGGAGCGCCCATTCAGGCGAAGCAGCTGAACGACCTTGCGGCCGGCGTTCAGTCCGCCCTTCCGATGCCTTATCTCGGCGAAGGCCCCTCGGTCAGTTTCACCCCTGGCGGCGCGGTCATCACCGACAATCGTCCGGCATTCGAGCAAGTCGAGCCCGCCGCGTCCATCATCCAACAGTTCCAGATGCGGACGGTATCCATTGACGGTTCGGCGCGTCTGCAGATTGCCAAGGGGACGGTCAGTTTCACGCAGAGCAACATGCCGCGCGTCCGCCTAGGCGGTCACAACGATCAGCGCCAAGGATGGATCAGCAAGGTCGCTGCCTACGGCGCAAACGTCGAGCTGACGTCAGGCGCAGGCGACCCCGCATGGATGGACGGAAACGGATATTACAGCTTCGACAGCGCCGGGACGTACTACGTCACAATCGGCAAGTTTGACATCACTTCCGAGTTCGACGACACGGACTCCGAACTTCTCAACGCCGAGGCCCCTTGGGTTTCCATCTTCAAGGCGGGCGACCCCATGGAGGCCAAGATTCTTTCCCAGACCGGGCCTTCGGAGTACGTCAACAAGACGAACGTCCACAAGATGACCGGCTATGACGCGGCGTCGACGGGCTTGTCTGGGGACTGGGGCAACTGTCACACAACCTGGTTTAATCCGACCAAGTGGGGCTATTCGGTCAAACTCATCGGCATCGTCACGGCGACGAACCTTCCCGGAGAAGGAATCCGCATGTATCTTGATCAGCACATTGTCGGCCCCATCGACCTCCAGATTCCTTGCCTGTTCAATGGGACGACGCTCTGCAACCAGGACGACCTGAACGAGACGAACGACCCGTACAACCTGAACAAGAATTCCGACCCTAAGTGGTCCGATATCGTCAACTCGAACCAACTGACGGAGATGGCCAGCATTACCGCCGCCAATACCGATTGGTACGAAGAGTTCGTCGGCCCCGCCGATTGGACTGCATACAATTATTCTTACCTCATCCCCGCGAGCTGCGCGAATCAGGACGACGGGAACGACGACGTCTGTTTCCCCTTCAAGGTCAAGAACCCCAAATACATCACCCCCACGGAGGGCGCGCCGTACGCGGTTTACAACATCTGCCCCGGAACCATCAACAACCTCATGCCGCTCATCTACGACGCGGCTTCCGAGACTTGGGTTTACATGGACGCCATTCCTCAGCCTCAGATCAACCTGGAGGCAGGGACGCAGTCTTGGATTGTCCTTCGCGTCGGCCCAGACCCGTCGACGAACGTCTTCCCGCAGCAGACGCCTGGAAGCCCGCCCGAGAACGACCCGTACCCGCGCATCTACACGCTCGACAACGAGCCGCCGGACGACACCGACGCGCTGGCCTACGTCGTACTCGCCAAGGTCACGAAGCTCCCCGACGACAAGTTCGAAATCGACCAATACGTCACCGGCTCGCTGTGGGGCGACCGAATCAAGATGGGCGAGCAGACCGCGCGTTATTACTACGCTCGCATCTGATGGGCGTGATCATCGGAGCAACCGACCCCCTGACGGGGGACTACTTTTGCACCTGGGCGAAGTTGCGTTCGCCTATCCTTGGGCAGAATAATACGGCTGATTCGATTTACACGACGCACAATTACGAGTACTCTGCTGGCGAGGGTTTTATGACCGAGCAGGGTACCCCGTTGCGGTTCGATATGCGTTACGACAGCACGACGTGGCCGGCTGGCTTCTGGCGTCCTAGGATTGATTTTTACGAAACATTTTTTCCAACTCCGGGCTGGTACGCACAACTCTTTGTCCCTTTCCCATCTCTGACGAACGAGGACATTTCCGAACTGACTGGCGAGACGGTGGAGGCGTTCGGAACGGCTGGCACGTTTACGATTGATGGAAGTTTTTTTATCGGAGCCGGGCAGCTAATTGAGGCTGGTTCAGGCTTTATGCCCCCCTACCCAGCCTACCAGCCCGTCTACTCCGTCGGGAAACTGACGGCTTTCTGATTTTTGACTGCCGCGTTGGGGCATGGCGTCCCCGACGATCAGCTGGAAGCGAGGTTCGACCTTTGCCGCAAAGGTCACTTACACCCCCGGAGCGGGCGACCCTGCGACCTTGGCCGGCGTCCTCATCGAGACGTCCATCATGGACAACAACCAGCAGCGCTATCCGCTGACCGTTTCCGTCCTGCCTGGCGACCTGATGTTCAACATCTATTTCGACGGCGACTCCTCGGACTGGGCAATCGGCACGGCCGCGATTGACTACAGGATGACCCTCAACGGCGTCGTCTTCTACTCGACGACCGCGCGCTTCATCATCGAGCCCCAGATCACCCTCTAAGATGGCAACCCTCTCGATCGTCATTTCCTATTCGGAGCCAGCCGGCTCGCTCGTCGCGCAGCTCGGAGCCCCTGGGCCCGCAGGCCAGCCCGGGCCTGCCGGGCCTGCCGGAACGATTGAGGTCGGAACCGTCACGACCGGCGCTCCTGGTTCGTCCGCCGATGTTGTCAACGTCGGCACGGACACGGCCGCCATCCTTGACTTCACCATCCCTCGCGGCGATCAGGGCATCCAAGGCCAAAAGGGCGATAAAGGCGACCAAGGAGAGCGCGGAGAACGAGGCGAGCAAGGCATCCAGGGAATTCAAGGCATTCAAGGAATTCAGGGCGTCCCAGGCCAGAAGGGCGATAAAGGCGATCAAGGCGAACCCGGCCCCGCCGGCGTTGTTGCGGCGACCGCTCCGTTGTCTTATGACGCTGCCACGCAGACCCTCAGCATCGACCTGTCCGGATACGCGACTGAAAGCTTCGTCACATCCCAAGGCTACATTACTTCGTCCGCTCTGACAGGCTACGCGACCGAGTCTTGGGTTCAATCGCAGGGTTATCTGACGACGGCTATCCTTGACGGCTACGCCAGGCTTGACGGAGCGAACTTTACTGGCGCTTGCGACTTCAGCTGGGAGCTTGGATTTTCCGGCAACGGTTATTTCAATGCGAACGGAATCGATGGTGACGGTCGTCGTCGTATTCGTTTCGGGCAAGGCATCGCTGGCGGTTTCCCGGCATGGGGCGACTTTGGTTTTGACGGCAATTTCCTAGTCTACGGAAACGGACAGAACCAGCAAGAGATTGTCGCAAGCCAGAGCTGGGTGCGCGCCGGACTCCTCTTCGACGGAAAGGTCAGGTTTACCTCTGTCACCGGGCAAGCCGGATTGAACGTCGGCATCGGCGGAACTTCTACCAACGCAAGCGTACCTGGTGACTTGTGGATTTCCACCGGAGGTACGAACCTTAACTTCCGTGACGCGACTGGGTCTTGGCGAATCCTGGTCAACACCAGCAACACGAACACATTCTCCGCGCCTCAAGTCATCGACACGACCAATGCCTCCGCCGCCCTGCGCGTCACGCAGAAGGGGACTGGCAACGCCATTGAGGTCGAAGACAGCACATCCCCGGACGCTACCCGTTTTGTTGTCGATCAGTTCGGCAAGGTCGGCATTGGTACCGCACCTGACGCTACCGCCGCCATCAGGCTGGACGCAAACGGAATGTCCTTCAACGGACTGTCCTTCAACGCAACCGGGACTGCGGCTCATACTGGAGGCTCCCAAACGCTCGACCTCCTTGTCACCATCAATGGCGTGAACTACCGACTCGGACTTCGCCCTGCTTAACATGATCCTCGCCACCCTCTCCTTCCTCGCCGGCCTGACGACTGGCGTGCTCGTTATGCGGAAGCACTCCGCCCGCGCCTCCGAGCTGGAGGCCAAGGGACGCGCCGCTCTCGACGCCCTCAAGGGACGCTGAACCCGTGCGCCTGCTCCTGGTCATCGCCTTGCTGGCCCTGACCGGGTGCAAGTTCGGTCCGCCCGAAGCCCCGTTGCCTCCCGCCGTCGCAACCCCGAAAGAGGTCGCCCTGACTTCCGTCGGCTCTACGCTCGATGTCATCGACTCACGCGTGGCCGCCGCCGTGACCATCGCCCGAGAAGCGAACACCGCCGGCAAGCCTGCCGTCGTCGAAGAGGAACTGAGCGTCGCTTCGTCCTTCCTGCCTAAGCCGGCCGAAGGCGACCTCGCCTATGCCCGCCAACGCTCCGAGAAGGCCACCCCCGCCGACTACGAAGCCCAGCGCAAGAAAGCCGCCGAGAAGCAGAAGGCCGCCGAGGCCGCTTGGGCTGACCTCGAGAAACAGGTCGCCGTGAACAAGGCAGCGCTCGCCGCCCGTGACGCTCGGATCGTCGAGCTGACGGCCGAGCTCGACCGCGTCAAAAAAGACAAGGACGCCCAATGGTGGACCATGGGAGGGGTGGCTGTGGCCGTGGCCGGGGCTTTTGCCGCCGCCTTCGCATCCCCCAAGGTGGGCGGAATTCTCCTTCTCTGCGGCGGAGCCATCGGCGCATTCCCGCACGTCATCGACTCGCCTTGGTTTAAATGGGTTGCTGCGGCCTTTGCCGCCGTGATGGCCGGCCTTGGCGTCTGGGTCGCCTACGACGCGGCGCGCGATCAGGTCCATCAGTCCGACCCCAAGCCGCAACCTTCCTCCGACGATGAGCAAGCCCCGCCCCAAATCTGACCCGCCTGCGGTCAAATACGCGGAACCTCATTTCACGTTCCGCATCCTCGGGAAGTGCAAACCCTCCCACGCCCCAGGATGCCGGACGCCCTTCGGCTATTGCTGGAAGGGGTACGGCGACATTCACGTCGACCCACGGCAACCCGAGCATGAGATGATTGACACGGTCGTTCATGAGCTCATCCATGACACCTATCCCTTTCTTGACGAAGACGCGGTCGAGCGTGGCGGGGAAATCATCGGGGCGGCATTGTGGCGTCTCGGCTACCGACGCACCGTCCGATGAACGCCTCGCCTATTGACCCCGAGTCCATCCCGAAGGAGGTCCGTGACGGGTTTGTTGCGTCTATCATCGGAGGAATGGCCATGGCGGCGAGGCTTCTCCTCTCCGAAGAAAAACACTCGTGGGGATGGTATGCCCGCCGATGTGCTGCCGCCAGTTTGACGGCCGTCCTGGTCAACGCCGGCGTGACCGACCATATCGCGTCTACTGGAATGAGGATCGGAACGGTGGGCGTGTGCTCTTACTGCGCACCGGAGGCCTTAGACGCCCTTCTGCGCTGGTTTAAGGCCCGGGCAGAGCGTGAGGTCGAGAAGGTGTCCAAGCCTGCCAAGTCCAAGCCCCATGGCAAAGCCAAGCGAACAAAACGCAAGTGAGCGCAATCTAGTTTTGGCCGTCGCCCTGATCACGGGCTTTGCCGGCCTGTCGGCGTTTGCGTCCGCTTACATCGCTGGCTACGTCCTCGACCAGTTGCAGTCGACCGACGCCCTCGTCATGATTGTGACGGATGGGGGCAAGCTGCGCTCTGACTCGGCCGACCTTGAGCGTAATATGAGCGCGGCGACATTGGCCCTTCTCTCCGTCCGCGACCTCGGTTGGGCCTTGGCCGTGGGGTGCATCGGGGTGGGGGTGGCGGTCTTCCTCCGCCTCCGTCGTCAAAACGCCTCCACGGGCAAGCCAGAGGGGTCTATTGACCCTTGACGAGACGGCCTAGGGTGGCAGACTAGACCCCATAATGGCTCCCCTCTCTACCGAAAGGCACGGGGGAGTCGTCCTTTGTACCCCCCGGCCCTCTCAACGATGGTTTCTCTCGGGGGGTCTTTTGCGTTTGCACGAATTCTTAAAATTCAGTTGACGGGCAGGGAATTAAAAATCACAACATGCGAACCAACCCACGCCCATGACCACCGACCTCATCATCGCCCACGACCACCTGATCCGCGCGCTCTACGCCGCCAAGGCCGACCTTAAGGTCAAGGCCAGCGACTGGCAGACCGCCGAACACAACCTGGCCGACTCCAAGGCCGACCGCTCGACCAGCGCCGCCGACCTCGCCCGCATCAAGGACGAAGAAACCGTAGCCGCTTTGGCATACTTCAAAACCGAGAAGACCTATGACGCTTGTCACGCCATCTGCACCAAGCTCGGCCTCATCTAATCTCCAACCCACGCCCAACATGAAACTCATCGCTTACCTGCTAATCGGATTGGCCATCGGCTACGCGCTTTCGGTCTTCCTCGACCCGTCCTTCCCGGACATCCTCGAGATCATCGACAACCCCAAGTACTAATCCCATGTCCTACCATTACCAGCGCAAGGCCGACCGCGACTGCCCCGTCCGCAACGCCCTCGTCAACATGCTCGAAGACATCGACGCCGCCCAAGTTCAGCTCGACGCCGGCCGCGGCCTCGAAGCCAAGCAGGAAGCGACCGATGCAATCCTTCGGTTCCGCCGCGTCGCCGACTACGGCATCCGCGACCTGATCCTCGCCGTCGACCTCGGCCGCATCCGCATCTCCCTCGACTACGCCGACGAACTCGGCGAGATGAACATCACCTACGTCGCCAAGCGCCGTTCTTACGTCCAGGAATAACCCTTCCCACCCCGACCCATGAGCACCCTAGGCATCATCACCATCCGCGAGTCCGAACGCCTTGAAACGGCCAAGGACATCATCCTCGAGCACCGCGCCAAGGCCGGAGTCCGCGCGTCGTACGAACTGTACGGCCTCGACTACGGCTCCGGCAAAGTCCGCGTCACCCGCATCGACCACGCCCCCACCTCGGCCGACTTCGCCCCCATGATCGCGAAGAAGCGAATCGCCGCCCTCGTCGACCGCCACAATATGGTCGTCGAGTTCCGAGGCGCTTGGAAGTCCGACACCCAAGGCAAGGTCGTCGCGTACGAGTCCCAGCAGCAGGCCGACATCAACGCCGTAAAGTAATGAGCGAACGTAAAGCCAAGGGCGTCATGTCCGAAGATGCCGCCATGTGGTGGGGTCTGAACGTCGGAAAAGTCATGGTGACGGGCGGCCGTTATTTCCTCGTCTCATCCGTCGCCCTTGGACGGCAAGAGGTTTACGTCCGCCGCGACATCCGGAACAACGAGATTCAGAGCATCACCTATGGAGAACACTTTGACGTAGAGGCCGGCATCACCGAGCTGACGGAAAACGAGGCCACGGCCTACCATCAGGTAAACCTCGACGCCGAGCGCATCGACAACCGCATGCTCCATCTTTTGAACAATTCCTAAACCAATCTCCCAACCCACAAGCACCCATGCCTAAGACACCCAACGTCACCCAAGTCACGGCCGGCCAGTCCGTCCAGATCACGTTCACGCGCCCGATCTGCGACTACACGGCCCGCCGCATCTCCCGCGTCGCCTTGCAGATGCGAGCGCTCAACGAGGCCGGCAAGACCCAGCAGGACGCCGCCTGCGCCGTCGGCATCTCCGTCCCGACCCTCCGCAACTACTGCGAGATGATCGGGCTGGAATGGCACAACGTCCGCAAATACACCGTCAACCGCATCGCTGGACGCTGAACCCATGCCCTCCGACAACAAGAAGCCCGGCCCCAAGGCCACCGTCCAGATTAACGGGGTCTGGATGTCCAAACTGAAGCACGGCCGAATCATGAAGTTCAAGGCCCGCCTCCCGAAGCTCGACGACCTCGAACGGCTCAACGCCGACGACATCGCCGCGCGCCTGGGGCTGACCGGCTCATGCATCCGCGAATGGCTGCGCATCCTCGGCCACCGCCTGAACAACCGCAACAACCGCAAGGTCGCCAAGCACGATCACACGGGCTGGAACGAGAAGATTCTGCCCGTCTACGCGGCCAACGGCCACAACGCGTCCAAGACGGCCGAAGACCTGGACATGGACAAGTCAGTCGTCTACCGATGGCTCGCCAACAACGGACACATCGTCCGCAAGTACCGCGACAAAGACATCCTCGATTACAAGTTCCAGAACTTCCGCTGATGCCAGACCCATCCCATAGACCCTACGAACCCATGACCGTAATCCGTCCCCATTCCATGCCCCGCTGTTGGTGGCTCGTCCCCTGGGCATATGCCCGGCAACTTCATCGGAACGTCAACGCCCTCCGAGCGCTGGCCGACCGACTCGACGACGCCGTGACGCTCCAGAAGATTGTCATCGCCGATCAGTCCGAGGAGATCGCGAACCTCCGCCGCCTCTTGGACGAGGCCCGCAGCCGATGAGCACCTTCCGACATCTGGACGGGATGCTCGGGCTCCTCTCCGAGCTGTATGAAATCAATGAGCGAATCCTGACCCTAGACATCGTGTCGAACAAGGCCGCCATCAAGTCTAAGCGCATGGAGAAGCTCCTAAAGCATTACCATGAGGCCTTGTCGGAAGACGGGGCGACCGACATCCGTCTCGAGGCCTACGCGGCCGCCGGCGGATGGGTCGGCGTGACCTACTCCTACACCTTCGAGGGCTGCGAAATCGCCGGATCACAAGTCCCCCGCCGCGTATGAGCTCCTCCATTGAAAACGAATTCCAGCCGCCCGAATGGGCGACGAAAGAAGAGGTCATCAAGGCCGCCCGCCATTACATCAATTATTGGAAGGTCGAGGCCCAGACCAGGAACGGACAATGGCTCACCGCCATCGCCGCAAACACCGACGCGGTCATGCACAACCTCCGCCTGATCCGTGCCGGCGACAACCTGGCCGATATGATCGGGAACCATGAGCTGAACAGCAAACAGGTTAAGGCCATTCAAGAAGCATGGCAGGCCATCAGCAGGCCCAAGAAAGACGACAGATGAAGCGCTTCACCGCCATCGCCGCCTCCCTGATCCTCGGACTGTCCGTCTCGGCCAAGGACGACGCCCGGCTCCTCAACGCCATCGGCGACGTCGAGACGGGCCACCTCCGCAACCCTCGCGGGGCTGTCGGGAAGGCCGGAGAGCGCGGCCGCTACCAGATGAAGCCCGAGGCTTGGAAGGATGCCAACTCGGTCTTGTCTGGTTCCTCCCGTCCCCCGTGCGACTGGTCCCATTGGAAGGATGCGGTCGTCCAGGACGTCATGGCCGCCGCCTACCTGTCCGCCTTGCGCCGTCATCTCGCGTCCGCCGGCTACCCTAACCCCTCCCCCGCCCAACTGGCCCTTGCCTGGAACGTCGGGCCTGCCGCCGCCGTCTCGCGTCGCCTCGTCCTGAACGACTACGCCCGCCGAGTTCAAAACATTTATTTTGCGACACGCTAGGGGCGGACTGACAATCCCCCCATGCAGACACCCTCGACCGAGCGGCTTCTGATCGCCGTCGACCCGGGCGTGAACGGGGCGGTCGTCTGGTCATTCAAGGGTCAGCTGCACGTCGACAAGATGCCACCTTCGGCGCTCGATATCACCGACCTCCTCCGACAATTCGCAATCAAGTCGGCGCTCGTCGAGCTTCATCTCGAGTATCCGAGCAAGGGCGGCTGGGGCAAAGTCTCGAGCGACACCATCGGCAAACTTTACGAGCAGATCGGCGGCTTCCGCTATTGCGGCCTGATGACGGGCTGGAAGGTCAACCTCGTCGACCCTAAGACCTGGCAGGCCGCGATTGGCATGAAGCGCCAGAAGGGCGAAGAGAAGACGCCCTGGAAGAACCGACTTAAGGACATGGCCGGCGAATTATACCCCGACCGCCCCGTCACCCTTGCGACCGCCGACGCGCTTCTGATCTACCACGCGGCCGCCCGAGGCCTCATCTGATTTCCCACCAACCCAAACAAACCCATGCCCGACCAATCATCCGACTTCTACAACTTCTTCGGCCGTCTCGACAAGATGGCGAAGCTCATGACCGCCGTGAAGGTCAATGACACCAAGCCCGCCTCACGGATGGCCGAGATGACGGAACCGCCGAAGACGTTCGCCGAGATTGAGCAAGTCATGTTCGAGCACAACTACGGCGGCAGGCGCGCCTTCCTGATGTTCCCGAACGGATACGGGGCCAGCATCATCAACACGTCCTTTTCCTATTCCACCGAAGAGGCCCCCTGGGAACTTGCGGTCATGACGAAGGAAGGCTGTTGCTATGACACCCCTCTGACCGACGACGTGATCGGAGAATGCACCGACGCCGAGGTCATCCGGCTCTGCGGCGAAATCTTCAACCTCCCTCCCCGAAACTAAACCCATGCTCCAATACAATCCCCCCGATTACATCGAAGCCACGAAGGCGCTTATCGAAGCCCTCTCCGAGCTCGAGAACGTCACCGCGAACAAGGTCGTCAAGGCCAACTTCACGTCTCGCTACGTCTCCCTCGACGCGCTGCTCGACGCCATCAAACCCATCCTCAAGCGCCACGGCTTCATTCTCCGCCAGGTGCTCGTCTCCGAGGAAGGCAAGGTCGGCGTCGCGACGTCCTTCCTGCACGTCAGCGGGGCGGTCTTCGACGCCGGCAAACTGATGGTCAAAGGCGAAACCCTGAACCCTCAGCAGATCGGCAGCGCGCTGACCTACATCCGCCGCCAGTCCATCCAGACCGCCTGCGGCATCTCGACCGACCTCGACGACGACGGCTCCTCGGCCTCCAGAAGCCCCGCCACGGCCTCTTCCTCCCCCAAGGCGGGGGTGACATCCCCCAAGGCCACAAACGGCCCTTGGTACGCCTGGATGACCGCCGTCGAAGCCGAGCGCGCGCATCAATACTGCGTCCGCAAGAAGTGGCTCCCCGAGTCCGCCCAGGACCTCCTCGAGCTGCCGGCCGACAAGGTCGACATCATCAACGGCAACCGCGAGCAGTTCCTTAAGGCCATCAAATGAACCCCGCCGACCGCAACGCCAAGAGGGCGACGCATGGATCGGTCAAGGAGGCCGTCTGCCTTGCGCACAACGCCGGGCTGACCGCCCGCCAGGTCGCCGAGCGAATCCGCGTAAACGCCAATTCCGTACACACCGCCGCGAGGCGCTGCGGAGTCCGTCTCGCCTCTGGAAGCAAGGAGGGCCAGCGATGAGCAAGGCCGCCGTCTTCCTCGGATGCCTGCTCCTCTGCGGATGCGGGAAGTTTGAGGAGGAATATAGAACCAAGATGGTTGCGGACACCGGCAACGTCCCGCTCCCTGTCGGTCTGTCCGAAGACCTCCGAATCAAGGTCGCCATCCTCAACGAGCTCAGGCAGATCAAGACCGAGCTGCGCCGCATGAATGACGCGAAGGAGGGGAAGCGATGAGCGACATCAAGAGATACTCCTCGCGATATGACATCATCGTGCGGACGACCGACGACGGGAAGAAGGTCGAGATTCAACCGCTCCTTCAGGATGACCGGGGCGACTTCGTCCTTTACGAAGACCACGTCAAACTCATCGAAGAGCGCGACCTTAGCGTCCGCATGATGATTGCGGCCAATACCCAAGCCAGGGAAGAGGCGGCCAAGATCGTCTTGTCCAAGGACGGACTGACGACCCAGAACGTCATCCTGAACCAGCAGATTGCCCGGCAACTGACCGAAAACAACGAGCTGCGGAAAATCAACTATGCGCTGCGGGAAGAGGTCGCCAAGCAGGCCGAGAGAATCCGCCGCTTGAACAAGAAACTCAAGAAGACCAAGGAGGCCGCCCGATGACCCACGACGACGACACCTGCCCACACCTTGTCCGGTCGAACCTGCTGGAATCCGAGAACGCCCGCCTCAAGGCCGAGGTCGAGCGGCTGACCAAGGCTGGGAATGAACTCCACGCCTTCCTCATAAACTACATCGTCGAGGGCCGCATCTCATCGGCATATCTTAACAAATTGGACGATGGCTGGCTAGCCGCCAAGGAGGGCAAGCAGTCCAATGGATAACGACGACCTCAACATGTTTGGAAGCCTAGTACCCAAACGACTGGCCGAAGCGCTCAAGGACGAAAACCTCCGCCTACGGTCCGAGGTCGACGGGCTCAAGGCCAACAACGCAATGTTGAGCGTAACAAACCAGAGACTGTCCGAAGCGCACTCTGGATTGCTCGCCAACTTCTGGTCCATGCATGAAGCATACTTCAAACTAAAGGCAGACCTCGAACGCCTTACCAAATTGCCCAAAATGGATCCTGAAAATTACGGGGGAAAGTTTGGGGTCCGTGACAATTACTGAAATGATGTATTGGAGGAGATATCCGGCGCTTACGCCAGAGCAGGCCAAAGACCTCGCCACCTGCGCCGAGGCGGCAAAGATTGCCATTGAGCGAGAAAAGGAGCGGAAACTCCTTGAACAAGAACAAGCCGACGAGATGCTTCGCCGGGCTTTCCAGTCCCACCTAGACCATATCAAATCCATATCTCCAAAGCCCCAGAAATGAGCTACATCCCCGCCAAGGCCCCGATCGCCATGCAGACCGTCCTCGCCAAGATGCCGACGCGCTGCTTTGCCCTCATCCTGGTCATCGACGGCCGCGTCGAAAACCCCGAGTTCGTCGTCTGGGACAAGGACTCCTTCGCCGAGGAAATCTGGAAGTGGCGCAAGAAGGGCGTCCGCGTGGCCGGCGACCATGTCGAGTTTTATGCCCGCCTAGGTACGAAAGACGCCATCTATCGCTTTAACCCCTCCGCCGTCTGATCACATGAAGCCCCACGCCTCCAAGTCCGTCATCCCCGCCGGCATCGTCAAGCGAGCCGCCCAGGTTCCGCAGGCCTTCGCCCTGTTCATCTACCTCGACTCAATCCCTTACTGCGAGCTCGCCGAGACGACCGAAAAGGCCTTCAAACTCTCCTTGGCCGACTGGCGCAAGTCCGTCCTCCCGACCCTCGCCCGCTCCGAGGTCCGCTATTTCCACCGCGACGGCAAGCGCCAGATCGCCGAGGTCCGCTTCTAACCCACCGCCCACATGACCAACAAGACCGCCCTCCGCCGGCATCTCGCCGGCATCTCCGAAGCCCTCTCGACGATGGCCGTCCTCATCGACATCGACCTCGTCGGCGACGACGCCCGCCATCTGGAGTCGGACGTTAAGGCCGCCCAGCGCGAACTGAACACCATCGACGCCGACTCCGTCTCGACCCCCGCCGACCTGGCATATCTCCGCGACCGTCTCCGCCATGTCCGCTCGGCCGTCAACGTCGTCGCGAACACCCTGCACCGCCTCGAGCAGCAGATCAACGCCGGCATGGATTCGCTCGACAACGCCGCCGACACCGTGGCAGACTCCTCCCCGTCGCAAGACGAATAACCCTCACAACCCAACCAGCAAAACCGATGCCCAACCAGATCATCCCCACCCGCGAACAGTACGACGCCACCGTCGCGCTCAACTACAGCGGGTCTAAAGAGCTCCTCAAGACGCCCGCTTCGTACCGCCATTACCTCACGGCCACCCGCGAGGAAACCAAGGCGCTGCGCATGGGCCGACTGACCCACGCCTTTGTCCTCGAGCCCGAGGTCGTATCGTCCCGTTTCGTCTTCGTCCCTCCGGAGGCCCCGAAGAAGCCGACTAAGGCCCAGATTGAGGCCAAGAATCCCAGCAACGAAACCTGTCTCGCTATTGGCTGGTGGAAGGTTTTCAACAGCAACGCCGAAGGCAAGACCATCGTCGACATGGACGAATGGGAAGTCTGCGTTAACGTCGCCCAGTCCATGTCGGCGACCATCAAGAATCTGGGCCTGACCATCAAGCAGACCGAGGTCATGCTCCTTGTCGACTACTGCGGATGTCCCCTCAAGGTCGCCATCGACGCCGTGGCCGAGAACGCCCTAGGCGACGAATACATCATCGACCTCAAGAGCACCGAAGACGCCTCCCCCAAGGCTTGGCTGTCTTCCGCCCGATCCTATCGCTACCCGCTCCAGGGTCACACCTACCGAACCGCCTTCGAGGCCTTCTTCAAGCGCCGCATCAAGGGCGTGGTCTTCGTCGCCGGCGAAAAGTCCGCACCCTACCTCTCGGCCGCCTATGAGTTCGGCCCCGAGCTGATGACCTACGCGATCGAGGATTTCGAGAAGGCCGTCGCCCTCTACAAGTCTTGCTCGGCGCTGGACGAATGGCCGGGCTACCCGACCGAAGTCACGACCCTGGACATCCCGTCCAAGTCCTCCGCCTCCGCCCCTATCACCTTCGCCTAAATCATCATGAACTACAGATCGTCAGGAATGGAAACCGAAGGCCACCCCAACCGCACCCCGCTGATTGCCGGCGGCGTCATCGCAGGCCTCGTCCTGTTCGTCCTTCTCCTCTCGTCCTGCTCCATTATCGAGCCAGGCGATCGCGGCGTCGTCGTCAACCTCGGCACGATGTCCAAGGACGTCCTAGGCGAAGGCGTCCACTTCACCGCGCCTTGGGCTAGGGTCAAGCGCGTGACCGTCAAGCAGACCACCATGATCGGAAAGACCGAATGCTTCAGCAAGGACCTGCAGACCATCAAGGTCACCTATTCCTGCATGTATTCCATCCCCGAGGATAGGGTGCTCGACCTGTTCCAGAAGTACGCCGGCAACCCGTACGAGTCGCTCGTCGTCCCGCGCATCGAGGAAGCCATCAAGCTCGCGTCCGCCACCCTTACCGCCGAAGCCATCGTCAAGCAGCGCGAGATGGTCAAGGCCGCCGCCTTGAGCGAAGTCAAAGGCCAGCTGCGCGACCTGGTCATCGTGACCGACCTCCCGATCACGAACATCGACCTTACCGAGATGCTCGAGAAGGCCATCGAAGGAAAGCAGGTCGCCGAACAGAAGGCGCTCGCGAAGGAATACGACTTGGTAGCCGCGAAGAAGGACGCCGAGATTTCCATCGAGAAGGCCAAGGGTGAAGCCGAGGCAATCCGCATCACCGGCGAAGCCCTGGCCAAGTCTCCCAACGTGACGCTGATGGAGGCCGTCAAGAAATGGGACGGCAAAGCCCCTCAGTCCCTTGTCCTGCCCAACGGCTCCGTCACCCCGACCGTGGAGGTTTCCCGCTGATGACCTCCGAAGACATCAGTTCAATCTGCTCGGTCGTCGTCACCGTCGCCTTTCTGGCTTTCCTCGCCTTCGTCATCTACATCACCCGATAAAACACCATGAGCAACCAAAACGAAAAGACCCCCCTCACCGACATCTCGCAGAGCGGGACGTACAAACTCAAACTGATCCGCCCCAAGGGAACCGAGAAGGTCAAGGTCTGGGATGACGGCACGGTTTCCTGCCGCCTCTTCTTCGTCGACGACAAGGGTTTCTGCCTGTCGAAGAACTTCTCGAGCAAGTACGGCATGGCCCTCGCGATGCTCGTCGGCAAGTTCTCCGGCAAGTTCGTCGAAGAGCAGCTGCGCATCGACGCGACCCCCGCCGAGTTCCTCAACTACATCGAGCCGGCCTGCGGCAAGACCTGCCTCGTCGGCGTCGAAGCCACCCCCAACGGCAAGGAATACAACGGCAAGGCCCAGTATAATTACAAGATGACCTATGCCAAGGGGTCCCAAAAGCCCGTCGTCGACGACAAGCCCGCCGCAGGCGCAATCGAATTCTGATGCGAACCCCAAACACCGTCGTTCTGATCTCGGGCTTTGCCCGTGCTGGCAAGGATACCTTCGCAGACGGCATGCTGAGCAACAACGACGAAATCTGCACTTGGAAGCGCTCGTTCGCCTCGACGCTCAAGTACGCCGCCGACAACTACCTGGACAACGTCGGCCTGTTCGACTGCGAGCAAGGCATCACATTCTCGGACGAGGAATTCAAAATCAAACACCGTGACATCCTCGTCACCCTCGGCGCGTTCGCCCGATCCATCAACAAGGACGTCTTTGCGGAATCCCTCTTCCGCACGTTCCTCACGATGTCCCAAGCCATCAGGCCGAACCCCATGCATTTCATCGTCCCCGACTGGCGCTATCTCAACGAGGCGCTCGTCGGCAAGCGATGGGCTGAGGAGGAAGGCTGGCGCATCGTGACCGTCCGCATCGACCGCGCGGGCCTGCAGCCGGCGAACATGGAGGAGGCCGTTTCGCTCGCCGAAATCCGCCGCCAGATGCCATGCGACTTCGAGTATGCCTTCGCCGAAGGCCAGACCGACGCCATCAAGACCGCAGGCCGTCAGCTCGCCGCCCACCTTGGCCTCTGACCAGGACATCCGAAACCCACGCCCCCTCGACTTCGAGGAAAGGCGCGTCCTCCTCGGACTGACACCCGAGCGGGCCGCCTTCCTCGCCGCCTGTTCCCACGTCGGCGCTGTCCGCGACGCCAACACCAAGCGCATCCCTTACGACCCTCTCGTCCTGATCCGCGAAGCCGCCCGGATGGGCATCAGCCGAAAGGACACGGCAGCGATGATGCAGATGCGACCCGACGAGCTCGATGGCTTGGGGGTTTCCTTTCCGCCGTCCTCGACCAAACTCCTCGCGCCAGGGAACGTCCTCCACAACCTTTTCACCTACGACCCCGCCGACAATGAGTAAGATCACGAAATTCGTCTGGGCCTCCGACAATCACGGCGAGCTCGGATGTCCTGACGCTTTGTCGGCCCTCTACGCCTATTGCGACGACTTCAAGCCCGACCTACGCCTGGGCGGGGGCGATCACTACGATTGCGCGCCGCTCCGCAAGGGAGCCATGAACGAGATGGAAGGCGTCCGCTCCATCAAGGACGACCTGACCGCCGGCCATGAATTCATGCGCCGCTTCCGCCCGACGCATCTCCTCTGGGGGAACCATGAGTACCGCCTCGAGAAGCTCGCGCGCTCGCATTCCTCTTCCGTCGTCCGCGACTTCTGTTCCGACACCTTCTCCGAGATGAACCGCGTCGCCCGTAAATGCGGGGCCAAGGTCATCCTGCCCTACCGACGCGACAAGCCGCTTCGCATCGGCCCGATCACCGGCCACCATGGCATCGGCAGCGACCTGACGAAGATGGGCATGTTTTACGGAACCGAAGGCGGCCTGTTCCTTTGCGGCCACGGCCACACCGGCCAACAGGTCAACCTTCCCAAGTTCGGACGCGGGGCCGCCTACATGTCCCCCGCTCTCGGTCAGCTCGACCTCTTCGACTACTCCGAAAACACCCTGTCGGCCGCCAAGCATAACAACGGCTTCATTGCCGGATGGTTCAAGGACAAGGAATGGAAGGCTTGGATCATCCACCGCCTGGGCGACGGCAAATGGTATTGGCAGACCGACATCAAGACATTCACCCCGAAGACACGATGAGCAGCAAAGGCAAGAAACTGCTTTATACCAGGGTCGGCTCCGACCCGATCCTGCGGGCCGTCATGGCCGACATCAACATGAGCGCCGTGAAGCCCGACAAAGGTTTCCTGACGTGCGAACAATGGGCCAAGAAATGGAAACTCGCCGCCGGCCATCAGGCCCGAATCTATCTCGCCCGAGCGATGAAAATCGGCGCGGTCGTAAAGAAGCGGTTCCGCGTCGTCACCAAAGGCCGGCTCCGCCTCATGGACCACTTCGGACCCCCGCCCAAGAAGAAACGACCTTGACCGACGGCCCCGCCCGAGGCCATACCCAAAACCCATGCCCAACCTTCCGACCGTCTCGCCCGATACGGAGCGCCACCTTCTCGGCGCGCTCATCCGTGACGGACTATCCTTCCCGCCCGACCTGATCCCTTCCGACTTCGGCGAACCGAAGCATCAGGAAGTCGCCTCGGCGCTTATCTCGCTGGCCGAGCAATCCGTCGTCCCCGACGAGCTGACCGTATCCGCCCGCCTTCGCGACATGAAGGCCACCGCAGCCGAACATGACGTGAACGCCTTCACGGCCGCCGTCGGCTTCACCGCTTACAACCCCGCATGGGCCGCCGAGGTCCGCCGCCTGTCCGTCCTGCGATCCATCCGCGCGACCGCTTCCCGCGTCGCCGAGATTGCCTCCGACCCCGCCGCCGACCCGTCGGCCATCCTTGCCTTCAACGAAGGCCAACTGAAGGCCGTCTCCGGCCGCTCCTCGGAAGAGAAGCCTTCGACCGCCGTCGAGATGCCGCTTGATGACCTTCTGGCATTCGACCGCAAGAACGACCCAGACTGCGTCATCGGCAATCGCTGGCTCAACCGAGGCGGCTCCTGCCTTCTCGTCTCATCCTCCGGCGTCGGCAAGTCATCCTGGACCATTCAGCTCGTAATCACCCTCGCCATCAAACGCCAAGGGGGCTTCTTCGGCATCGAGGCCAAGCGACCCCTGCGCATCGTCCTGATTCAAGGGGAGAACAATTTCGGCGACGTGGCCGAACCCGTCATCGACGTCTGCGAAGGCCTAGGCCTGCATAAGCCCGAAATCGACACCCTCCGCGAGAACCTCCGAATCTATCGCCTTAAGCGTAAGACCGGGGCCGAGTTCCTCGAGGAGATGCGCCGCCTGGTCAAACTCCATGCCGCCGACATCGTCGTCGTCGACCCAGTCATGGCCTTCGCCGGCATCCCTGTCGCCGATCAGCAGGCCGCGACCGCCTTCTTCCGCGACGGCATCGACCCCATCCTCGACGAGACGGGGGCCATCCTCCTCGCAGTCCACCATACCACCAAGCCCAAGTCCGCCAAGGACACCGCCGGCCAGACCGTTTCCGACCTCGCCTATGCTGGGGCTGGGGCTTCCGATATCACGAACTACGTCCGAGAGGTCGCCGTACTCCAGCGCTGCCAAGGGGAGGAACCGATTTTCAAATTCTCGGTGACCAAGCGCCGAGGCAGATCTGGCATGAAGGACGAGATGGGGGATTATGCCTCAGACATCTACGTCCGACATTGCCGCATCCCCGGCGTCATCCGCTGGGAGCGTTCAAGTCAGGCCGAAGTCGACGGACAGAAGCCCGATTCCAGCCCCGCCAAGGGGTCGCCAAGGCGTTTTGATTCCAAGTAAAGGGTAGGACAGCCATCCAGCCCCTTAGACCCCCCTTCCCGACCCCATGCTCCGAGCGTTGAGAGATTGTAATCCCCTAAAGGGGATTGATAAGCCTTCCCCTCCCCCCTTGGGAGGGGGTCGGTCGGCTTATCGTCCGAACCGCCTGCCACCCCGAGAAGCCCATGCCTCGCGCTAACCCCAAGCCAATCGGAAGACGCCTCGCCGGCAAGTACCGCATGCTCCGCCGTTGGAAGCGATGCTGGCAGGAACAGCCCGAGCGGATGGAACGCGCCAGAAGACGGAACGTCGCCAAGGCCCATGAGCATTACCGCGAGCTGAACGACAACCTCAGACAGTACCTGGCAGGATGGCCAAGGATCATGACGTCGCCCGAGTTCCTCCAGCGCGTCAAGGACTCCATCCCTCTTCTGGGCAGAGGCAGGACAAGGAAGGGATACGACTGGAAGTCTTTCCGGGCTCGTCTTGTCAGACTGAACCTCTGCACCTTCGACAAGCAGTCGAGGATGTGGACAAACACAACGGCCGACCCCATTGAATAATCAGACGAGATGAGCGACAATGCCTCACCTTGCCCAGCAAGTCCTTGTCATCTCAGTACGCGACATGGTGGCGTTCCCTTACGCCCCAGGACCGCCGCCTGCTCGTCGACAAAGGCCTGTTCAATCCCGAGGACCTGACAGGCCGAAAGCGCTTCGACCGTTCCCGCGTCAACGACGGCCATTGGGATTTCTCCCGAGCCGAGGATGAGAACAACGAGGCCGTCATCACCGGCAACTCTGCGGTCCAGGACGTGATCGCGAAAGAGGATGACATCGTCGCTCAGCTCGACGACCGACTCGGGCAGCTCGACATGGCATCCTTCCGCCTGCGCGCCGTGCTCGAGTTCCTGCTCGATGGGCTGGACTGCTCCACCGATCCGGCCATGCGACTAAGGGCCGACGTCATCCGCATCGTCGTCGGTGAAGGCCGCCCGCCCAGGATGTCCGACCTTGCCAAGACGCACGGCATCACCCGTGCCGCCGTCTCGCTCCAATGTCGCAAACTCCTCCGGCGTCTCGGCCTGCCGCCTTCGCGGTTCATGCGTCCCGACGAGCACGTCCTGTCCATGCGGCTCTCGTCCATCGTGCGTTCCCTCGGCATCGGCGGGGCGGATGACGCAAAACAGGCGAAAAACCCCGCAAAAGCCCCATTTTCTCGCCCTACTCCCCCCCCTACCCCGGGTAAGGAATCTATTCCAAACCCTAGGAAAAGCGGCTCGCGGTCGCGAC
>Ga0209770_10000246_pt1 | contig 32264 bp, 34 predicted proteins | sample LauGreSu1BDMLBDD_2_FD_187572 | JGI IMG/M metagenome (GOLD analysis project Ga0209770, IMG submission 187572) | Freshwater lake microbial communities from Lake Michigan, USA - Su13.BD.MLB.DD (SPAdes) (version 2) | ecosystem: Environmental > Aquatic > Freshwater > Lake | place: Lake Michigan, USA...
GCGGGAGCCTCCGCCACGACGACCGCCTCGACGCCCTCAGCATGGCCGTCGGCTACTGGTCGAAGGCGGTCTCGGTGGACGTGGACAACATGATCCAGGCGAGGAAGGACAGGGACATCGCCAGGGAAATGGAGAGGTTCGAGTCGGCCTACTCGCGGTCGTTCGGCCTCCCCGAGGCGGCGGCAGGACTCAACTGGATTTCCAAGACACACCCATGACATACAGCCCAACGAACTCCGTGCCGAGCACGACGACTCGGGTGAACTACTTCACCGGAATTGCTAGACGCCGGCGGAAGCTCAGCCTCCTGCCGGCCAACGGCGACGGCTCCACGCTCTCGCTCGACTTCACCACGGGCGTCCTCGACCCGCGCCTGACGTTCACGCGCAGCACCAACGCCACCTTCATCAACTCGCAGGGGTTGGTGGAGTGGGCTGCGGCGAATCTTCAGATTTACAGTCAAGACCAATCCCAGAGCGGTACTTGGGTTCGTCAGGACTTGTCAGGCGTAGACGCCAATGTCGGTGCCACTACTGATCCGCTCGGAGGAAACACGGCATCGAAGTTGAAGTCTGCGGCGACTCTTCAGGCGCATCTCGTCTACTCCACGGTCAGCACATCAATCAATGTCGGACTTGCGTACACCTTCAGCGTGTACGTCAAGAAGGCGGAACTGAAGCATGTCGCGCTTCATCTTGCAAGCACGGCTCGATATACGGTGGTGTTCGACCTTGACACCGGGGCAATGACCACAACGAACACGACAGGAACTCCAACCGGAACCGCGTATTCGTCGGCTAGTGCCGGGGGTGGATGGTGGAGGCTCTCAATCACGATGAACTCGCAGAGTTCTCCCGTGTATCCGCACATCTGCCTATCAAACTCCGATACGCCGGGAACGAATGCATCAGGCCAGCCGTACTACACGGGCGTCCTGAATGACGGCGTCTACACATGGGGCGCACAGTTGAACCCCGGATCTTCTCCGCTTGCATACGTCGCTACGACCACGGCGCAGAAGTTTGACACCCCCCGCTTCGACTACGACCCGTCCACGCGCCAGCCTCGCGGACTGCTGATGGAGGGAAGCGCGAACACGCTTGTTGCAAGAAGTCAGGCATTCAACACATCGCCGTGGCTAAAAGCAGGATCTGTGACGATTTCCGAAATCGGCGCAGGATCTCCTGCAAACGATGCGACATCCAATGTCATCACATGGACAAACGGGACATCAGTTGGCTCGGCGTATACGGAGCAATCAGGTATTCCTGTGTCTGCTAGTCAGTCGTATACATGGAGCGTATGGCTCAAGAATCGTGGTAATCAGCGAGTTTCGGTGTTCGGGTTTACCAAGACATCAGCAAGTGCATTTTCGGGCAACTTGGAAATGACCGTTGATTTCAGCGCAGCAACACCGACTGCATCCATTACGACATCAACCAATTTCACTAATACATCAGTAACCACTCCTGTTGCGTTTGGAAATGGGTGGTATCGATGCACGATGACGGGTACTACCCCAAGTACTGCGGCATTTACTGGATTTGGTATCTCTAACAAGGATGCAGTTCCTGCAAGCGGCACAAATGGTTGCGAGGCTTGGGGCGCACAACTTGAGGCAGGCTCCGGCGCATCCTCGTACATCCCGACCGGGGCAAGCACGGGGAGCAGGGGACAAGACGCCATGACGATGGCCGACATCTCGTCGCTGAACTTCAATCAAAGCGGCGGAACGGTGATGATGCAGATCGACGGAGGCCCACGCGACCTGAATACATTCCCGTATTTCGCGCAGTTTGAGAAGTCGCCTTCCGGTCGCGGATGGGGATTTCTTCGAATGAATGTCAGTTCAAGCGTTGGGCCGCGAATCTTCGGAACTGCGTTTGACAATGCTGGATCAATCATCATCGCCGCTTCAAATCACCTACGTCCAAGCGGAAAGATCAAGTTTGCGACAACGCTAGAACCATCTGTCGCAAGGATGACTTGGGTGATCGCCGGAGGATCTGCGCTTGTCAATACGGCGGCAGCGGGAACCCTTGCAACAATCGGATCGCTGAAGTTCAACAACACTACAGAGACTGCTGCTACTGATTTCGGATCAGTCTGGGTTTCGCAGTTCAAGTACTGGCCGACTGTGCTTCCGGAATCGCAAATGCAAGCCCTGACCACCTGACATGGACTACCTACTCCGCTCAACCACCGAGTCCGACCTCGACGATGCCCTCATCGCCGCAGGGCTTGCCGAGGAACACACCGACGAGGACGGCGAGGTCATGGTGCTGCCCGTCACGGGTGTCACGCTCGACCGCATCGGGCCGATCCCGGCACAGGTGGACGAGGAAGGCGTGATCCTGCGCCCCGGCGACAACCGCTACCACGCAAACATCCGCGTGTCGTTTGAGTTGACGAAGGCGCAGGAGGACGAGTTGCCGACGTTTGAGCCGATCCCGACGATCCCGTATCGCGTGTTCATCTAAAGCCATGACAATCGAAAAGACGAACATCAAGGTGAGCCTGTCCACGGCGAACTGGATCGCGCTCTGCGCGATTGCCCTCACGCTCGTCGGAATGCTCCTTCCCGCGTACCTCAACCACGACCGCCTGCTGATGCAGGTCGTGACGAATCAGGACAGCATCAGCAAGCGCCTCGACAAGATCGAGGAGAAACTGGAAAGGCACGACCGATGAGCGACATCCTCAAGAACTCGTCTTGGAAGACCACTGGCGCTGGCATTGCGGCGATCCTCGTCGCGATCGGCGCTGTTCTCACCTCCCTGACCGACAACGACCCGCTGACCGTCCCGGACTGGGGTTCGCTGGCCGCTGCGTGCATTGCTGGCGTCGGGCTGATCTTCGCCAAGGACAACAAGAAGGCCGAGTGACGTGTATGACCTCGTCAGAGCCATCGTCATGTCGCTGCTGCAGTGGGCGCACTCCGTTCTTCCCAGACGAGGTTCGGGGGTTGACGCTCCTGCTGATCCTCCTGTGCTTCGTCGCGGTGGCTCTCGCATTCGCGACTGGCTGCACGCGCACGGTGCTGGTAAGCGAGAGCAGCCCGATCAGGATGGGGCCGCAGGTGCGGGGCAAGGTGTACGTCAAGACGGCTGACGGCTGGCAGTTGGGCGACAACGAGGTTCGCATCCCTGAAGGCTGGTACTGCGTGCCGCCTTCGTTCGTGGAAGAGGACAAGTAATGGCGATCAAGTTGCAGATCCGTCGCGGCACCGCGTCCAACTGGACGAGTTCGACTCCGACTCTTGAGTCCGGTGAGATCGGCTACGAAACCGACACCGGGAACGTCAAGATCGGTGACGGAACGACCGGGTGGACTTCGCTCGGCTACGTCTCCAGCACCTACCCGCAGGTTGCCGTGTCCGGCACGGACATCAACGCAGCCGGGTACAGCGTGCAGGGTCGGTATGCGATCGCGACGACAGTCACGTCGAACGTCCCGTCCGCGTGGACGCCTGCGTCCGACGGCCCCGGCGTCCTGCACGTCACCAAGTTGTCCGGCGGCACGATCGCGCAGTTGCTCGTCTCGACCAAGACGCAGAAGGCGTTCGCACGCGGCTACGACGGCAGCGCGTGGACGACGTGGGTGGCGGTCAGCCAGTATGCGGGGAGCATCACGGTCACGGAACTTGCCAACGACGCCGTAGAGACGGCGAAGATCAAGAGCGCGACCGGAACGAGCGACGGTGTCACCGACGCGAAGTTGCGCCAATCGACCGCAACATCCGTCATTGGTCGTTCCGCGAACTCGACTGGCGCTCCAGCCGACATTGCGGCAGGATCGGATGGACAAGTGCTTCGACGTTCAAGCGGAACGCTTGGATTTGGAACGATCGTAAATGCCAACGTCGATGCTTCCGCAGCAATTGCGTACAGCAAGTTTGCGAATCTCGGTGCTGCTGGCGTTCTTGGCGCAACCGCTGCTGGTGCAGTTGCAGCACTTACGAGTGGATCAGGTGGTACTGCCAAGACGGCCCTTGGTCTTGGAACCGCTGCATATGACGATAGCGGCACGTTCCAGCCAATTCTGTCAGCGTCAGCAGGCCCGGGTCAGGTCATTATTAGAAGTGGCGTCGGCGGCACTGCTGGTCTGCCATCTCTGTCTGTCGGCGCAACCGGACAAAGTTGGCTTGCAATCGTGATGAACGTGAGAATTGATTCGATTGCCAGCGGTGGAAACACCGGAACACAATCAGTAACAGTCGTTACTGCTGCAACGTCATATTCGCCTCCAGCGAGTGGCTGGCTCACCATCGTTATTGGTGTTCGTCTCTCCTGATGCCATACTCCCCGGTCACACTTCCGTATCGCGGCGTCAGCGTGGATTCCTCGTATTCCGCGCTGCCTCCGGGCTTCACCGCGCAGGCGATGAACGTGATCCCCTACGACGCCTACAAGGGGAAGTTGCGGCTCGGGCAGCGCAGGCCGCTTCTCGGGGCGTACCAGTTCAACACCAGCCCTACGGCTGCGATCCGCGAGGTGCAGGTGATCCTGCGCGCGGATGCATACGTCAGCAGCACGCTGACCCAAAGGTGCATCGTTGTTGCTGGCGGAGAGGTCTACGTCATCGACAACGGTGGCACTGCGACACTATGCACACGCGGTGCTGGCATCAACGCCATGAAGTCGTCGGGCCATATTGGCGCGGCTGTTTTCGGGCAGTACTGCTACTTTGCGGACGGCGAGTTCTATCGGAAGGTTGACATTACTGATGCGACTCCGGCAGTCTTGGATTGGACGCACGCAAACGGCCCGTACAACTACATCGGCAGCGGTGCAGATCGAGCGACGTTGCTTGTCCGATTCGGCGGTCGTCTTGCCATGTCCGGACTGAAGTCCGCTCCGAACAACTGGTTCCTGTGCCATATCAACGACCCGGACGACTGGCATCCGAGTGCTGGAAACATACATGACGCTGTTAATGGCGTGTCCTCGACGCGATTCGGCGTTCCCGGTGAGCCGATCGTCGCGCTCGTCCCTGTTGGCGAGAGCGGCCTGCTGTTCGCCGGACGGCACACGATGACATACCTCACCGCCGATCCGGTGGTGACGGACGCGCGGCTGATCGAACTGTCGCGTTCGGTCGGCATCGTGTCCGAGCGTGCGTGGTGCGCTTCAGACGCGCAGACGATCTACATGATGGCGCAGGACGGTCTATACCGCGTCCAGCCGAACGACTTTCAGGTAACGAAGAGCGGTCGCATCACGAGCGGTCGCCTCGACACCTTCTTCCAGCAGCAGAAGTTCGACGCCCTGAACTGCGTGCTTGGGTACGACGCGGAGGCGCAGAACGTCTACTGCATGATGTCGCGCACCGACCTCCCTGCAAGCAGCGTCCACCTGCTCTACAGTCAGGCGACGGACGCCTTCTGGCCGATCCAGACCGGGTGGCCTGCGTTCCATGCCCCGACCTGCTGCGGAGACTTCCCGTTCGGTGACTCCCGCGCCCCGATCCTTGCCTTCGGCAGCGAGGACGGCTACATCGGGTGGTTCGACCGCGACCTCGTCTCCGGCGTGGACGGTCAGGCGGCGGTCGGCTACAAGGCGATCAGCGACTTTACCGTGGACAACACGGAGGCGGCGGCGCAGAAAATCACCAGCAGCCTGACATTCGGCCCCGTGCTTCAGCCGTCGCTCGGTCAGGTGATGATGAAGGACGTTCGCATCGAACTGACGATGGACGAGCCGATCGAGGAGTCTGCGTTCAACACTCCTGTTGAGCGTCTGTCCGGCCCGTTTGCGTCGATCCTGTCCGGTCAGACCGCCGAGGAGGCAATCGGAGAGAACATCACCTCCGTGACCGTGACCGAGGATCCCGACTTCCCGGAGGTTCTGGTGGACGCCGGAAACCAGCCTGCGACCGGGAATCCGACGTTTACGACCACCTACGACTGCGGCGTCTACAACACCTCGTGGTCTACGGCGACGGACAAGGCGCTCGACCTGTTCTACGAGACAGCGATCGCCGGGACGTACCTGACCTCCGACACCCTCATCACCGACCCGACCGGGCGTACCTACACCAAGCAGATCAATCGGGTCTACAACGTGTCTGGTGCCTCGACGGACTGGCAAATCCAGCACACGACCAACCCGAATGCGACCATGATGTCCCGCGACGAGACGCTTCCCGGCACGTCGGCTGACACCCCCGGCGGAACCTACGTCTACGACTCGGCACAGAAGCAGTTGGGATTCAATCTCCCTTCGGACATCACGTCCCCGCGCTACACGGTCAGCAGCGCGACCTACGACAACACCAACCAGAACCTGCTCGGGACGCTGCTTCCCGGCAGGAACGACGCTTTCCGGTGCCGGATCCGGGATCAGGCGGCGTATGTGCGAATCGAAAGCCTTGGCGTACCTTGGGCTATCGAGCGCATGGCCGTGCTGGTCGAGCCTTACGGCCACACCAAGAACGTGAAGGGAACCTACTGATGGGCCTGTTCAGCAACCTGTTCGGAGGCGAAACCGACTATACCGCTGCGATCAAGCAGATGGAGAAGGGTTACGCCGGAGCGCGTCGGTACGCGAACGTCGAGTACGGGAGGATCATCGACAACTTCCTGAAGGAGCGGACGACGAATGCCGCCGTGTACTCGCAGGCGTACAACAGTGCCGTCAAGCAGTACGGCGACGTGATGGCGCAGTCCCGCGCCGCGTTCGCTGCCGCTGGCAAGGAGGCGTACAAGACGCTTGAGTCCGGACGCGATGCCACGCTCGGCCTGCTGAAGCAGCAGACGGATCTCGCCGTCGCGCGCCAGCAGTTGAGCGGGATGCTGACCGGGCTTTCCAACACCACGTTCGGGCAGGCTGCGGTGAACGCGGTCGCCGCGCAGGGCGCGCTTCAGGCAGGTGCGGTGCAGGAGCAGTACGCGCAGACCCTCGCGTCCGCACAGATGGCGCAGGCGTCCGCCCTTGCCGGAATGGAACAGCAGGCCGCGCAGAGCCTGTTCGGTGCCGGACTCGGCAGCGCGCAGTACCAGAGCGGCCAGTACCAGCAGTACACGGCTGCTGCGCAGGCTGCTCGTGCGGCGCAGATGCAGCAGAACATCGGCCTGATGACGCGCCCGATCGAGAATCGCTACTCGGCGGCGACGCAGAAGGCCATGATGGACATGGCCTCCGGCAACGCGCTCGGCGGCGCGCTGCTCGGTGCAGGCATCGGCGCGATTGCCGAGGGAATCGGCGGCGGCGTCGGTCAGGCTCTTTCGCCGTTCGGTCAGGCATTCGGAGGACAGCGGTAATGAGCAGTTTCATGGCAAACGTCGGTCTTCGTTCCGCGATGCAGACGCTTCCGCAGGTGCAGCCGAAGGAGGCTTCCGGGTGGGACAACTTCCTGTCCGGCGCTGGGCGCGTCGGCGGCAGTTTCCTGATGGGACTTGCCGGAGGCTTGCAGAACTACAACCCGAACAATCCATACAGTTCGTTTGGCGCGGCCATCACTGCCGCGACTCCCGGTCTTCAGACTGCGCTGCAGCGTCCCGCCGCCGAAGAACGAGCGCAGTTTGGTCGTGAACAGGAACGACTGAACGCACTATCGGAGGCCACGACTGCCGAGGAAATCGCGCAGGGTCAAGCGTCCAGAGCATCGGTGATGTCAGAGGGTCTTGGCAACGTCAAGATGACTGACATTGCCGCAGGGATCTCGCAGCCCGTGAAGCAGAAGGAACCCTACGACTTCAACGTCGGGATGTTCCCGTCGATCATGCAGCAGGAGGCGCCGTCGAGCGCGTCCGGTCGCGTCCGCAACCTGATGCTGGGGATTCAGCGATGAGCGCAATGCCGAACATGCCGGAGCCGACCGACTTCAGCCAGCAGCCTCCGCTCACGCTGAACGAGGGGTTCCAGCGTCCCGTCGAGGAGCAGCAGGTTGACATTCTCGACGACGACGAGATGCTCCGCAAGGCTGCGATGGATCCTCGCGGTAGCCGGGAGATCGCGCCATACGGAACGTATGGTGCTGTCGAACAGGCACTTGAGAACGGGTACTACACGGGTCTGGAGTCCATGGACTTCGGCACCCTCCCGGACGGCACTCCTGCTGCACTGTTCACCGACAAGAACGGGCAACGGCAGGCGATCCGCATGACCACCCAGCAGTGGTTCGGGGCGATGCAGCAGCGCGCGCAGGCGCGAATCGGGATGGCGCAGCAGATGCGCAAGAAGCGCGACGCCGACAGGCTTCGTGCCCCGATCATGGAGATGGCGCGTGAACTGCAGCAAGTCGCACCCGGGTTCGATCAGTTTGCTGCGATCGAGATGGAGCGCGATCCGCAGACCGCGTATTCCACCGTGCAGGATCTGTACGCGCGCATCAAGGCGAAGGACGAGGCTGCGCTGCAGGAGATCCAGAAGCGCGTCAACACCACCAACCTGCAGGTCGCAAGGATGCAGGCGCAGTCGTTCGTGGATTTCAAGACCGAGGAATACACGACGCAGATGCAGGGCATCATGTCTGACGATTCCGTGCCGGATTACTACAAGGCACAGATGGAGCAGCACCTGCGCATCAAGTTGCTGAACCTGCAGCAGTTCGGCGTGTATGCACCGCCGGACGGTGCGGTGATGAACGCCGCCGCGTTCCCCTCGTACTACCAGACGACCGGAAATCCCAACGCCATGGTCAGCATGGCGGACATGGCGATCTCGGATGTCGGTCGCGACGCCATCGAATCGATGCCGCAGATGCTTCGGCTGGGCGCGCTTGCTGCCCGGGCAGAGGACTACACCCGTCGGATCGGATGGACGCGCCCGTGGTCGGACGCTGATCGCGACATTGCCATGCGCTACATTGCCCAGCGGCTTGCTGGTGGGCTGCCGACGCAGGAGATGTCCACCCAGTACATGAGTCCGCAGCAGTTGGCGGAGGCTCCGCCGACGAACCCGCAGCGTGCCATGACCATGGGCAGGATGGCGCAGGCGGCGACGGCACGCGAGAAGACCTCCCGCGAGCGCGCGATGGCGCAGGCGAAGTTGGAATCCGAGAAGGCTCGGGCGGAATCCACGAGGGCTGGCGCGCGGCGCAGCGAGGCATCTGCTGCCCAGACCGAGGCGATCACGGGGATCATCACGCAGGAAGAGCAGGACAAGTACCAAGCCCTCCGCGAGGAGGTATTGGCGTTGGGGTACGAGATGCCGGATACTGGTGATCCGGTGAATGACATCATCGGGGCCGCGAAGGATCTGATGGCCGACACCTCGCGTGAGGGTCGCGCTCGTTACGAACGCTTCAGAGCCCTGCTTGCCAAGTACCGCGAATAGCGAGGACTCATGTCGAGTTTCCAGAAGGCGATCGACGACGTGCTGCGCCAGCAGGTGCAGCCCGACAGCCCCCAGTCCGCTCCGAAGAAGACGTCGTTTGCCACGGCGATCGACGAGATTGCCAAACGGGAGACTGCGCAGGCTCCCGGGGCTGTCCCCGGCGGTGGCGTCGGCGAAGCAGATCTGATGCAGATCGCTGCGCAGCAGTACGAAGACCAGTTGATTACGCCCATCGTCGGCCCCATGGGCACGGCGGTGACGTTTGGCGTTCAGCCTCGCGAGATCGAGCGCGGTCTGCGCATGGGAATCGATCAGGCTGCGCAGGCGATCGCGACGCCGGGTATGCGCGGTCAGTTCCTTCGGTCGGTCATGCGCCCGGTCGAGATGGTCGCCGATCTGTTCAGCGACGCCGATCCCGCTGTCCGGCAGATGACCGCACAGATTGTGGCGGACAAGGTGTCGCAGGCCGTGGAGCCGGATGGTTCCGGCCTGTCGGTGGATGACCTGCGGACGGAACTGATCGCCATGCGCGGTGCCGCGCAGGGAATGCAGCAGGGGCAGCAGGAAGGCATTGCTGCAGACATCGTCCGTGGCGTCGGCCAGAACCTGCCGCAGGCTGTCGGTACTGCTGGCGCGCTCGCGACCGGAAACGTCCCGGTCGCTGCGTCGATCGCTGCCATGTCGCTGATGCCGCTGACGGCGTACTCGTCGGGCTTCATTGCCGACATCGAGGAGACTGATCAGCAGCGCGCGCTGGACGCCATCGAGGGGCGACCTCTGACGGAGTACTCGCTTGCCAAGTCGCGCACGCGCGCGGAGGCGCAGGCGGTCATCGAGAGCGGCGTCGAACTCGGCGGTGCGGAAATCGGCGGCAGAATCATCGGTCGGCTTGCCGGGTATGGCGTGAAGTCCAAGGTCGGGCAGGCTGCCATGCGTCCGTTCCTTGAGCGCGGCGTTCCGCTCGCGACCCGGGCGCTGGACAGCAAGGCTGGCAAGGCAGGCGTCGATGCGTTCATGCGGCTGTCCAACGGCACCGCATCGTTCCGCAACGGGTTTCTCGGTAGGGCTGCCGGAATCGTGGCTGCCTCCGGCGTCGAGGAAGGCACGGAAGAACTGGTCTCCAGTGCGCTGATGGCGCCGTTCACGGCGGCTCCGCTGTCGGAGGACATCACGGAGGGTCTGTACGGAGCCTTCGTCGGCGGCGTCGCAGGCGGCATCGGCGGTACTGGATCCGTGCTCGCGGTCACGGGCAACCGCGCCCTGATGAACCGTCGGGACGCACTGCGACCGGAGACCGACGCGGAGCGCGTGCTGCGGGTGAAGCACTCCGAGGCGCTGAAGGCCAAGACCAACTGGACTGCCGACCTTGATTCCGCGCAGGCTGCGCAGGTTGCCGTCGCGCTGGACAGCCTGAACGGGATGACGCAGGAGCAGCGGGGCGCGTTCCTCGTGGATCTGGCGGAGCGTCGAGTCCAGACGCAGGAGCGTGCGGAGAACCTGCTCAACGAGCGGCAGCAACTGGACGTCGCGCTCATGGGCGCGCGTGCTACCGCCGGAGCCGAACAGTCTGTTACTGCTATCGAAGATCGAATCAAGCAGATCGATGACGAACTGCAAGTCGTTGCGACTGATCGACTTATGGCTTCGGCAACTCACAATGCCGTAGCGGAAAAGATCAGCGAGATGCCTGCGCTGATGGAGCAGGCGGAGCCGAAGCAGGTGCTGACGGACGTCGGCACCCGGGCAGGCGTGACACTGGAGGAGGCCAGCCCGACGAAGAAGGGCAAGCGCGTCCAGCAGCAGGTCGAGGCGCTCGGTCGTCGCGTGGTGTGGTTCCGGGCAACGGACGGCAAGTTCAACCCGGCATTCCACTCGATGCGTTCCCGGGGCGTCGTGTACCTGAACGCCGATGCCAACCCGAACTCGATGATGGCGCAGGCGTTGGAGGAGGTCTTCCACGACATCCAGATGTTCCAGCCGCAACTGGCGGCGGTGTTCATGGAGAAGGCTGGCCTGTCGCCGATCTACAACGCAGGCGTCGATTACGCGCTGCGTGGTCGCGGGGAGACCGCAGCCATCGAGCGTCTTGACCGTTCTGCGATCGCGCAGGCGGAGGACGTGATCAACCAGTTGGAGGGGCGCACGTCGCAGATCAGCGGCGCAGAGGCTCGCGCTGGTGCGGCTCGCATCGAGCAGGAAGGAACCGCGAACGCATTCGCCGCAGCCGCGCAGGGCGCCACGACGAACCGCGTTCTTGCTCCGCTTGCCAGATTTGCTGCGCGTCGCGGGTTCCTTGGCAGGGAGACGATGGCTGCCATGGCGGTGTTTGACGTCGCCCAGCGTGCTGCGGCGATCGAGAACGTCGCTGGCGTGCAGGCTGCGGACGCCACGCTGTCGCCGCTCGCACGGACGCTGCTGTGGGCGAACAACATGGACGTGAACTTCGCGCGCGACATCGAGGACGCGACGAAGGATCAGCAGGAGCAGACCGCCGCGACCATCGAGACCGCGAAGGGCAAGGAGAAGTTGCCGCCCAAGCAGGCTGCTGCCGCTGCCGTGTCCGAGGCGATGGCTGCGCGGAACGTCAAGCCGAAGGCGACGCCTGCGGAACTTGCTGCCGCCGCCGCTCGCAAGAAGCAGGTCGGCAGGATGGAGAAGATGGAGGTGCTCACCAAACTGCGAGCGTCGCTGGTCGGCGCTGGCAAGATGCGCGAGGGTGAGCGGCTTGCGATGTCGCGTCGGTTCCTGTCGGCGGCGGCGAGCATGGCGAACCTGTCGTTCCGGTCGCTCACGCCTGCGGAGTACCTCGCTGGGCACAAGCGCAACAAGGCGACGCTGACGCTGACGCAGTACACGATCGACCAGATTTCCACGCCGCAGGTCGTGGACGACAACGGTCGGCAGGCACGCATCTCGTTTGAGCCCTACGGAATTCCCGGGCTCGACGTGGCGTACATGATCAAGAAGACCGAGTACCTCGACGAGAAGGGACAGGTCTCGGAGCGGTACGACGAGGCCGTCGGTCTGTACAGCAACGAGGGCGACATTACCGACATTATCGCTCCCGTGATGTTGCACGCTATTTCTCGATATCCCGACGTCGAGATGCGTTGCGATTGTTACGATGTTCGTCGGCCCGGGCAGACGGAGACGAACGGCAAGTTGCCGACCGCCTACCGCATGTTCGGGTTCGTCGCCGACACGAACTTCGGGCCTCTGGGCTTCAGCCCGTGGAATCCCGAGTACCTGTCGCCGCCGCCGGGACTGTCGGTCGATGACTACATCGACACGATGGTCAAGTACTGGAAGGCAGAGGGCTGGGTTCCGGAGACCGATGAGAATGGAAACGTCACCAACTACCCCGGCGTCTGGTTCGCCAAACTCAATCTCTCCGCAGATGAGCGACGAGCAATACGCAACACTGGCCTTGCAGGCTTTGCCGCTGACAAGTCGCGACTGGCTCGCGTTGCAGCCGGAGGAACTGGAGGCGACGTTGCAGTTGCTGTACAACTCTCCGAGGACGGAAAACCCAGCGCAGTTGTGGCAGGGGATGTCGCGCGAACAGGTACTGGCGAACCTCAAGGGAATAGCCGACGTGCAGCGCCAAGTAGCAGCATCTTCGTCGGCAATTCTGGACGCATCTCGCTTGTCAACCTGACGCTCGCGCTCCAGAGCGAACTGGAGTCCATCCCGCCGGAGGTCAAGGGGCGACTGCTGTCCGCGTCCCAGTGGCTGTACCGCGCCGTCGAGACCACTCCAGCGGCCAAGAGGTCGGAGACGCGCGCTGCGCAGGCGGCGATCGAGCAGGCTCTCCGCTCCGCCGATCGCGCGCAGGCGTCGTATCAGCGCGCCAGCAAGGCCGTGCAGGCGCGACGTCGCCAACTCCGCAAGATCCTGAAGGGCAAGACTGCGGAGCGGCTGAAGCAGGAGAAGCGCACTGCCCTTGCGGAGGAGTACATCCGGCTGGGCAAGGACACGGACATGCTGAAGGACTCGTTCGTCCTTCCGTACCTGTCGCAGGAACTGCAGGCAATGCTGGCGTCGCTCTCGCAGCGAACGGACATGGAGGCGCGCGCCAAGCAACTGGCGACGACCACCATCCCGGCTGCGCAGATCAAGGCTGCGGCGACCCCGGAGGAGGCTCTGGCGCTGAAGCGCGAGGACTTCGCCATCCGGCAGCGGATCGCTGGCCTTCGTGCCGAGATCAACGAGATCACCCAGAGGATCGACGACTGGCGCGTGTCGCACCCGCTGGTCATCACTGCCATGGCGCGCAAGCAGGAACTTGCGGAGGCGCAGCAGGCGGTGGTGAACGCCAAGGCGCAGACGTTCGGCGACCTGCTGGCGGATCGCGGCATCCTGTCCTACCGGGCAGCCAACGACCGCAACTACACCGTCGGCGAACTGCAGGGTCTGCTCGATTCGTTCAGCCAGTCGATCGTCGGATGGCTGGACGAGTACAGCGAGCGCAGCCCCATGCCGCGCGACATCCAGACGATCATCGTCGAATCGCTGGCGGAAGACCTGAAGTACGCGGCGACCAAGGCTGGCGAGGAATCCGCGCTGGAGTGGTACGGTCGCATCATCGACACGATGTGGGAGGAGGCGGCGAAGAAGTATCCGGAGATGGCGGACGTCAAGTCCGACGATCGCCGGGTCTTCGCGATGATGCTCGCCATCACCTCGCAGGGCGAGAAGGTCAAGCAGAACGCACTGCTGGCTCGCGCCCTCTACGAGGAGTGGAAGGCGAACGGACGCAAGCGGATCCGCATCCCGAAGGCATTCGACGCGCGCCATGTCGGCGCGATGACGATGAACTTCGACAAGTTGAACGCGCTCTACGACCACTTCGGGTCGTGGGATGCGGTCGAGCGGATGATGCTGGAGAAGAAGACCGTCGCGGAGCACAACAAGTACCTGCGCGCGACCAAGATCGACGTCAACGGGGCAGAGAAGTCGCTGTCGGACGTGATTGGGATCATCAAGGACTCGGCTGACGACGTCACCTACATGTCGTCGGTGCTCGGCCCGAAGATCGGGTCGTTCTACAACAACCTCCACAAGCGTTTCGACACCCTGACGGCGGACGTGTGGTTCACCCGCACGTTCTTCCGACCCCTCGGCGGCCTGCGCCGCCCGGATGCGACGGCGGTGCGCAGCGCGGTGCGCGACATTGCCACGGAACTGGCGAAGGCGCGTGCCGTGCTCGCGTCGGAGACGTCCAGCGAGCAGGAGAAGCAGGCTGCCAAGCGGTCGCTCGATCTGGTAAGCCCGGAGGCGTTGATCAACCCGGCTGTGCTGGAGGATACGGCTCGCGAGTTCAACAAGACGTTCCCGCGCGATCCGAACAACCGCGTCGTGGTCGGCAACGCCCTCAAGATGCGCGAGAAGACGCCCGTCGAGGCGGCTCTCGTCCGGTACGCCAAGGCAATCGATGCCTCGGCGGCTGCCCCGGACTCCAACTACATCCGCTCGCTGATGCGGCAGTTGGTCAACGAGGCGATCGTCAGCGTGCGCAACCAGACTGGGCTGGACTATCAACTCGCGGACGCGCAGGCAGGGCTCTGGTACACGGAGAAGGAACTCTACGCGGCATTCGGCGCGGCAGACGACCCGGCTGGACAAGACTACCGCAAGGCGATGAGCGAGGCGATGGAGGCGGACATGGCGTCTGACGACGTGCGCCGCGAAGTCGCCGAGGCAGTGGCTGCGAACAACGCGGCATCGGAGATCGACGAGGCGGTGCGTGGAGGAACGATCGCAGAGAACGCGACCGAGTCGTTTGCCAGAGAGCAGGAGCAGGAGCGCGAGGCTCTGGCGACGAAGTTCGCCATTGAGCGGGTCTGGGAATGGTCGCAGGCAAACAACGTCGATCTGACGTCGTTCGCTCGCGATCCATCCGACGAGGTAAAGCAACTTGTCACCGTTGGAGGCTGGCAATTCTGTGGGCCAGCATCTAATCCGCGCGACACTCCGTTCATGTGTATGCACAACACGGATGATCCGCTGTTCAATCCGTACAGGAACAGGCGTGCGCTCGGTTCGTTGTGCTTCACGACGCATCAGAAGCCGATCGGAAGTTTCGGCAAGTATCAGGTCGGCTACTACGTCATCGGTCAGCGAGTGCTCACGATTGATTGCGAAGAACGTCCGTGGGACTCCGTGCCCGTGCGGCGTATTCCGGATCCCGAGATCTTTGCTTCATTCGAGGGTTGGCAAACGAGCACAACGGACGAAGTCGTGCGGCAGGCACGAAAGTTGGGATACGACGTCGTCCAGTTCCACAACGTGGACGATGATGGCGGACTGCATGACGAAATCGTCATCACTGGTCGCAACAATCTCGTGTCTCCGATGACAGGAAACACGCTGCTGTTTGATGACAAGCATCTATGGAAGCAGATCGGGGGGATTCCTCCGATCTCGGCGTTGCAATACGTCAAGACGCTCGGTGGCAGCACGGGTGCACGGCTATTTGCCGATGAGCGCGGCGGACAGTGGGTTGTCAAGGCTGGAGCGGATCAGGATCATCAGGCAAACGAAGTCGCTGCCTTGCGCGGATACCAGTTCCTGAATGGTCACGTTCCCCAGTTCAGCGAGGAATTCGATACCGACAAGAACGAGTGGCGAACCGTCACCAAGTTCCTCGATGGCGCAGTGACGATCGGAGAATTCCGTCGGGACAACGACGAGACCTACGAGACAAGCCCGGTGGCGACGATGCTGCAGCGAGACTTCGTCGATCATGTCCTGATGCGCAACTGGGACGTCATTGGTCTTGAGGCGGACAACGTTCTCGTGGATCCGGTCAGCCAACAATTGTTCTACGTCGATGTCGGCGGTGCGCTGGACTACCGAGCGATGGGAGCGCCAAAGCCGGGAATCACCCAAATTACCTTTGCGTCCGAACTCGTGTCGATGTACCAGCGCAACGGTAACTGGTTCAGCAGACCGGATGCATCGGTCGTCGTCAATCGGGTCTTTGACGTTGCTCGACAGATCGCGGAGTTGCAACATACTGCGATATTTGAAGATGGCCTGACTACCGACGAACGACGTGAGGCAGATGCGAAATACAGACAAATTCCCGGCACGCTTATTCGGAACGTTGAATACGCAATGGCGTTCCTGTTGAATAGGAATTCGTTCCCTTTTTCCGATATGGCGACGCTCAACAAAGAAAGAGCGTTTGCGTTGGCTGTCACGCGCATTGAGGAAATTCTCAACGGTGCCGATCCGGATGACATTGCTATCAATCCACACACGTCGGACATCAACATCGAAAATCTCGATAGGTGGATTAGCGGGGAAGAGAATGCAATTCCGCCAACGGCGTGGCTGCTACCGGAATCGCAGGATCACCTTGTTGATCCAGCCAAGTGGAAGACGGCATACGACGCAATCGTTCGTATTCAGGTTGGCATTGGAAACAAAGACATTCCGCTGCTCAAGCAGGCAATTCAGGAACTGTCATCGGTATATCTTTCGGAATTCACTGGAGAGGGAAACATTGCAAGGCGAATCCTGCGTCACGCGAATGAGGTTGTCCTCAACGCACAAACAGAAACGTTTGCAGAAGACCTGCTCGGTCACATGTCTGGATTTGAACGCCAGCGTGTGACGGATTCGATTGATCTTGCACTGCTTGATAAGGCGCAGAAGGAATTCGTGACACTGGCGCTGATGTCGGAAAACAGCGATGCGATGATCGCAATGGCTGCAAGCGTCGTCAACATGACGAGATTCCGTCCATCTGCCACGCAGATTGAATGGATGCTGGAAGCGCTCGTAAACAACATCAGTCAGGTACTTGAGAACAAGCGTCCGTATCAGCAGGTCAACATGATGCTTGCCACGATTTCCCTGCTGGAGAAGAAGGGAATTTCGACGGCTGACATCAACGCGGTGCTGACGAAACAGCGCGCCGCGTACCGCAGACGAATGGAATCGCGGTGGTTGGAATTTGTCCTACGCGCGGCGCGCTCGCAGCAGGAATGGCTGGACTACAGCAGAGGGATTTCCAAGGAACTGCTGGCGGTGCTAGAAGTGTTGAACGTGAACGAACCTGATGGATTCGCGGAATTCTATCCGCCTCTCATGCTGATGTTTGAGGATGTTGTGTCGGCAATGAATCCCGGCATGTCTGTTGACGGCCCGTGGATCAATAGCGACAGCGATGTCTCGGAGCGCATGACGGTTGCGTGGAAGAAACTTCCGCCGACAAACGCTCCTGTGATCGTCGGCGCGGAGAGCATGGCGCGCAACACCGACGACGAGGCGCAGATCAAGGGTCTGCAGGCGCAGATCGCGGAGTTGCAGCGGCAGATGCGCGACGTTCAGAACGTCACTGCTGCCCAGCGCGCGAACGCGATCAACGAGGTCAAGATGCTGACCCGCAAGTTGACCGCGCTCACGCTGCTGGCGGAGCAGAAGACCGGGCAGGCGTCGCGGATGAAGGCTCGCCTTGAGCGCGCGATGGAGCAGAACACCGCCGACAAGGCGTCGGCGTCCGAGACGGTTGCCGCACTCAACAAGAAACTGGACGAGGCGGCGGTGCGCATCCAGAAACTGAAGGCGGACGTGCGCGACCAGCGCAGCGCGGTTCGCGACGTGCTCGACGTCGTCGCCGAGACCGAGGACAAGGTTGATCGGGTCGCCAACTGGGCATACGCCATCGGTCGCAACGAGGGTCTGGTTGCCGGACAGGTTGCAGGGGCGCAGGCTGTCCAGCGTCCGTACCGCAAGCGCATCGAGATCCTTGAGGCGCGCGTGCAGCAGGCGAAGGCGAACCTTCGGCTTGCCGAGCAGCGCATCAAGCAGGACGCAAGAACAGCCCAGCGCGCGATCGACTTCGCTCACCGTATCGGAATGCACCACGGTCAGATTCAGGGCATGATGATTGCCCGGGTGCCGCTGCTGAAGAAGATGGCGGCTCGCGAGGCGTCCATGCAGCGGCAGATGACCGCCATCCGGACGATGCTGGACAAGTCGCGCGACGCGATCGCCGTCCAGCGCGCTGCACGCCGGATCGCATACGAGGCGGCGCAGATGCTGCCGACCAAGTTGCGAGGCCCACTTGCCTCGCGGATCGCGAAAGCAGACACGATCGCGAAGGCAAGCCGCGTCGCCATCGAGGCGACCAAGATCGCAGCCAACGAGGAAGTCCGGCAGCAGTTGCGGATCATCTCGGCACTGCGCAAGCGCATGAACAAGCGCGGGATGCGGTCGGACGTCCGCCAGCAGATCGAGACGCTGCTGGAGAACGCCGACTCCGCGCTGCGCGAGGCGAACCGCAGGCGCATCTACGCCAGCGTGCAGGACGTGAAGGACAGGCTCGGTCGCCCGTCCGGAAGCACCGTCATCAACGCCGTGCGGATCTACCAGCAGGTCGCTGCTGCCGCGAACGACGTCGATGCCGCGCTGCTGCTGTACGAGAACGACCACAACTCGTACCTGTCCGCGCAGGCTGCGCGCGTCGCACGCTACGAAGACCTCAAGACGCGGCTCCTGCAGAACCTCGCTGGTCGTCCGACGCTGGCTGCTCGCGAGCGTGCCGACCAGCCCCCGGTGCAGTCGCTGGCGAAGCGGATCAGCCTCGCGAACTCCGACATCTACACCCTGATGGTCGAGACCGAGGGCACGATGCAGGGCGTGATCAACGAGATGCTCGTCGCTGCGCAGGACGGCAAGGGAGAGGCTGCGCTGGAGCACGCATCGATCCTCTCGTCGCTGAACACGGCGATGATGGCTGCCGGGTACAACGGGATCGAGGACTACGCGATCCGGAACGGGCTGTTCGGTTCGTCCACCGCAGAGACCATCACCGTCACGCTCGGCGGATCGCCGCGCGTCCTGCCCGTCGGCGTCGTGATGTCGATCGCCGCCATGGACGACGAGACGCTCGACCTGTTCGTGCCTCCCGCGACGCCCGGTGCCGCCCAGCAGGGGCTGCAGTTCGCCGGGGCGGAGACCACGCTGACGGTCTACCCGACCGACGCGGAGATCCGTGCCCTGCGTGCCGCGCTCACGCCCGGGCAGCGTGCGCTGATCGACGAGATGAAGTTGGTGCTGGAGACGAAGATCCGCGACCGTGCCATGGAGGCGGTGTTCCTCGTCGAGGGCGACCAGCCTCCGGTGGTGCCGAACTACTGGCCTCGCGTGCGCAACATGGACGAGTTCCAAGGCGAGAACAAGTCGGTGCTGTCGGCGCACGGCACGCTCGTGCGCAGCGCGCTGACGTCCGTCGGGTTCGCGTCTGCCCGTGAGGGCGGTCGCCAGCCGCTGGTCTACCGTGATGCGTTCCAGACGTGGGAGCGGCACGTCACCGTCGCGCTGGACATGATCCACATGGCGCAGCCCTATCGGGATGCCTCGACCGTGCTGACCGACCCGCGCGTGGTCGAGCGGATCGACAAGCAGCACGGCAAGGGAACTGCCGAAGCGATGCTGGCGATCTTCAGCAACGGCGTCGGGGCGACCGCGCGCAGTTCGGCGAACTTCATCGATCGCCTGACCGACAACGTCACTGGCGCAGTGCTGTCCCTGTCCCCGCGCACGGCAGCCAAGGTCGTCGTCGGCGGACAGATCCGACTGGCGAGCGAGATCCCGGGAGCGTACCTCGTGCAGGGTCTGGCGAGGTCGCACGCCCTGCTGGCTGCGCCTCGCTCGGCATGGACGGCGCGCGTCGAGGAGGTGCACGCCTACAGCGGGTACTTCAGCCGTCGGCACCAGATGCAGATGCGGTCGATCGTGTCCGGCACGCTGTCCAGCGGCGACCGGGTCAAGGTGATGACTGCCGCTCGCGGGTTCGCCCGGTCGGTCGCCGCTGCCGGACAGGCTGCTGCCGCGAAGCAGATCACCGACAGCCTGAACGCCATGGGCGACGCCGTTGACGCTGGCAACATGACGCTGATCGCGCTGGTGGACATGCTCCGCCTGATGGACGAGCAGATCATGCTCACCGCCGTCGAGTCCCGCGTCGTGGAGGTTCGCGACGAGGGCATGACGGGCGACGCGGCGTTCCGCGAGGCGGTCAAGCGTGCCGAGCGCGACTTCCGCCTGACGCAGAACGCGAGCGACGAGTTCGACGAGACGGTGTTCGTCGCGAGCAACCGCGTCAAGGGCGCGGCGAAGTCGTGGCGTCAGTTCTTCCCGTTCTCCAGCGACCCGCTGAAGGCGCGCAACCAGATCCGGCGCGCGTGGGTCACCGGACAGCGTCGCATCGGGACGACCGTCGCGATCGCTGGCAACACTGCCAGCAGTGCCATCATCGGTGCGGCATCGACGATGACGGTGCTCTACGTCGCGAAGACCGTTGCGTCGCTGCTGGGCGGTGCGGACGAGCCGGACGACGAGGAGGACAAGGCGTTCAAGGAGGCGACGAAGAACATCCCGGCGGCGGTCGCTGCGGAACTGGTCGGCTCGACGTTCGGCTACGTCGGACAGGCGTTCTCATCGATCCTGCAGGCGTACATCTACGGTCGCGCGGCAGGTCAGTTGCTGATGGCACGACCGCTGGATCAGGCTCGCCGCGAGGCGACGAGCGACGGAGCGTGGTACGAGAACGCGCTGCCTGCGATTCTCGCGCTCGCCCAGTTGCGCGGCGTTCCCCTGTATCAGATGTACAGGTTCGTCGAGGCGCAGATTCCGGAAGGCAAGCCGTCGCCAGCCGAGCGGATGCAGGAGCAGAAGGACAAGTTGCGCGATCGGTACACGCCGGAGGCAATCCGCAAGCGCATCATCGACAACGCGAGGCGCAAGGCGGCTGGGCAGATCAGGCTGCCCTGACTCCCGCCGCTCCGCTGCGCTGCGCCTACGGCTCCGCTTCGCGGCGGTGTCACGTCGATGGTAATTCGACAGACGCACCGCACCCATATGGGCGGAGTCGGCAGGTCAGGAACGCAGTGGGTTTCGGCACGCGGAGCGGCAGGGCGGCTGGGCTGTTTCCAGTTCAACTGGTGAGTGCAGGAACACCATGACCCCGCGAGAGGTCACGGGATTCAGCCCAGCCGGAGCCGCGCGAGGTTTCCCATTGCCCACAAGTCGCACCATTTCGCTGGGTGGTACCAGCCGCCTCGCTGTGGGACGAGCGCGCCCTTTCGGGCGGCGTGCGCTAGGGTCAGATCGCACGTCTTGAACCACTTTCCACCTACCGTGCCGTGGAAAACCTGCACCAGTCTTGACCCGCAGGTCACAGTGCGCTAGACTGGGAGCGCAAGCGTTGACAAGTCCAGTCACGATGGTATCTCCAGTACCGTCGAAACGCAAGCGGCATTGGGGGGCGGATTCGTCAGGGTCTCCGCCCCCCACCTCCCCGCCAGTCCATCCACTCCGCCCCCGGAAGCAACACCCGCTGACTCGCGTCGCGGGTGTTGTTGTAGAAAAATCTGAAGTTGCCCATTGACACGGTCGATAGTGTCGATACGATTCCTGTACGCCTCGCGACGTGCGCGGCGGATCCTGACCCTGACACTGGAGACGACATGCAAATCCTCACCGGGATTCCCGAGGCCGAGTACCACGGCTGGGACATGATGAGCGCGTCCGCGCTCAAGGTGCTCGACAAGAGCACGCCGCTGCACCTGACGGCGGAACGCGAGAACCGTACCGACACCCCGGCATTCCGTATCGGGCGCGCCCTGCACAGCCTGCTGCTGACGCCGCACGCCTACGAGCACGACTTCGTCACCGCTCCCGACATCGACCGCCGCACCAAGGCTGGCAAGGAACAGTGGGAGCAGTTTCAGGGACTCGCGGACGGTCGTACCGTCCTCACGCAGGAGGAGTCGAACCTCGTCGAGACCATGGGCAGGGCAGTGCGCGGATGCGTCACCGCCTCCCAGTTGCTCGACGCCTGCAGCGCGACCGAACTGACGCTGCGCGGAGACTGGGACGGCGTGCCGTGCAAGGCGCGGCTCGACGGCTGGATCGAGGATCACGGCACGATCATCGACATCAAGACCCACACGGGCGTGGCGACCGCGTCGGACTTCGCCCGGGCTGCGCACTCGTTCGGATACTGGACGCAGTTCGCGTTCTACCGGGAGATGATGCGCAAGGCTGGCAAGGAGGTCAGCAGCGTGATCCTCATCGTCGTCGAGAAGGGCGCGCCGCATGGCGTTCGCTGCGTTGCCATGCATCCCGAGCACCTCGACCTCGCCGCGACCCGCCTGCCTGAACTGGTCGATCTCTACCGCTACTACCAGCAGAACCCGACGCAGGGCTGGGTTGATACCGTGACCGAGATCCGCCTGCCGAACTGGGCATCGACTGACTTCCTCGCACCGACTGGAGCCTGACATGAACAAGTCCGAACAGATCAACGAACTCGCCGCTGCGCTCGCCAAGGCGCAGATGAAGATCCGCAACGCCGAACTCGACCGCGTGAACCCGCACTTCAAGAACCGCTACGCGACGCTCGGCAGCATCATCAACGCCGTGAAGATCCCGCTGGCGGAGCAGGGTCTCGCGACCATGCAGACCGTGCGCATGGACGGCACGACGGTCGTCGTCAGCACGATGATCACGCACTCGTCCGGGCAGTGGATCGAGGAGGCTGCCTCGTTCCCCCTGCCGGAACGCAGCACCGTCCAGCAGTTGGGCTCGTGCGTGACGTACCTGCGCAGGTACAGCCTGTCCGCCATCTGCGGGATCGTCGGCGACGAGGACGATGACGGCGAGAGCGACCGCGTCGAGCGCGCGCCGGAGCCGCGCCGCGAGCCGTTCAAGCCCACACAGGCGCGCGGTGCCGAGCCGCAGAAGTTTGCCAAGCCTGTCGAGAAGCCAGCCCCCAAGCAGCAGGACGTCGCTGCCGCGCCCGGGGAGTGGATCGAACTCGCCGTCCGGTACATCGACGAGGGCGTCGCCGGGAAGAATCAGGCACCCTACGTCAAGTTGAAGGACAGCAACGGCGACAACTACTTCGTGTGGGACGTTGCCCTGCACGGCGTCGCTCGCGCGTCCAAGGGCGCGACGATCTGGGTGATCACCGAGCCGTCCAAGCAGGCTGGCGCGCCGCCGCGCGTCGTGCAGATCCGCACGGCTCCGCCTGCCGAGCCGTCCCTCCTGCCGGAGGAGGACTTCGATGAGCAGGCGTGACCTCGCCGCAGACGGGACGCCTCCCCGGCAGACGCCGGGGCAGGCGACCCGCTGGGACACGCAGGACGCTGCATGGGAATCCATGCAGCCGCGCCTGAACACGATCAACCACCGGGTGCTGGCGGCGATCGTCGCCTCGCCCCGGACGTGCGACGAACTGGAGCAAGACCTCGCGCTCACGCACCAGACGTGCAGCGCGTCGGTCAACAACCTGATGCGGCGCGGTCTCATAGTCGCAGAGGGCTATCGCAAGACAAGATCGGGGCGGTCGGCGCGCGTGTGGCGCGCAGCCCAATCCGAGTTCCTATTCCCGATCGGACTGGAGAAGGCTCATGGACGAGCGTGATTTCGGAGACGAGCAGCCGGAGATGACGGAGCGCGAGCGTCGCGACCACGTCAACCGCGAGCACCCGCACAACGAGTGCGACTGCCGCAGGGACGACGACGCCTCGACGTGGTGCTGGATCCACAGGCAGATGTGGGAGGACGAGGGATGACCGACGACGTCAACAACCCCTACATGTACGCGCTGAACGCGGATCCACTTAAGCCTATGAGGGAAGCGCAGGCGCAGATCGCACGCCTCACCGCCGAGCGCGACGAGGCACGAGAGGCGATCGTCCGGCTCAACGCCGAGTGCACCCGGCTAGCCTGCCGGAACGCGGTGCTCGTGCTGGAACTCGACCGCGTCAACGCTGGCACCGTCCGGCTAAAGCAGGACATCGAGGCGTCGATCCGTCGCGCACTCTATGCGGGGGAGGGATGATCCATGGGGTACGACAACAGATACACGGTGATTCCGGATCCGACCGACGATCCGGTGCTGCAGCACAGGCTGCGCCTGCGGTCGGAGGAGCGCGAGGCACAGGCGCACGCCGCCGCTGCCGCGCTCGACGAGTGCCTGACCCTGCTGCTCTCTGCCCTGCGGCAGGCAGCCGACACGCCTCGCGGGATGCAGGCGCGCCGCGCGCGCAGGCTGGTGTCGAAGTTCGATAGTCTTCGCAGAGATGCGCTCGACGGCAAGTCACCCTGCTCGCCGAAGCACACGCTGGAGAATCTAGATGAAACACTGGAAAGTACAGATCGATTGGTTCGATGACGGGAAGCGCGTAATGTCCGCAGAGACGGACACCGATGTCGTCGAAGGCGACACGGCGTTCGACGCACTCAAGATGCTCGCCGATATCTGCACGACCGCAGGCACCGCCGGATCGACCGTGCTCCGGCGCGACGGGCGCAGTTGGGACAGGCGCACGACGCACGTCTGCCTGACCTGCGACAAGCGGAGCCGATCGATCACGATCGACCAGCGCGCGGACGTCACCGACGAGGAGGCAATGCTGTGGTCGAACCAAATGGTGGACTGGATTCTCGCAGCCGAGACGACGGAACTGCTAGAAGCCTGACCATCACCCTCCCGCCGCCGACCATGCCCGGTGCCAACTCCCGCTCCCACTGGCGGGTTCGGCACAAGGCTGCGCGACACGACCGCTACGTTGCGGCGACGCTCGCGCTGGCGGAGATGCGGAAGTCCGCATCGTGGGAGCCGATCCGTCGGGCGACCGTGTCCGTGAAGTGGCACGGACGCGGTTGCCTGCCGGACGTTGACAACATCGGCGGTCGGACGAAGGCGTTTCTCGACGGGCTGACCGACGCAAGAGTTTGGACTGATGACCGTGCCGTCGCATCGATCGAGTTCGCGGTCGAGCGAGTGAAGAAGCCAACCCAGCCGCACGTCGTGCTGCTGATCAAGGAGTTGCCTGATGTGCCTGTACCCTGAACTGTCCTCATCGACCGCGCACCGTCGCGGCTGCCGCTGCACCAAGTGCAACGACTGGAACACCGCCAAGCAGAAGGGCGTGATCGAGCGCGCCCGGGCACGGGCGACTGGCGGCAAGGGCTGCCAGTTCCCGACGCACAAGGCGAGCACGTCGTACCAGTACGGGTGCCGATGCCGCCGCTGCAAGCGCGCGAACACCGTGCGGTGCAGGATCTACCGGAAATGACAAAGCCCCCGGCTCTCGCCGGGGGCTCGTTCACTTGGCTGCGTTCACCGTCACCGACTCGCCTGCGACGTAGAACGTGTACGTCTTGGGCGGTGCTGGCGGGGGCGGCGGCTGCACCACCACCACTGGTTCCTCGATCGGCTCCATGGCTGCGCACCGGGCGTTGCACCGGACGCCGGAGTTCGGCAGGCTGACCGGATTCCACGGCGGGTTCACCCCGGGGAACCGATCCCAGCCCTGCCCGTACCAGCCGCTCCCGTTGTTCCACGCAACCCCGCCGCTCCACAGGTAGGCGTCGCCGAACTGCACCAGCATGTCTGCCCGTGCGGTCGAGGCGAGCGCGAGGATTCCGATCAGGCTAGCGGACTTCATCGCTCCACCCCCTCGCACTGGGACAGCAGGAGGTGCAGCGCAGCAAGGCTGATCCGTTGCTGTCCGGTGGCGACGAGCGAGAGGTACGCCGGACTCAACCCGGTCGCCTTCGCCAGTTGCCGGAGGCTGCGCCCACGGGCGGCAAGTTTGATCGCGACGCTTCCGGATGCCTCCAGTGCCTGCTGGGTGTACGCATCGTGCGAGAACAGTTTGGCGACCGTGTGTCCCAGTTGCCGGGTGGCAAGCGGTGCGGACTTGGACAGGATCACGGGTCGCTGCTTCCAGTGGTTGCGCTTCACGAGGCTGCCTCCGTGCGGTCTTGGATGTTGCGGACGGAACTGGCAAGCGACAGGGCATGGTGCACGGCGGCGTGCAGGCTGACGGTCACGCCCGGGAGCGTCTCCTGCTGCAGGCTGTCCCGGTACCGGGTCAGCAGGTCGAACGTGACCATCGGCAAAGGAACCTGCTTGCGTTCGGTGTGAATGCTGAATTGCTTCGACTTCATAGGGTGACCTCCGTGTCAGAGTGTGCGGCGAGGAACGCAGCCTCCGCAGCCTCGTACACATCGGCTACGGCGCAGTACCCCGCCTCGTTGTCGGGGTCTGCCTTGAACAGGTCGAACGCGGCGCGCACGAGGTCGCGCGCCTGCGGGGAATCGAGCCGCTCCGCCAGTTGCACTGGCGTGAGGCGGGGGTAGGCAGCGCGCCACTGGGCGATCGTCCGGGTCACGCTGCACCTCCCGTCGTGCAGTCGGGGACGAGCGTCCACTCGCGACCCGGGCAGGGCACCGAGAGTTCGGCACGAGCAGCCTGCTCGTCGTCCGTCCCGGCGTAGTAGAAGATGGCGTCGTCGTTGTCGCACTCGCAGGCGGGGTCGTCGCCCAGCCCGATGAGCACGTCGTTGGTCTCGCCGTCGTCGTCCCAGCGGATCGTCGCGGCGAAGGTGCGGGTGGTATTGCAGGTCTTGCACATGGTCAGGGTCTCCTTGGGTGAGAGTATACAGCAGGTCTACAGGAAGTCAATCGGCAGAATCGGAAGTCGCGCCACAGAATTCGCAGCGTGCGCAGACTCCGATAGGGTGAACAGGATTTCCGAATCCATCCATGGCGTCGAGCGGGATGCCGTGCTCGTCGAGGCGCGCGGCGGTCGCTCGCTGCCCGGGCTGGGGTGCTGGTCGCAGGATGCGCCCGTCCCCCCTGCACTGGCGCGCGCAGGGGGGACAGGCGTCGAGCCCGTTGATCCGGTATCCGGCAGGGCTAGCGGAGTTCACTGGTCGTCCCCCTCGTCGCCCTCTTCGATGACCTCGCGGGTCAGGTTGTCGAGGCGTTCGCCGTCGGTCGAGTCGTCGGACGTGTCCCTCATGCGGGACAGGATCTCGTCGGTCTCGGCGGCGGTCGGCGTGCGGATACCAGTCCAGTCTGCCGCGTAGTGCACGTCCTCTGCAGTCCACAGGGTGTAGGCGCACGGCTCGTCGGCGTCGTACTGGGTCTGCAGAATCCGGATCAGCGCGCCGATCGAGAGGGCGTTCTTTGCGACAGGCTTGTCGGACTTGTTGGTCTTCTTGGATGGCATGGTCAGGGTCTCCGTTGGGGGTGCGATCAGTAGCGGTCGTTGGATGCGGGGCGGGTGACGGACTGCAGGTGCGCGACGACTGCGGCGCGCGTGACCTTGGTCACGATCTCGTCGAGGCGACGGGCGGAAGCGGGACGCTTGCCGTCGCAGACCGCCTCGCCGTAGCGCAGCACGTTGCGCAAGGTCTTCTCCTCCAGCGCGGACAGGTTGGCGAACCAGACGATGCTGTCGATGCCATCGCTGTACCAAGCCTTCAGGGCGAGGCGTTCGCGCCACTTACCGTGATCGATCGCGTTCCAGCCGCCGTTGTTGTAGACCTCGTAGTAGATCTTGGAAATCCAGCGGATTGCCTCGCCAGCAGGCGTCGGGGCTTCGCCGCTCACCGGAACCAGCGCGCGGAACAGGCATTCGTGCATGTCCTGCAGTTCGCCCGTCTTGTTCCAGTAAGTGGGCTCGTACTTCTTGACAGGCTTGTCGGTCTTCATGGTCAGGGTCTCCAGTGTCAGGGGTGAATGCGTGCCACCGTGGCAAGCCCAAGCCCCCCGGCGTGAGCCGGGAGGCGAGGGCGAGTCACCGTCAGGCGTGCTGCGCCGCGACCTTCCACACTTCGGCGGTGTCGTCGGCGACCGTGCCGTTCCACGCGGCGAACCGCCGGACGCCCACGTCCTTGGCGCGGACGCTGTAGTCCGACCGGACGTGCTGGATCCAGTTGGTCGCGGCGTTGGCGGCGACCCACAGGTTCGCGCCGAACCGCTGCGACTCCACGTCGAACGTCTTCGCCATGTGCGCCAGCCCAGCGACCGCCTGCTCCCGGCTCCGCTCTTCCCAGCCGTTGGCGGGCTTGGCGGGGATCTCGCCGTCGAGCCGCTGGATGACCTCGACCCACAGATCCTGCACCTGCGCGCGGGTCATCGGGCGAGCGGCGAGCGACGCCGCGAACTGGCGTCCGGTCTCGATCGACTTGAACCACTGGTTGATCGTGGTCTTCAGCGTCTCGACCCGCTCGTTGATCCCGCTGGTGTGGCGGAACGAGATCACGTCCCGCGCCTGCCCCAGTGCCATGCGGTAGGTGTTCGCGCACACGACGCGGACGCCCGTGCCGAACGCCTTCAGCGACTCGCCGCCGTCGTGCCCGTTGGTGAGCATGAGGTAGGGGTTGGTGATATCGCCGCGCGCGCCGATCTCGATCGACGGTGCCTGCACGAGGAACCACACGCGCTGACCGCCACGGATCGACCCGGCGGACTCGATCTTGACGCCCTCGTCGGACGCCGAGTCGCGCAGTGCCCACGCCAGTTCGGCGAGCGTCTGGTTCTGCACCGGGCAGTAGTCGCGACCGACCACGCCCAGCACACTCTTGTCGTCGGAGCGGACGAGGATCTTGGAGCGGTCGGTCGAGACGCGGAACTCGTGCGACTCGCCGGGGTTGTACACGCCGACGAGGTGCGCCGACTCCTCGACCTGCCACTCCAAGTTGGCGAGCCGCAGCGCGGCGAACGGGTTCGGGGCGGACTCGACCACCGTGCCCAGCCCGTGCCACGCGGCGTGGCGAGCGAGGACGAGACCATCGTTGGTGCGGATTTCGTGTGCCATGTGTCAGTGTCTCCGTGTCAGGGGTTGCAAGCGAATCGGATCACGCGATCCGATGTGAGTACAGTACCAAGTATCGACCAAAGGTCAACCACAAATCTAGCAGATTTAGCAGATTGTTGTAAAGCCCTGTCGAAACTTGGGTTGCGCAGTCCAGTGCCGCGCATCCCGCCCCCGGCTGGTGCCGGGAGCAGGTGCGGGGCACGGGTCAGGCGGTGCGGCTGCACTCGTTGCACAGTCCGAACGATCCATGCTCGGCGTCGCCGTGGATCTCGCCCTCCGCGACCGGGAACGCGCGGTCACATTGGTCGCACACGGCGGTGTCCGGCTCCTCGTTGGTGGTGACCGGGTGCTCGACGGTCGCGCGACCGTGCCGGAACCCGTCGAGGTAGGCGTCGAGGTACGCCACCATGGCTGCGCCCTTGCGGACGGTGACCGGACGCCACGTCATCCGGTTGTCGGTGCCAGTGAGCAGGATCTCCAAGATGTACGCGCCGCTGGAGCGGCGCGCCTGCATCCAGCCCTCGCCGAAGGGCACCGCCCTCGTGGCGTTGTTGATGCGGAGCACGGCGTAGGAAACGTCGAGAACGGTAGTGCGGGTCTTCATGGTCAGGGTCTCCAAGTTGGGGGTGAATCAGGCGGCGTCATCGTTCAGGAATCGGGGGGCAGCACCGATCTTCAATTCGCACTTGCGGATCCGGTAGCGCAGCGACTCGACGTGCTCCACGCTGGACGTGCCAACGTCCTCCAGCACGCCGACCAGCGCGGCAGCCTCGTGCAGCAGCACGTCGCAGAAGTAGGCGTCGCGCGCGGTCTTGATCTCGCGGTTGAGGATGTGGTCGAGGCGTGCGCCGATCTCGCCACGCAGGATTTCGTTCACGGACTTGTGAAAGATCGCGTTCGTCTTCATGGTCAGGGTCTCCGTTCAGGGGTTGGAATGGCGTCCAGTGACGCGCCCAGCCCCCCCCGTTGCCGGGGGGGTGAGGGCGTTCCACGGGTCAGGCGGTGACCGGGAGCGCGCCCGCCTCCTCACGGAAGCGCGCCTGCTGGGAGTAGTTGAAGTTGCGTTCGATCGAGTCGAACACCGACTTCAGCCACGCCTTGCGGGTCTTGGTGGACACGTTCGTCCGCAGCCCGACCATCGGGCGGATCTCGTCGCGGGTGTAGAACGACCCGTCGTGATCCTTGCGCAGCACCCCCCGGTCGATGCTGATCAGGAAGTTGAGCCGCCACACGACCTCGTCGAGGTTCTTGGCGGTCAGGTCGCCGATGTCGATCGCCATCGTGCTCCAGATCATGCCCTCCGCGAACGTCGTGAGGGTGCGGTCGTCGCCCTCGCCCTTGAAGCAGGCGGCGGGGTCGCAGCGGGTCAGGTCGAAATTCAGGCTCATGTGCAGGGTCTCCGAAAGAGGTTGGAAAGCACGTCCAGTGACGCGCATCCGGCACCCCCAGCAGGGGTGCACGGTGCGGGGCACGGGTCAGGCGGTCGTCTTGGAGCGGTGCAGGTGCTGGCGGCGACGGGCGAGCGCGCGGTCGCGCTGGACGCGCATGGCAGCCGCGACGCGGCTGTAGTCGGTGGCGGTCAGGTATTCAGCCATGAACAGCGCGTCGAGCACCGCGTTCGCCACGGCGAGGTGCTTGTCGAGGGACGCGACCGTCGGGCGGAGCGGTGTCCGGTAAGCAGGCATCCACGCGCAGCGCAAGTTGCGTTCGGACTGGTCAAGGGTGCGCAGCAACTTGTGCACGAGCACGTCGCTGGGTCGGTCGATGAGCAGGATCGATTCGGGCTTGATCAGGTCAGACATTGCAGGGTCTCCGAAAGAGGTTGAAGGCACGTCCAGTGACGCGCACTAGCCCCCCTCGCGGGGGGTAGGTGCGGGGCACGGGTCAGACGGACAGGGCAGGGAGCAGGGCGCGGATCCGCTCGCGGTGCTGCAGCGGGAAGGGGACGAACTCGCAGCCGTCCCATTCGGCGGCGTGCCGGATCGCGTTCCGGATCGCGTTCGCGCGCAGTTCCGCGCAGTCGTCCGGGTTGGTGCCGCCGAACAGACCGAACAGGTGCTCGCAGGGCACGCATCCGGTCACGTCCTGCGAATCGATCTCCGCCGACTCGACGGCGCAGGCGACCGACAGCGTCGCGGTGTAGGTCACGTCGGCGTACCGCTTGCCGACCTCCGTCGTGCGGTGGATCTGCAGCGTCACGTTGCGCAGGGCAATGTGCCGCGTCTCCTCGCAGTCGGGCAGGCGCAGGGCAGCGGACTGGCTGACGGTCTCGACGATCGTGGTCGAGCGGCTGGGCTTGATCAGGTGCATCATGGTCAGGGTCTCCAAGGGGTCAGAGGCGAGCGGAACGGACGTGGAAGGCGACCGCATTCACGACGAACGCGGTCAGGATCAGGGCGAGGCTGGCGAACACGCCAGCGAGCAGCAGGTCGTACATGGTCAGGGTCTCCGTCAGAGGCGAGCCCACAGCACGCGCTGCAGGCGAATGCCGCGCAGACGGATCTCTCCGGCTGGCGGCGGGGTTGGTTCGTGCTCCCTGTGTCCGCAGACGTTCGGTCTGCTGGGGAGCGCGTCCTCACTTGTCAAAGATCACCGACGGGGGAAGTATTGCAGGTGATCGACCATCGGTCAACCATTGGTCTACAACATTCTCGATAGATTTGGCGAAAGTGCGAAAAGCCAACTAGGAAACGCGAAAAGATTTTTTGTCCTGCGCGGTTTGCAGGTAGAAAGCAGGCATGGAGCAGAGCGACGACTGGCTGGCGGACTTCGTGCCGAAATTCACGAAGTCTGCGGAGCGGAAGCAAGTGTGGCTGCGAGCGTGGGTTGAGGGCGCAGGCTGGCGCGGCGCGTGCGCGGCTGCAGGCGTGGCGGAGAGCACGCCAGCAGGCTGGGCGCGGAGCGACCCGGCGTTCGCGGCGGCGCGCGCGGCGGCGGAGCAGGTCGCGGCGGAGCGGCACGAGGATGCACTGGACGCGATCGCGTCCGGCGCGGTGCAGGGCTCGCAGGTGCAGTTGAACGCGATCGCCCTGCGGCTGCGCGCCTTGAAGCCCGGGCGGTACCGGGACGGGGCGACGAAGGTCGAGGTGTCCGGCGCGCTGCGGGTCGAGGACGGGAACGCGACGCGCGCGCTGGAACTGCTGGAGAGGTTCGCTGCGGCTGCGCGACTTCGCGCTGCGCAGGCGGAAAGTCCGCTCGCCCTGCCGGAGTCGTCCGATGGGTGAGCCGCAGCGGTGGGCGGATGGACGGGGTCGCCCGAAGGGCGCGACCGCCAAGTGGCTGCGCGCCCGGGCGGAGGCGAGGCGAGCAGGCGGCGAGGCGTGGGCGGCGTGGCAGGCGGCGGGAGC
>Ga0209770_10000247_pt1 | contig 32082 bp, 36 predicted proteins | sample LauGreSu1BDMLBDD_2_FD_187572 | JGI IMG/M metagenome (GOLD analysis project Ga0209770, IMG submission 187572) | Freshwater lake microbial communities from Lake Michigan, USA - Su13.BD.MLB.DD (SPAdes) (version 2) | ecosystem: Environmental > Aquatic > Freshwater > Lake | place: Lake Michigan, USA...
TGGAGACACAATTACTATAGCATCAAAATTACCTTATCCAAATTCACCGCTTTATAGATTCTCTGTTCGTTTAACTGGAATAGATTGTCCAGAAATAAAAGGTAAAGATGAAAATGAAAAACGGTGCGCACAAATAGCTAAACAACAAATGATTGACTTAGTAATGAATAAACAAGTTACTTTGAAAAATATAAACACAGAAAAGTATGGACGAATTTTAGCCGATGTATATTTAGACGATATGCATTTGAATAAAGTAATGCTGGAAAAAAGATTAGCAGTACCATATGATGGCGGGACAAAAATTAGTCCTAGTAATTGGATGAATTATTATTGTAAAGGTGAATTATAATTGGAATAAATTACCGCATATAATTGGAATAAATTGCCGTTCTACAAATCATAAATAGTTTGAAATGTCAAACAGAAACTATAATCCATATTGTTTAAATTAAGTATTCTTCCATATTCATCCAGTAATTGTATTTGCAATTTTTGAATATCAACTGGCCCAAAATATTGCCGTGGTGTACTAATTAAATTCAAATTATCTTTTGATATATAATTAAATACACTACCTTGCAATGATATACGCGCTAAAATATTTTTATTTAATATCGATGATGTAAATGCGCCATAAAAACCATCCAATACACTATTATTATAATCATCTACCACCAAATAAATATATCTTGGACCCAATAAATTTATGATTCCTTCTGATATATAAACTGTGTTATTTTCATAATACCCATTCCTAAACCCCATTAACCAACCCAATTTTAATGGCAACGGTGTTTGCATATCTTCATTACCATATCTATCCGTTAAAAAATTTATTGAAAACATTGTTGTTCCTGTTTTTGAACCAAATACCATTTTTCCACTACCACCTTGTGGCCCAACTCCTTCCGGAGTATTTGCATCTGATATCATTTGTATATTATTATATGCTGATGGAATTGTTGAATTCGATAAAAAATAATTTATATATCCTTGCAATGATAAATAATCATAATTACCATCGGGAATGGTTACTACAAGTGGTTCTTCTCCTGATATTTCTAAAACAAAATAATTGTTACCAAATACCTGCGATATTACATAAAATGTAGTTGGTAATTCAAGAGCAGATAATTGCAAACTAACAACTTGAGTTAAACGTAATGGCAAATCTACGTGAAAATTAGCTGATGATGTATTATAATAATTTTCTCTAAAACGTGTGTCTATGTTTATATTTTGACGTAAAATTCTTTTATTTAGAGGATTTATTGTACCTTGATAAAATTCACTGGGTGACGATTGTCCATATGGTGTTAGTGGTTTTTTAATTATGTTTGTATTTCCAGCATTAATTGTAACTGAATTATCCAATGTTTTGTTCATATTATAAATATTTTCCCAATTTTTAGCTAATTTAGCCACATTTGTATCGGGTGTTTTTAAATTATCCGTTAGTTTTTTTTTAACACTGTTAATAAATTCTAATGTATCATTTTTTATTGTAGAACTATTTGCCTTGTTAGTTATTATATTTTGTCTTAATTTTGTCTCTTGCATTTCAATAATCGAATCATCATAACTACTTGGCAATTCAAATATGTCTTCTAATTCTTTAATAGAATAATTATTAATATTTAAATCAAAACTTGAATTCATTTATATTATATAGTTACGAATTATTTTGAGTATTATAACAAATATTTAATATTATTTTAATTTATAAATGTCATCAACACCACTTTTTCCTAAATATGCAACTATTTATAATGTAAATACAGGAACACAAGGTCCCCAAGGTTATCAAGGTTATCAAGGTTATCAGGGTTATCAAGGCTATCAAGGTCAAATAGGAACTGGTAGTCAAGGACAACAAGGTTATCAAGGCTATCAAGGTCAAATAGGAACTGGTAGTCAAGGACAACAAGGTTATCAAGGCTATCAAGGACAACAAGGCTATCAAGGTTATCAAGGTCAAACAGGAACTGGTAGTCAAGGCCAACAAGGTTATCAAGGTTATCAAGGACAACAAGGGTATCAGGGTTATCAAGGACAACAAGGGTATCAGGGTTATCAAGGACAAACAGGAACTGGTAGTCAAGGACCGCAAGGTTCACAAGGTCCACAAGGGTCACAAGGTGGTGGAAGTAATTATTGGCAACTTGTGTCTAATCCAGATTATGAAGGATACAATATACTTCAATATAATGGTGATGAAGTATCAATAGAAACCAGTTTTTCTAGTATCTCGCCTCAACCATCTATACCAAGTCTTGAAATAACCGACTTACCTAGTAATTCTAATATTCTTTTTGCGCCTTATAGCGGGAGTAGTTGGTGGAATCCGGCTACATCATTAGGTAATTCAGTTATACTTGCTAATCAAGGTGCCACAGTATCAGAAGCCATTGGTGTTTTACAACTATCAACTTGGAGTGATACTTATTCAGCAGTGTTAATTGGCCAATCAAATGTATCTATGGGATTCGGTGGAACAACCTCTACAGCAACAACATCGGTCACTTGTGATGGTACAAATGTAAACATAGTAACTAACAATGGTTATTTAAACGTTAGTGAATCATTAAACGTAAATGGAACAATTAATCTAAATAATTCGCAAATATATCAAGGGAGTAGTAATGGTTTAAATATTGTAAATAACAATAGTGGTTCATATATTTATCTTGTTACAACAGATGGACAACTAACAATGTCAAATTTAGGTTATATAGGAATAAATAACGGACAACCACAACAAGCTTTGGATATAAGTGGTAATATTGTGGCATCAGGAAATGCTACATTCAATACAGTGACAGCTTCATCGGATTATCGTATTAAAAAAGATATAAAACAGTTAAAATTAAATGAATATTCGGTTGATAAATTAAATCCGGTTGTATTTAAATTTAAGGATAATAATAAGGAAAGTATAGGATTAATAGCACACGAATTGCAAGAACATTATCCTTGTTTAGTGGAAGGAGAAAAAGATGGTGAAACAACTCAATCTGTAAATTATAATGGTTTAATTGGAATATTGATAAAAGAAATACAAGAACTTAAAAGGGAGATGAGTGTTATAACCCAGCTATATGTTATAAAAAATTGAATTAAATAATACAACAATAATAATGTATAAAAATATAGATGCAATTTTCAAAAGAGCAAAAAAAGGCATATAATAAATATATTGAAGGAAAAAACATATTTATTACTGGACCGGGGGGTACAGGAAAAACCGCTTTAATTCGTCATATTCAAGCCGATGCGTATAAAAAATGTATAGATATACAAGTATGCGCTTTAACTGGTTGTGCTGCTGTTTTACTAGAATGTAAAGCAAAAACGGTTCATTCTTGGGCGGGAATAGGATTAGGAAATGGAACAATTGAAAATAATGTTAATAAGATAATGAAAAATAGATACGCAAAGGCAACTTGGAAAGGTACTGATATTTTGATTATTGATGAGGTATCAATGATGTCTCAAAAATTATTTGAAATGTTGGATGCAATTGGTAAGGCAGTTCGTCGTAATTCAAAGCCGTTTGGTGGTATTCAAGTAATATTTTCAGGAGATTTTTATCAGTTACCTCCAGTTGGAGTAAAAGAAGAGCCAGAAACTATGAAATTTTGTTTCGAATCACCGTTATGGTTTGAAACATTTAAATTGGTTGACCATGTTTCATTATATAAGATTTTCAGACAAAATGACCCATTATATCAGCGTATATTAAATCAAATTAGAGAAGGACGATTAAAAAGGTCTTCTAATGAAGTATTATTACAACAAATAGAACGAGAATTGAGTACGGAATGTCAAATTCGACCTACAAAATTATTTCCAACACGTAACAAAGTAGATTATATTAATGTTACCGAAATGAATAAATTAGGTGGTATAGAATATGAATATAAAATAAAATATCATTTTGATTTGGAAATGACTTCTGCCGAAAAAACAACAAGACTAGGGTTTACTATTGAACAAATACATACTGAATTGTTGTATTTACAAGGGAATTTGCGATGTGACGAAACAGTTAAGCTAAAAATAGGTGCGCAAGTGATGTGTATTGTGAATATTCAATTAGATAATGGTGATATTTTATGTAATGGAGCGCAAGGAATTGTAGTTGATATAAGTCCGCAAGGGTTGCCAATAGTAAAATATAAAAATGGGTATCAAATGACAATGAATTATCACGTATGGGGAAGCGAATTAATTCCGGGAATAGGTGTTTCGCAAGTTCCGTTGATATTAGCTTGGGCACTAACAATACATAAAGCTCAGGGTTCAACATTAGATATAGCTGAAGTAGATGCAGGTTCAGGTATATTTGAGTGTGGTCAAACATATGTGGCATTATCTCGTGTAAAAAGCTTAGAAGGGTTGTATTTGAGTTCATTTGATGCGAAAAGAGTTAGAATCAATAAAAAGGTGCAGGATTTTTATGAATTATTAGAAGAAGAAAATAATAAACGTATGACGGAGGAAGAAATTGAACGAAATAATGTTGAAAGACTTCCGGAGGCATATGTGGTACCAATTACGACACCCCTCGTGGAAGCAGTTATGGTTGAAGCTATCCCAATTGCTACAATAAACTGTTGCGAAAATATTGATTTTGAAGCAGTAACATAATTTTATAGTCTTTTTCTGCGTCCCAAATATGCAGCTGATGAAGTTCCTACCATACCATATGCAGTATGGGGTTTATATATAAATGTTCCCTTTGATGATGTATAACATAATGTATTAGAACATCCATTAAAGGTTTTATTATATGGTAAAAGGGTAGTATCAAACATGGTTATATAATTTCCTGAACGATGTAATAAATTTTGTGGATAAGCTGTTACATTACTGTTTGATGAATTTTCAAGTATGGCACCGTTAAATATATTTGACATTATACTATTAGTTAATATAATAAAAAATAGACTTATTATATTAACACTATTTAAGCCACTTTTTTACCACATGCACTACAACCAGGTCTAGCTTTATGCACACGGTCAATCATAGGAGCATTTAAACTCATATTTCTTTGCTGAGGAGCATGGATACCACTTCCTAAATTGGAAGTAATCAATTGAGGACTAACACTTCCAGAATTATTAAATATCATTTTAAAACGATTCATATATTATTTACAAATATTTTAATTTTACATTTTATTTTTACGAGCCTTCTGTTGCAACTAAATCTAATAAATTACAATATAATTGTATTTCAGCATCTAAACCATTTTTTACAGTATTTTGATTATTAATATTATTTACTATTTGTTCTTTTATAGGCAACAAAATATCACAATCACGAACATGATAAATTATTAATTCACAATACGCCAATTCTCTAGTAATGCCATCTTCAAATTTTACTGTATAATTCTCATTTATATTTATTATTTCTGCTTTATATAATTTACTATCTATTATATTTTTGTGTGCTAATACATAATCTCCTACATGAAACTCATATTTAACTGATAAAATTTGGTCTTGCATTGCATTTGACACAGACCCATATATTATTTTATCTTGTTCTGAATTATCTGTTATATCAGGACAATCACACCCATTTATAATACTTGTTTTCACTATTTTACCACCATACACCGGATATGCCCTATTAAATGGTATTGGTAATCCATAACCAGGAGGTATTATACCTCTTCTAAGTGGAGCCTTACCTTTTAACTTATTCAAATAACGGTCATATGAATTATGTTTAATATCAACACCAATACCACCAGGAGACATTGCCCCTGGCCTATTTCGAGTAATTGTATGTCTTGTGCTACTTGTATGATATGTTGAACCAGATGCTATTTTTGTTATTTGATTTGATGGTCTAGCACGATCACTCATTTGATTCCAATAAGTATTAGCAGGAGCTATATAAGGTGTCCCATTTTGCTCAACAATTTGAGATGTTTTTAATGGTTTTTGATAACCAGACAACCCGGCTAAATTCATTGTGTATAATGACGCATATACTCTTACTGTATTTTGAATTAATTTTTGTCTTTGATATTGTGATGATGGATCATTTCTGGCTAAATTTTGATTACATCTTCTACTACACATTATATCACATGGACCTCCACCATTTACTTGTGTGCTACCGTTTTGTGTTTGATAAATATCAATTGGATTTTGATAAAATAAGACAGGACTTAATAAATTAATACCTAATAAACTTTTACTAGTCATTTATATAGACAATTATTTTATTATAAAAATAACGAAAAAATTGAATTAATTATATTATATAAATAACGAGTTATAATAAACATGGATTTATCAGAAGCTTTATCTAGTAAATATTGTTGTATTGTTTGTAATAAACAATATACTAAAAAATCATCATTAGATAAGCATCTTATTTTATGTGAGTTTAAAATGAAGACAAAACGTGAGCATAAAATAGAATTAGATGAACTAGGAGATATTCCAACACATATTCAATTGGTTAAAATTGTCCAAGAATTAGCATTAAAATTGATGAAAATGGAAGAAAAAATGGAACAAATGAAAAAATGGGTTGATAAAAAAAAACGAAAAATAAATGTATTAATGTGGTTAAATACAAATGTAACACCTACTATTGGGTTTTTAGAATGGGTAAAAACTTATTTAGTAGTGAAACCGGAGCATTTTGAAAACTTGATTGAAAATACGTTATTTCATACTATTCAACTGATTTTTGAAGATAATTTAAGCGAAAAAACAGATTTCGTTTACCCCATATGCTGTTTTACACAAAAAAATTGCGTCTTTTATATTTGTGATAAAAAAGAAGATGGAACACCCGAATGGAGACAATTGCTTTTTGAAGATATGATTTTGATTCTAAAAACTGTTCAAAACGGTATGATTAGAGAATTGACAAAATGGAAATCAGTGAATCAACATAAATTCGATGATAATGACAAAATATCCATATTGTTTAATAAAGCGGTTATTAAATTAATGAATATTAGTTTTACGCAAGACAATAATTTGAGTAGAATAAAAAATGGTTTATTTAATTACTTGAAAACAGATTTGAAAACAATTGAATTTGACTTTGAATTTTAGATATAGATTATTTTCGTTAATTACAAATGAACCATTTTTTCACCTTTAGGAAAGGTGTATCCAAATAAAATTACCCATTATATAATATTATTTTGTATTTATATTATTATATTATAGTTTACACGCTAGGAAAACTAGGTTGCTTTGCAATACCGCATATACCTGGATCATTTGTTGATGATGATTTTGCAATTTTCACATATCCACCCATTCCCCACGTAGTTCCCCAACTATTTTTAACCAACCAATAATCCTGACCATTCTCCGTTCCATAACCAACAATTAACACACCATGGTCTAAACTTGTATAACAACTCTCAGAAGTAATAACACCACTAGAATATGATTGGAATAACTTTGTGTCTGCCGAGATGGCAATAGCAACTGGTTGTTTAGCTACAGCTGCCTTTAATGAAATTTGGTCATTTGGTTTTACATCCCAACAAGAACTAATATGAGCAACAGCAGAGCATGTTTTGCAAGAACCGTCCTTTGCGGTATATTGATATGACGACAAAGCACATTGACCATTTGAAATTATATATTTGAATGCACCTTCCATTTGTCCACCTGAACAACCATGTGACCCATAAACAATTCCTGTAGCACAATCTACTAATTCTTGTTCAGATAAATCAAGTAATTGTCCCTTGGAAATAGCCCAAGCGCCTTCAACAGCTCCAGTAGCAGAAAAAGTCCAACAAGAACCACATTGACCTTGATCTTTTACGGATGTTACGGCACCCTTGGTTATCCAATCAATAGAAGATGGAGCACCAGAAGCACTAGATGAAAAAGTCTGACACCCATAAGAATAAATATCAGTCTTTAATCCACTAATGTATTGAGCCTTAAATTCTTCGGGAGTTAAATCTGTGAATTGATTTATACCCATGGTAAAATTTTGACTAGCATCAGCATTATGAATTAAAATATTAATAAAATTTTCTCTGAAAATATCAAAACGAATTTCTAATTCTTCAAGACTGGAGTAATGTTTATTAAATCTATCTTGAAAATCAATAAATTTATTCCAATGGAAAGAATGATTATTAAATATTAAATCACTAGTTCCACCTCTAAGATTTACATTTACTTGACAAAAAACAGTAGCGAAAAGAGAAAACAACAATATTAGTTGCATATTATAATAGTATAAGATATAATATTTTTATTATGTTTTTTAATATTAATATTTATTATATGTTGGATACTTTATTTGCTATAATTCATTATGTAATAGGATTTATTATTTTAGGATTTTTAATTTGGCTAATAATTAAAGTTCATAATTATTTAAGTAAAGATAATATTCCATTTGAAACTATGATTAATAAAAAATCAACGGTAATTTAATTGAAAATATTGCTATCATATATATATTTTTCAATCATATTATAAAACACACACAGACAATTTCCTATATGTAATGTAAATTCAGAAGGTATAATTATTTTACATAATTTATCTCGAAATATAAATTCTTTGTTAGTTCTGTTATATTTGCCAATTGTTTTTAATATTTCTTTTGTAAATCCTTGACAATTATTTTTATATAAATGCCAATTAAAATATTTTGCATTTCCCAACCGTTTTTGTGTTTCATTTAAAATTTGATTAATACTATAATGTTTGTTTATTTTTAATTCTTTCATATCTTGTAAATGATTTATAAAAAAGTTTTCAGAAATATTAATACAGTTATTTTTTTCAAGTAATAACAGTTTTTTCATTCCATTTTCTAACATTATTTCAAAAACTATTAATGTATGATATGGAAAATTATCTTGTGATTCATTAATTAATTTTTCATAATTATAAAAGGTTAATATGTTTAATAAAAAAGTAATAAATTTACTAAAAGGTTGTCTTATAAGATATATTTTTGTTAGTTTGTAATTTCCATATAAGTCTAATATTTTTTGGCTCTTTTTGTTATATTGATAAAAGAGTATATTATTATTATCAACACTAACTTTTAACATTTTTAAAACAAAGTAACTAACAAATATAAATAATATCATACTAACAAATAAAAAAATTATACAAAAAAGTATTACATATTTTACATTATATATTTTATCAATATCTAAATTTGTTAAAATATTATATGAATTATTCAACATATAATATTGACCTATTAATTTAATCACTTATTTTACTTATTTATATACGTTTTAATAAATTCAGCTACAGACATGATTGGAACATTTAATTTTCTTGCTTCTTCTGCCTTTCCAGTATCTTCATCTTTATTTTTTGCTACTACTAAGTATGTACTCTTACTGACACTTGAACCTTGATTTGCACCAATGGTTTTTAAATATTCTATTACATCTTTATCACGTGTTCCTGTTAATACCACACTTTTTCCAAATAATGGGTGTGTTTTATCAACCGATTTTTCTTTTACAGATGTGTATAATTTATCTTCTAATCCGCATTCAGTCAGGAAATCTTTGAAATCGTCAATTTTTGCTACAAATGCTTCAGCCGTTTTTGTAGCCATCCCTTTAATTGAACTAACATCTTGAATTTTTTTTGTATTATTATCAGTAGTTAATAGTATATCAGGTAACTCATTCATAATAAGTTCTAATCTTTTTTCGCTAAACCCGCGTCCAAATATATTAGAAGCAGCCATCAAATTAACAATAGATGATTCATTTATCTTTTGTTGTATTCCTGTATAAATTTTATTAGCCATTTTTGTTTTAAATCCATCGACTTGCAAGAAATCCGTCTCCGTCATAGTAATAATATCAGGAACTGTATCATGACCTGCGTTAATTAATCGTGTTATATTTCCAGAACTGAGTCCTTCAACACCAATACCTCTAAAGAATCCAGTAATGTTTTTTTCTTTAACTATTGGGTCTTCAAATGCATTTTCTAGCATAATATCTACATGTGTATCATTCCATTTATATGGAACTGATGGCATTTTTGGTTCATCAGAAGGCACTGTAACAGATTTAATATACGGAATAACATCGCCACTTCTAATGAGTTCTATAGTTGTTCCTATTCCAATATTATTGTCTTTAATAAATGCTGCATTAAATCCAGTGGCATACTCAATGGTAACACCTCCTAATTTAATGGGCTCAATTTGAACACGTGGTTTTAAATATCCGTCTTTACTTGGTGTCCATAAAACATCAACAACTTTAGCTTCTGCAATTTGTTCGGATAAAACCATTTTAAATGCAAACGCATGTTCTGGATTTCCCGATTTTCTAGGATAAATTTTATCATTTGTTACAATGATTCCATCAATTTCATACATATATGTGTTTCGCCATTCAACTAACAAATTTGATAATAATTCATTTGACAATGTGTCTACTGTTTTACATAATACTCGTTCAACATTAATAGTTCCTAAATAATCCATTTGATTTGATGGAGATAATTCTGGCATAATAACTTCATATGCTACAAAATGAAGGTCGACAACTGCTTCACTAATATGTTTATGATTCACAATACCGGCAACCATATTTCTTGGATTGGCAAAAGTTGTTTTATATTTTTGTTCAAATATTTGTTTAGGAATAATAAATTCGCCACGAATAACAACCCCTGTTGTTTTTGGTAAACGAAGAAATGGTATTAAATGACTTACATCTTGTCCATATTTGCCGTTACCTCTTGTATATAATTTAGGTATATCATAATTTGTATACAATCCACTTACTCCATCGAGTTTGCAAGATAATACATATGAACCGGTATATTTGCTCATCCAAGAAGAAAGTGCTCCGGTATCTGGTTTAATTTTATCCATAGAAGCCATTTCGTAAGGTAATTTAACTTTATTTCGTTCAACTTCTGCTCCAATTTCTCCAATGGCGGTATTATTTGGAAATTTATGTTCAATAAATTCTTTTACAATATCATATTGGTTATCGGTTAAAACAGGAATTTGATTATAATATTTTGTGTTTGCGATATGAATAATATCTGATAATTGTTTTTCATTTAAAGATTCAAGAACTGAAATGCCATTATGTTTGAAATTATGAATAATATCTAAAATGTTAGATTCATTGTATGACATAATAATTTCTATATCATTGTCAGTATCAATAATTAATTCTGGGTTCATTTTTCGTTTGAGTGTTTTTGATTTTTTTACCGGTATAATTTCTATGTCTGGCAATTTTGGTTCCACGTGTTCCGTCGTTTTTGGTTCCACAATTACAACCGCTCTCCCATCTTTACGTTCATTCGGTGTTTTGTATTGAAGACCAAGAAAATCAAATATATCTTTTTCTTTCTTAAATTCTCTTTTTACTTTTTCTCCCTTTTTTTTATTTTCAAATTTATATATACCATGCTCGTTAAATGTATAACCTTTATCTAAACCATACTGTCTCATTACGGTATTAAATATTTTAGAACCAGTAAAATACAAAATTGCAAATGAGAACTCATCTGGAGGAGCATATAAGAAATCAACACGTCTTGCTACACGTTCACCATGTAGTTTAGCAATAACTAATGTCTTTGATTGACCACGAGATAACACCTCTAAAATAATTCCTGATTTTATTAATTCATCTACAAATGCTTTATATACAATACCACTTTTACCGGTAATAATTACATCAATATCACCAGATGTTTGAGAACCACGACGATATGAACCAACAATTTCAAACATAGCATCAGGAGATACCTTTGCTATGTTTGCAAAAATATCTTTAAAAATAACTTCAAATTCTTCTATTTCTGATCTAGGAATTCGTTCTTGAATTTGTTCATAATATTTTAAACCTATCTTTTGTATATCATTTAACAGTTCATCTTGTCTTAAACGCAATTCATCTATATTTGTTATACCAGCTGTCACTAATTCTTGTGCTTTCTTTGGCCCAACACCATATATATCAGACAATATATTTATTGGATTTGTTTTTTCTCTTTCTAATATTCGTAATGTACCTGTATCAACATATTCAATTAATTTATCCATTATAGTTGAACCAATTCCTGGTAATCCTTTTAATTGATTCGGATTATAAATATCACTTGGATAAGTCATAATAGTTTCTTGAGCTTTTTGATAAGCACGAGCTCTAAACGGCTCACCCTGTTTCATCATAATAGTGTTTAATTTATCCATTAAATCGATAAATTCTTCATTATATCTTTTTTTTTCATCCATTATTTCTAATTCAACTGGTGTCTTTAAACGTCTTTTTGATAAGTTTTTCTTTTTAAAATTTATTTCAATTCTTTTTTTAATAGGCGGTGTTATTTCTATTATTTCTTCAAAATCTATTATTTCCTTTGATTTTGATTTTTTATTAATTTTAAAATTATCGATATCTTCTTTTTTAAAACAACCAATACCAAGTGGTTTATATTTTTGTGTACCTTTTTTACATCTATGTTTTTTTGAAGAATATAATTTTAATGTTTTATTTGATGAGGTTGGTGTATCTTCGATAATTATGAAATCTTGTAATATTTTTTTTGTTTTCTTTTTATGTTTATTCATATAATTCAATTATATTATTTATCTTTGAGAAAAACTAAATAATTTATTTACATCATTTAAGATTTAAACATAATAAAATATACAAAATATAATATAAATGGGTAATAATCAAACAATTTTATTGGATACTGATAGAATAGTTGAAATAAATGGTTTTAAATTATTTGTTCATGATGATTATAGACCTAATAGAAGAAATGTAATATGTTATTCAAATAAATTGCAAATGTACATCACATTAAATAGATTAACAAATAAAAATACAGAACATACTATTAAAATTGGCGATTTAATATACAATAACATATTAATAAATGATATAAAAGTTGTCAAAGTAAAGGGATATTATTAATTGTCACATTTTTACAAGTTCTAAAATCTTCAAGGGTGTAAATTACTTGAATTTACAGATACCATATTAATATTTGTTTGTAGGCATTACAAGTTTTTTCGTTTTCATTTGTTTTATTCTATGTTTTTCAATATAGTCATCAACTAACATCATTGTATATTCATGTAAAGTTCTAGGTCTTTTTATATTAGGTTGGGTTGGCATATCATCTTTAAAATATTTATTGTAAATATAACTATTTTTTGGAATATGTTGTTCTGTTGTTTTTGGTTTAGGTTGTATAAATTGTGGTTCATGTTGTAATAACTGTTCCTGTTGTGGTGTTAAAATATTTCTATCTACTAAATGTAATTTACCATCAGAAACAAACATTCCCATTTTTGATAAAATATCTTCATAAGAAATTTTTGGTTTTTGTGGTTGTATTTTCTGTCTTACCATTTTTGCATTTACAGTTGGTATTGGTTGATGTATAGGTTTATATTTATAATTTTCTTCAAAATGCACTCCTTTCTTAACAACGTTTATTTTTGGTTGAGGCAAATTTTCAGGTATTTTTTCATATTCTATACCGAAATCGGTATTATCTAACTCTGTTATATTTAATTGCATATAATACAATTATATATTATTTTATTTTTACATGACTAACTAAAATGAATAATTGTGAATACAATACAAGTGAAAAATAATATATACTTTAAATATAATGACTTCACAAATTCAAAATTATGGTTTTACTAAAACTTTTGTTCGAAATAATAATGATATTTTAGAAAATGAAATTAAATGGAAAGGAGATTATGACGGAAAAATTGCAGTGATTGATGTAGACATCAATAATAATGGGAACAGAGAACTTGTTAGCATTCAATTAACTAACAACGATATTAGACAACTTTTCGGAATTCAACCTATTGACATACCTCTTGAACAAAGGTTGACAAATGATTTTTTAAAACCTATTACTTTAGAGGGTGCTTTAATACAACCTAAAAGTCGTAAACATAAAAGGAAACATTATAAAAGAAGAAAAACTAAACGTACACATCATTACTATAATAAATAATTAAGAATAATCGTAAAATATTTAAATACTGTTATATTAGATGTCAAGTTTTAGAAGATATGGAGGATTAAATTTTTCTGCTAATAATAGTATTATAAGAAGCTATATTTCAAATTCTCAAAAAACAAATACTACAAAATATACCGGCTTAGAAAATTCTAAAGAAGTATCTGCTTGTCATATTGATATGAGTGGTAATTCTCTTTTACATACGGGAACTATTTATTTTCAAGATGGTTCGTCTATGAGCACAGCCACTAACATAGGTCCACAAGGTTCACAAGGGTATCAGGGTTATCAAGGCTATCAAGGACAAACAGGAACTGGTAGCCAAGGGTCACAAGGGTATCAGGGTTATCAAGGCTATCAAGGACAAACAGGAACTGGTAGCCAAGGGTCACAAGGCTATCAAGGCTATCAAGGCTATCAAGGGTCACAAGGCTATCAGGGTTATCAGGGTTATCAAGGACAAATTGGTCAAACAGGAACAAATTATTGGAATAGTGGTATTATTTCAAATTCTATTTATTATGAAGACTCCGTTGGAATTGGCACGCAACCAGAACAAAATACATTATTATATTTAAATCCAATAGAACAATCAAATGTAACTACATTAAGTGTTTATGGAACTCAATTCGGAGACAATGATGTTGTAGATATTGTCACCCCTCAAAATAATAACTATTATTTTTCATTTACAAATACTGGTCAATTATCTTATTATAATGGGTCACAAGGACAAAATTTTTGGCTAATAGATCCTACAGGAAATGCTGTTTTTTCTACAGTGTCTGCTTCATCTGATTATCGAATAAAAAAAGACATAATACCATTGAGTTTAAATGAATATTCGGTAGATAAATTAAAACCGGTTGTATTTAAATTTAATGAAGGAAATAAATTAAGTATAGGTTTAATTGCGCATGAATTACAAGAAGAATATCCATTTTTAGTAGAAGGTGAAAAAGATGGAAATCAATATCAATCAGTAAATTATAATGGATTAATAGGAATATTAATCAAAGAAATACAAGAACTTAAAGAGCGAGTAAAAATATTGGAAAATAAATAAAATTGAATATATTAAATGTCTATTATAATAGTATAAAGACTATTTGATATTATAATAAATGTCATCAAAAATAATATTAAAACACAAATTTCCACATCCCCGCGACAAATTTATAAAATTTTACAGCAAAGGTCATAAATATGAGATTAGTTGTGACCCAAAATCAAAATACACGTCTGTAACATCATGGAACCATGCACATTTTCCAAAATTTGATGCTGATGCTATCATAGAAAATATTTTTAAAAGTAAAGGTTGGGGTCCAGAACATAAGTATTGGGGAATGACTGCTGAACAAATAAAAAGTAGTTGGAAATCTAATAGTGAGTATGTGTCTGGTGCAGGGACAAATTTACATGAAAATATTGAATTATTTATGAATAATCCAAGTTTTACAATTGAATATACACATAAAGATTTATACAAACTTTATATTAGTGGAAATATGGATGAGCTAGATAAACAAACAGAATGGGAATATTTTATTAGATTTGTTGGAGACCATCAAGATTTTAAACCATATAGAACAGAATGGATGATATTTGATGAAGATTTAAAATTAGCGGGTTCAATAGACATGGTTTATGAAAATCCAGACGGAACATTATCGATATACGATTGGAAACGTAGCAAAGATATTACCGTTATTAATACATGGAATAAGTTTGCATGTAATCCTTTAATTGAACATATTCCGGATACGAATTTTTGGCATTATGCATTACAATTAAATACATATAAATCAATATTGGAACGTAAATATGGTAAAATAGTTAGAGATTTGTATCTTGTAAAATTGCATCCAGATAATAAAACGGAAAATTATGAATTATTGGAAGTCCCCATTTTAACAAAAGAAATGTTAGAACTTTTTACACAAAGAGAAAAAGAAGTATTGATATAAAGAACTTAAATATATTACATTACTATACTTAATGTATAGTATAACAGAACTGTTATTTATTCAATTTATGTTTTTTATGATTTTATTTAAATCAAAAACAACTTTTTTATATTTATACAATTTATTATATTATGATACCATTTATAATGTTAACAAGGAAGGAAGCATAAAAAATGATGAAACCCATATAATTACAAAAACAGAACCAAAATATGAAGATAAATATTTAGAAAAATTTAAACAAATGCCAAATGAATTTATATTTACTAATTACGAGTTAGAACAAGAAAAAGAAGAATATATCAAAATTCGGCTAGATTATGAAAAATCTAGATTCAACACAATTAATACCATTCAAGAAAAATTAACTAAAATAAGTGAAATAAAAAAATTCACACTTGATTTTACAAATGATTTTCTAATTAAACAATTAATCACATTTTTTAATATTGAACAGCAATATAAAGAAGACCCAGATGAGTTTGATATTGAAGAATTATATAATAATTTAATTGAACATAATACACAATTATTAAAACAAATGGACGAAGCCGAACAAATGGTTATGACCGATGATGAAATACATAAACAAGCACGTGATGAAATGATTAACACAAAATTAAATAATTGTATAAATAATTATGTGATGGAATATACTCCATTAGGAAATATTTATATGAGATATAATAATGATAAAAAATCCTTTGAATATTTTAGTAATAAATCTATTCCATATAGATATTTGGAACCAGTTGGTAGAAAATATGTTTTAACTTATTGTTGTAAACCAATATTTGTAGATATTGAAGAAGAATTAAAAAAGGCAGAAATCAAATTTGATGATGAAACTAAAAAAAAGGAAGAAAATAAGAAAAATAATACTAAAAATATATTTGCACAATTTAAAAATTATAACAATAATACTTCTAAACAATCTACAAGTAAACCAATTAAAAATAGAACTAACACTTCTACTGTTTTACCACCTCAAATAAAAGCAAATTTACCTGATGTACATATTCAAACTGAAAAACAAATACTAAAAGAAAATGCAAATAGGTATACATGGGAAGGACGATTAACTAATTTAAATCTTTTAAAGAAAATACATAGACAAAAATTTGATAAGAATTTAACTTTATCTTATTCTGATTTTAAGAAAATGCTTCAAGAACAACAAAAATAAAAAATAGATATATTATATTATGGTTTGTAGAACAAAAAAGTCATATAAAAAAAATTATATTAAAAGACGCTCTAGAAAATTGATGCATGGAGGAATCAATACAAACAAACCAGTAACCGATATAATGAATGATATTCAAAAACAGAATGCATTAGAATTACCTAGTATAAATGAAATACCTGTAGTTGGACCTATAATAGAAAATACAAGCAATCTAGTAGAAGGAGCAGCCGTTAAAGCAATTGATAGTGTTGGTGATTCAATTGGGGTTGATATAGACAACCCACAATCTATTAACAATAAATTAAATGACGTACAAGAAGCTATATCTAATCCAGCTAATATTCAAAAAACAAAGGAAATATTATCAAATGCCGGAAAATATGGAGAATTGTTAATTGAAGCAGCCGCACCAGTTATCGAAAAAACTGCTGATAAAATGTTACCTGTAATTACAAAAGAAGCAGATAAAGCAATGCGTTCCGGTCTAGGAACACTTGTAAATATTGCTGAGGATGTCGGTGGTCCAATTATAGGAATACCAAGAACAATATTGAGTGCATTAGAGGCGTTTAATGCAACTGCTAATGCAGCATCATCATCTATAAAAGCGGCGTCAGAAATTGTTCAAGGAACAGAACAAAATATGGAACGATTACAATCAAATATAAATCCAAATGTCATAAATCAAACTGCTGGTGGAAAATTAAAAAAATATAACAAAGAGGCATTAATGATTGGTGGCCGTATTAATAAATCTAGAATAGAATTTTTATCATCAATTAAAAGTCAAAAAATAAAAAAACATATAAATAATAATATTACAAGACACAAATATAGATAATTTATGATGTTTGTTTTTTCTTCCATTCGACGAATCCATTGCTTTTAATGATATTAAATGATGAACCTAAATGTATTCTTCCAATTGAATAAGCTTTTCTTTCTATTATATCTAAATGATTCAAATAATTTATTATCATTTTTTGTGTTTGTTCATCATAATTATCAAAATTATTAGGCAATTCTAATCCTAATTCATGTTCTATTTCAACCCGATTCATTATATTAGTTTTATAACTTTGTTTTTAATATAAAACTAATTCAATTTTTTACCATAATATTTATCGCATATAAGTAATATTTGGTTGATTACCTGAATAATATGTTACTGCAAATGCTATTTGTTTATTCGTCAATTTAATTTCACTTTGATTTAACATGTTAGTTAATTGTGTTTCAATTTGATATCCATTACCCAATAAAAATGTAATTAAATTAGGTATTTCATCAGGTGTCATTAAATTACATCCTGAATTATATTTACAACATGTTGAATTAAAACCTTGTAAACTTGCTAATGCCAGCCCGCATTTTGGAAGTGGATTACATGGAGTGTCTCTTTGAAAAGGCGATAATCTAGGTAATTGTAATCTTCGAACTAGATATTTTAATGGTCCATTTGGTTCAAGATTAACTGATAATATATTTTTATAACACTGATTATATTGATCATAAAAAGGTTGTGAAGTAATTGTGAATGTATTAACTCCGCGATGATTCGTGTCGTTACTCATCATAATATAAATTATATTATTATTTTTTTGTAATTTATCTAATTCTTCTGTTGGTAATCTAATTGATTTCAATATTTTACAACCTTGAAGATTTTAGAACTTGTAAAATGGGATAATTAAAGGAAAATATAACAAAAGTGATAAGAGAAATACCGAAAGAAAAATATGTATCCAATAAAAACAAAACACGAAAAATCAAGAAGAATTATTTATGATTTCTCTCTCCCAAAGGGTAAATGGGCGTTTTAAATGAGAAAAGGTGTATAAAGTCTTTAAGCCAAAATTTATAATATATAGTAAAACAATTTAAAGTAGTGTTCTTTAAGTTGTTTTACTATATATTATTCACCATAAACAAAAAATTGAATTGCAAAATTACTTATATAACTATTGTAATTCATATAATATGACGTCACAAAATGGGTTAACCAATGACAGTATTTATTCAGTAGAAGATAACATTAAAACATTACATATATATAATAGAAACGATGATACTACTGAACAAGAATATAAGTTACCTAATATTATTTACAGATTTAAATTTACAGAAGATTTTATAGATGAATTATATAAATTCTCCAAAATTCATCAATATGATGAACGCAAGGATTTCAAAGAAGCCTGGAAACTATGGACTGAAGAAAATGATGATATCATTAATAATGAAACTAAACGACTAATTGATTTAGGGTATGACGGCAATGTGCTTGATAAAATGTTCAAAAGCGCACGATATTATTTTAGAAAGAAAAATCCTGTTAAAAAGGAACCTAAACAACGTAGACAATATATTACCGTAAATCATGAATTATTGAAACTTATGGATGAACATATTCTAGAAAACATATTTAACACCGATTATCAACCAAAAACAGGATTCATTATGTTTTGCAAGTCAAATAAAGATATTCTTAAAGAATCAGTTCTTAAAATATTCGAACAAGGCGTTAAAGATACCGAATTAATCGAAGATAAGATTAAGAAAACTTATAAAAATAGATATTTTATGCTAACGCAAATCAAGAATAAGTAACATATTTATATTTTTATTAATATGAAATATAAATGATAGATAGATGTGTATTTTATTTTTTCAATGAATATGAAATTAAACCAACAAAAAAAGACAAAAAACATAAACTTTATCGCAACAACTTTTTTATACAAAACGAACTAACAAATCAATCTAAATTACTTAATATAAAAGATAAAGAAACAATGTTTTATTTATACGAAAATAAATCACAATTAAAATTTACAAATATACACGATATAACTGATATGGAAACTATTAAACAAATAAATAATATATATTCAAAAAATGATGACACTATTTTATTAGAATTTCATAATAAAAAATTAATAGAATTTAAAAATTATTTACAATCATTAAAATCACCACGAAATTATCTATTAACTATTATAAATTCATACAAATACTTATTACATTCCATTTCTTTGTTAGTTACACATCATATTTTTCATAATCATATTAATTTTAATTCCATTGTCGTTGATGACAATAATTATTTTATAATCACCAATTTTTCATTTTCTATACATTTTTCACATACTAATATACGCGAATATATAAAACAATTTATAATAGAATATGACCCTTCTTATTTGGAATGGCCTATAGAATTTCATATTCTTGCATATCTACTAACTAACAAACTAAATAGTCTCTCTATTAATAATATTGAAACAGTTATTAATGAACATATCAACCACCATACTATTTTAAATATTTTTGGAAATACTATTGTTAGTTCATACAAAGATAAATCTATAAAATATTTTTCAAAATATGTTAATAAATCTTATGACTATATTTTGTCTGATATATTACAATATTCATATACCTGGGATAATTATGCTTTAAGCATTTTATATTTACGAATTTTAATTGGAATACAACGTTCCATAAATATAAAAAACAAATTCATAATACTTTTTATGAAGTTGTTAGTTCATAACATTCATCTAATACCCTATGAAAGGCATTCTATTGAAAACACAGCAATACAATTTGATATTTTATTAGATATTATTGAAACTAAAGATTACATGGAAATTATTCATTTATTATCTTGTTAGTTTAATATCTACGAGAAGATCTAGAACGTCCTCTTCTAGATGTTCTTCCTCTGCCACGACCTCTTGACCTACGCATTGTTCTACGTCTACGTCTACCTCCCATCATTTCGTCTTGTACCGTATTTTTGTTTTTGTTTATAGATTCATCGTCCTCAACAATTAAATAATTGTCTATTTCCGGTGTCGGCGTCATATCAGGTATTTCATCTGTTGGAGAATTTCCACCCTTCATCCATTTTTCACCCTTGTCTTTACGTTGCTTGGCACGATGAATTGCATCTTTATAACTAAGTTTTTCTTCTCTTTGAACTTTCTTAACAAATGCAACCCACGCCTTAAGGCTTTTGTTTACTTTACGTTTACCTCCAGTTAAACTCATTATATAATATATAAATATTATTTTATAATTCAATAGCAATTTTTCTTAAATTACTTTAAAAAATTGAAATAAAAATTATATAAACATCTAAACACAAATATTATTATTTACTATGAATTTATTAAAAGACGATACAATTAATATTTCATTGCCTAGTTCCGACTTAATATTTACACAATATATTTATATTAAAGATGAAGTTCGAATTGCTTTATTACTATCTATCTTGAATAAAAGTAATTCAGCTATATTTTGGGCTTATGAACTTTATTATAGCGGATTTAAACACGAATTGTTTAGTTTGATTTGGAAAATTTACTATGACTTCTTTGCAACTCTTAATCCAAGTTATGAAGCATATTTACTTAAAACTCATAAACAATTTATTTCGTCGTTAGAACCCGACCATTGTATTGTTAGTTCAATTATTCAAGATCTACTTTTTAGACCACTTAATACCGATATATTCATGTTAAGAAACATTTGTGAGAACTTTGAAATAGACATTGTGTTTCATAACACAACAGAAAAAATAACGGATACTGAAACCGCTATATGTAATTTTAAACAATGGATAATAAATAATGATTTTCGTTCTATTGCGCAATGGATATTAAATATGAATAAATGTATTTCTGCTATAGATATTTATGCTATTTGTTTGGATATATTTTGTCAAGAAGGAATTATACCTGTGAATCATAAAGGTAAAATGAAAAAAGACTTTATAACTGTTACTAAATTTAATAATAATATAAATATAATTTTATTGGCAAAAATTATGCAAATGTTTTCAAAGAAAGTTGGACTTAAAAAAGGAAGAAGTGTATATATTAATGTTGAACCAAACGATATTAGTCAATTTTCGCCTATGATTGGTTCAAATAAGTGTAGACCTTATAGAATATTAGAAGCATCATGTATACATGAAATTAATGAATCTAAATTGTTAAGTTTGTTTAAACTAACAAGAAATAAATATAATATTCAAGAAAAATATTGGTATAATTGGGAATATCATGCTGCATTTTCACCAATATGGTCTAAACGCATACATCAATATGGGGGATATCCTGATTATACAAAACAAAGAATAATATTTAAAGAAGTTCCGGATGATGTTTTGATGCAACAATTTTATAGTTTATATGGTTTAGAACCGGATGAACAAAAAAAGGAAACACAAAATAAAAGTATTCAAATTATAGAAAAAGTGTATGATTGGAAATGGTTTCAATTAGAATATAAAAAAAATGGTATATTTGAAGTGTATGATGAGGAATTGGATGAATTTGATGTGGATGGATTAAAATATTAATTTTCTTAGTAAGGACGATTACGATAAATCGTGTCTAGTAAAAATACTTATATAATAAATATAATTTATATCAATAATGGTTTGTATTTTTTATTGTATATTATAAAAACGGTGGGTTTGATTTTTTGAAAAATTTTTGAAAAAGTCGATGGGGTTTTCAAAAATGGACAAAAATAAATGTCCAAAATTGAAAATCCAAAAAAACTTTTGGAAAAAGTTGTTGTTAATGTGTGTGTGACCATAATGCTCTAAAATTCATTTTTTAGAAAATAAGTTTGTTACGATATTTTTTCAAATATGTTTTGTAAAATACTTAAAGATTTTTTGTTAAGCATCAATATGGCAACAATCGGCAACAAAATTGGGGGCAAAAAGGGCAACTTTACGTTCTATTGTGAGTCATGTGATTATATATGCTCTAAAAAGTACAGTTGGGAACGGCATAATTCCACAGCTAAACATATTTTGGCAACAAATGGCAACAATATAGGGGCAAAAGGGCAAATTATAAAACCTAAATATATTTGTGAGCATTGTGATAAGATATATATAAATAGAACGGGTTTATGGCGACATAAAAAAAAGTGTGTTACAGATGAAGACATAAAAAATTTCGATAAAGATGCTTTGATTAAAATACTACTGAAACATACGGATAAACTGATTAATGTTGTTGAAAATGGGACTCATTATACCACTAACAACACTAATAGTCATAATAATAATAAAGTTTTTAATTTAAACCTATTTTTAAACGAAACATGTAAAGATGCGATGAATATAAGTGATTTTGTTAATTCTATTAAGTTAAACTTGGAGGATTTAGAACATACTGGTAGACAGGGTTATGTTCAAGGTATAACTAACATAGTTTTGAAAAATTTAAATAATGTAGAACAACATATGCGTCCATTACATTGTTCTGATGTAAAACGTGAAGTATTGTATATAAAAGACAATAATGAATGGACAAAGGAAACAGATGAAAAGCCAATACTAACAAGAGCAATAAAAATGATAGCAAATGAAAACATAAAACAAATAAAAAATTGGAGAGATAAATATCCAGATTGTTCTGAGTCTAATTCGATAAAAAACGATTTATATTTAAAAATTGTTAGTAATTCAATGAATGGACTAACAAAAGAAGAAGGAGACAAAAATATAAATAAAATAATAAGCAATGTCGTTAAAGAAGTTACTATTGATAAAACATGTTAAGTATAATAAGTATTTGGTGTGTAAAAATAAAATTGAAATATACTTAAAGAATAGTTGTAATAATAACAATACACATAGGATGGTAAAAAATACTCACGGTGGTTCCGGACATAAGAAATTTGCGCGTAAAAACACTAGTGTTAGTAAGAGTAATAAATTGCGTGTAGCTGAAAATGACGGCGAAATATACGCAATAGCAACCAAAATGTTGGGTAATAATATGTTTCATTGTCATTGCATTGATGGAATACTTAGATTAGGAAATATTAGAGGTAAATTTACAGGTAGAGGTAAACGTGATAATATGGTTGAAGGAGGGAAATGGGTTTTAGTTGGATTAAGAGAATGGGATGTTCCTTCTGAAAAATCTAGTAGCATTTCAAAAGGAAAATGTAAAATTCAGCAATGTGACCTATTAGAGGTCTATACTGATTTGGATAAACATAAGTTGAAAGATACTATAAGTGAAAATTGGGCTATGCTAGAATCCAATGATGTGTCCAAAATTAATTTAGGAACTTCACAAACAGAAGACGATTTTGTTTTCGGTACTGATATGGACTTTGAGAGAGAAAAAATAATTCAAGAAATGAAGTCAGCTACGACCGAGAAAATTAAATTACAAGTAGAAGATTCTGACGCAATTGAAGACACCATTAATATTGATGAAATATAATATAATTATTACTTTTTTATGTAGTTTTATTTACTGAATAAATAAAACTACATAATAATAATAATATACTTGGGTTTCCTTTATTATCATCTAAAGGTGTAAAACTAGTTGTTATTTTTCTTTTATTCATTGTTAAATAATTAGTTTTTCGATTTTTAATGATAGTAAAATTATATATTTTTTTACTATCATTAGCTTTACCCTTGTTTTTCAATATAATGTTTTTGAAATAATACAATCCGCGATTCATTGTTTTATAAGTATTTTACATATAAAATAATAAATCAATTTTTTAGAGGCGCCTCCTACAACACAAAAAACGGCTTAGAATAAAATTAAAAAATAAACATAAATTACTTATCTGTATGTCCTCCATCCATTTTGCCAACCTAATGCTGTCTCCTGTAAATATATATATCGCATTTGTTTTTATACATAAAAAATACTGAAAATTATTATATTGCTGATAGGAGACATATACATATATTCTATTTTCTTTAAATTGTTTTTTATATAAAAGGTAGAAAAAAAACATATTTTAGAGACCTGCAATCCAACTATAATTGAAATGTCAAAATTAATACTTTGGTTTATATTACTTAATGAATTGAGTATTTTTATTGTTCTGTATTTTCAAATTTAACAGAATTATGTATATAAGATTTTCTGATAAAATGTGTCTTAGATAATCTAATAGAAATCATAATAGGTTTTACAAGCATAGTATATAGTATCATTATACCTTTAAGTTGTTTTACATTGCCAAAACAACTAAACATAGTTGCATTATTTGTGTAAACATAATAAATTCTAACCCCTCATCTATATTATTTAATGTTTTATTTACGTTATGCAATGATTTGACTATTTTACAGTCTTCAGTATTTTCAAATTTAACAGAATTATGCATATAAGATTTTCTGATAAAATGTGACTTAGATAATCTAATAGAATTCATAATAGGTTTTACAAGCATTGTTATATAGTATCATTATATCTTTAAGTTGTTTCAATGTATATTTTGCAAAACGGCTTAAAGAGAATCCGCAATATAATGTATATAACACCCACATTTAATACATAGCATATAATGCGAAACCATTCCAATAAATTCAATTCTAGATTTCGTTTTTCAGACAACGAAACAAGAGAATATAGTAAAACGAAAAGAAATCTGTTTTCAAGAAAAGAGCAATCAGTAGTTAATGCGGATACATTTGTGTTTGAAATAACAACAACAGAACCTTCTACAGAACCTTCTACAGAACCTTCTACAAAATATAAAGATATATTAAACGCAAAAACTGAAGATACTAATATAAAATCAATTATGGTGCCTTTTGGTTGGACAAAATTAACATTTAATAACAGAAAAATAATCAATACAAATACAAATACAAATACAAATACAAATTTATCCTTAAATGACGCGATGGATTATGCTATTGAAGAAATGAAATATAAATGGGAACTTTATGAGAAAAATTATGATTCTATAAATGGTGAAGGTTCTTATGTAGAAAGGTTTGTGTTACCACCTGTTTACAATGATGATTTGGATGAGGAAGAAGATTATAAGGAAGAAGACGAGGAAGAAGACGAGGAAGAAGAGTAAAATAGATAATAAGTTAAAAAAAATATTGTATTATATGTTAGAAATATAACACAATATGGATATAAATGATACATTAGAAGATTTAGATATTTCTTGGATAAACGATTTTACTAATTTGGATAATGAATATAAAAATTATTATTCAGAAGAATTATCATTTATTAAAATTCATTTCATTTATATTAATACTAATAATGAAATAGAAAAAGTGAAAGAAGACAAAGTATTACTTAAACATCACGGCATTTTACAAAAAGACGAATTATTATCGATTATTAAACACAACTCTATATCTAATCAACTGAAATATTCATTGTTATATATTTTAAAATTCAATATTAATTTAGATCCGGCACATTTGAAAACTTTCATAAAAAGTAATAAACAAAATATAGGTTCACAATTTATGAAATCAATTACGCATTTAGACGATATTCGGCTTGAAAAATCAATAACAATGTTTCACGATATTAATGAACTTTTAATAATATTTCAACCGAAAACTAACCATTCTACAGCAAAAAAAACATTAAAAGTAAAATCAAATGCTAATAAACATACTAAAAAAAGAACTTAAAGATATAAGAGCATATTAAGATAACCTAGAAATGACATCGTTAATCTCTGCACTTGATAATTTTACCCCTTCTCAAATTGGTGAAAATTGCACTATTGAATATACATGGTCTAATAATTTTAGAGAAAAGATTCTTCAATTAAGCTTCCAATTGACTAGGGTAAAAGATGAGAAAATAATTAAGATATTAGCAGAACAAACAGACAAAATCTTAAACGAAATTATTTGTTTACATAATTCTAACACCATTAATCATGATGAATATTTAGAATATATGTCAATTATGTATCGTATGATTGGTCATACACGTGATATTATTGATGGAAAGGGTGAATACGCATTGTCATATATGTTACTAAATGTTTGGTATAAATATTCTCCTGAATTAGCTATGTATGCTTTAAGATTGTTTGTTCTTCCTCCAGATGGGCAAGAAACTGATTATCATCCATATGGCTCTTGGAAAGATATTAAGTTTCTGTATAAGAGTAATAAGGACAACTCTCGTCTTATTGAATATGCATCTGCACTTATAATCGAACAATTAAAGAAGGATTCTGTAAGTGAAACTCCATCTCTTGCAGCAAAATGGGTTCCGCGTGAAAAGTCATCTTGTAAAGAATTATTTAACGAGTTGGCGGTTCGCTATTTCTCTCATTATAAAGCGACTGCAAAAACCGATGATGCCAGAAAGAAAGCTATAATTAAGTCAAAGATGGAGTTCCGTAAATTAATTTCTTCATTGAATAAGAAATTAGATACTGTTCAAATTAAACAATGTTCTTTTAATTGGGCTGATATTGAACCATCAAAACAGACTTCAATTACAATGCATAAGCAAAAGAATGCTTTCTTAAATGTGAAGAAAAATGGAACTCAACGTTATGAGTTGGCAGACCGAATTGTTTGTGCTGCAAAGTTTAAGGATTTTTCGGAAAAGGCGGTTAAGGGTGAGGTTGAAATTAAAGGCAAGAGAATTGGTCTAAATGATTTTACTAAGGAAGCATTATCATTACTAGCAAAAAGTCAGAATAATTCAGATTCGGCTGCAATTTTGAACGCGCAATGGCTTGATAATTCAAAGCAAACAGGAGCTCTAGGAAAGATGATTGCCATGGTTGATGTTTCTGGTTCAATGAATGGGAACCCAATTAACGCTGCGATTGCACTGGGAATTCGTGTTGCTGAAAAGTCTATGCTAGGTAAGAGAGTTCTAACATTTAGTGCAACTCCTTCTTGGGTTAATTTAAGTGGAAAAGATACTTTTATTGAAATGGTAGCTACAGTAAAACGTGCTGATTGGGGAATGAATACTAATTTTGCAAAGGCTTTGAATATGATTCTTAATGCTATTATACAACAGAAGTTGAATCCTAAAGATGTGGAAGATATGGTTTTGGCTATATTTTCTGATATGCAAATGGATGAAGGAGACCCTAGTTCTAGTAGTTTAATGGATTCAATTAATGCGAAATACGCTGATGCTGGTATTAGACTTTGGGGGAAGCCATTTAAGACACCACATATTTTGTTCTGGAATTTGAGGTCGACATCAGGTTTTCCATCATTATCTACTAATAATAATGCATCAATGATGTCAGGATTTAGTCCAGCACTTCTAAATTTGTTTTGCGAAGAAGGGTTATCGGCATTACAACGTTGTACCCCTTGGAGTCTATTTATGAAGGGTTTAGATAATAAAAGATACAATCCATTGGACAAATATTTGCGAGAAACATTGTAATAAATAATTCTAAAAAAATTGATTTGTTAGTTTAAGATGAAAATAAACTAACAAATGGCTTATTTAGCTTGCACACGTTTTAATAATTTAACTTATGATGAAAATACGGAATATAGAAATAAACATGGTGAAAAAGTAATTTATGGCTCTCCATTAAAGATTCGCGAAATATACCCAATAGGTGGATTATTATTCATAGCAGAAATGAACACCGAAACAAATCAAATTGAAGGCATTGGATTAATCCGAAATCAATTAGTTCATGATAGAAGACACCATATATATGATAATAGTGAATATAATCGCTATATTTATAAGGGAAATTATTGGCTAAGTCGAAAACAAATTGGCGATTATGATACAGACATTTTAGACATTTTAGATATTGTTTTGTTTAAAGGCAAATCTCATTTAAAACGAAGAATTGGAATAACTATTATTACAGAACAATTATTTGTTCACTGGAATTATAATTTATATGAATTGAAACATAAAGTTAAACAAATGTTTCTATATTACTTTACATCGACTGATTATACCGAATTAAATATTGAAGAAGAATCTATTCCACAAAAATGCAAAACAAAATAAACAATCTATAACAGTAAACATTTAAAAAATTAACATTCTTTAATTATATGAGCACTTTCGATAATAACGTTGACCACTATACAATAAGCGAATTATTAGGTATTCTTGGTTTAGACGACCCAACATCTGATGAAATTATAGATACAACTAACACATATATAAATCGTTTTTCTCCATCAAAAGAAAATCGACCAGATTTAGTTAATTTTTTTCAAGAAATTCAAACTAAATTATTACAATACACGCATAAATTAGAAACTTCAGGCGAAGATACAGAATACGACCCAGACGAAACTCAAACAAATGAATGGAATAAATATGAATCACTTCCTCAAAATGACCCTGTTCAAAAAGATAAAATAACAGATCGCATTCAAAAAATAGATATTTATGATAATAATCATATGCCAATGAAACGTAAGCAATTGGGTGTTAGTAATAATTTTCAAGTTCCAGTAGCTCAAGATAGTTTAAATCCTAATTTGCGAAATGTTACTAAGAGATTCATTAATCTAGATAGCCAGTTTCGTCAAGCTTCAGGAGGTTCAGAAAGTATGTCAACTAATTATACATTAGATTTATCTGACCCATTAATTAACGTTCTTAGTTTAAGTTTGTATTCAATTCAAATACCATATACATGGTATACTATAGATTATATATATGGCAATACATGTTTTTGGGTAACAAATAACGGTAATTCATTTAAGATATTTGTTGAACCAGGTAATTATAGTTCCACTGAATTATGCACCACACTAACAAATGCTTTTATATCCATTGGCTTCACTTATCCACTCAGTCCTTATCCCAATAACCCAAATATAGCACGTTATAATTCTAATAATGGAAAAATAACTATATATTTGGACGGTTGGGTTGACCCAAACGGGACATCAATCAACACTATTACTCAATATGTGGATACATTTAATTCTCAAATAAACGCATATTTTACTTTTTTTGATATTAGTGGAACAAAAACATGTTATGAATCTGGTTCATATCCATGTGGCGGAGCTTCTACTACATTTGATGGAACATTAGGCTGGTTAATGGGGTTTCGTTTACCATTGCAACCTGTATTTTCAACAATTATAGGGGGTAGCTCTCCCAATTTTACATATAGTGGTGGAAATACACCACAAGGAGTGTTGAATTTGTATGGAACAAAATATTTTATACTTGTTTTAGACGATTATAATCAAAATCATATTAATAACGGTTTAATTACTATAACGGAATTATCCAAGTCACTGTCATTACCGTCTTATTATAATAGTTCACAACCATATATTTGTAATTCTAATTTAACTAATTTACCTGTGATATTAGATATAGATGCACTAGGTAATTTATCCAATATAACTCCGGATCAAGCGACATCATTGGGCGTAAATCCGGATAATTTATTTAATAGTTTGTTAGATAAACTAGATTTTGGGACTGGAAATGTAGAACAAATATTACCATCAGCTCCTAGAACATTAACAAATGCTCAAATATATACAATAAATGAAATTATTAAAAATAGAAATAAAACAATATCATTTAGAGCAAAAGCGCCGACAAATTCTGATACATTTGCAATAATCCCAATAAAATACGGTTCAATGACAACAGGGCAATTATATACCGAATTGAGTGGCCAATTTCAAGATAATGAGCGAATTTATTTTGGCCCAGTTGATATAGACCGTTTACGTGTAACATTATTAGATGATAGAGGAAATATTGTTGATTTACACGGTGCTGATTGGTGCATAACAATTATATCAGAGAATTTATATCAATATTAATTTAGCATCCTTTTATAGTAATGGATTTATATATATATCGACTAAGAGATTATATTGGTGTATATGCCCCAATTATATTATTTATTATAACACTGTTTTTGCTACGTAATACTAACAATTATTTATATTATTTCGTAACAGGGTTTATATTAAATAATATATTGAATGTTATTTTAAAATTGGCTATTAAAGAGCCGAGACCATTAAAAGACCAAAAAGAAATAGAAATAGGTATAATAAATGGGGCTAGAATAAGTTTTGATAAATTCGGTATGCCTTCAGGGCATGCACAAAATTGCGGTTATTGTGTTGTATTTATTACGATGGTGATGAATAGTCCATTAATGACGGTTTCTTATTTAACAATATCGGTAATATCGTTATTTCAGCGTTATTTATATAATAACCACACATTTTTTCAATTAGTAATAGGATTCATAATTGGTTCGTTATTCGGTTATTTTACATATTTAATTTGTAATAAATATATAACCGGAAATATAAAAGCGAAAAAAGATGATGATGGACCTATATAAAATAATATATCCATTATGTAACAATATGTTGGACATATTTTTAACTATAGTTATAGGTATTTTAGCTGGATTATCTGGAGGTGCATTAGGACAATCTGGAGCCGAGATTATGTTGCCAGGGTTATTAATATTAAATATAGTTCCGGATTTTAAGACCGCCGCAGGAACAGTATTATTGGCAATATTACCTCCAATATCATTATTAGCTGTATTGGAGTATTATAAAAGAGGCCAAGTAAAAATATGTATATCATTTGTGTTATTTATAACATATTTTTTTACAGCATTTATAGGGGCATATATGACAAAAAATATATCGAATAATATACTGGAATATATAACAGGGTTTTATTTTTTGATAATAAGTATGTTTTTCTTTTGGAACGCATATACAGGAACTTATGGTGAGTCGTTAAATGGTAAAAAAACAGTAACTCATTTGGCAAATGGATTTAGAAATCTTATTAAGTAATATAAAATGCGTTTGCTTTAAGTAGTATTATAATTGTCTGTATCAATTGTCTTCAATATATACATCATATCATTTGCATATATTCCATTATTTAATAGTATATTTTTAATTAAGTCTTCTATATTTTTATTATTTTCTCTTATATTTGCATTTTTATTAAGTTTAGAACTTGTTTCTAATGCGAATTTATTAATAACATTAGTATAAGTGTTTGAAATATTGTCTATATTTGGTTTACTATAATTATAACAAAATTCAATAAATATAATCCATATAAAAAAA
>Ga0209770_10000248_pt1 | contig 32035 bp, 35 predicted proteins | sample LauGreSu1BDMLBDD_2_FD_187572 | JGI IMG/M metagenome (GOLD analysis project Ga0209770, IMG submission 187572) | Freshwater lake microbial communities from Lake Michigan, USA - Su13.BD.MLB.DD (SPAdes) (version 2) | ecosystem: Environmental > Aquatic > Freshwater > Lake | place: Lake Michigan, USA...
TAAATGAATCTAAATTACCATATAATAATGTACATTACTTATCGGGTAATTTGATGATTGATGAGGTGAGAAAAAACAAAAATTTAAAATTTAAGTGCCATGGTGTGTCTTCTTTTGATTTTTGGTTAAATTATATTGATGTTAAGTCGTATAAAACAATTGAATTTAAACCGAAAAGTGAAAAATTTCATTTTTTAACTTATAACAGAAACCCTAGAAGACATAGACTTTTATTTCTTTCAAAACTACTGCAAAAGAATTTATTGGACTATGGTAAGGTCAGCTGTAATAAATTTGATGTGACAAATTTTTCACATGAAAATTGGTATGATTTAGTTAAGAACTTAAATGAAATAGTACCAATCATAATCAATAAACCATTAGAAATAAATTGGGCGAATGACATGACTATAAATGATTATGAGGAAACATTTGTCTCAGTTGTCACCGAGACACTAGTGGATAAAAACACATTATTTATTTCTGAAAAAATATGGAAGCCAATTGCACTTGGTCACCCGTTTATCATTCTAGGTAACAAGGGATCGTTAAAATATTTGAAAGAAAATGGATTTAAGACATTTGATAAATGGTTCGATGAATCATATGACGATTCTGAAAATTTAGAAGAAAAAATTGAAATTATTTTAAATATAATCGATTCAATTAAAAATAAAACTGTTGAAGAATTGACACAAATTAGAGAAGAGATGAGAGAAATTTGTGAACATAATAGAAACAGGTTTATTAAAATGGTGGAGGATAAATACACATTTGATGGTGAGTTTGGGAATGGACTAAAAGAAATACAATTAATTATATATGAAATATTTAATTCGTTATCATATATAGATAAACCTAATATAATTTAAATTGAATATAGATACCAACTTCCAAAGTAAAAAGTTTTCAATTTACAATGCAAATGATATAGGTATAAATTTTAAAAACTTAATCATTGATATTCAAAACTACAAAACACTTGATAAAGTGTTAATTTGGTCCACAATGGAAAGTGATTTACCAGGAGGTAATGAGAAATATGATTTTGATAGTTTAAATAGATTATGTGAAACACACAAAATCGTAGTTAACATTGTTTTCGGCATCCCATATCAAGGTTATTATAATAAAATAAATTCTTATGATAATCTTAAATTACATTTTTGGCCAACTTATTTATTACACTATACATATAATAAGTTTGATAATTACTATGGTGTTAATATTGAACAATTAAAAAAGAATCGAAACTTTAAAAAACTATTTTTATCATATAATAACAAACCTCATTTACACAGATGTAAATTAATAGATAGACTTTATGAATTCAACTTATTTGAATATGGTGAAATATCATGGAATCTTTTAAATGATGTTAATTATCAATTTAAACATTGGGAAGAACAGGTTATTAAAATTGATGATTTTAATAGTTTTTCATTTCATAGAAGTAATCACATAATAGATAATACTTCATTTCTTTTTTTGGTTACAGAATCGTGTGATAATTTGGCGTTTATAACTGAAAAAACATTTAAACCAATTTTAATAGAACAACCATTTATTTGTTTAGGCGGTAGATTACAAAACATTATTTTGAAAGAATTGGGTTTTGAATTATATGATGAATTATTTGATTACTCTTTTGATTATTTAGATGATATTAACCATAGAGTTGATGGTATTATTTCTAATTTAAATAGAATAAAAAACGATAACTATTACGAATTATATAAAAAGATAGAAACCAAAATAAAACACAACAAAGAAAGAGCAGTTTCGATTGTTAAAAATCGATTATATATTCCTAATATAATAACTGAAAACAACATATCATTTGAATTATGAAAAAAATTAATTTAGTATACGATAAATGGGATGATGAAAAAGATTATCCCCATCCAAATCTTCACGAAACTTTGGGTGCACAAAGTTTTAGAGATGAATCGGGATTTTTTGACTTCTATGAAAGATATTTTTATGTAAGGCATGGTTTTGATAGAAATTGTATACCAATAAAAAGAAATAGAATTAAAGATGTGTATGAAAATCCACAAGAAAAATTTTTCTATTTTATAAAGTTGAGTTTAAATCTCACCGACGTTTTTTTAAATCGTAAATCTAAGTTTTCTGATGAAGTTATAAAATGTTTAAAAGAATGTGCAAATTTTAGTGTTGTGTTTCTTACAGAGCACGAAGGTGATAATGAAGAGGGTTTTAAGTTATTATTAAAAATTATAAGTGACTTATCACTAAATCAAAATCAATTTTACATATTAAATAACAACAGTAATTTAAACACCTATAACCAAAAATTTAATTCAAAAATAAACACATTTAGATTGAATTTAATACCAATCACGTGTAATAGTGTATTTTCCCAAATGCCAGTTGAATTTAATCAAAATAAAATTGGTAAATTTTTTATTTGTCATAATAGACAACAAAAATCACATAGATACGCGGTATTATCTCTTTTGAAAAAGAATAACATCTTGGAAAATGTTAATTGGTCATTAACATCTGGACAAAAAAGAAATAGGGACGATTGGGGATTCTTAGAATCGGTATTAAATAAAGAAGAAATTGACGAATTAAAAGATGAAATTGAATATTTTTTTGAAATAGAAATTAAAAATAGTGATTTTGAAGACTCGAGTTGGTTTATGATGGGGAACGGAGAAGTTAATAGAGATGGGTTTCCTGAATTGAGTGGATCTGCCGGTGAATCGGGAGGTCTTATGTTACCTGAGCACAGCCTTGCACATGTTAATTCATTTGTAAACATAGTTAACGAGTCTATTTTTATGGATGACGCAAACACTATACACATAAGTGAAAAATCATTTCGTCCATTTGCCTTCCATCAAATACCAATTATAGTTTCAACACAAAATCATATTAAAAAAATGAAAGAAGAATTTGGTTTTGATTTTTTTGATGATATTGTGAATCATAATTACGATGAATTACCAACAATAAAAGAAAGAATAAAAGGTGCAATGAATGAAATCATTAGACTGAATAATAATAAAGAGTCCATTATAGATTTCTACGGTAAGAACAAAGAAAGATTCGAAAGAAATCGAGAAATCATATGCGCCATACCAGATAAATTAGACGATTATTATTTTTTTAAATCTTTAATGTCATGAGATTGATTTGTTTTGGCGATAGTTGGACTGCGGGTCACGGTATTGAAACAGATGTTAAATACAAAGAGGTTGCACACCCACCAACATTTATTGAAAAATTAAGGAACCAAAATTCTTGGCCTAGATGGGTTGCGGAAAAAATGGGTATTCAATATGTTAATATGGGTGTTTGTGGTTATGGTAACTCTTATATCCTTAGAGATGTTATAGAGTGTATTAATAGAAATTGTTTTGATAAAGATGATATAATAATTGTAATGTTTTCCTATCCATATCGTTATGTTAAAGATGCTAATGACGTTGTCAGATTATTTTGGGAACTAGAAAAAATATTAAAGGATTATAAACATTTTTATTTTAACTCATTCTTCCCAACATTTAGAGAAGAAAAATTTGATACATCTAATTTACCTGAAACATTCATAAATCCAGATGGTTGTGTTTCCGATATTTTAAAAGAATACGAAATTGAAAACAAAGTATCTGTTTGGGAATATGAAAGTAGAAGTGTTTGGAATGACAATAAGAATTTTTGGGAAGGGGACTATCACCCAAATTTACTTGGATATAAGATTGTTGCCGATTTCATTTACAATAAAATAATTGATAAGATATGAATGTACAACACTATATATTAGAAAATTATTTAAATGAATTCATTGAAAAAATATATGGACATATACCAGTTCTACCAACTGACACTGATTATTATGCTATCATCGTGGAACCGAGAGTTGACCCTAAAATGTTGTCCATCATCAAGAATCACTTATATTTTTTAAATAATAACAATTCTAATATAAAATGGGGACTCCAAGTTTTTCATGGTGTTGATAATAAAGATTTTATATATGATATTTTAAAAGATATAAAAAATGTTGATTTTGTAAATACAGGAGTTAAAGACTTTACAAAGATTGAGTATAATCAATATATGAAATCACATGAATTTTGGAGTCAGGTCAAAGGTAAAAAGACATTAACATTTCAAACTGACACACTACTTTTAAGACACGGTGTTGATGATTTTTTGAAATATGATTATATCGGTGCACCGTGGATAAAACCAAAAGAAAAAAGGTTTATAGGTAATGGTGGATTATCTCTCAGAACCAAAGATGTTATGTTAGATATTTCGGATAAACATAAAGACTATGAACCAAGATGGGAAGACATATTTTTTGTTAAATGGTTAAATGACAATCAATTACCTGATATTGAAACTGCAATGAGGTTCAGTGTTGAAAACCTATTTCACCCACAACCATTTGGTTTACACAACCCAATTAATATACCCCCTCACTTATTAGAATTAATTGTGAATGATTCTCTTAAGAATCTTTAAATTTTGATATTTTTTTGGTATATTATCATTTATGGAATTTAACTATAAATGGCCCCTTATAAATGACAATATCTCATATTCAGATAGAGTTGCATTAAGTGATTTTTTATTGTCAAATAAAAGATTAACAAATGGTGAGAAGGTAAAAGAATTCGAAAATATATGGTCTAAGTGGTTGGGGGTTAAAAACTCAACTATGGTGAATTCTGGTTCCTCTGGTAACTACATTTCTATTGCGATAGTAAAAGAGTTAATGGGAATAGGAGAGGTCATTGTACCCCCATTAGGATGGGTTTCGGACGTATCTTCAATTGTTCAACTTGGGATGAAACCCGTCTTTGTTGATATATCACTTTCTAACCTTTCTATTACCACTGAAAATATAAAGAACGCAATCACAGAAGATACCAAAGCAATTGTTATTGTTCATTGTTTGGGTTTCAATGCAATTGATGAGGAGTTAATAAAGATTACAAAAGAAAAGAATATTTTATTAATTGAAGATTGTTGTGAATCACACGGTGCAACATATAACAATCAAAAGGTTGGTACATTCGGTGACATATCTATTTTTTCATTTTTCTTTGGACATCATATCACAACAGTTGAGGGTGGGATGATTTCATCGAATAACGATAAGATAAATGAACTGTCTAGACTTTTTAGATCACATGGAATGACGAGAGAAGTGTCTAAAGAAACTCAAATTAATTATCAAAGAGAATACCCACATTTAAATCCTCTTTTTACTTTTGTTGTGCCTGGTTTCAATATGAGAAGTACAGAAATGAATGCTGTGTTGGGTATAGAACAAATGAAGAGAATTGATTATAATGTTGAAAAAAGGAGACATAATTTAAATGTGTGGTTGGATAATTTAGACAAACATAAATTTGTAACCGAATTTGATTTAAGTGGTAATAGTAATTTTGCGTTACCATTAATTATGAAACCAAATTACATTGAGAGATTTAATGTTAATGATGATTATAGTAGTGTGTGTGATATCTTATTTTTAAATGGAGTAGAGTATAGATTGGGAACCTCGGGTGGTGGTAATCAAGTTTTACAACCTTATTTGGAGAAATGTGATTATCGTGTTGTTGGTGAATTAAATAATGTAAATTATGTACATAACCATTCGTTATATATCGGGAACCACACAGATTTAACGGATGAACAAATTATAAACTTAGCAAAAAAATTAAATGATGTTTGAGAATCAAAAAGTATTAGTAACAGGTGGGTCGGGAATGATTGGTAGGTCACTTGTAAATCTATTGTTAAAAAAAGGTGCAATTGTAACTATTGCTGATTTAACTAAACCCGTTGACTTACCTGAGGGTGTAGAATTCACTCAAGTTGACTTGAGATTCTTCGATAATTGTTTAGACATATGTAAAGGAAAAGATTATGTTTTTCATTTAGCAGGAGTTAAAGGGTCCCCAAAGATGTGTATTGAACAACCAGTAGATTTTATGGTACCTATGTTACAGTTCAATACTAACATGACACAAGCTGCCTTTGAATCAAATGTTAAATGGTACATGTACACCAGTTCTGTTGGTGTTTACTCACCCGCAGAAGTTTTTTATGAATGGTCAGTATGGAATACGTTCCCCTCACCAAATGACAAATACGCTGGATGGGCAAAACGAATAGGTGAATTACAAACTGAGACGTACTCCAAACAATATGGTTGGGATAGAATTTCAATCGTAAGACCCGCTAATGTTTATGGTCCATATGATAATTTCAACCCAAATAATGCGATGGTGGTACCGTCACTCATAAGAAAAGCACAGGAAAGTGATGTGCTTGAAGTTTTTGGTGATGGTTCACCCATTCGCGATTTTATTTATGCTGACGATGTTGCAAGAGGTATGTTACATGTTGTTGAGAATAAAATTACTGAACCAATTAATTTAGGATCAGGAGGAGGATACACAATTAAAAATTTAGTTGATTTAGTTTTAAAATATTCTGGTAGAGATATTTCTGTTAAATGGTTAACCGATGCACCAAGTGGTGATAATAAAAGATTGATGAGTGTTGATAGAATGAAAAAACACGGATTAGATACGACAGTATCTTTAGAAGAAGGTATTAAACTAACAACAGAATGGTTTTTAAACAATAAAGAAATTTTAGATAAAAGATATAACCCATTTGTAAATCATTAATATGGATAATTTTTTTAAAGATAAGAAAGTAGTAGTCACTGGTGGTTCTGGTTTTATCGGTACCCATTTCTTAAAAGAACTGGTAGACCGAGGAGCTCGAGTTAGAACATCAACAAACAAATCAAGTTTACAATTTGAAAGTGATGAGGTTATTGTTTACCCTAATTTAGATTTATTAAATCTTGATGACTGTATTAAGTTAACCGAGGGTGCAGATTATGTGATTCATTGTGCTGGAGAAGTTGCACACCCATCATCAGTACCCACAGATGTCCAAATATCACTTAAACAATTAAACTTAATTGGTAATGTGTTGGAGGCATGTGCAAAAAATAAAGTAAAAAGATTTTTAGATTTAAACAGTTCAACTGGGTATCCTGATATTAGAAGACCAATAACAGAAGACGAATATTGGGTAGACGAACCATATAAATCATATTACGGATATGGTTGGATGAGAAGATATAGAGAGAAGTTAATGGAACATGTTTCTAAATTTTCAGGATTAGAAATTGCACTTGCAAGATGTACAGCGATTTTTGGTCCGTATGATAATTTTGATTTGAAAAATTGCCACGTTGTTCCCGCTCTAATCAAAAGAGTATTAAGTGATGAGAATCCATTTACTGCGTGGGGAAGTCCTGACGTTGTTAGAGATTTTTTATATATTAAAGATGTTGTGGAGGGTGCACTATTGATATTAGAAAAAGGTGAATCGTTGAGACCCTACAACTTGGGTTATGGTGGTGGAATCACTATTGGTGAAATATTAGATAGTATTTTAAAAGTAACAGGAAAAACTCCTGAAGTTACTTGGGATGATTCGAAACCAACCACAATACCATTTAGAGCGGTTAGTACGGAAAGAATAAAAAATGAATTAGGTTTCAAACCTAAATATACTTTTGAACAAGGTATTAAAGAAACAATCGAATGGTATATTCAAAATGAAAAGTAATTTATTTATAATAGGAGATAGTTTTTGTATGGATAGTTTTTACATAGACCCCATACCAAACGAAAAAAAATGTTTTTGGGGACATGAATTATCATATAAGTTAGGAACTAATTTAATATGTGATGGACAACCAAGTAGAGATGTTCAAACAATTATCGATAATTGGATTAAAATTATATCTTTAATTAAACCCGAAGATTATTTGGTGATTTGTATTCCATTCTTCAAAAGAACCAGATTACCACTGTCTGAAAAACATTATGAATTTGTTGAGTATGACGACATCAAATATATTAATCGATTTGTAGGTACACCATCATATATTAACACAGAAAAAGAAATCGAAACATTTGGTAATCAATATAACTGGAAAAAATTTGAAGAGGATTTAAGAGTACAAGAAATAATAAATGGTTCTAAGGCAAATCAATTAAATCAAATTGAGGTAATTGAATCACTTTATAGTTTAACTAATGGAAAAAAATTTGTATTTTCTTGGGATAATATGGATTTTAAATCTTATATTATTGAAGATAAAGGAATGTTAACAACAAACATTGGTGAATGGGAAACTCATAGGGATGTGTTTTATCAAACAAATGGTAAACATGGTGTTGAGAATGATATACATTGGAGTTTTAGAATGAATGTTTTGTTTTCCGAATATTTGTATAAAAAATTTACAATATGAATGTATTAATAACAGGTGTTTTAGGGATGGTTGGTTCACATATGTTGGATTTTTTATTGAAAAAACCATCCATTAAAATTTATGGATTCTGTAGATGGAATGAGTCTATGGATAACATAGAGCACTTGACAGATATTATAAATAAAAAGGAACGTGTAGAATTAATTTATGGTGATTTAAATGATTATGCGTCAATTGTTAATGCAATTGAAATTTCAAAACCTGATTATGTTTTTCATTTGGGTGCACAGTCATATCCACAAACAAGTTTCGATTCACCATTAGAAACATTACAAACAAATATTTTAGGTACAGCTAATTTATTAGAAGCACTTAGAAAATCACCATATAAAAAAGCAATGATTCATGTGTGTGCATCTAGTGAAATATTTGGTAGAGTAAGTAAAGATAAATTACCAATCAATGAGGAATGTTCTTTACATCCAGCTTCACCATATGCAATATCTAAAGTTGGTACGGATTTAATTGGTCGGTACTATGGTGAAGCCTACAAAATGATGGTGATGACAACAAGGATGTTCACACATACAGGACCAAGAAGAGGTGACGTATTTCACGAATCAACATTTGCGAAACAAATTGCCATGATTGAATATGGTTTACAAGAACCTGAAATATTAGTTGGCAATTTAGATTCATTAAGAACTTACGCGGATGTTAGAGATGCTGTTAGGGCATACTGGTTGTTATTAACTATCAACCCTTCACCGGGTGCATATTATAACATTGGTGGAACATATACTTGTACGGTTGGTGATACTTTGAATTACCTTCTATCAAAATCAACTGTAAAAAATATTAAGATTGTAAAAGACCCAAGTAGGTTTAGACCAATAGATGCGGATTTACAAATTCCGGATACAACAAAATTTGAAGAATTAACAGGGTGGAGACCACATATCACCTTCAATAATACAATGGACGACCTTTTAAATTATTGGAGAGAAAGAATAAATAAAGGTCGTAAATTTTTAAACAGATAAAACAAATGTCAGAACGAAAGTATTTGCCAACATTAGCGGAATTAGTAGACAGATTGAGTATTTCTCAATTGAAAGAACAATTCATACCTGAACACAAAGAAGAATATGCTCAGGAAATAAGAGACATCAAAAATGATATCGATTTGATTCTCAAAAATAGTGATGAGGTCATCAATGCTGATACAATTAGAGCAATTGTAGTACTTGCACAGACAAACCTACATATTTGGCATAATGAGTCTAACTATAGAAAATACGGTAAGTCCGAGAATACTAATTTAGAACTAACACACGGTTTAAATGGTGTTAGAAATACTGCTAAGAATAAAATACAAGAAATTGTCGGTGGTAGAAAAGATTACAAAACAGATTGTCTAGCCTCAGAATTTAAAGACTGGGGAATTAGTTGGGAATAAAACTAAAAGTATGAATGAACATCAATTATACGATTGGAAATATCGTGGTTTCATAACACTTCCTATTTTTTCACTGAACGAATGTGATGAAATAAAGTTTGAATTGAATAGATTAAGACTTATTAGAAATAACGACGACTCTTCTTGGGGAGAATATGACATGTATTCACATCCACAAAAAGAATCTGAGTTGATTCTTAAACTATTTGGTCACCCTGATATTATTGATACATTGGAAAAAATTATGGGAGACAAAGTCGAAGGAATACAAAGTCTCGCATATTTTAAACCACCAAATGAATTGGGTAGAGACATTCATCAAGATGGGTTTTACACTCAATCAGGTTGGGGAGGTTCAATAAATGTTGTTATTTCTTTGGATGATACTGACGAAACAAACGGTTGTTTATACTCATATGAATGTTCACATTTTTTACCAATACTACCAATCGAGATAGATGAAGAAAGAACTAAAACCAATCCGTCATTTTGGAGAAATGAAAGAGGTAAAGCATGTGTGATGCCAGAAAATCATCATTTTAATAAAGTGAATCACGTTTGTAAAATTGGTGATGTGTTGTTTGCTCACGATTATTTAGTACATGGTTCGGAAGAGAATAAAAGTGATAGGTATCGAAGATCAATTGTTTTAAGTTATAAAACAAAAAGTTCACCGATTAGACAAGGAGGTCAAATGAAAAGAGAACCATTTGATGTCTATGAAATTAGAAAAAAATATTGGGAATTATGAGTGAAAAAAAATGGAGTGATTTTGAAGAAAGACCATCTAAGGTTTTTGGATATGAGGTTCCTGTATTTACACCTTCTATCTTTAGAGAATTTAGAGGTGAGATTTTTACAACATACCACAGTGAAGAACATCCTGTAATGAGACATATTCATTATGATAAAAATGAAATAAGTATTCACGGTAGATTTTCGAAATCATATAAAAATGTTTTAAGAGGATTACACTATGACGATAAGACATGGAAATTAGTACAAGCATTAGTTGGTGACATTTATTTAGTTGTTTTAGATGTGAGAGAAGGTTCACCAAATTATGGTAAATGGGATTGGTTTTTAATTTCAGAAAAAAATAGAGACCAAGTATTAGTTCCACCAGGATTTGCAAATGGTCATTACGCATTAACTGATTGTGTTTTTCATTATAATTTATTTTATAAAGGGGAATATGTTGATTCAATTAATCACGGTGTAGCAAAATGGAATGACCCTAAATGGAATATAGAATGGCCAACAAATAACCCTACGTTACAAATGAAAGATAAATGATTAAGAATTTAGAACAATACCCTATAGTAAGAGAACCACATTTAACATCTGAAGATTTATTAAAATTTGAAGATTTGATTGTTAGTCACTGGGAGGGTGGTAAAATTAGAGGACCAGTACACCTATCAAACGGTAATGAAAATCAATTGATTGAGATTTCTAAGAGAATAAACCCAACAGATTGGGTATTCTCAACTTGGAGGTCTCACTATCATGCATTAATAAAGGGATTACAACCTGAATGGGTTGAAAATCAAATTCTTCAAGGAAAGTCAATTACTATTTGTAATCAAAAAGATAGGTTCTACTCTTCGGCAATTGTTGGGGGAACATTATCAATTGCTCTTGGGGTAGCTAAATCTATTAAATTAAAAAACACACAAGATAAGGTTTGGTGTTTTTTGGGTGATATGAGTTTTGAGAGTGGTATTTTTTATGAGGTACACAAATACGCTCGGAACTTTGATTTACCATTGTACTTTATTGTGGAAGATAATGGTGTATCCACATACACACCAACAGAAGTAACGTGGAATGGAATTAAAAGAGATATACCGAATGATGTAATTTGGTATGAATATAAATCAAAATATCCTCATTACGGTAGTGGTAAATGGATTGCTTTTTAAAAAATTATTATGAATTATAAAGATAAACTTTCAGAGATAATGGTAAAAGCATCCGAGGATGTTAATACCGTTTTTATTGGACAACAAATCGTCTACAGAGGTAACCCGATGAGTACCACATTAGACGGTGTACCAAAAGATAAAATGATTGAGGTCCCCGTTATGGAAGAAACACAAATGGGTATGTCATTAGGGTTATCTATGATGGGACATAGAGTTATTACATTTTACCCTAGATGGGATTTTTTAATTTCTGCGGCCAATCAATTAATTAATCATGTTGACAAGTATCAGTTGATGACTGATGAAACACCACATATTATTGTTAGAGTTGGTAAGGGTTCAGATAAACCATTAGATCCTGGCCATCAACATAAAGCAAATTATTTGAATGAGTTTAAATCAATGTCAAAAACCATTCAATATTTTGATTGTAAAACCGTTAAGGATTTAACTGAAGCATATGATTTAGCACTAAATAAAAGGGGTGTTTATGTTATTTCAGAATATCCTGAATTATATAATAATTTTGACACATTTAACTTTATTTGTGATGACTCACAAGAAAGTACCAGTGTAGAAACAATTATGAATCTGATTGATAAAAATTGGTACGACATCAAAGATTATAAAATATGTACGATTGATGAATTATTGAAAAATAAAGAACAAAATTATTTTCACGTTATATTAAAATATGATTATTTGAGTGCTACTATTGGTGAAATAAAAACAATTCCTTTGTCTGATGAATATAAAAAATTATTAAGAGAAAATAATAATTTTTTTGTTATGTTTCTAACAGAACACGAGTGTGACAGAAAAGAAGTGATTGAATTGTTTGATATGGTTTGCGAACATGAAAATCTACCTAAGAATCAGTTTTACATAATCAATGGTAACCAAAAATTACAACAACACAGAGATAGAATAAACTCACAAGTAAACATTCATGTAACAAACAGACTTCAAACCGTCTCAACAAGAAATATGTGGAATGAGGGTGGTGAGTTTCCTTTTAAACCGATAAAGAAATATCTGTTTAGTTGTTATAATAGAATTTTAAAAAATCACAGATTTACAATGTTATGTAGTTTAAAAAAACATAACATTTTGAATGACACAGACTGGTCCCTTCTTAAGGGATATATGATTAAAGATATGTATGGTAATGAAAAAATACCTAATCATTTTTTTAACAATATAATTTCAGATTCTGAAGTAATTGATATGGATGATGAGGTTAATTTCTTTGCAAATATCGATGTCAAAAAAAGTGAGTACGAAGAATCTTTGAAAATTGATTATAGAGAAGGTAACATATTTGATTGGAATTTATGTTATGGAAATAATAGTTTCCAAAATTCATATATAAACATAGTTAACGAATCACAATTTGATATTGATGACTGTGTACACATAACCGAAAAGTCACTAACACCATTTTACTATTTTCAACTCCCAATAATTGTGGCAACAAAAGACCATAAAAAAATTATGGAGAGTAGATATGGATTAGATTTTTTCGATGACTTAATAAATCATAGATATGACGACGAAGAAAATCATCAAATTAGATTTAAAATGGTTGTGGACGAAATTAAAAGATTGAGTCTTAATAGAGAGAAAGTAATGTCATTCTATCGAGATAATAAAAATAGATTTTATAGGAATAAAGAAATCATTAAACAAATTATGAATGATGATACCGATAAAATTTTCTTTAATAAAATAATTAATAATAGATGTATATAATTGGCGTTTCCGCATATTATCATGACTCCTCAGCCTGTTTATTTAAAAATGGAGAATTGATTTTTGCCTGTGAAGAAGAAAAATTTACAGGTATAAAACATGATTCTTCATTTCCTAAGAATACTTTAGAGTTCATATTCAAAACGTTTAAAATAAAAAGAGAGGACGTTAGTGCTATATGTTATTATGAAAATCCTAAACTAAAATTGAAACGAGTTAAGGATAACATAAAACCACAAATCTTCAAAAATCCTCTTTATTCAATAAAGAGTTATTTTAAAATAACAAAAAACATTAGAAACATTAAAAAGGAATTATCAAAATATTCTGATAATGTTTTTTATTCTGAACACCATTTGGCTCATCAGTATTATTCTTTTTATATGTCTGACTATAAAGAAGCCAGTTGTTTATCTGTTGATGGTGTTGGTGAAATAGACACACTTTCGTTTGGTATTGCTAAAAGTTCAGGTATTGAATATAAGACCATATCAAAATACCCTCATTCAATCGGATTATTTTATTCAGCTATGACCGCTTATCTCGGATTCAGACCGAATGAAGGGGAATATAAAATGATGGGGTTAGCATCTTATGGTGATTACAGACCACTAATTGATAGGGTTAGGAAATTGATAACTTTTAAAAACGGAGAACTAAGATGCGACATGGATGTTTTCTGTTGGGATAGGTCTGATAAATTAATGTTCAATGAAAAATTATATAATGTATTAAGAGTAGAACAAAGATTACCTGATGAACCTATCGATATTATCCATAAAAATTTAGCGGCGTCAGTTCAAAAAGTATATGAAGAAATTTTATTTAAGATAATCAATCATACAAAAAAACATTCTGAAAACACAAACCTTTGTTTAAGTGGTGGTTGTGCATATAATGGAACTGCAAATGGTAAGATAATTAGAAAAACTCATATTGAAAGTTTGTGGATACCACCAGCACCATCCGATGCGGGTTCCTGTATTGGTGCGTGTGTACATTATATGGTAGAAAATAACTTACTAAAACAAAGAATTAGTAAGAACCCATTCTTGGGTCCTCGATATAATTATGAACTTTATTTAAAAGACATAAAAAAAGAGAAGATATTCAAATTCACTTTAGAAAGCAAACTATTAGAACATATAGCACTTCAACTAAAAAAAGGTATGGTTGTTGGGTGGTTTCAAGGAAGATGTGAATTTGGTGCGAGAGCATTAGGTAATAGATCAATATTAGCTAATCCAACTTTAGACGGAATGAAAGACAAAATAAACCGAGTTATTAAAAAAAGAGAAGGTTTCAGACCATTTGCACCTATGGTTAGTAAAGAAAGACAACACGAATTTTTTGAAATGGTTGAAGACATTCCATATATGAATCAAGTGGTTAGAGTTAAGGAGGAATATGTTGACATATTAAAAGCAGTAACACATGTTGATGGGACCGCAAGAGTTCAAACTGTACCAAAAAACACTAAAATTCATGATTTATTATTAAAATTCGAACAAATAACAGGATACCCAATACTATTAAACACATCATTCAATGTAAAAGATAAAACTATGGTGTTAACACCAAAAGATGCTATCGATACTTTTTATGATACAGAGATGGATATTTTAGTTATTGGTAATTATATAATATATAAATGATTATAATATGATAGGTAAATTAATTAAGTGGGTTAAAGACAAACTCCAAGAAAAAAAGAAGAAAAAAGAAATAAAAAAGAAATTAGAGGAGCTTAGAAAAAGAGACCCTTTTATTTATAATCACTAATTCCATTATTTTAATTGATTTTTTCATAAAAAATCATTATATTATTCTGTATGATATATTGGTTTACAGGACAACCAGGTGCGGGTAAAACCACCTTGGCAAAACATTTAATTTCGTATTTAAGTAATACTGAAAGGGTTATCCATATAGATGGTGATGACCTAAGAGACATTTTCAAAAATAAAGATTATTCAGAAACGGGAAGAAGAAGAAACATAGAACGAGCACAAGACATTGCTCGTTTTATGAATGAAAAGGAATGTTCCGTTGTTGTATCATTAGTCTCACCTTACAAAGACCAAAGAGAGGAATTTAAGGAGAATAATGAAGTTATCGAGATTTATATTCACACATCAGAAGTAAGAGGAAGAGAAAACTTTCACGTATTAGATTACGACCCACCAACAGAAAACTTTATAGAAATTGATACCACTAATAAAGGTGAAGATGAATCCTTCATTGATTTAATTAAACTTATAGACTTATGAAAAAATACGCATTATACATCGGAAGATGGCAGAATTGGCACAAAGGACACGAATGGTTAATTAACCAACAATTAGAAAAAGGTAAAAATGTTTGGGTGGCAATTAGAGATGTTGAGGTTGATGAGAACAACCCCAAAACCGCTCAAGAGGTATTTCAAGAATTAATCAAAGAACCTTTCTTTAACAATAACTTTGATAAAATATTGTTGTCAATAATTCCTGACATTGATAGTGTCAATTATGGTAGAGGTGTAGGGTATGATGTAATTTACCACGAACCACCCACAGAAATTGCGGAAATAAGCGGTACTAAAATTAGAAAAGGAGAAATAGATGCCACTGGTAAAGAGACACATAGCTAAAAGTGTTAGTTATAGATTTATTGGGACGTTGACAACAATTATACTAACGGTAATGGCCGGTTTACCTTTAAAGTGGGCTGGTATGGTTGGAGTTGGTGAACTTATTTTAAAACCCATTATATATTTCTTTCATGAAAGAATGTGGTACAAGTATATTAAGTACGGTTTAAAAAAATAACTTAAATGGATAAACTACACACAATTAAAAATTTTTTAAGTAATGAAGAATGTTCAAACATCTTAAATAAATTTAAGACCGAATTAGAGTTAAAACCTGGAGGAGTTGCTGCAGGGAATAGTGAAAAAAGAAAATCGTCGGTTGCATTTGTTGACAATATAGATTTGGTTGATGATAAGTTAAAAACTATTTTAAAAAACCTCATTCAAATAAAGGGATTTGATGTTACTGGGATAGGTCCATATCAATTCACAGAATATAAAATAGGTCAATTTTATGATTGGCACACAGATACAAACGAAGAATACAAACATAGATTTTGTTCGATTGTTATTCAGTTAAATGATGAATATGAAGGTGGATATCTCCAATTAAAAGATGAGAGTGGTGATAACACAATCCAACTTGATAAGGGTATTGGTACTATGTATATATTTTATTCAAATATAAGACATAGAGTAATGCCGGTAACGAGTGGAACAAGATACTCACTGGTTAATTGGGTATCACTTAAAGAGATTGAAAATTTTAAAAAGACACTTATATAATGAAAAACATTATTATTGTCGGTGGAGGAACTGCTGGTTGGTTAAGTGCGTACTTTTTAAAAAGAAAATATCCTGAATATAATGTATCACTAATTGAAAGTACGGTAATTGGTATTTTAGGAGCCGGTGAAGGGGGTACACCTAATCTTAGATCTATTATTGTTGATGATTTTGGATTTGATGAAGATGAATTTTTAGAAAAGGTAAATGGGACTAAAAAGTATGGGATTATATTTGATAAATGGCATAGTGATAAAAAACATTCTTTTATACATGGATTCGGTTATGATGGGTTAGAGAATGATTTGTATTCATATCACTTTAATGCTCGTTTATTTGCTGAATTTTTGAAAAATAAAAGTGTTGAAAAAGGAGTCAATCACATTGATGATGAGGTATTAAATTTTACACAAAAAAACAACCAAATATGTGAGGCGGTTCTCAAAAATGGGAATACAATAAAATCGGATTTTATTATCGATTGTTCAGGATTTTCTAAACTGATTATTGGTAATTTATACAAATCAAAGTGGAACTCATATGATGATGAATTATTAATTAATTCCGCATTGCCATTTTTTATTAATGAACCAAATGTAGAATTAAAACAAAGAACAATTGCAGAGGCAGTTGAATGGGGATGGATGTGGAAAATACCATTACAGAATAGATGGGGTTGTGGATATTTGTACAATGACTCGATGATTGATGATGATTTTATTAAAAACGAAATAACAAGACTCTATGGTGATAGAAATATCCAAATAAATAAAAAAATTAAATTTAGTGCTGGATCATATGAAAATGTATGGGTTGAAAATTGCCTTGCAGTCGGTTTATCAAGTGGATTTTTAGAACCATTAGAAGCCACATCAATAATGACAATAATATTTCAGTTAAGACATTTACCTGTCGATATTTTTGATTACTCGGAAAGAAATAATTACAATTATAAAGTAAACAAATTCAACTATCAAAACATGTTATTCCTACGACATCACTATAATTGTTCTAGAAATGACACACTATTTTGGAAAACATACCAAGATAAAAAATTACCCGAAATGTTGGAAAAAATTTATAGTACATTAAACCATTCAACACCAATTTCAGATGTTATTAATATTAATAACGGAACATTAACATTTACTAAAGAACAGTATAAACATATTTTAATTAATAATTTTCTAAAAAAAGAAAACACATTAATATGATTGAGATAACTGAGACACATTTTAGTCCTACATTATCAATATGGAAAAGTAAATTCGACATAACCAGTAAAAATAAAATAATAATGGATTGCGAAGAACTTATAAAAAGTAAACCTAAAGTAAACACCGATGGTTATGCTTATTATATAAATGATGGTTTAAAATATAACGGAAAACTCAACATTGAGGTTGTAAAAGAGTTAGATAGTGTTCTATATTCGGGTGTTGAATCTTGTATCAAAATACATGACCAAGTGTTCAATGAGATTAAAATGGATTCTTGGGTAAACGTAGTTAGGGCAAAAAATCCCGTACAAAAAAATTATAAAACAAATGGAAGTTTAATTTTTCATAATCACGTAGATTTAAATATTAAAAATAAATTACCTCCCCCACTTTATACGTTTGTTTGTTACATACAAATGCCAAATAATTTAACCGAAAACGATGGTGTATTATTTATGGAAGACGTGGATAAAAAGGTTTATTCAATATTACCTAAAGAAGGGGATATCTTAATAATGAAAGGTGATTTACCACATGTACCAAATTATGCAATAAATTCTACTCTCGATAGAATGGTATTGGCGGGTAGTATTAGAATGGACTTTTCTAAATTTAATAAAAGTTTAATATGATTAATCAAATCTACGTTTTCGATGACATAATATCTAAGGAAGAACAAGACGAGATGTTAGAATTCGTTAAAACAACTGATGTTAAGTGGACATTTGAAAAAAATATAACCGGAAAATATGGTAACAACCAAGAAAAATTTTATCCAGCAAATGTTTTACCAAAAATTAGATTAAAAAATCATTACATCAATGAATTAATAACTAAGATACAATACAATTTGGTTGAAAAAATAAATTTAAACTTTGTTGAGAATTATAGATATAAAATAAATTGGACTAAACCTTTAGATTTTGATTATAACCCAATGGACTTAATGCACGTGGATAGTTTCATACAACATGTTGCAATGGTTTATTATATCAATGACACAACGGGAGACACGTATATATACAATAACAGTGAGGGTAATAATGTTGAGGTAATTTCAAAATATACACATAATGAAATTGATTATTCAAAATTAACCCTTATTAAAAGGGTTGAACCGAAAAAAGGTAGGGTAGTCGTTTTTGATGGAGCACTTCATCATCATGGATCTTACCCGAAGACTGAAGATAGGTACATAATAAATTTCAATTTTGTTGCAAAAGAAAAAAGTAAATCTTTAATATAATGTTAATAGAAGAAAAATTCATATATCTTAATTTACCTAGATGTGCATCCACTTCTTTTCATATTGCATGTTTGAAGTATGGATTGAATATAAAATATTATGACAATTTATTACATACTTTAAATCCACCAAAATTAGAATCTGATTTAAATAATGAATTAATTGCAGATAAACTAACTCATTCACACGAAAGACTGGTTAATTTGAGAAAAAAATTTGGATTTGAGGTTCCCGTTATTTCAGTAAAAAGAAATCCATACGATAGATACATATCTTTGTGGAAACATATTATAGATGAATTATACAGGGTTGGTGAAATTGAAACATTTGAAATCTTTAAATCTCTAAAAACGGACGACTTATTATTTTATCGGGAGGATGACTTATCTTCTAACGATAGGAAATATTCTGCAATTAAAGAATTTTTTAAAATGAATAATGTCCCCAAAACGGGTCCGTATGTTACTGCAATGATTTATATGATGATGAGTCCCACATCTCATTATCACCATCACGATAAATCAATAATATGGTTTGATTTCAATAAATTAAATGAATTAGAGGAGTGGGTTTCAAATATTTTAGAGAGAGAATTTAAGATTGAAAAAACAAATTCTAGTCAACATTTTGAATGTTCAATCACAAATGATGATTATTTTAGAAAAAAATATGATTTAATATATAAAAATCATGATGAACCTAAAATAGAAAAAACCATAATTTAATTTATATACGTATATATATTTTTTTTTAGATTTTAGTATTTAAAACAACATTTGAAATATTTATATTTAACAAATAAGGATAAATAATATGAAGGGAACAATTATAGGAACCGATCTTTTACAAAAGGACGATTCCGTACAAGTTATCGAGATAAACACAAATACCACAATCTTTAATAGTGGAGCTGAATTATTGGACTATGATCCATTATTTTCGGTTTTAGTTCAAAATAATATTACTGAATTACATTTTATTTACACCGCAGGAAGTAGTTATTTTCCCGCGAATGCGTCTAATTTCACTTTTGAAGATAAACTAAAAGAAAAATGTCAGGAAAATAGTATTACATATTTTTCATATGTTGTACCAGAAAATTCTGTAACAGTACCTTATATTGAGGATACCTCTAATAAATTTATTTTGAGACAAGCATTTGATACAACCGCTTTGGTTGATGAAACGTATTGTGCAGATAAGTTTGAATTTGTAAATTTAATGAGTGGTAGTACATATATCCCAAATTCATTTTTTAATCATAACTCATTAGGTGTTAATAATATTAGTGCAATTAATACGTCAAACCCCAACCATCCGAATTATGTGATAAAATCTAAATCACCATCATACGATACCACCCAATATCCACAACTTTATGAATTGGATTCACAGGTAGAGTTGGATGATTTAAAACAAAATTTATTGTCTAATCACCTAATTCAAGAGTTCATATACGACGAACAAAATATTGTAGATGGAAGATGGTCAGTGATTAGAAGTATTGATATTATATATGGTTCAGGATTAGATGTGATAAATATGGGTGGTTATAGACAATCTACCATTATCCCTATGAATTTCTCTTCAAATGAATTTGTAAGTGATACTAAAAAATATAATCAGAAAACAAGATACAAATACATCAATAAACAATTATTCAACACATCTAAAATTGACTATCATGTTGATGATGAAACTATGATTTTGTCATATGACGGTACACTGGTTGATGTGGACACAATACAATTGGGTTCTTTTATTAAATCAATTAACTTCACCGATTTATTAGGTAAATCACCAAACGATGCTGAAGATATGACAGCATTTGGTTGGGATGGTACTTTAGCTAAGACTATAGAAACATTAACAGATGTTCAAAGTACGTTAAGTGGGATCACATCTGCATCGGTAGATACGATATTCATAAGAATCACATTATCTAATGGGTTAATGTGGGATGATGCACCATCAGCAACTTATTATTTCGAAGAGGTGAACTCATTGTCCACAAGATGGGATAGAGTAAATAATATGGTTATCGGTGATAAATTAATTGTAAAAAATAACACAACGAATCAACTACAAACAGTTGAAATTACAAATTTAGAAATGGTTTACGGTCAAAAAACAATTTACGATTTAGATTTTGAACCATCTGATTTATTTTTGGTAGATATTGGTGATGGGTTATTCGGTATTATGCACAACTCATGTTGGTGTTGCTACAATCCTTGTGGTCACTGGTGTTGCGATAGTGGGTGTCCAACTTGTGATCAAACCCCAATACCTAAATTATAAAAAAATTAAAATTTAAATATTATGCCTCAAAATATTAGAATAGAGAGACCATCACAAACAATTAAATCAAACATAACTCCGTTAAGTAGTGATTTAAAAGTTAAGATATCAGCAGCTTTTCAAACAATTGTCAATAAAATAAAAGACAAACATCTTTCATAGTGAAATATGACTTTATTTACCTTTGGTGATAGTTGGACTGAGGGAGTTGGTGCTGATTTAGAAGAAGAATTAAAAACAAACGTTTTTGAAGAGAGAACAAAAATAAGACATACACTTTGTTGGGGGTATAAATTATCAAAACTTTTAGGAACCGAATTTACTAATTTCGGTATGGGTGCATCATCAAATAAAACCATATTTGATATGGTTTGCCACTCAATTCATAATCAGACAATAAAAAAAGACGATTTGGTTGTTATAATGTGGTCATCATCTCTCAGAGATGAGGTTCCATTTTTCCCAAGTGTTAATCCGTGGCATTTTTGGGGAGAAAGATATCTTTCTAAAAAACATATATATAGTTTTATTGTTGATAAATCAACTTCTAATAAATCGGACACACATTTAAATCTAAAAAAGGAATACAAAGAGTATTTCTTAGAAAATCTTTTTTCCGACACGTATTATAATATTGTAAATCAAAATTACGTATTATATCTTCAATTTATGTTTGAAAAAATTGGAATTCGTTATCTTTTTTGTGATGCTTTTGATACTTTAATTAAAAAAGATATGATTAAAGATACAGATAAAACAGATTTAATAAACAAAAATCATTATTGGAATTTTTCTAATATCACATTTAAAGATTACTTATGTGAAACAAAAAGAAAAGATGTTTGGGAGGACAACAATTTATGGTTAGAAAATAACGGAGGTAAACACCCAAGTAAACATGGTTATGAATTAATTGCAAATGAACTTTATAGTTGGATTGTTGAAAAAAATACATTAAATTACATAACTAAAGACATAGATAAACGACTTATATGAATTTTTCAATAAATACTTTTTTTGATGAATCTGAATGTGAAGAAATTATAGAATTTTGTGAAAAAAATGGAACCCAATTTTCATATAATGAATCTGAAACTTGGGATTGTAAAAGAATATATAATGATGAATTTAAGGAAAAAATAATTAGTACACTTAAAGAAAAATATAATTCAAAACAATTTAATTTATGGTTTGATTTAAATGATTTTAATATCAAAGACATAAACATAAGTCTCACCAAATATTATGACGGAAGATGGTTAGATTTACACTTAGACTCCACATCTCAATTAACCACTGTAATCGTACTTTCGAAAGGATTTTCAGATGGTAGATTTGTTCTTTCTAAAACTCATAAGAATCTTATAGAATGTGATAAACATGAACTTAACATAGGTCAATCAATTACATTTGATGGTTCAATAATTTATCATGGAGTTATGCCTGTTACTACAGGTATTAGATGTGCATTGAATATATGGATTACGAACACTGATTTTAAATATTATAAATTAGATTCAAATAAAAAGTTATTATGAGAATATTAATAATATCTTTACCTAGAACTGGATCTACATCATTATTATATAAAATATCCAAAGAAAAAAATCTAAAATCATTTTTTGAACCATTCGATGGTAGTAATAGGGTTAAATATAATAATGAAAATGACTGTGTAGTAAAAACAATTATTTGTCACCACCCAAATAATTTAGAGTTGATTAAAAATTTTGATGAGGTTATATTACTTAGTAGACGTGATTTAAATCAATTAATTGAATCTCATTCATATCAAACTTACTTTTCAAAAGTAAAAGGTTATAAATCAAATAATCCCTATGTGTATGAAAAACCACCTGAGGAAATATGTAATATATGCACCTCAGATGTTTTAAATTGGTGTGAAGAAATGACGATTCTATCTGAAATAACAAACATACCAATTACATACTATGAAGATATTTTTGATAAAAATTCAAGTGAAAGACTGAGAATTGGTGATGTAAATAATAATTTAAAAAAAATAATATGATCATAGACTTAAAAGACTATGTCTGCACTGTTCCATTTCAAGCTTTAGAAATACATGAAAATAGAAATTTTATGTGTTGTGCAAGTTGGTTAACAAAAGAATTACCAAGAAATGTACCTCTTAAAGAATTATGGAATAGTAAAGAGGCAATGGAAATTAGGGAGTCCGTTATGGATGGGTCGTATAGATTTTGTGATAAAAAACAATGTCCGTTTTTAGCCCAACTTTTAAATTATAATATGGACCTTTTCGGTCCAATCAAAAGAATACAAGATTTACCAGAATATATAAAAGATTATGTTATTGATAATAAAACATATATGGAGAATGGACCCACAATTTTACAAATGTCTTTTGATAGAACTTGTAATTATAAATGTCCGTCCTGTAGAGTTGATATGATTGTGGCTAATTCGTCTTCCATAAAAAGAATCAATACTACAATTGAGGAGATGGAAAATACTTTTTCTGACTCTATTGAAACCATTTATTGTTCTGGAACAGCAGACCCTTTCGCTTCCGTATCATATAGAAACTATTTTAGAAATTTTAACCCTGAAAGATATCCAAAACTTAAAAACATACACCTCCACACAAACGCCAGTTTATGGAATAAAGAAATGTGGGAATCAATGCCAAATATTCACAAATTTGTACTATCCTGTGAAATAAGTATTGATGCTGGCACTAAAAACACATATGAAAATGTAACAAGGTTAGGTGGTGATTGGGATAATTTAATCTCAAATTTAAAATTTATATCAACAATAAAAAGTTTGAGAAAAGTTAAAACATCATTTGTGGTTCAAAGTACAAATTATCAAGAAATGAGTATTTTTCTTAATACTATGAAAGACATCTTCAAAATGAAGTCGAAGGTTTTTTTTGGTAAAATTAATAATTGGGGAACCTTTACCCCTGAACAATTTGAGTTATTAAAAATATGGAACACAGAACACCCTGAACATAATTTATTTTTGAAGGAATTCGAAAAAGTTCACAAAGATCCTTTCGTTTTTCATAATTTACATGAATTTTTGGTGACAAAAAAATCATTAATATAATGTTACTTTATACAATAATAGCACAATATAGAACTGGTGGTCAAAACCTAATGCATTGGATTAAACAATCGTTACAAAATGAATTCATAGTAATTCACGAACCATTTAATTCTAATTTTAATAATTACACAACAGATACCAAATTACAAGATTTTAGTTGGTTACAAGACAAGAAATACTTTATAAAAGAGTTGTGGTATCCCGAATATAATTATGATACAATTTTAAAATTAAGTTCAAAAGTTATATGTCTTTATAGGGAAAGTACACATGAACAAACCATTTCTCATATGTACTCAACAAAAGAAAACAAATACCATCATAGTTACACACAAAAAGATATAGATAGAATTTTTATACCTGAAGATTATATTAGGATTAAAAAAGATGTGGAATATAATAAAAAGACCCTTATTGAGTTTGCAACACAAAATAACCTACCAACGATTTCATATGAAAGTCTTTATTTTGAAGGGGGTGTTGTTAAATTAAAAGATACATTCAATCTTAATAGTGAAATTCCATTTCCATATGGTTCAAAATATTTTACAAAAGATAAAAAATTGATTTGATTTTAATCATATTTTTTGTTATATTATGTCTTAATGAAGATATTAGGACACACACCATTTATTGGTACAACAGGATACGCAAATCACGCACGTTCATTTTTTTGTGCGTTAAACAAATATCACACAGTTAAGATTAGAAACCTCACAATTGGTAACAGTTGGAAGGGTATGAATAATCGTCCACATGACGGTGAATCATATTTCACCAAAGAAATGGGTGATATGTTGATACTACAAACATTACACAGAGCGGATGGTAATGGAAGAGTTGATGAACCAATGTATGATTACAAGGGGGATTTCAAACCAGATGTTCACATAGTTTTAATGGAAACCAATAATCATTATTTTTATGAGGATTATGAAGGTTATAAAATTGCATATAATGTTTGGGAATCAACCAGATATCCAGATGAATTTTTTAATAGACTATTTTATTTTGATGAGGTTTGGGTCCCAACTCAGTGGCAATTCGATTGTTTAGTTGAACAGGGTTATCCATCTGAAAAAATATTCATAGTTCCTGAGGGTGTAGATATTGAAACATTTAAACCTATTAAAAAATTCCCGAAGAGAGAAAAAATTAGATTTGTACATTTCGGTAGATGGGATTATAGAAAGGGTACTACTGAAATATTAAAAGCATTCTCAGAAGAATTTAAAGATGTTGACGATGTCGAGCTACTTGCATCTGTTGAAAACCCGTATCCATACGATGGTATGAACTCAACCGAAGAAAGAGTTAAACATTATGGTATTGATACAAAAAATATTAAGTTTTTAAATTTCCCATCTCGAGAGGAGTATGTAAAATATCTACAAACCGCACATGTATTTGTGTCGTGTGCAAGAAGTGAAGGATGGAACTTACCATTAATTGAAGCGATGGCCTGTGGTACCCCTTCAATATATTCAGATTGGGGTGGTCAATTACAATTTGCTAATGGAAAAGGTGTACCTGTATCCATAAAAGGAATGAGACCGGCGAATATCGAACATAAAGAATGGCCGGGTGAATATTGTGAACCGGATTGGGATGACTTAAAAGTTAAGATGAGAAATGCATATGACTATAATACCGCAATGTGGGTTAATGCTGTTGCAGATTCAAAAGAAATACATAAAAACTTTAATTGGGATAAGATTGCAAAAGACGCTTCTGAAATATTAACAAGAAACAAAAAACCATTTGCATTTGTAACAACGGGTAATCTTGGATATATGCCTGTCATTGAAAAACTCGTACAATCATTATTAGAATTTTCGGAACAAAAAATTATAGTATACGGAGTAGATTGTGAAGTACCATTCGATTATCCAAATATTATTAAACGAACAATTAATCCACCTAAAATTTCCGAACACGATAAATGGTATTGGAAACAACATGCATGTATTGAATCATTAAAAGAAGATTTTGATTATCTAATATGGGTTGATGGTGATGTGGTTGTAAATCATAACATAGATACCGTTAGAAAATATTTCAATAAAGTTGGTAGATACCCATTATCCGATATACACGTACAGGAAGAATTTTTTGGTATGTACGATAACGGTAGAAAATCACAACTATTCAACGAACAATTAAGTAATGATTGGGGAATCGGTAAAGGTAATCCATATGCGCACGTTTGTTTCTACATCTATAATGAAAGTTCCAAAACATGGTTTGAAGAGATTATCAATCATTATGAAACAATAATGAAAGAAAACCCGAATGACTACAAAAGATTATATCTATGGAACGACGAGGGTATTGATAACGCGATGAGATGGAAGTATGGGTACACTAATCACTTACCACTATCAAACTTTGACACATCATCATATGATGGTGATGAAGGTTTCATCGATAGAACTTTACATCAATTTTATAAATTTTGGAATGAAGATGGACCACAAAACTTCAATAGAATTTTTGGGTATCAATATATTCCAAAAGATAAATCCGACATCATTTATTTTCACGGAAACAAGAACGCTGAAATATCAGATAAAATGATTGAGTTTATTAAAATGAAAAGAGATAATTCATTTTATAAATCAAAGTGTTTCTATACCGATGTTTATAAATTAGAAAACTTTGAAAATTTATTTGAATATGAAGCCAGTACGATGCAGGTTGCTGAAAAGTTTGGATGGGCAACAGCGATATTCCACGAAATTTTCAATTTAAGAGACTACTATAAGGATAGAGAAAAAAGAATACATGAAGGTGATATTGTTGTGGATTTAGGTGGTAATATCGGTGTCTTTAATAGATGGGCATATAGTGAAGGTGCAAGTAAGGTAATATCATTCGAACCAGATAGAAGATACTTCAAATTACTTTCTTTAAATGCAGACCCACGTTCTATAATATTCAATGGTGCAGCAAGTAGTGAAATGGGTGAGATGAGCTTATATGAAAGTATCCATTTAGGTGGTTCAAATTTATTTGGTACTCAAGAAAATTCTGAGTCTTATAAAGTTAGAACTTACACATTAGATTATCTATTTGAAACTGGTTTGATTGATAGAATTGATTTTCTTAAGGTTGATATTGAAGGGGCCGAACATTACGCACTATCGGGTATTAGTGATGAGAATTTGATGAAAGTAAAAACCATATCGATGGAGTATCATCATTCACACTTTAATTACGACGAAGAACTTAGACAGAAACTCATAAATAGAATGATTATACTTGGATTTAACTCCTATCTTATGTTTATGGGTTCAAATAATGCATTACAAATGTTATATTTTACAAGATGAGTACATTAAATAAAATCGCACAATCCTACGGAACGGATAAAAGTTCCGATATACACAATTATTGTATAAAATATGAAAAGTATCTACCCTTTAATAGATACGACCCACTTAAAATTTTAGAAATTGGGATTCTAAACGGTAAGTCACTTAAAACGTGGAAAGAGTTTTACTATCGTTCCAACATAGTGGGTATCGACATCAACCCAGATTGTAAACAATATGAAGAAGAAAGGGTAAGTGTTGAAATTGGATCACAAGCCGATGGGGATTTTTTATCTCGTATTTGGCAACAATACGGACCTTTTGATATGATATTAGACGATGGTTCACACATGAATTCACACGTCATTTATTCATTCCAACATTTGTGGAATAGTCTTAAGTCTGGTGGTGTTTATATTATCGAGGATTGTGGAACTGCTTATTGGGAAGATTATGAGGGAGGATATCTAAAACCAACAACGAGTGTTGAAACTTTTAAATCTTTAGTTGATGATGTAAATTTTAGAGGTTTAATGAATTTTGATGCACCAAATGTACACGGTAGAAGAGAAGATTGGTTAGTCGAATTATCGAAGAAAACACAACCAGGATGTATCGTGGATATTGAATCTATAAACTTCCTTAATGGGATTATTATTATAACAAAAAGATAATGGCACACACTTTTAATGAGGATATTTTTATTGTTGATTGTTGGTTAGACACCGATGAGAAAGAAAAAACATTACTCAAATTATTAAGTAGATTAAAAAATTATAATGTCCCTATAATATTATGTGGACATTATCCTGTAAAACCTGAAATTCAAAAACAGGTTGATTATTTTATATATGATAGTAACAATGACATTCTTTTAGAAAAAGATTTCAGAGAATACGAAGTTGTTAGTGACAGATGGACAATAATGAATGACTATAAAGTATTCAATAAAGTTGACTTCCATCATGATTATGCAATATGGTTAACAATGAAAAATGCATTTAACCTTGCGAAACAACTTAATAAAAAATATATCCATTTCTTAGAATATGATAACTTACCTGATGAGACACAGTATCGTCAGGCGTTTATGGAATATATTAGAAGTCACGATGCTGTTGTGTATGAATACATGAAGGGTTCAACAAATGAACCTCAACCTTATTCATCAACATATATCTTCTCAATTAGAACCGATGTTGCACTTTCATTGATAAACAAGATTAACACCAAGGAGGAATATTTTAAAAATAAACCAAATGGTTGGCAATTAGAAAAGGTTTTTTATCAGACCTTAAAAAGTGTAACAAACAATATTTTCGTCAGTAAGTATATACCCAACGATAATGAACTTAATATATACGCAGCTTGGAATAGAAACGGTATTCTTAAAAATGGGGCAGTGTTTCAAACATATTTGGCGGTAGATAACAATAACTTATATATTCATTTTATATCGGGATTCTCAGAAAAATCAGCCGACAAAGACTATCTATGTGAGGTGAATTATGGTGATAAAAAGTTTTTCTATACTGTAAAAAGAGGAGAATACCATTTAGAGTTATTGGGTGATTATGTTAAAAATGAAACGGTTAGGGTTTTTTATCAGGGAATTGAGATTTTCACTCAACAATTAAAAGAAGAATTAAATGACTTCAAAAGAAAAAACATTTTAGAGTGGAAAAACAAACAATCAAATAGAAAATTTAATATCCATTTCGTAGACGGTCCATTCGTTGAAATATTAGATGACCTACCATACAAATATAATGTCCAATTTATAAATAGAAAAAATGGTAATGTAGTCTACCAAACAATAATGGGTAGTAATCAATGGTGTAAACCTTCATTAAAATATTATGTTGATTGGGGAATTAGAATTATAGGTATTGATAATGACTACAATGGATATCATGAATTCAACCCAAAAAATAATAGATTCTATGTTTCTTTTGAAAGTAAATCATTAGGTGATACTTTGGCGTTTATTCCTTATGTTGAAGAATTTAGAAAACAAAAGGATTGTAAAATCGTTTGTTCGACCTTCCATAATGATTTATTAGAAAAAGAGTACCCCGAAATAGAATTTGTAAATCCAGGTTCACAGGTTAATAATATATATGGGATGTATAGACTCGGTTTATTTTATAATGAAAACGATGTTGATTATGAAAGACACCCATATAATCCCCTTCAAGAACCTTTACAAAAAATTGCTTCAGATATATTAGGTTTGGATTACAAAGAAATCTTACCAAATGTTCCAAAATTAGGTGGACATAAAAAGAAAAGAGTATGTATTGCCATTCATTCAACCTCACAATGTAAATATTGGAACAATCCTGAGGGTTGGCAAAAAGTTGTTGACTTCATCAAATCTAAAGGTTATGAAGTTAGGTTATTATCAAGAGAGGAGGATGGATACATGGGAAACAAACACCCTAAAGGTATAAAAGTACAACCACCAAGCTCAACAAAAGAAGTATTAAAAGTTTTACAGGAATCTCATTTGTTTATCGGTATTAGTAGTGGATTGAGTTGGTTAGCGTGGTCATCTGGTATACCTGTTGTTTTAATATCAGGTTTTACGGATGTATATTTGGAACCATTCAAAAATATCCACAGAATAATCAATAAAGATGTGTGTAATAGTTGTTGGCATACACATAAATTCGACCCAGGAAATTGGAACTGGTGTCCAATTCAAGAGAATACAGATAGAGAATTTGAATGTTCAAAAGAGATTACAGCAGAACAAGTTATAGATGAAATAGAAAAAATGTTCTAAAGTTTCAAATATTTAATACTTGAATACGAATATCAAGTATTTATTAGATATAAAATAATTTATCTAGATGAAAGTATTTGAACCATTTATAACAGGATCCTTGTCAGTTTCGGGTTCGGCACATGTTCAGGGTGACCTAACTGTGTTGGGTACGATAAATGCGACAATTAGCGGTACCACATCAAACGCAGTAAGTGCGTCATTTGCACAGACAGCTTCGTTTGCTCTTAACTCACAACTATTAGACGGTAAAGATTCTACAGAATTCGCAATTACTGGTAGTAATTCATTTAAAGGAACCCAACAAGTAAGTGGTTCTGTTAATATTACAGGTAGTTTAATAATAAACGGTACATCATACACCGCAGCAACTTCAGGAACAAGTGGAACCTCAGGTTCTTCTGGTACATCAGGAACAGCCGGTACATCTGGTACATCAGGAACTAGTGGTAGTTCAGGATCATCTGGTACAAGTGGTTCTTCAGGGTCATCTGGTTCAAGTGGTACTTCAGGTTCTTCCGGTTCAAGTGGATCATCAGGTACATCAGGAACATCAGGTACTTCTGGTTCAAGTGGTACCTCAGGTTCTTCAGGTTCTAGCGGTTCATCTGGCACAAGTGGTAGTTCAGGGTCTTCGGGTACCAGTGGCACTTCAGGATCTTCGGGATCTTCGGGTTCTTCAGGTACATCAGGTACTTCTGGTTCTAGTGGTACTTCAGGTTCTAGTGGTTCTTCAGGTTCTAGTGGAACATCGGGTTCAAGTGGTTCTTCAGGAACGGCTGGAACAAGTGGAACATCTGGTAGTTCAGGTTCTAGTGGTTCTTCAGGTACTTCGGGTTCTTCAGGTTCTAGTGGAACAAGTGGTACTTCAGGTTCTAGTGGAACAAGTGGTACTTCGGGTTCTTCTGGAAGTAGCGGAAGTTCAGGAACATCAGGTTCTAGTGGTTCGTCAGGAACATCTGGTTCTAGTGGTTCGTCAGGAACATCAGGTTCTAGTGGTACCGCGGGTACAAGTGGAACATCAGTTAGTGTTTCAGGTGTTAATAATACTTTAACTAAATTCACATCGGCAACTACGATTGGTAATTCAAATGTTACCGATAACGGTTCGTTAGTTAATATTAATTCAAATACAACAATTACAGGTTCATTGACGATTACACAAAACTTAAACGTTTTGGGTTCTTCATCTGTTACCTTCACAACAGCATCTCAATTGAGAGTTGCTGACAATATAATTACGGTTAACGCCTCCTCACCAGCTGTGAGATTTGCTG
>Ga0209770_10000249_pt1 | contig 31848 bp, 65 predicted proteins | sample LauGreSu1BDMLBDD_2_FD_187572 | JGI IMG/M metagenome (GOLD analysis project Ga0209770, IMG submission 187572) | Freshwater lake microbial communities from Lake Michigan, USA - Su13.BD.MLB.DD (SPAdes) (version 2) | ecosystem: Environmental > Aquatic > Freshwater > Lake | place: Lake Michigan, USA...
AGTGTTTTGGCTGAAGATGCAATTAAAGCGGCAATCAATGATTATCGTACAAAGAATGGTGAAGAACCAATTAAATTTGAAGATTCACATATATGATAATAATTGATGTAACAAAGTTCGGTTCAATCGACCAAGCACTTAAGGTGTATAAGAACAAAACGAATAAGATAGGAACTGTTAGGGAGTTGAGGGATAGGCAAGAATTTGTTAAACCATCCGTAAAACGTAGAGCTGAAGTTCTTAAGGCAAAGTATATGGAAAAAAAGTTTAACAACAATAATTAAAAAGTTATGAAAGAGTTTATTTCAAAGTATCAGAAGGCAATCGTAGGAACGGGCGCTGTTGCAGTGTTGGTGATATGTTACTTACAACAAAAAGAATTAAGTAAATTAAGAGCGGAACAAAAGATGGAGGTAGTAGTTGGTGGTGATATACAAAAAGCCCAACTGATTGATTCTCTACAAAGTGAGTTGTTCGTTGCACAAACAATTAGTGCAAGATATGAAATTGCATTAGAATTATTGAAGGAGGAAAATCCTAAAGCGGCGGAAGCTTACGAATTAATCCTAACTACAAAAACTGAATAAAAATGGTAACACTACAACCTAAAGCATTAGAGCATGTAATCGGTTTAATGAAGGAGGGTGGTTTAACGCCGGATAGCCATAACTTACGAGTTGGTGTTAAAGGCGGAGGATGTAGTGGATTATCTTACACAATGGATTTTGATGATAAGATAGAACCAACAGACGAAGTAGTGGAAATAGATGGATTGAAGGTAGTAATAGATAGAAAGAGTGTTCTATATTTATATGGTACACAATTAACATATTCCGATGGATTAAATGGTAAGGGGTTTCAATGGGAGAATCCAAACGCATCCCGAACTTGTGGATGTGGTGAAAGTTTTTCTTTGTAATATTTAATAATATGAAAAAAGCGTTAGTACTAAATACAGATTGGCAAAGTATTGAAAAATCTCTTAGAGAGGAATTTGGATATGTTGTCTATATAAAGGATACAAAAGAAGATGCGTTGGAATGGTGTAGAGATATGCCAATTGATTTAATCGTTGGTTCATTCCATATGGGTATCGTAGAATTAAGTGGTTCATTGGCACATCATAGTACTCAATCGGGTTCTGCATTTGCTACACAAAATCCAAACATTCTATTGACTTGGCATCCTGATTTTCACGAGGACCGTTTTAACGATCCTGAATTAGGACAGGCTCAATTTAATATAAACGAAGATGGAGAATTCGAACATAAACCACATCCTGAAATTGAGCAATGTGGAATCCCAGTATTCAAAAAACCATTTATAGGTGAGAAGTTTACAATGGCCGTTAATCAATTACAATCGGGTTCATTATAGTGAAAACGATTAAAAAAATATTTTTCAAAGTAATAATAGCTAGTTTTTTGGGTATTATAATACTGCTAACATTACCGCTAGTATTACTTTGGAATACCTTTTTATTATTTAGATTAGTAAGTATTAGTATAAAACGAAAAACTAAGTTTGGTATAAAGATGGCCAAACAAGATACCCATAAATAATACCTAAAATGTCATTAAGCAAAAAACAAAAAAAACAAAAATCCCGAATCAGAATGGCTAAAAAGACCCGTTCAGAACAACAAAAGAAGGGTATTTTTCGTAAGAAATCATAAAGGTCTATAACTTATCCATATACTTGCATGCCATGCAGGATGCTCCTTAAATTAGCTTGAAAGGGTATCCCTAACCCATTGAAAATCAACGTTTTATACCATCCAAAATAAGGGTGACGTAACTGATTGATAATCAATGGGTTTACTTTGTCAGATAATTGGCAAAATATTTGGTAATCTGATATATTTTTCGTACCTTTATTATGTAATAAAAATGATAAATATGAACAATATTAAAGAGGTATTAGAGGGATTGATTAGAGAAAATCTAAGTGATTTTGAATTGGATGAACAATTTGAACAACGTAGTGTGGGTGATAAAATAGAAAATGATTGTAAGGAAATTGCTAAAAGATTCTTCGAAACAAATTATATAAGTCCACGTAGTAAGAAATCATTAGAAGATTTTACACTTAAGTTTGGTGATAATATTAATTGGTTTGATGTTAAAACCCACTTTATTCAAGAAGTTGATGGTTTCTCAATGCCAAACTTAGTTTCTATTGATAAGTTAAAACGGTCTCTTAAGAATGATAATGAAAGTATCATTTATATTTTTGTATCTTACAAAAGAGAAAATGGTAAGATAACAATTGAGCATGTGTATTTGAAATACATTTGGGAATTGGATTGGTCTATTTTAGGAATTGGTAACTTAGGTAAAGGTCAGTTACAAATCAAAAACGCGAACAAAGAAGTAATTTTTACAAATGAAGGTAAAGAGGTTTGGGGTAAAAAACTTAATTTGGAAGCTGTTAAGTTTTATAACAAACGAATTGAAAAAATTAAAAAAGAATTATTAAAGTGGTCTTAGTATGAGAAGGAAAATTATATTCATAGATGTAGATGGTCCATTGGCTTGGGCAACTTGGGATGATGGTAAGGTTACTATTGATGGAGGACAAGAAGATTTCACAATACCATACCCTTGGGTTAAAGAAGATTGTGATGCATTGCAAAAGATATGTGATGAAACCAACGCTGAATTAGTAGTTAGTTCAGATTGGAAAAAACATTTCACATTCAATCAGCTGAAACGAATCTTTAGGCATTATGGTATTACTGCCCGATTGATTGATATTACCACACATCAGGATTTATGGAATAAATTGAGTAGACCATCCATAGACCACGAAAGAGCATTGGAAGTTGTGAAGTGGGCTAAAGATAATAAGATATCAAATTGGATAGCTATTGATGACCTTCGTTTAGGCCAACAATTCAAATGGATGAAACCACGTATCCCAATGTGGAGGCATGTAGCCGTAGATGGTGATTGGGGACAGGGTGGTAGGTTGAGAGATAAGGTAGATGAATGTATAACAAAACTAAATCGATAATGGCACTTAAGAAAATCCTAAAAGGTCTGGAAAAATCTCTTAAAATGGAAAAAGAAAAAACCCCATCAACTTGGATTGGTGGGATTTTTCATAAATTCAAAATCAGAGGAATTGAAAATCGTATAACTGATATTAAATCAGAATTAACTAATCGTAAAACAAAAAAATAATGGCAGTACCAAAGACACCTAGAAGATTAACAGAAATGGAATTGGGAGATATATTATCCGAAGAAGAATTGGATTTGATTCCGGCGGAAGTCCGAATGGCTATTAGAGAATCATTAGATTCAACGGAATCATATGGTAGTGGTAACTCTGTAACAACAGGTCAATCCTATAAACCAATTGATTATGATGATTTTCCAATTGGAATGTATCTAATCAATAAGACCGGTAGAAGTTCATCGGCATACTTCAGAATTTCGGATGACTTTCAAATTAAGCAAGAGGAAGCATTGGAGTTGTTAGATAAGTTAGGATTTGTTGAGATATTCAATAAATCGCTATTCATGCCATCTGGTCACTTTGAAAATAAAATCTATGAGAAAGTATATGATGGTGGTATCATACTTCTAATGGTGGATAGTATAGCTAAGAAATGGGCGGCATCGGTTTCTAAATCATACAAAGAAGATAGAGGTATTAATATATCCCTATGTTCAAACGCATCTCCAAAAGATTTTAATGAGATATCAGAACAATTCTCTAAACTTACTAGAAAAAGAAAAGAAAGAGAAAACAACATTGCCTTAGTAATTCAAACACAAAGAGGATATGATACAACAACCTTTGAGTTACCAAAGCAGAAGTTAGATATTGAGTTGGGATATGGTAAAGGATTCAAACCAATTCACGAAAAGATTATCGGTAAGTTGAATGAACCTAAGAGTAAAGGATTAGTATTATTGCACGGAACGCCGGGCACTGGAAAGACTCACTACTTAAAGTACTTAGCAAGTAAGATTAAGAATAAGAGAGTACTATTCATTCCTCCGTTCTTAGCAGACTTTATCACATCACCTGAAATGACACCTTTCCTAATTCAAAACGCAGGTTCGGTACTATTCATCGAAGATGCGGAAAGAGTAATTACGGATAGAACTACGGGAGGTGGTAATGGAGTATCTAATATTCTAAACATTACGGATGGTATCTTAAGTGATATCCTTAACATTCAGATTGTGGCAACATTCAATATGGATAAAGCTAAGATTGATTCGGCACTATTAAGAAAAGGTAGATTGATTGCAGAACATAAGTTTGATGCACTACCAACCGAAGATGCGCAATCTCTCATAAACCATTTAGGATTTGATTATACAACCAATAAACCAATGACATTAACGGAGATATATAACCTAAGTGAAGTAGAGTATAAGAGTGAAGACAAGTATTCACCAATTGGATTTAATAGATAGTAAAATATAAACAATGACAGAAGTATTAATTTTCCTTAACATAATGATACTCGAAATAGTATTGAGTATTGATAACGCAGCGGTATTGGCAGCGATGGTAAAGGAACTACCAAAAGAACAACAAAAGAAAGCACTAACTTATGGTATAGCGGGTGCATATGTATTTAGAGGATTGGCTTTACTATTCGCATCCGTTCTTATCAAATTGGTATGGTTGAAAGTAGCAGGTGGATTGTATCTTATGTATTTAGCATATAACGCCCTATCTTCAAAAGTTGAGCAGGGTGGTGAGAGTAAGATGAGTATTAAGATACCATTCTTATCGGCACTTTGGTCTACCATTGTAGCAATTGAGATGATGGATTTGGTATTCAGTATCGATAATGTATTTGCTGCAGTAGCATTCACTCCTAACTTATGGTTGATATGTGGTGGAGTATTTGTTGGTATCTTAGCTATGAGATTCGCAACAACAAAGTTTGTGAAAGTATTGGAGAAGAATCCTATATTAGAGAAAGTTGCATATTGGGTAATTGGGGCATTGGGATTGAAGTTAGTATCATCTTATTGGTTGCATGATTTGAATACTGAATCAATTGATGCAGTATTTTCAATCTTAACCTTATTAGCATTTATAATTCCTTTAATAATAAAAAAGAAATAATGAAATTCAGAACTAGAAAACTAATTAAGCCCGAAGATTTGAATGCTAGAGGTACACTATTTGGTGGGCAATTATTAAAGTGGATAGATGAGGAAGCATCCATATTTACAATTTGCCAATTGGGTGAACGTAGTATTGTTACAAAGGCAATGAGTGAAATCAACTTTGTATCATCTGCCAAAACCGGTGATATTATTGAGATAGGATGTGAGTTAGTACAATTTGGTACAACATCAGTAACTATAAGTTGTGAAGTAAGAAATAAAGATACCAAACAAACAATTATACGAATTGATAAGATTGTATTTGTGGCAGTTGATGAAGATGGAAAACCAAAACCACATGGAATTATAAAGTAATGAAAGAGCACTATTGTAAATATTGCGGTAAGGATACATACGATGTTGATATTGAGTACCTAATTGGTGGTAATCATTTAGCATGTATATTAGCTGATATGCCGGAATTAAAAGATTGGGCAAAGAAAAACACCAAAAAGAAAAAACCAGTAGAGATATCAAATTGGAGTAAGTTGGTTGGTAATAAATTTGATGTGATGGGAGCTAGTTTTATTATAATGGATGCCCATACTGATTCAATTGATGAAGGTAATATATACACTGCTTGGATAAATTGTGATGATACTGGACATGAAGTATTGGCTAGAGTTACGCTATTTGCAGATAATATGGATATGCAAGTTAAGGTATGTGCACCAATAGGATACGATGCTACGATGACACCATATGATTTGAGTAGTACAATAACAAAACATCATGTATCAAATCCATCTATCTTTATACAAACAATAGCTGAGGCTTTATTAAGTGATTCGATAACAAGAGATATCCTATCTTATATTAGTAGAAAGCAAGATACGATGCGATTCAAAGGTAGAGGATATTTATCCCCAACCGGTCTAAATGGAAGTAGTGGAAATAATCTTTGGTAATGTGGAAAAAATATTGTATCTTTGTTAAATGAATTTATTAGTAGGATTCCTTTATGGATTAGTGGCACAGATATTGACCTTTTTACAATTACAAGGTAGTATCAAATATGGTTGGTATGAAAAATACCCACTTGTAATAATTTTAGCATCCATACCATCTGGTTGGTTGTTTCTAAAATCAGTACAACATTTTGTAACTGCGTTTGAAGGTGAAATATGGCCATCACGACTTTTAGGATATGGTATTGGTGTTATAGTATTTACCTTAATGAGTTGGCAGTTATTTGGCGAACATCTAAATACCAAAACATTAGTTTGTTTGGGATTGAGTGTTTTGATAATATTGATTCAAATATTCTGGAAATGATAATTAATATTCTACCGGATGAGTTAGAGCCGGAATTTGTAAACAGTTGGAAGATGGGATTTATAACACAACCATCTATTGATTATGCAGATAATGCAATTTGGGCAATCTTTGAAGGTAAGAATGTAATTATATTTAGATTCAAAGATTATGGTTTTATAAATGATAATAGATATAATAGTTATGATATATCAGCTGGAAAGGCTGGTATAACAATTAAAATAGAAAGAACATGAAAATATTAGTTACAGGTGGTGCTGGTTTTGTTGGAATGCATCTCATTAAAAGATTATTAAAAGAAGGACATGAAGTTCATTCATTGGATAATTACGATATTGGTTTAAGAGAAAACGAAATTGAAGGATGTAATTATGTTAGTGGTGACATAGAACAAATTGAATATTGGAGAGGTGATAAATTTGATATGGTATATCACTTAGCAGCACTAAGTAGAATCCAGCCATCATTTGAAAATCCAATTGAAACATTTAGAGTTAATGTGAGAGGAACTGAAGCCGTATGTGAATGGGCTAGGCATAACAAAGTGAAAGTAATATATGCTGGTTCATCTTCCCAATGGCATGACCCATTCCAATCCCCATATGCAATGTATAAGAAGTTGGGTGAGGATATTTGTAAAATGTATAAAAGGGTATATGGTATTGATATTGAAATTGCCAGATTCTATAATGTTTACGGTCCACATGAAATTACCGAAGGTATATGGTCAGCTGTTATTGGTAGATGGAGAGGCCAAGTTGAAAAGAATCATCCGATTACAATTGTAGGTGATGGCGAACAACGTAGAGATTTTACCCATATTGATGACATAGTTGATGGTTTGATTAAGATAGGATTTAGTGATGAGAAGCACGAAGATGCTTGGGAGTTGGGTACTGGGTTTAATTACTCTTTGAATGAAGTGGCTGATATGTTCATCAAAAAGTTCAGTTGTGTTAAGGTGTATATGACTGATGAACGGGGTAATTATAGAGAAACAAAAAGAGAAAATAATGATGCTCTTAATAGACTTGGTTGGAGACCAAAAGATGTATTAAGAGAGTATATTGAAAATTTATAAAAATAATATATATGAATGGATTAACAATATTTTGGATTCTTTTTATCGTATTTTGGATTTGGATTATATATGAGGGGTGGAGAGCTCCAATGATGCGAGAGAACGAAGATGGTACTTATACTACTATCAAGCCAACAAAGAAATTATCAGACCTCTTTAAGAAAAGGAAATAAGTTATGAAAGTAGAAGTTAAAGATACATTCTTCGAGAGTGTAGAGAAATTGGTATGGTATGATAGTAAGCTATGGAAAGTTTGGGCAGCTATAAGATATGATATTCCATTGTTCTTTAAGAATATATGGAGATTCAGAAAGGAGTTATACAATCACCAATGGTGGGACTATCGTTTCACTTTGGAAATGTTATATCGCTCTTTGAGTATTATGGTAGTTAAGTTGGAGAAGGATGGTATAGAAGAAGATTCCAGCAGAGGTAAGAAAGTGGCTAAGATTAAGAGAGCATTGGAGTTACTTAAACATAAATTGGATGATGATTATGTTGAGAGAGCGGAAAGTGAATTAGGTGAGTTAAGCCGTAATCCAATTGATTTTGAACCGATAGAAGGTAAGGAAGGTTTATATAGATTGGTTGACAATAATACACCAGCCGAAAAAAAGCATGCTAGTAAAGTATATAAGAGAGCTAGAGTTATAGAAGAAACGGAGTGGAAGGAATTGTGGGACATCTTCAAAGGGAAAAAATTTACTACATTCGAAAATTTCGATGGTAGTGACTTAAGGGGATGGTGGGATTGATGAAGTAAGATAAATAAAACAAATATAAAATGGTGCTGGTTATTTTATTGATTGTTGCTTCAACGGCGTTTATAAGCTGGAGGTGGGTTAAAGGAATCGATTACATGATGGAAAATCATCCTGATTATAAGGGAGAAGATTTTTTGGATTGGGGAGATGAGGATGTAACTAAAACTGCAGGCAGAGATGGTTGGGATGACAACAGAGTACATGCTGAAGGGGATATTTGGTAGAACCAATTAATCCTATTATTTAAGTTATGATTATACATGACCAGGCACACTATTATCTAAAAATTAAATTATAAAAATATGTTACCATTAAAAGATGCAATTGCAGAAAAACATTCCCTAGCGGAAAAAATGACATTCAATCAAAGAATGTTTAACGGAGAATTATCTAACGAAGAATATATTTTGTATCTTTCACAACAATTAGCAATTTTCGATGCTATTGAAAGATTTGAATTACCACATCCAGCATTAAATAGAGTTACGCCTGTTTTAACTGACTTGAAAGAATTGTTGGGAGAAGGTACTATTGAAGTTAAGCCACTAATAGCTACTAATGAATATAGAAAGTATTTGAATACTCTATCTCAAGAAGAATTACTTCCGCATGTTTATTTGAACTACTTAGCACTTATGTTTGGTGGGCAGATGATGAAAGCTAAAACACCGGGTAGTGGTAAGATGTATGAGTTCGATGGTGATATGAGAGAGATAGCAGGAAGTATTAGAGCTATTCAAAAAGATGAGTGGGCTGATGAAGCAAACAAAGCATTAGATTATAACATAAACATATTAGATGAATTACAAAGAGTATCTGAATCAGCTAGCAACGAAGTTGAAGTTGATGGTAGAGAAGGCGCCTAATTGCCAACCATTACATACTGATGATTATGGGTGGGAAAATCACCGATACGAAGCTAAGCATTTTCGTTTAGCGCACGTTGAGAGATATGCCGATGGTAAGATTGAAGTATTACACTTCACTACGTTTCCGCATAAGTGGTCTCCCGAACCGATATTTGGTTTTGATGTAATATGTACAGGTAAAATTGTGACAGGTGCATATATGGATTTAAGCCCCATCCTAGCCACCTATCCTTTTGATGAAGGAATGGATATTGGAGGGAGAAAGCCGATTCCTGAGTGGGCTACTGTGTTCTCTGATAGGTTTATAATGATTAAACCCGAATCCGATGAAGAATTTATCCGATTTTGTGATTGGGTGGTAGACAAATACGATTGGTATCTTAATTCACTACTTTGGTTGGAAAAGAAAACGGAAAATATTGATGGTGTAGTGGAGAAACAAAATACTTATTGTCAGGTACAAGCATCTAACCCTCGAACTTATTCAGCACTAAAAGCTCTGATAGGTGAGAAAGAAGCTAAGTACTTTATGGAAAACATTTTATTCCCAAAGATAGATGAAGCCTAAAGAAATACATATTGAACAAAGAGTACCTATTCAGCAGTGGGCTGAAGAAAACAAGAATACTATAATGGATGCAATCTATGAGAATGTATCCGAATTTATGGCATCTAAAGAAGAAGATAGAATAGTACTACGAATTATAGCAGGACCTAAACGAATACGAAGACCGCAAAGTATAGAGGATATTCCTATGAATGTGGATTTTATTATATCAAAAGAAGATATTAAAGAAACCTTAGAAAAGTTATTAGAACATTGTATTGAGGTTGAGGAATATGAAAAGTGTGCAGAAATCGTTAAACTACAAAACGAACCACCAAAGAAAAAAAGAGGCAGACCTAAGAAAACTATCACAAAGTAATACTTATATATAAAGGTTACGGCGTTCACTAAATTAAACACACATGGACGAAGGTGATAGTAAAAACAATAAACAAGCTGAAAAGCAAAGAAAACAGAATAATGCTTTACAAAGATATGGCATTGATGCTGGCTCTATTCTTCAATCCGTTTGGGTTCGATGCCGTACAATATTCCCTAATATTACTGACAGGAAGTTTATGGAAAGCGAACTTCGTTTTGTATTGTATAGCGGGGTTATTTTTTGGACTTTATATATGGTTTACGAAGCGCTTAAATAAATTTGGTAAAACGGATTAATTTTCGTATATTTGTATAACAAAAAGGAGGTGTAAGATGGAAGTAAATGAAAAAGTACTTAAATTAAAAGTCAGAGAGCAAGAGTTACAAAAGGAATTAACCTATTGGAAAGAGGAATTTAAGCCTTCTGGAAATATGGGTAAGTGGGGTAGACAAGCTAGGTTAGACAAAATAGAGAAAGAACTGAAAGAGATACAATCAGATATCAGTTTTCACGATACTTTATATTTATCTAATGAAATATATAATCAATGGAAAGACAAAAACCTTACAAATTAGATGAAGCCTCTTTAGCTAGAGCTTATCAACATGTAGTAGAAAAGAAAGTACCTTCTTGGGGTATGTTGACTGCATATAGATACGCTAACACTAAAAAACAAAATATTCAGGCTAATAAAGCATTAGAAGCTGACCTTAGAAGTAAGGGATATGGGTTCTTTAAGGTTGAAGGACATTGGCAAGAATGCCAAGACTCAAATCTAAATTATGTAGATTGTCCAAAAGATAAACTACAAGATTCAATTGAAGTATCTTTATTCGTACCTCATATGACAAAAGCAGATGCTAAATCTCTTTGTAAAAAGTATGAACAAGATGCAGTAATATATGGTGGTGAGGATACTAAAGGAGATGCTCACTTAATATTTAAGAATGGTTCAGAAGATAACATCGGTAAGTTCCAACCTGGTAAGGTTGAGCAAGCATATTCTAAATTCAAAGGTGGAAAGACTTTTGTTTTCGGTAAAGAAAAGAAAAAAGAAGTAGAACCTAAAAAAGATTTATCACCAAAGGATAGTAAACTAACAGCAAACTTACCAAAGGATATAGCCAATAAAATGGTTAAGAATCCTCAAACAGGAAGAGATATCAAAGTAACATCTGCATTGAAATATGATGAGAAAAGTCCTGTTTATAAAGCCGCTACATCTTTAGTAGCAATGATGAATAAAAAGTAATTAAAACTTTTTTTGGTAATCTCAATTTTTATTAGTATATTTGTATTCATTCATTAAGTATGAATGTTGTTCATTGACATATGGGGATGTTCTGGAATTGATTGCAATGAGAGACATAGTATCACACGTAGACCTATCGGATTAGAAGTCTTAAAACCTATTCGAAACAATAACTGACGTAGAATTATCTACTTGGAGCTTTGAAGATGCTATGGCATTTGTAGGAGCTTATGATTACGCTGTAGCAGCATAATCCCTCCCGTATCACTCATGGGAATAAAATAGAAGTGAACAAAAAAGAGTTCTACATATCGGCTCTATAAATCTGATGTGTTGGTGGAATAGCTGAACTAACCATTCGGCCCCAATTATTTTGGAAAGTTTGTAAGATTAAACTTTATCCTAAACGTGTGACATGCTGGTATTATGGTTACTTTGTAAGACACGGGTTCGAGTCCCGTCATCTCCACCACAACTTATTGATAATCAGTAAGTTATAAAAGTTATCCACATTTAGTAAAATAAATTTGGTAAATTAAAAAATAATTAGTATCTTTACTAAGATTATTAATTAAAACATCGCGGGGAAGTGTAATGGTTGCATTTTGGGCTCATAACCCACTGGTAGTAGGTTCGATTCCTATCCCCGCAACTAAATAAAAAATATTTGTAAAAGTATTTGGAATTGTGAAAACTATTTCGTATCTTTACAAAGTATTAAGGTTGAAGCCAACAACTAATAAAACCGATTGTGTGACCTACCCAGTAGGGAAGAAAGCCGGACACCTTAATACATCTTAAAAAATATTTGTAAAAGTATTTGGAATTGTGAAAACTATTTCGTATCTTTACAAAGTTGTTCAGAAGTAGGAAGTATATATGGTGTAAGTAAACATAGCCGAAAATGTTCAACAAAAAAATAAACATGAAAAAAGATTTGGAATTGTGAAAACTATTTCGTATCTTTATAAAAATCAGAAGCAAGTTCTGAAAAGTTCTTTAACATACTAAAATGACTTCACATAGTAACCTTGAGTTACATAGTGAACAAACGGCCGCCTATGGTCGTTAAATAAACTACGAAAGTAGGATAAAGTGAAATGTTTGGTTAAACATTTTGCGGTTCATAACGAAAGTTATGAGCTTGAGTAGGCAAGTGAGATATCATTCTGACTTTGTAGGTGGGGGTAACACTATCATCGAACAGCCGGAATGACTGGGCAAATGTAGATTGTTCAGTTGAGTTGGGAACAACAATAAGAATAACTCATAGAATTAATGTAAGACATAGAAAGCTAATCCCTTTTTACTATTGCGTGATTCAATACCAAAGTGGTCTTAACATCAAGCTATCCGAAAGGACGTAAGATAAGACTGTGTACGGGTGGTGCCGTTACTATCCTTCAATGTGGGACACCAATCCCTATTGATGAAGATGACTTGAAGTATGGCGTTGAGATAACGCATCGGGTAGTTTGGTATTTCGTTTTTCAAAAGGAAACGAAGCCTACGATGAACCGCTACCTGAATCCATCTACGAACCAAAACTCATTTGCTATTGGTGCAAACTATATAAACAAATAAGCAAAAGTGTTCATCAGTTATGACTGAAAGGTGTCTACATAGTTGGGAGTTGTTCCCAGCCACAATCTACTCGCAAGGTAGAAGTGATTCTTTCGAAAGGTTTCTAACATCGCAAGTGTGAATCAGCTCGGCAGGGTTGAAGAAAATAAGTAAAGAGAGAGTAGGTTATAACTCTAAGATTGGTTGGCTATACTGACCGACATTGAATTGGTACTTCTCAAAAGGAAGTGGAAACGAAAGGAAACAAATAATCTTTCTAAAGCTGGTTCACCCATTGGAGTATTCTCATCCATTTATAAGCGGTATTAGTGTAATAGTAGCACGCTTCACATTCCAGTGGAGAGGAGGGAGAGCATAACTTTCGCACCGCTCATCGTAGTCTGTTTAACATTGTGTTCGCATTAGTGAGAGCAAGTTGGTTTGAGACTTAAAATGAAAACTTAAAAGTAGGAAGCCTAATGTGGTTTAGATTGGATTTCGCCAAAGTTGTAAAAGACTTAAAGTAAAGTAATAAATACGAAATAGAATTATGGGGTTTCGGCAGCGCTCGGAAAGTTCCCCTCCAACTTGAAAAACTTTCCCATAAGCGGAATTGGTGTAATGGTAGCACACTCGCCCACCAGGTGAGAGGATGATGTTCGAATCATTGGTCCCGCTCGATTCAACTGAAAAGTTGTTTTCATATCTTAATTTTTATTACATTTGTATGGGGAGGCTTTGCTTCCCCAATACATTTTTTAAGATAAAAACTAACAAAAACTAAAAAATAAATTTTAATATACTTATTAACATAACAAAGATGAAAACTTTAACGCTACATACAAATTGTTCGCAACCTACATTGAGAAATGAGTGGGCAGGGATTCGTATGTTTAGTACGATAGCTAATCCGGCAAACTTAAATTTAGGCAAGGTGGATTATATTAGTACGCAGTTAGAGGAAGCATCAGGTTGGTAATAGATTATACTTAAAACAACATAGAAAGACCTCTAACTGATAAAAAAGTTAGAGGTTTTTTGTTTTTGGGGATATAGCTCAGCGGTAGAGCGGGTCACTGTTAATGACTAGGTCATAGGTTCGAATCCTTTTATCCCCGCAGTTATATTGGTTCTTTGACATATTGGATAAGTTGGAAGTGTAGCTCAGTTGGTTAGAGCATCGTCTTTACATGGCGAGGGTCATAGGTTCGAATCCTGTCACTTCTACAAACATTGGGGTATCGCATAGTGGCAATTGCGGCTGACTGTAAATCAGCTCTCATTGAGTTCGGCGGTTCGAGTCCGTCTACCCCAACAATGGTGATGAAGCTAACTTAGTAGAAGCAGTGGACTGAAAATCCACGGGAGTTGGAGCGTAACCAACCATTACCGCTTAACAATTAAAAATGAATACTATGGAAAGTGACAAGTATGAAAAATGAAAGACCTCTTAGCTCAGTTGGTTAGAGCTTCTCACTTTTAATGAGAAAGTCCGCAGTTCGAGTCTGCGAGGGGTCACTAAATGTTCCGTACACATCCTTACAATCTCTCAGTTAAAAGCTGTTGTAAGATTAAGTGAGTAGCACAATAGGGTTATCAGATGTGAGTAATATGGAACGCCAACGGAATGTAGAGGAGTCCGGTCTATCTCGCCACATTTGGGATGTGGAGCACGCAGGTTCGAATCCTGCTATTCCGACTAAAAAGTTCCGAGCTATGCAAAGCTAAAGTAATGATGTACACATTACATGATAGGATGGAAACCTATCACATATTGGAATATAGCTCAATGGTGAGAGCATCCGCCTGATACGCGGAAGGTTGAAAGTTCGAGTCTTTCTATTCCAACACACATGGGTATAGTGAAATGGTATCATTCCGGTCTCCAAAACCGTCGTTGTGGGTTCGAATCCTACTACCCGTGCTAAAACAAAACAATTATGAAAAAACAATTCGATATGCATTAGTTAAACCTAATGCAAAATGAAAAAAGAAAGAGTAAAAAGAATGAGAATGGAATGGAACTATTGTTTCATTTGTTCTAAAAGATGTGGTAGTTGGTATTATGATTGTGCACCTTCAACGATTTGGGGTAGACATGGAAATGGTAAACCAATTTATTCACATAAGTTCAGAGAGTATAAAAGTTGGAAACACAATCGTAAAACTCAATGGAAGTAATCAATGGTTCTTTGGTGTAACGGATAGCACGAAACGCTACGGACGTTTTAGTAAAGGTTCGAATCCTTTAGGGACTACATAATGGCGAGTTGTTAGAGTGGTTATATGGAGCTCTGCAAAAGCTCTCACATAGGTTCGAATCCTATACTCGCCTCAACCGGTAAAGGATATTGGATATATCGCCTGGCATAGAGCTGGGAAAGTGGTTCGATTCCACAAACTGCGTGACTTAGTGGAAAAGAACTATCTCTCATAAGGATGGTCAAATGAGTTCGAACCTCATACACGCAACAAACGCCCGTATGGCGGAATTGGCATACGCAACGGACTTAGAACCCGTACAATTGAAAGTTCGAATCTTTCTATGGGCACATTAACAATAAAAACAAAAAATTATGGTTTATAAGAAATTGTATTCAGGCATCGAAGTTGAAATAAATGATTATATCAAAGAGTATATGAACCTTAATGATGGGGTTGAAATTCTAATTGGATGTGATTCACAAAATCAGGGAGAAAAAACAACATACGCTATTGTAGTTGCCTTATACAAACCAGGTAAGGGAGCGCATGTATTGTATCGTAAATGGAAAACTGAAAGAGAATACACTCGTTCAATCCGTTTACTAAATGAAGTATGGTACGCTGTTGAAACTGCGGAAGCTATGAGAGAAGCTGGTATTAAAAAACCAAAGTGGATTGATATTGATTTGAATCCAGACCCAAAATATAAATCAAATGAAGTGTTCAGACAAGCAGTTGGTTTGGTAGAAGGTATGGGATATGAAGTTAGATACAAATCATTAGGACCAATAGCAACATACGCAGCTGACCATTTAGTAAAAGGATAAAATAATATGATTGATAATCAATTAGTTATGATTTATTTTCAAAATACCTTGTTTATATCGGAAATATTTCGTACATTTACTATGTAATAAAGATTGAAATATATGAAAAACTATCAGATTTTATTGACCGCTATCGGTTCGTTCTTTGTGGGTATTAGTATCCTTAATGGAACAGCCCAACAATATGTGTACTTCGCCGGAGAACTTAATGAGTTGGGATGTGCTGTAATCTCTCTTACTATGGGTACGTTGTGTATCTTTGGGCTTGATTGGAAAGGGTTATTTAGTTACTTAAATAATTAAAATATATTTTCAATACCTCTTGTTTATATCAAGTATTTTTCGTATGTTTATACTGTAATAAGAGTTCAACCCCTAAACCCCTAAAAATATGAACTATTCCCAATTAAACAACATGACCCTTGATGAGTTACGAAACCTTAACTCATTAGTAGTAGAAGTAATTAACTCCAAACGAGCTATGGTTGCTTACGAAAAAAAGCAGGAGCTACGAATTGGAATGAATGTCAAAGTGAATCACCCTAAGTTGATGGGTAAACAACTCCGAGTTGAAAAAGTGAATCGTACCAAAGCTTCCCTAAAAGTTTTGAGTGGTGGGTTCGGTTCTTATACTGTTCCACTTTCAATGATTGAAATTGTTAAATAATTAAACCCCTTATATATGAATATTAATGTTTTAGTTTCCGCCCAATATTATGAGAATTATTCCGATACGGCTACTCCCTATTGGAAGCCCAAAGGTGGAGTGGACTTCTCCTTCCCCGTTGATTCGGACTTGTTGATGTACGCTCCGGAAGGTGCATTGGAATCAGCCCTTAGTAGGTTGGTGGAGGGCCAGAGTAATGGGTATGCCCGATATGAGTACCTATCGTATGAGGTTAAGTTTGGCGAACCCACAATAGTGGAGGGCCTTGATAGGGAGCTTGAAAGAGCTTGGGAATTGGCTAGTGTAAATAATTAAACCCCTATACTATATGAATAACTTTGAAATAGATACCGTAGAACTTATCAAGTCTCTACCTATTGACCGTAAACAATTGGATGACCTTATTACGGCTATTGAGTGGGAGAAAGAAGTAAGCTGGTCCAATGGTTACGCCGATGCGGTGGACCAGTTGGAAAAATAAAAATGAAATAAAGCTTGACTTTTATAGATTTATTTATTACTTTTACAATGTACTAAAGATTAAGAGATATGAAATTATTAGATGTGAGTGGTATGAGTGTGAATGAGTATTGTAACTTCGTAGAGAGTACGGCTCTTTACACTGGTGTTAGTGTGTTTGATTTGAATATGGAGTATTGTTTTGAGATTGGTTTGATTAGTAATGAGATGTATGAAAGGGCTAAGGCTGAGTTGTTAGAACGTAGAAGATATAGTTAATATGGTGTTTGAAGCTTTAAGGTGAAGCGCTAGTTTGTGGAGCTAGATAAGACGGTTCGATACCGTCCTTACACCCAACAATTAAACTAAGACATCGTAAAACCGATGGGTGGTGATTCCGAATTTATTTGTGAGCCACTTAAACCCTGATAGCAATGTTTAATTGTATTTGGAGAGTTGCCAGAGTGGTTAATGGAGCAGTTTGCTAAACTGTCATCGAGCAATCGGTGCATTGGTTCGAATCCAATACTCTCCGCCAAAATAAATTAGGATATATGGAAAAGTTTTCGTATATTTGTATTCGTTCATTGAAATACGCTCCGTTCGTCTAATTGGTTAGGACACTCCCCTTTCACGGGAGAGCTTACGGGTTCGAGCCCCGTACGGAGTACAAAAGATTAATGTAAATCGCCTATGTGGATGAAACTAATTCCTCTCTTGGGGAAAAGAAGATGTGATTTCTTTAATAGGTGTAGTTAATCTTTAATTTGCTTCCAAAGCATTGCAGGCGATGCGCTTGACTTGTAATCAAGATAATTCGGTTCGATTCCGGATGGAAGCTCAAAACTAATTCATTGAGGAATATGTCAACCTATGCATGACATGGAGGTGCAGATTAAGGTGAGTTAGTATTACGGAGTGTTAGTAGAGTTGGTTACAATGTCTCCCTGTCACGGAGAAGGTCACGGGTTCGAGTCCCGTACATTCCGCAAGTTGTTCTATTCTTTTAACACACCTAACTATAAGGTAAGTAACATAGAATAGCATAGATGCTTGGGTAGCTCCCATTGGCAACATTCGGACTACAAATGTGATTAAGTTCAGACGTTGTAGAGAAAGAGATGTTAAAGGATAACCTTGCAAGTTAGAACAACTATTTGGTTCGGTAGCTCAGTTGGATAGAGCAACAGCCTTCTAAGCTGTGGGTCAAAGGTTCGAATCCTTTCCGAATCACATATAAAAGTTATGATAAAAAGAACAACTATATTAATCGCATTAGTATTTGTATTCATTCCGTTTGAATGTCATATTCATCAATTAGAACGAATACATGAAGCTGTGAAAGTTGAAGAAGTGATACCTGATATTGTAACACTAACAACATATTCGGTAACGGAAGCGGAAACGGATTCAACTCCATTGATAACCGCAAGTGGGTTTAAGATTAACGCTAACAACCCTAAGAGACATCGTATCATTGCAGTTAGTAGGGATTTGAAACGTAAGTACAAATTTGGACAGAAGGTTCGAATCGAAGGAGCTGGTAAGTACAATGGTATTTACACAATCAGAGATTTGATGCATCATAGGTGGAAAAATAAGATTGACATACTTATCAATCCATCAGATAAGCATACAAAACTTAGAAGGATAAAAATGTTTAGAGTAGAAAAGAAAAACAAATTAGGATAAGTGAAAAACTTTTCGTATATTTGTATAGTTATTTGAAATGATGATTTAGTATCAATGCCGGAGTGATGGAATGGTAGACATGTAGCACTTAAAATGCTATGAGCTGAAAGCTCGTGTGGGTTCGACTCCCACCTCTGGTACGTTGGAAAAATGGGGAATTAGCTCAGCTGGCTAGAGCGCTTGATTTGCATTCAAGAGGTCGTGGGTTCGACTCCCTCATTCTCCACCAAAAAAATATATGCCGGTGTGGCGGAATGATAGTGTGTACAACTATTAGACGTCCCGTAATTCTAGAAAGGTGGTGAATCCGAAATGGACACCGTGAAGTTAATCAGTACTTCCACCGGCACCTTATTTTGGACTTGTAGCTCAGACGGTTAGAGCAGCACACTCATAATGTGAAGGTCAATGGTTCGATTCCATTCTGGTCCACAATTGCGGAAGTAGCTCATTCGGTAGAGCACAACCTTGCCAAGGTTGGGGTGGCCAGTTCGAGCCTGGTCTTCCGCTCAAAAGGACTTAAATGGTTGAAGTACAAAACTGAAGTAGGTTAGTCCCACCTACACACAAGCAGATGTCGTATAATGGTTATTACTCCATCCTTCCAAGTTGGAGACGTAGGTTCGATTCCTATCATCTGCTCTCGATAAGTGGGCCATTGTGAACAGGCCGCAAGAAGAATAGATGTTTTTCATTCACAAAACTCAAGTACCCACACAGCGGTGAGATGGGCTAAGTTAGATACAATTCCTCGTAGCTGGGAGTAGAATGCTTGAGATTATTGCCCTTTAGTATAACGGTAGTACAACTGTTTTTGGTGCAGTTTGTTGAGGTTCGAATCCTTGAGGGGCAACTAACAATTAAAACAAATGTTATGTTTATTACTTATTATTTAATTTGTTTGGTATATTGTTTATATATGTCATTCAAAAAATGGAATAGAGATGTAAGAGCAGGTGGATTGGGTATATCACCTGGCTTAGATACATTGGCTCTATTGATTATGTGTTGGGTATTAGCCCCAATAGATATATTCTTAACTTGGGTTAGGGTATATAAAGAAGCAGAAGAAGCTAGGAGAAATCAGAGCAAAAATGAAAAAGTATTCTAATTATTAGAGTACTAAACGGAGAAATGGCAGAGTGGTTGAATGCACCGGTCTTGAAAACCGGCATACTGAAAGGTATCTGGGGTTCGAATCCCTGTTTCTCCGCACATTTATATTTATCGATATGATATTACAATTGAACCCAATGATTCCTATTATCAGAGTAAGTGATAAGATGGAAGGGTATGCATTTTTGGTAATTGATTATTCACAAGAACATAACTTACTATTCACATGTGCAATGGATGATGGTGAAATTTGGACATTGAGTAACCACGATATCAGATTTTGTAAGAACATATCTTTAGATAGAAATGAAGTTAAATTGTAAGGTGTTGGAATTGGTCATCTCTGTTATGACTTGGCAGACAAGCCCTCCTGTCTCGGGGGTGATGAGTACGAAATAGGTTAGTAATATGGGGTAGACCACCAGCCGGCCGGCGAAAGTGTTACTAACTGAATCGCATCGTGGAGGTTCGAATCCTTCTCTTACAGCAATTAATTATGAAAATAGCAGTTATATTAACAGGCCATTGTAGGGATTTCCACAAAACATTCAATACATTTAAGAATAATGTATTTGATAAAAATAATGTCGATGTGTATTTTAACACATGGGATGTAAATCAAAACTCTGTTAATAGAGAGGTAAATGGCCATTTTAACCTACCAAACTACTATGTAGATAAATCATCTATATTAGATAAACTACAACCATATCTTAAAAATTATAATTTTGAAAGTTGGGAGAACTATGAAAAAAATAGATTTCCCAACATTTATTTTTTAGACAGACCTGATGATGTGTTCAAAACAAACGAAAGAGCAATATATCATGGTAGCTTTTGGGTAGAAAGATTAAGAGACCAATGGTGGATGGTTCAGAAAGGGTGGAATTTAATAGAAAATCCATATCAATACGATAAAATTTATAGAGTCCGATTTGATATGTTGCTACATAATATCCAATTCAAAAAAGCAAAATTCGTAGTTCCAAAAAGTGAAGTTGAGTTTCATAAAATAGGAACTTTTTGGAGTGACCATATGGCATATGGAGAGCCGGATTCTATGGAAAAATATTGCAATATATTCAATCATATAGAAACCATATATACAGAACACAATATTGATATATCTCACGCAGAACTTATGAGTGAATTTTATATGAAAGAATACGGAATTAAATCGGAAACATTTATAGATTTTGATATAAAGTATGAGAAGGTTAAATAACTTAACAATAATTCTACAAGGAAGGTGTGAAGAATCTCAATTAAAATTGTGGATTGATAATCATTATGATTTTAATATAATACTATCTACTTGGATTGATTTTGATACTAACTTACAAATACCATCCCATTGGAAAGTAATAAAATCGAAATACCCAAATAGATATGCCCCTTGGCAAAATTTAGATTTTCAATTAACATCAACATTAAATGGTTTAAGTAACGTAAATACTGAATATGTATTGAAAGTACGAGCCGATGAATATTGGTCTAATATAGACACTCTATATGAAAGAATGATAAGTGATACTGATAAAATACTATGCGGTTCTGCATTCTTTAGGATGCCAGACGATGTATGGGCATATCATATATCCGACCATATATTATGTGGTAAGACTTCGGAAATATCTACAATGTTTAATGAAGCTCATAGAAATATGATAGACAACTATACATGGTGTCATTGTCCTGAATGTATTTTAGGATACGCCTATGTATCTATAAAGGAAAATTTTGATAGAGCTAATCTAAGATACTATGTTACAACCCCACACAGTGTATATCTTAAAAAATGGTTTCATATAATAGATGTAAACGAATTATCCCCATTCATATTAACCCAACTTAGCGAAACCGGTAGAGTTTATTACCGTGATTTTTTTGATGGATGTGGATGTATAACAAAATTATAACAATATATACTTATACATACTATGAGATATGATGAAATAAATGATGGACATTATCACGAGTTGTTAGATAGGACACATGTAGCAGCTTGTACGATTGATGAACACTTAGTAAACCACCCACTATCTCTAGCAGATATAGAGATAAGGGAACATTTGGAAAACGCTTTGGATTCTTTAATGAGAGCTTATCAGGTTATAGGAAATAAGACACCTTAAATTATAAAAAGTGTTTACACCAAATCATTTACATTTACTTGTAAAAGGAAATATTAAGACTCCGCCACAAACGGAAAAACTGCTAAACATTTGGTTTGGCCAATTAGTTAATAATGTAGGAATGAAAGTTGTTGCAGGACCTACATCGGTTTATGTTAATGAACCGGGCAACGAAGGGATAACGGGAACGGTAACATTAGCAACATCGCATGCTAGTATTCACGTTTGGGATATGGATAATCCACCAATGTTCCAATTTGATTTGTATAGTTGTTCAGAATTTACAGCTAAGCAAGTGTTAAAACATATAGATGATTGGTTTGAGTTAATAGAAGCCCATTATCAAATGATAGATAGAAACGGAAATGACTTTAAGATTATAGAATCGGGTCATTACAAAAAATAAAATAAGTTGGATATCACCGAAGAAGTTATAAAGCATTTAACCAATAGTGTAAAAACTAAAATAGGCGTATCATCTATTGATGGGGTTGGTGTATTTGCTATTAGGGATATTAAAGAATACGAAGAAGTATTTCCAATATGGAACTATGAAAGTGGAATATATCTAATACCAAATGATAGGCTTGATGAAATACCAAATGAGGTAGTTGATTTGTTAGATAAGTATTTCATAAATGATGAATGTGGGTACAAAGTAATTAGATTATTCAAAGGATTTAATTTCACATTTCACGGATTCAGCTATTGTAATTCAGCTTGGCCTGATACTAATAGAGTAAACATAACGAATGATGGTATAGCTATGAGAGATATAAAATCAGGAGAAGAAATATTAGAATGGTATGATAAAAATATAAAAACTTAAAAACAAATACTATGGGAGAACATCACGTATCACTAACAATTGATGAAAACAATAATGTTACATCAGTAGGAGCTAACAACGATATCTATGAAGATTGTATTCTATGTGGAGTAAAAACTACAACACTAAAAACTACACACATTGATTTCAGAACTGGATATATTGAAGGAGCTGGGCAATTATGTAGAGAATGCTATATGAAAGGTAGCTCGGAAGGTAGAGAGCATATATCAATACCCAAACATTTCATAAAAACATATTCAAATGATATGGAATTGGGTAGAGAAATACGAAAATATTACTACCAAAACTACTAATTTCATAACTCATTGATTTTCAATTACTTAGATAACCCGTTGATTTTCAATGGGTTATTTTTTGTCTAAAAATAATTTTATTGAGTATCAATCAGTTATGATTTTGAGGTAAAAATATTTACCAAAAGACTTGTTTATATGGAATATTATTTGTAGTTTTACTATGTAATAAAAAGATAAGATATGAACATTGTACGATTTAACCGCCATGAAGTATTCACCTCCGAAATGATGGATTATCATTCCACTACCCTACGAATGGTAGAAGATTATCACATGAATCGAAACGAAAGCTGGTTCACTTCACTATACAATATGTTGTGTGGAGTATGGGATGGATACCTTTACACCGAAATGTTGGAAACGGCTAAACAAATGGGGTTACCTACCCACATTACTAACCGAATTCAATTCACCGAATCATTCATTAACAAATAAAAATTAAGAATATGAATATTATCAATGTAATTGCACCAAGTCAACAAAGCGTAGACTTAAAATCAGTAATTGGAAAGGAAGTTTCCGAAAACCATTCACCTACATGTAGGGGAAAGTTAATCAAAGTAAACAAAACAACTTGTACCTTTGAGGTAGTAAAATCACCATATCGGTCAGGTGATGAAAGTAGAGTTGGTGAAAGGTATTTAGTACCAATTAGTTGGGCTTGGAACGCATTCTTTTTTTAATAGTAAAACAAATTATATGAAGTTAAAAATGATAGGTTGTAGAAAGTGTGGAGGTGATATGCCCGAATTACGATATACAAAATATGGTTATACGAATTGTGTAAGTTGTAGTACGGTAGCTAAAGTAGGTGGAGTAGCTATAGCTAACCACAAAACAGGTAATGAAATTCAGATTATGCCCGCTGAAGATGCGGAAAGATTATACCGATTATCACAAAGAAGTGGTTATGGAGTTTGTAAGGGTATGAAACACAATTAATAAATTAAAAAATAAAGTTATGGATATCAGAGAAAAAAATAGAGAGCGAGCTATTCAATTCGCTAAAGAGTGGAATTGTGAAAACGTAAGTAATCACATTTTGGATATTATGGTTTCTATTATGTGTACTAGGGATAAAAGTTCCTACGCAGGTGGTGGATTTGTCGAGGCAGTTGTAGCTAACAATTTGTACCTTGCTATGAGTAGAGCAGATACCGATTGTAGAAACAACATTTTTTTATTAACTATGTGTAACGCTAATTGTTACGCTTAAAAACTAAGAGTATGTTTAACGAACAAATATTTTGGAAAGATGGATTTGAAGGAGAATGTAGAGGTGGTATCTTCACCAGAGCAGTAGACCTCAAAAAGTTTTTGGAGTTGGTTGAGGCCAACGAAAATGGAAATGGTGGCGAGGTTGTAGGACTTCGTTTCGATGATAACAATTTAGAAATTATTATAAAACCTAAAAATTAAATTATGGCAAGTATTGATGTGGATATCGATGATATCGTATCTGGTATGACAAGTTGGGAAAAACAAGAGTTAGCGGATGAGTTATATGAAGATGGTTATATACCAAAAGCATTAGAAGGAGCTACACCAAACATAGGAGCTGATACTGAATTTGATGAGCAAGTTCTAAAGTTAATTGGTAACGCTTGGAGACTAACCAAAGAAGATGAGGAAACTATTTTAAGAATATCAAATAAAATTATATAGGATGAAAAATATAGAAGCAATATTATTGGTAATAGGAATATTATTCCTTTACGCACTTATTTTGGCATTCCCAACAATGGTACTATGGAATTGGTTAATGCCTAGAATATTTGGATTAACACAAATAGATATATTTCAGGCATTGGGTCTAAACTTTTTAAGTGGTATTCTATTGAAATCAAACGTTAATATTAAAAAAGATTAATATGGTATTTTCATTAGAAGAACAAATGGACATAGAACTAATACTCGCTGAAGCATCGGCTTGGGGATTGAGTTTTGAAGTTGAGCAAACTGCTAAGCAATTCCTTATAGAAGGATGTACGCCGGTAGAAGCGTATGAGCAAGCGTATAATGAATGGATAAAATAAAAAAGAATGAATAAGAAAGAAGTGGAGAGGTTGGCTGAATTGTATTTTGAAAATACTGTAGATTTATTGGGTGAAAGTAAGTATCACAAGCATACACCATATTTAGTTATAGAACGTTCACCCGAATCAGAGGGCATCGATAACGAATGGCATGGTGAGTATATTCCTGAAGAAAATGAGATTGTAATTTATTCGGACAATATAACATCAAAGAGTGATTTGGCTAAAACAATAGTACATGAATACGTTCACTACTTACAGGACCCAAAATGGATGACACGATATTATACTATGGGATATAAATACAATACACATCCATACGAAAAAGAAGCTTTTATGTTAGAAGAATTAAATTGGTATAAAGTATGCAAATAAAAATGATAAACGCAAATGGTTCGGTTTGGGTAGTCAAACGTGAATTCAAAGCTGAAAGTTGGTTTGTACAGGGTTTATTCGCCAATAAGTTTACAGCTGAAGAAGCTTGTGAGGCCTATCATGTGGAGAAATTACTTAGGGATTCTAACAACACACATTTTTTAGTAAACGAAGTACCAGAAGCACAAATAGTAATTGATTAACTTAATACTTATACATCTATGAAATACGATCCTGAAAATGAACTAACCGAAATGGAGTTGGATGAATTGGGTAAAGCTAATTTTGATGCTTTCTTAGCATATTTGGATGAGAAGGCTGCATATCTAAAGCAGTTTACCCGTCCATTGGAATCATATCACACAAAACGATTTGCTAATGTAGGTGCGGCTATTGAAGGTAGGAATATAACCAATGCAGAATTGGAAGCGGCTAAGAAGATAGGTAGAGAAAACTTTAATAAGAGAATGGAAAAGGAAAACGAAACCGCTGAACAATTAGGTGGAGACCCAAAGTACAGAGATCCTGGTATTAAGAATTTCAAAACACACCGTTCACAATGGTTCGATTAAAGAAATATATTAAAAAGTTAATTATGGGAAAATTCTATGAAGATTTGGATACTTTGAACGAGCTTGTCAAAAAGCTTGATAAGAAAAACGAAGTTAGTGTCTTTATGTTAAGAGCTATAAAGCACGCTAAAGAAAATCCACAAAAATCAGTATCCGATATTATCAAAGACACCAAAAAAGGGAAGGTTTAGACCATCTAAATTTCTCTTATAATCCCAAAGTAGGGTAAGTACCCCTAAAAAGGGTAGACCCGCTTAAATGGGTTAAAATGCACCTTAAAATTCATCATTTTTACCCATTGAAAATCAATGACTTATGTAGGGTAAAAAAGAATATTCATAACTCATTGATTATCAATAAAGAATTTTTTAAGATTTTTGTCTAAAAGCTTGTGTACGTCAAAAATTATTACTACATTTACTATGTAATAAAACTTAAAGATATGGCTACAAGCAATTTCCACAATGTAAACGCTACCCACATTTTCGCGTGTTCATTAGAGAACGAATGGGATTATGAAGATTTAGTAGATAACCTAAAATCGGAATTGAACAACGATCCTGATTATGTAGATTATGGTAAAACTGACTACAATGAGTTAAGAAGTTTTCCATCTCGTTCATTGGGTTCACTTAGAAGATATATCCAATACAAAGATTTCTATGTAGAGGTTTGTGTAACGGCTGTAATTAGAAGTGGTTACTATTCAGGTTGTAACTTAGATTGGAATGTAGATTACCTTATTAATGGTGATGCTTCATACGATTCACCTGATTTCTACATTGATGACATCGCTCATTATGGTAACTTACCAAAATCAAAAGCTACCATTTACGCTAAATTGGCGGAGAAGAAAGCTGAGAAAGTTAAGGATTCTATTGTAGAGAAGTTAGAAAAAATTTATAGTGATTATTCAGATAAATTAGGAGTTACCGCTCAATTCTCAAATGGTGAAACAATTTATCACGCAATCGCCTAATATGAAAACATACTACGATATACACATACTATCATTTTCAGGTGATTCGATTTTCATAAAAGGTGTATCTTATTCACAAATGATGAAGATAGCCAACGATAATCCCAATTGCCAAAAGATAGATATTCTCAAAGAGTATTCAAAAAAAATTAGTAAATATTAAAAATTAAGTTATGATAAAAAGTAAAAAAGAAAGTTTAGGAATCTCAATTGACCTTACAGGTCCCGATGGTAACGCATTTGTATTGATTGGTACTGCTAGTAAGTTAGCTAGGCAATTAGGATTGGATGGTAAAGCTATCCAAGCCGAAATGATGAAAGGTGATTATGAGAATTTAGTAAAAGTATTCGATAAGCACTTCGGACATTTTGTAACCTTATATAGATAAGCAATGATTATAAATTCAATATTACCACCTGTATCATTTCAATCGGTTGTAGATAACCAATGGTATATCGTAACTACTGATTCAAAATTGGGATGGGTGAAGGTAAATAGAAAATACGAATGGGAAGAACTAAATAAAATGTGGCGTAAGAAAACTTATGATACACCAAAAAAAGTAGAACCCACTAATATTAAAAAGGCCTATAAAGTGGAAGGTAGTAAAGGTAACAAATACACAATAGTAAACGATGGTGGTATTTGGACTTGTAGTTGCCCGGCACATGGGTTTGGTAGAGGTAAAGATTGTAAACATATAAAAAACATAAAAGATGGAATTAAAAGAAAGTAATTCAAAGAAACACTTTTACATTAGTGTTGTAAAAAGTGTATTAAGATTCGGAGCTTGTTATTTTTTATTCAATGAGCAATTCGGTAATTCAGCAATCACATTTGCATTAGCAGAAGTGTTGGGAATAATCGAAGAACTATAAAAAGTAAATTATGTGTAGACCAAAACGAAGTATAAATTGGAATGAGATACCAACCGAAGAAATAAAATGCATTAAGTGTGGTAAATTACAATCAGCCAAAATGTATAATTGGGTTAGACGTGGTGAGAGTGGTAAATATAATTGTAATTCTAGGCAATGTAGAGATTGTGTTCTTGAACATTCAAGTCATAAAGCACAATTAAAAAGAATATATCCATATCCCAAAAATTCAAAATGTCAATGCTGTGGTAAGGTAGAAAAATCATTACATTTAGACCACGACTATAAAAACAAAAAATTTAGAGGGTATTTATGTAATAGTTGTAATACTGGTTTGGGTAAATTGGGAGATAATAAAATTGGATTAAAACGAGCACTTAGATATTTGGAAAAAGCTGATTTAATAAAACAAATACCAATTAAAAGAACAAATGCAAGTGTGCATAATATTAAAAATAAAAAATAAAAAAATAAAGTTATGGGATTAGACATGTATTTAAGTAAAAAGACGTACGTTAAGCAGTGGGACCATCAGTCACCAGAAGAAAAGTACGAAGTAGTAGTTACCAAAGGTGGAAAGCCTGTTGATGGTATCAAAGCTAGTAGAGTAAAGTATATCGAAGAAGAAGTTGGATATTGGCGTAAGGCTAATCAAATCCATAGGTGGTTCGTAGAGAATGTGCAAGATGGTGTGGATAATTGTGGTGATTATTATGTTAGTAAACATACATTAGAAGAATTGTTAGATGTGTGTAAGAAAGTTGAAGCTGACCATTCGTTAGCAGAATCATTATTACCATCAGCAAGTGGTTTCTTTTTTGGAGGAACTGATTATGATGAATGGTATTACAACGATATCGAAAACACAATTAAGATATTGGAAAGTGCATTAGAAGATGGAGATGAATTTTATTATAGTTCATCTTGGTAATTAATTTTTTAATATTAAACTATAAGTTATGGGAGTTGATATTTCAGGCAGAAAGCCTAAAACGGATGAAGGTGATTATTTTTGTTCTAATTGGTGGGGGTGGAGACCTATTCTAGCCCTATCCGAAGCAGCTATGTTAAATAGTAAATTGAAGTACGATACTTCGTATTGGGGTTCAAACGATGGTAAAGGATTGAGGACACAAAAGCAATGTGATAAGTTAGCAGATGCTATTGAGTTACTGGTATCCAATAACTACAATGAATACCTAATCGAAGATGACGATAGGATTTATATTGTTATGGGTATGTGGTGTGAAGCTGGGACTGGTAAGTTTATTCCATCCGAAGTTCAGGCAGCTCTAAATGAACAATATGAGTATGGTGATATTCTATATGGACCTGTTGTAGCAGTTGATGGTACATTGGCAGAATCTTCATATAGTACTTCGTTGGGTAGATTAAAACAATGGATAACATTCCTCCGCAATTGTGGTGGATTCAAAATTTGGTAATATGAGTAAAATATATAATAGTGAATTTTACGATAGTGTAGTTATCGCAATTGTTGATAATGGGGATTACCAATACCAAACACTAGCTCCTTTATTCAATGAGTATGGTTATGGGTTTGTAGCACCTAATCAAAAGTTAGTATTCATTGATGGTGGTAAAGGGCTTAGTAAAAATACCTTAAAATGGATTGAGGCACATGAAGTAGCACATATCATATTGGGGCACAAAAAAGAAAAGGATTCCAAAGATGAGATTGAGGCAGATACCTTAGCTCATAAACTATTAGTTGGGAATGGATACTATAAATCCGCTCAATTGGTTAAGGATAAGTTCAAAGAGAGGCATGATATTGAGTTCTAAATAAGATTTGGTAGTCTCAGGTATTTTTTGTATCTTTGAATGTAATAAAAAGTTAAGAATGAAGTTAAGTAAAAATGATAAAGCGTTTATACAACACGTAAAGGATGAATGTAAAAGATTGGGTGTTAAGAACCACATTAAAAATGTTAAATATGTTAAACTATCCCCGTCTATTCGATGTAGTGGATATTTTGATGATGGTGAAAACGAAGGTGTTAGGCCTGTATTAGCATGTTCAATGAAATCACCTATTGGTTTACAAATATTAGTGCATGAATATTGTCACCTTACACAATGGCAGGATAACATTAAGATTTGGAAGGAGTATAACAACAAAGGATTCAAAGTTGATGAATGGTTGGAAGGTACTAACATTCGTAATATCAAAAAGTACATTCAGTTGGCTATTGATTTGGAATTGGATAACGAAAGGAGAAGTGTTAAAATGATTAAGAAGTGGGGATTGAGTATTGATACAAAGAAGTACACTAAGGCAGCTAACGCTTACTTACAATTTTACAATTGGATGTTACAAACTCGTAAGTGGAGTAAACCAACAAATCAACCATACACAAACAAAAGGTTAGTAGCAGCAATGCCTGATTCATTCAGAATGGATTATACTAAGTTACCTAAGAGATTGGAAAAACTTTATAGAGAAGAAAATATTTAATTATGGGAAAGCTAAAAGAAAAATTATTAAACAATTTAACACCTGAAGAAATGGACGAACAATTTGAATTATCCGCATTTGAATATGTGGAATTAGTAGAACGCTACAAAGATAGAAAGGAAGATGAATATGTTCCAACGGATGAGGAGCTAGAGAAATTAGAACAAATGGTTCAGGACTATTATAACTCAAAAGAATTTAGAGAGTATGTAGAAAACTATACCCCAACCGATGAGTATGTGAATAGTTTAACGGATGAACAAATTGATGGAGCGTTTGCAGAACATAATGCAGATGAGGATGAGCTGGATAGTATTAATGATAGTATGACCCTAAAATATACAGATAACGATATTTTATATGTGTTGGATAGTATAAAAGGTCCAATAGGACCTTTGGTAAAAGAAACAATAATGGATAAACTGAATGATGTTTGGAACAACAAAAATGGGGTTTTTTAACCTATTTTAGTTAGATTCCTGAAGGTCTTGGATGTATATATGGGTAAGTTATCCCAAAATAGAATAGACCCTCTTAAAATGGCTTAAAATCGCTAAAATACAACTGATTGATAATGAGTAACTTACATAACCTGTTGATTTTCAATGGGTTATTTTTTGTCTAAAAGTTTTTTATTGAGTATCAATGAGTTAGCATTTTAGAGTAAAAAATAATTACCAAACCCCTTGTTTATATCAAGTATTATTCGTATGTTTACTATGTAATAAAAAATAAGAGATATGAGTTTACCATTTAATTTGAATTCCGTTTTAGCAACCGCTTCATTAGTAGAAGGGTTCGATGTAGTTAGAAACGCTTTCCCAGTCGAAGGACGTTTTACAAAAAGAGTTATCACTTACGCTGATGCAGTGTATGAGGCTCTTAATGAGGTAGCTGAAGATTATTCCGATTGGCCTGAAGACCAGGGATTTGGTTCATCTGATATGACTTATGTTCGTAAGTCATTCATTGATTCAATGATTAGTATGGCTAACCTTAGAGGTTACTATGAAACTAAATTTCAACCTTACCTAAAGGTAGTTGAATATTCGGAGTTTGAAAAAGAAGAATATGACCTTCGTAGAGAGCAGGGTATCTAAAAATAATTACGAAATACCTTGTTTATATCAGGAATATTTCGTATGTTTATAATGTAATAAGAAAATAAGATAAGATATGAAAAAGAAAATGAAATTTGTATGGTGTGGAGTTACTTTTGAACTACCAGCTGAGTGTTTAAGAACTACCGATTATTGGGGTAAAACTTTAGATAATCCGTATATCTCAATCGGCCGTAAAGAGTGTCCCGCAATCGCTAAACAATTTATGAAAGCTAAGTATCCACATTTGTTAGTGTGGGGTTCATCTGAAACTTTCGCTAATGGTAATTCAGCCACTGTTA
>Ga0209770_10000252_pt1 | contig 31806 bp, 39 predicted proteins | sample LauGreSu1BDMLBDD_2_FD_187572 | JGI IMG/M metagenome (GOLD analysis project Ga0209770, IMG submission 187572) | Freshwater lake microbial communities from Lake Michigan, USA - Su13.BD.MLB.DD (SPAdes) (version 2) | ecosystem: Environmental > Aquatic > Freshwater > Lake | place: Lake Michigan, USA...
AAATGATTGCAAAGAACATTCGGGTGAACAATGAGTTTTACACGGTACCCGTCTACAACGAGGCGATTGCAGATGGGTTGAAGATTACGATAGACACGTGTAAACAGATGTGGGGATTAGGTGTGCCAGAAGATCTTGAATATTTTCTTACAAATTACACGGTACATCGGATCACGTCTGGAAAGTAGTATCCTTCAATATGAATGCCAGGATCACTAAAGAACCGAGTGGGCATCACGATCGTTCGGTTCGGGTTCAGAAACGCACCCCACCAGGAGAAGGACGAGTTTGCGCAGATTCCACCCTGCGTACACCTTGACATCCCCGCAAGGCTGGTGAGTTCATCTGTCTCTACGAACGAGTGTGAGATGGTAGAGAGGAATTCGCACTTTTTTGCATACGGTACATCGTTAGTGTAGATAAAGAAGTGAGTACCCCTGGGGAAATAGTTGATTGCATTCCGGTAATATCTCCTCTGTAGTCCAACATCATGGAGTCCATGGTTCACAAAATCTCCCCCTCGAATGTGCAAAAAGGCGCCTCTTTGCTGGGGTACATACGGTAGTTTCAGTCTACTCGTGAAGTTAGGTGGAACGTACTTCCAGTTCTGAAAATACCCGTAGAGACAGACAGAGTCGTCGGATGGAAGCAGCGAGGTCCAGTCCTGCTTTTGGTAGGATTGTTCTGTAACGGCTGCGTATGGGGTGGGTAACACGGGAAGAGATTTCCATTCAGAGAGCACCGAGTCAAAATAGTTTGCAGAACTATGAACCGTAGACGGGGACACGGTATCAATCAGACACATCTTGCGATTTGTTTCCGATGCAATCGTTTCTGCGGCTGCAAGCTGAAATAATTGGTTTCCGAGACCACCGTTAAGTTGAACCGATAGCATTGTGAAGTATGACCATAAATATAGCTTTTTGTTATACGCGGTGCTCGTAAACCGCCCAGCCGTTTCTCTCGGTGTCTGATCCCGCGACACGCACCCATTCGGGGTGATCGGCAAACCATCTTAGGATCTTTGGACACTTTGCAGTTTGCGTGTCATCCAGGAGATATACCGATGCCTGTGTTGTTGCGATCATTTTTTCAAACTCAAACCATGTCAGATACTCTGCGCCGTCTAACAGAATCACCTGCGGGTCGTTCATAGGAACGTACGGACACGTCCAGAAGTGCGTAATGTCTTGATTATGCCATTCTGAATTGATTACCGGATGGACTGCACGAACTGCGTCCGACGTGGGACACTCATGATCCTCTAGCGCGCGTCCGTGGATGATCTGAATCGGCGAATATCCCCGCCACACATTCGTTGCCTCAGCGACACGATCCTTCATAATTTCATAGCTCTGAAGTGTGAAGGTATCTGTACGCGTCTTGAATCCCTCGTAGAAACAGCACGTAGATCCCTGTCCATTCCAGGTTCCAATTTCAAGAAAGCGGCTAAACTTGGGATCCGCTGCATACTTGATGATCCAACGTCCGAACGAGCTGTTGACTTGAATCTGACCTGTATTCGGGACGTTCATTTCTATTCTCTTAGACACTATCGTGAGCAACCATCCGCGCAACTAACTCGGGGAATGTAGTGGTTGCCTTCCACCCAAGCTTATACCACGCCTTGGTCGGATCCCCAATCAGGAGCTCTACCTCTGCAGGACGGTAGAACTCTGGGTTGATACGGATGATCACACGACCATTTTCATCCTCACCCGTTTCATTGACACCGTCACCCTTCCAGACAATCTTGCCCCATGCAGTCTCCAGAAACTCCCGGACTGTATGTGTCTCCCCCGTCGCAAGAATGTAGTCGTCGGGAGCTCGCTCTTGCAACATTCTCCACATTCCCTCCACATAGTCCGGCGCGTATCCCCAATCACGCTTGGCGTCCAGGTTTCCAAGTTCAAGGACAAAGGTAGGATCCTTGCGCAGCCTCGCAATGCCCTTGGTGATCTTGCGAGTAATGAACTCTTCACCACGACGCTCCGACTCGTGGTTGAACAGAATACCGTTGCAGGCGAACATCCCGTAGCTCTCCCGGTAATTCTTCACGATCCAGAATGCGTAGAGTTTGGCACATCCATAGGGACTCCTCGGGTAGAAGGGAGTCGTCTCGCTCTGCGGTGTCTCCATCACCTTGCCATAGAGCTCCGAGGTGGATGCCTGATAGAACCTTGCTCGGTTCAGCTGCATAGAGCGAAGGATATCAAGGATACGCAGAGGCCCAAGAGCATCCACATTCGCAGTAAACTCCGGCTGACGGAAGGATGTATGGACATGAGACTGTGCTGCAAGATTGTAGACCTCGATCCGCTCATATTTGGCGACCTCTTCAAAAACAGTTCGCAGAGAGTTTCCATCACATAGATCTGCCTCGCGAAGAAAGAAGCGGGGATGCGTCAGGATGGAAGTGATCCGCTCCGTGTTGGAGCGAGATGTCCTGCGGGCAATCCCGTAGACATCGTAGTCCTTGTTGAGAAGCAACTCGGCAAGGTAGGATCCGTCCTGTCCGGTGACACCTGTTACTACGGCACACTTCATTCATTAAGTTGAGAGGAATGCTTGTAAGTCATGTAGCCTCATCCAAAAGACATCAAGGAACTGTTCATACTTGACGGGGTCCCACGTAAACCCAGAGGTGTCAATCGCATCAAACGAGTCAACGAGCAAACATGGGAACCGTTCGTACATGTCATCGAGTCCTGAGTGCAAGATGACGGGGACTGAACCCATCAGTAGAATTTCACAGACTCGGTGAGTATCCACACCATTTCCACGGAGTGAAACTACAAACTTGTGCTTTCCTATTTCAGCCATGTACTCTCCAAATGGGAGTCGAGGAAGAGTTGGTTGTAACGTCCTGGATCCATGTGTGTTTCCATGATACGGAATGCAGATCATATCGCTCTTTTCTTGCCATGGAATTCGGCTTTCGTGAAGACGGACAAGTTCATCGTGGTTCCCGTTCTGTCGTTCGGGTTCTCCTACCCCGATCGGGATCTTGTAGATCTTTGGATGCCGAACTGTAATGTTGCATCCAATCCACCGTTTAATGTTTGGATTCTCAAGAATCTTTTTGCATGCAGATTCACTCGGAGAATAGTCTGAAACACCCGTGACAAGCGTGATCGATCTATTCACGACTCGGTTTTGCAGGAACCACTCAAGATAGTCTGTCTTGACAAACACGATATCGCCAAATGCAAATGGGTACCTATACGGATAGGTATGCTGGACTGTGACCCCCGACCCCTGATAGTTTGCATCGTAGACCGATTGAGCAAGAAGAGGCAGCCGATTGTAGCAGAGGTGTTGAGGAGATTTAGTACGAATACTCCGGGTCTTCACTTCGGCAAGAAGCTGTCTCCACTGGGCCTTTGCGGATTCGATATACTCCTTGCGCGACTCGGGGACATACTGAAACGTCTCCAGTAAGCTGAATAGATGAGGAATTGAATCGAAATACCGGACGTTTGGAGACTTGAAGGCGTTGTAGAAATCAGCACGATCAATCCAATCAGCCAGATTTTCAACTTCTTTCATGTCGGGGGGAAGAGGTGACCAATAGGCAGCGAGTGTCTGCAGCGACGGATTTGCCTTCAAGTACTCCTTGGATGGGAAGAACATGGGTAGACCCCCTGAGAAATGCTCAAACATGCTCATCGTACTGATTTCGTAGGGGAAGTGAATGATTCCCTTAAACTGGCCGAGAACTGACCAATCGAACACCCCAATGTCTTTCTTGGGTGTTACGAGTGGATGGTTGGGTACATTTCCGTGATAGCACAAGAAGGTAGGTCGTGTTGGGGCGTACCTGATTCCAGTATACAAACACAGGGACGGAATGTGACGAGTCCGTATACCAGAGAAGCACTGAGTATACCATTGATCCCCAAGATTGTTCGACACTGCAAACAGGAGCCCATCGGTGTCCAGACGACGAAGACACTCCTTATACCGAGCAAGGCCATTCATGTCATGAGTTGAGCAGAAGGGAAGATCATATCGACAGGCATTGATCATGATAATCGGCTTGCGGTACTTCTCAAAGATCATTGCAAAGGCGCTTGCATATCCCACAACAAAGCAGTCGAATGTAGATAAGAACGTATCATACTCTTTCTGAAAGGCTTCAATTTGTTGGGGTGTCAACTGTTTCCAAGTGTCTGCATTGATATGCTTAGGCTTGTCCATCACACGCTTCATTACGAATGCATGTCCCGACATACACCAATCTGTAACTTCAACATCTAACCCCAGGGATTTAAAGTCTTCAATCACGGAAATGTGAAGATCCATGCAGAAAACCTTCATTCTTCTTATACTATAGTACTAACAATGGTAAACGTCTTTTCTTTCTGTCTATACGGACCACCCAACCCAAGGTATTACCCAGTTGCAATGTTTCAGAATATTAATCTAATCGGGACTCACTTTCCAGGATGGAAAGTCTATATTTACACTGCCCCCGATGTAGATCCAGAGTTCTTGGAGCAAGTCGCAATGTACTCGAATGTAGTGGTCAAGCCAACTGGACAACTTGGGGATGCCAATATGATTGAACGATTCAAAGCAATCGACGAACCCGATGTTGACATCATGTTTGTACGGGATTCCGACAGTCGTGTTCACTGGAGAGATCGATGGGCCATCCGAGACTTTCTTAGTAGACCTCAGTTCTTGGTTCATGCAATTCGCGATAAGGTCGTACATACAACAGAGTTGATGGGTGGATTATGGGGGATGCGCAAGATTGTTGGATTCAGTATTACGGAACATCATGAGTACTTTAAGAAGACTCCAGTCGATTATAACTTCGGAGTCGATCAAACATTTCTAACTACAGTGATTTACCCGCGTGTCAGGACGTCTACGCTCGCTCACGTTGGGGGAAGCGCACCAACATACAAAGGCGAAACAGTCATACGATTCCCATTTTTACATTCAGATTCCTTTTTCTGTGGCCGAACTGAAGAACTTGACTTTAGGGACCTCCCAGAGCCACCGCGCGATATATTTCCGTTCCTAAAAACTCGGTCATAGAAAATGATAGGAGTTGCAATCCCCTGTTATAATCAACACTTTGATAAGCTTTCGTCTCTGATTGATAACATCGCAGCATCCTCTTTGAAACCCCAACAGATCGCAATCTCTTGTTCCTCGTGGAATCACGATCGGAGAACAGATACGTCTTACAATGGGATCCCTGTGTCGATTCAATACTCCACACAACGACTCAATCAAGGTACAAATAGGAACATAGCAGCGGGTATGTTGACCACGGATCTCATTTCGTTCATCGATGCAGACGACTTGATGCATCCGTCCAGACTCGAGTATATCGCTAAAGCCTTCCAAAATGGAGACTATCATGCAATCTATCACAGTTATACACATGAACATATCACTGCGTACGCAAACCCATTTGAACCCGCAGGCGAGTACGATCTTGTCTCTGGACGCATTATCTCAAATCCAAACACAGCTGGAATTCTTGTTGAAAATACATCGTATCCAATCCACCATGCACATGTTACAGTTCGGCGCGATGTATTCAGTCGATTCAAATTTGATGAAAGCTGGGGCGCATATCGAAATGAGGATTCGCTCTATGGGAAGACCCTTGCAGAGAATGGTGTTTCGATTGGGTATCTTGCAAACAAGTTGACGCGGTATATTTTCACGGGTAGTCAATAAATGCACATGAAAGCCATCGGATCTCGTGCACAGGTCATGCACGGAACGGCTCACCACACAAGTGGTGGCCTCAAGAAGGGTGACCTGAAGATGAACAAGTGGGGTCGTATCGTCTCGCGCAAGAAGTCAACTCACATGGCTAACAAAACTCGTCGCAACAAGTAAGTAATGCGGTTGATCTCTTTGATTGGTGCTGCGATCTGGGTGGACTTTGTAGTGATGTTGATTACCAAGCTTGGCCCGGGGCAGCGCGTCCCCTTCCTCCCACCGGCGGGTGCACTGAAGCTTTGGTATGATAAGTTTGGCCTCGCTGCTGTAACGGCCGATGTTTTGAGTGCAGTGTTGGGAGTTCTGATTGCGATGTTCTTCTTCCCGAATGCATGGGGTCTTGGACTGGTGTTTGCGTCGATCCTTGTTCAGATCGTTCACGATGTCTTGTTCTACTTTGTCGTCATCCGTGGACTGCCCCAGGGTCACAACCAGATGATTGACGTCTTCAAGGCCTACGCAGATGAAGGTGGGTGGACGATCTTGCTTGCCGATGCGATGATCATGACTGGAACAGTCACGATTGCAACTTTTTGGGATCTGGTCTTCTCGTATCGCTTTATTGCGTTCCAGACGTTATTGGGAATGTACTCCCTGATTTATATTACCTACACCAAGTAATGGCCGCCGGATTATTTGGAACACACCTCACACTTAACCCCAAGTGCCTAGTGTTTTCCCTGTTTGTCTTGATTGTGTACTGGATGCCCCATTTCAAGCCCCTGACCCACCGTATTCTCATGGCCTTCCTGCTGGCCTGTGTTGCGTATGTTTCCCTCGCTTGGTATGATATGATCTACGATTGCAAGGACCGGCTCAAGCCCACCTTTCTGGGCTGGATGTGGGGCTGGGCTAAGCCGCCGGAGTACATGAAGGCGTTCATGGATCTGCCGGAACGTGAGCAGAAGCTCGTGCGCACCATTGACATTGTCGTCCTGATCGGAGTCGTGGTTCTCTTCTTTCTTCCTTTCCTCGTGAAGAAGTAATGAAGGACTTCGTGGACGGAGTCATCAAATCGGTGAACTGGAAGGTGGGGAAGTTTGACCTCCTCCCAATCGTCTTTGGAATCGTGATGGCTCTGATTGACATCAGTATGATGGGGACATTGAAACTGGTAGACCAAGGAAAGCTGCTGTATACGACTGGACTTCCGATTGCTACCTTGCTCTATGCGTTTGAACCGTATATCTTCCTGAAGGCGCTGGCGCATTCGAATATGGTCGTGACAAACCTGACCTGGAACTTGGCATCCAATATCTTAGTCACCCTCACCGGCGTGTTCTTGTTTGGAGAGAGCATCAAAGGTCTCAAGTGGTTAGCGATCGGACTCAGTCTCTTCTCTCTAGCAATTTTTGCCTATACCGACTAGGCAAGGTGCGTAGAACAACTTAGACGTCGAGCCTAGGGGATACATAAATGAGCCGCGACGCAGACGATCTGGTGATTGCCAAGACTGTACAGACGTCGCCCATCCGTACCCTCGCCGAGGGTCTGAAGTCCATGCTGGTCGAGATGAATCTGGTCTTTGACAAGGATGGGATCCGCATGATTGCGATGGATAACTCCCGTACCGTCCTCACCCACATGAGGCTGTATGCCAACAAGTTTGAGCAATACGAGTACAACAACTCGGCTCCCAAGCTGAGCGTGGGTCTGAACACGGACCACTTCTACCGTATTGTCAAGACAGTGACGAACGATGACACAATCACGTTTTCGGTTTCGAAGGCGGAGTCGAATCACCTGACCATCACCATTGAGAATGGCGAGAAGGGACGTCGTATCAAGTATCGCCTCAATCTGCTGGACTGCGATGAGTCGGATATCTCGATGCCGGAGACGGTGTTTTCGGCCCGCGTTACGATGCCGTCTCTGGATTTCCAAAAGATCTGTCGTGACATGACTCTGCTGTCGGCAAAGACGGTTGATATCAAGAATGTGGGCAATACACTGACGTTCTCTTGCAAGGGTCCGTTTGCGTCTCAGACAGTGACGATGGGCGATGCTGCGTCGGAAATGTCGGTGGCAAAGAATGAGTCAACAGAGATTGTCAGTGGCTCCTTTTCTCTGCCCCATCTGGTTCTCTTTACCAAGTGCTCCAATTTGTCCAACAACCTGGAGGTTCACATGAAGAATGACTGGTTCATCATGATCCGCTACGTCATTGCGAACCTGGGCGATATCAAGCTGTGTCTGATGCCGCTTCCGCAGTCAACGACATAAAACTACTTCTTACTAAACTACAATGCCTGGTAAGACACCAAGAAACCGTCACCGAAAGACGCATCGGCAACGCGCCGGTGCTCCGTCAAATGCGGCGGCGGCTCCGGCAGTGGCTCCAGCTCCAGCTCCAGCTCCACCACCAAAACTCTCGGCCCAAGAGATAGCTGAGTACTCCGCCCGTGCGATCAACGGCAGACGACTCGCACCTGTCATCATTAACCCCGCGAGTAAGTTTGTAGTTGCTACATACTGGTGGGGAAGAGGAGTCATAAATGGTAATCTTCAGCGTCCGTGCCCGGATGTCTTTACTGAACAGATCAAAGAAGAGATTCTTGAAGAGTATGAGGAAGAAGACCCTGATTGGAGAGAATTCACACAACAGTTTCGGACAAGGAAGGCAGAGGTGATTGCCGCGGCCGAAACATTGAACCCCGATCAAAGAAAAGCATGGATCCTCATGAAGGCACAATACAACGTTGGTCGCGAACGGATTATTGATCGCATAAAAGAGCTGACCGAGGAACAGAAAAGACTCCCTATCGGCGACCCTGGGCGCCGTAGTCGATTTGATGTTCTCGTTGCAAACCGAAAGAGTCTACTTCCATACACGGGTAACGACCCTAATCGTGAAGGTACAGGCGGTCTCTCCAGGCAACCGGGAAGGCTGGAAGATATGATTACGAGGTGGACGCAAACAGTCAGAGCGGCAAATTGTAACTATCTTGTGCAGGAATACCCCGAGTTTGCAGTCGGCGGTCGCAAGTACTATCAGTCAGCAATCAATGCCAAGCCATTGTTTATCAAAAAAGCACTTGAGTCGTGTGAGGGCAGAACTGTATTGTATATTGACGGTGACATGTTGATTCACCAGTACCCAAAAATCTTTGATATGCCTGGCGTAGACTTTTTTGCACAAGGATGGGTGACAGATCCTCGTACAAACAAGCACTTTGCTGAGCGCCCGTGTTTCGATCCATACATCTTTGAGACGTCCGGTGGTACTCTGGCATTTGGTAACACCAAGACAGCAATGAAGTTACTCGACGACTGGGCTGCTGAATCCCACAAGCCTGAAAATGAGGGAAAAGCCGACGATCGCTTGTTGTCGATGCTCTTTACTCGTACAAATATGGTCCTGCCTGTGAATGTAGTTCAGCTTCCTATTGAATATCTGTGGCTCACCGATAAATATGTGAACTTTAACTTTAGCTATCCCGGTAGCAACGGGCCTGCCGCTGCGCTCCAGAATGCCATAATCGAACACCCAGAATGCCTGACGGCCGAAGAAGCCGCAAAGGATCAGGGTGCTGCCGAAGACCGTAGCCCGATAGGGTATACAAAGGAAGTTACAGATCGTGCCCAGTGCTCTCGTCAAGGAGGAATCTTCTACGAGTTTGTCTATTTTGGCAGCCGGAGTATGGTCGATTCGATGGGACCGTATCTAGACTATATGACGCACGCAAAGTCGATCAACGGTCTGCCGCTCTTTGAAGTGGTTCCGTGGGACAAGACATATGGTGAGTTTCAGTCCATTGCTTCCAGGAACATGGTGGCGGTGCAGACTATGAAAAAGAACCTCTTGTTGGATGACTTTGTTGTGGTCCCTCATGCCACTCCGATCCCCGAGATCATTTACTATCTCCACAACGGCAAGGATGTTCATATCGGGGAAAAGATCGAAGGGCTTGACTCGGAGATCCAGGCAGCCGCGACAAACGTCGGCGTGCGATTTGTGACAAGGCAGTTGGCACGCTACTTACCCGAGGTGAGATTAGACGTGACGAGACCAATGTTCTTTTCCTCCAAGAGTCGTGTCGTTGGATGTCTTCTCCGTATGTGCGGAGAACTGAGTGATATCAATACACACCTTGAGGGTAGCTATGTATTCGTGTCTCGTATTCGCTGGAAGATGACACAAATGGGCAGGAATGCTCCAGTTCCGGATGCAAATGGTGTGATCCAGCTCCCTGAAATGCCGGAAAGTGCAGAAGATCTTCAAATTCGAATGAGTAAACTGATGCAGGCGGAGTTCGAGAAGAAAGAAAAGGCAAGGGGGTCGGGTACCATTCCCAAGAAGGTTCACCAGATTTGGTTCGGTGGCGCGATACCTCCGTGGCGCCAGTATTTGTTTGACCTGAACAAGACAGTCGCTGAGCGAAATGGCTACACGTATAAGTTGTGGGGGAATGCAGATCGTACAGCCGAATATTTCAAGAGCACGATTGCCTACCAGAATGGTTCCATTGAACGGTCTGGACCAGGACAGTCTCGCTGGGCACAAGTTGCCGATCTTGCTCGTATGGAGATCCTGTACAATGACGGTGGCGTGTATCTTGATTCTATCATCGAGTCCGGCGATGGGCTCTATGCGGAGATCAATCGTCTCTCTAAGGAAGGAAAGGCATTCATTGGATGCAACGAGGACCCGTGTGATCTTGACTGTGTAGGTGCAGGAGGCAAGAAGTACCTGTCTAACAGCTTCATTGCAACGACAGGCAACCACCTGTCCACGGTGATGGAGCGACTTCTGAACGATACCACTCTTGGAGAGATTGATCTGGATAACCCAAACCTCAACCAGACCACTGGACCGTACTACCTTCGAACAGGCATCCTGGATCCAGTTGCCGACAAGGTGGCTTTGTTGAAGACCGAAGAGATCTATCCGTTTCCGATGACCGGAAGTGTGCTGCGTCCGGCTGAACCAAACCCGTTCTTGCTCCGGGAACCCAGCGACAACTCCATCGAAACTCTTCCAGGGGTGTGGCTCCAGAAGGATGCTCTTCAGATACTTCAGGCACAGAATCGCCCAGTCATGCCCTTGGCAATCTATCACGTTGGACTGGGTGGTACGTGGGACAGGAGGTAAAATGGATTCAAAATGCCAAACAAAGACAACCCTAACCATGTATCGTAAGGAGTTCACCCACACTCCTGCAAAGGAGATTGCACGCGAGGTTCGACTTCAGCAAGTGTCTGCTAATCTTGGATTGTCCCCCGCCGTTCTCAATACAGATAACAAGACGTTCATCGAGATGGAGTTGGTTGGTGATATGGCACTTGCCTATAAGTATGGATATGACGTGGATGAGCTTCCGAATACCGTCAGGCAGCAAGTCTACGATCTTGTCTTCACACTCTACCAACACGGAATCCAGTACGTAGACATTACACCGTATAACTTTATTGAGCACGACGGCAAGGTTTGGATTATCGATTTTGGTCACGCATCGAATCGTAAGCGTCTAGCACCTTATTTGCGCAGACTCTTCAACGAAGGGTATCTGCACGAGTGGAATGCTGACTTCAGATAGTTTGTAGAATACATACAATGGATGAACACTGGACCCCCGAGGAGAAAGCCGAATGGGCGTCTCGCTACGCAGCCGCTCCCGAAGGTTCACAGGATAAAGCTCTTTTAGATGAGATGAGGTTGACTGGTGTGTATACACCTCTAAATTCCGTGTCTCCCGTGTCTCCAGCGCCGGCACCGGCATCACCCGATCCTTTTTGGGATTGGGATTATGAACCACCACCGGCACCGCCTGATCCAACAGGAATCCCGTCGAATGCATCCTTTGTTATGCCTCCGGCACCGGCTCCACCGCCTGCCCCTGCTCCGCGAGAGGGAATACCCCCTGCATTTCCGGTTCCTCCCCCAGCACAGGATCCTGCCGAGGCAGTGAGGAAGGCACAGATAGAGGCTTTTTATAATCAGAAGCCCCAGCCGACACCCGAAGAAGAAGCGGCGATTCGCGCACAAGCACAGCCTGGACCTCAAATCCCCCCGGGCGGAATTGGATTCGGAACTCGGCGCAATGTCCCGACCTTAGGTCTTCCGCCTGCGGGTGGTCAGCGGTATAAGACGCGCAAGTCAAAGAAGGGTGGGCAGATTGTCACGATCTTTTTCAATATCCGTGACCAGGTGAAGATGTATCATTGGCAGACCAAGTCTTTTGCTGAGCACAAGGCCACCGATGATCTGGTGGCTTCACTCGATACCAATATCGACAAGTTCGTAGAGACCTATATGGGTCGCTACGGACGTCCGGTGATCAAAAAGACGATGCCTGTAAAGAATCTCACAGTTTCGGGTATTCGGGCATTCATTTCTCGTAACAGCAAGTGGCTCGAGACAACACTGCCTCGAATGATAAAAAGATCAGATTCAGACCTGCTGAATATTCGCGATGAGATTTTGGCCGACTTAAATCAGGTTAAGTACTTGTTTACTTTGTCATGAGCACTGAAACTGCGAACTTTGTGGTTGCCATGTCGGTCTCTACGGCAAGCGCATTTGTGATCTATTCTATTTGGTGGCAGAGTGTAGAATGTATGTGCTTGTGACCTCACTTGGGACGTTCAGAGGACCTCACTTGGGACGTGTGTTGTGTGCCTTGTAGACGATGTCGTCGGCGATCTTCATCTTCATTGTCGGAGCAAAGAGCTTCCGATCTGTAATGTTTGTTGTTGTGTTCCACACCTTGATGATATGAAATTGACCCTTGGGGGAAACAGACACCCCAACGATCGCTTCCTTGTAGTTGGTTAGAAAACCATTCACAAAGCAGTGAGCCATTGCATCGATGAACACCTCGCAGGTGTCCTTTGCGTCGACGCGCTTTGACCACGCACCCCCTCGAATGTGTTCAGGTGCTTCCCATAAAGGTCGATATCCACTTCTCATAAAGAAGTACATTCCAGATTCCCAAGCATCCTTGGAAATCGCGTCAATCACTGTCCAGAAATCTGCAGGTGTTGAGAGAGTGGCGATGTTGGTGTAGGATGCCTCCGAATAGTTGTTGTCGTTTGGATCGTGGTACCACAGAACCCAAGTGTTTGGCATTGGCGTAGAATCAGTCATCTTCACCACTCTCTACTCTTCTATCCAGGTTTTGATCCGTTTTATTTACCATACAACTTCCTCATTGGAAGCGTAACTTTCTTGTATCGAATCGAATCGGCAAACTGAAAGCGCGTATGGGCAGGCGTAAATATGACTGTATCGTTTCGAAAGACGGTCAGGCTCTCGTCATCGGGGACGATATGTCCAGCTAGACGGAGAGCGTCCTTGTACGTCTTGATCTCCTTGAACTTGGATGCCCGGATCGTCTTTATACCTATCGTCATCATTGGCGGATCTTTGCCAAAACAGTTTCCCATCTCTCTATTTCTAAAAATAATGACGGTAGTGTATAAATGTCCGAACTTGTCAAGAAAGCAGAAAAGGCAGACCGTGAGCATGCCGATGTTGATTCGGATCTGTCTGCGGCAAAGAGCTCCGGTGAGGATGTTGGAGACCTTCCCGACAAGAAGAAGGCTGCCAAGGAGAAGCTTGATGAGGTACTTCAAGAGCTGAAGGACGAGATTGCCAAGCTGAAGGAGGACTCGAAAGATGCAAGCATGAGCGACCTCGAAGCCATTGAGTCAACACTTGAAGAGCTCGAAGATGCGGTTGAAATGTACGGCAACTCGGGTGGTCGTCGCCGTCGTCGGCGTAAGACCCGTCGCCACGGTGGTCGTCGTCGCCGTCACGCTAAGAAGTCTCGCAAGTCCCGTAAGTAATCTCTGGGTAGATTAATGGCGCATGGACCTGGAACAGCCGAACTATTGCGTCGCATTGACGATGTGGTGAGGACTGGTGACGGCACCTTGAGGCTTTATGGTTTAGGACTTACATCCTTGCCCGAACTTCCACCTGGAATACGTTCCCTTTACTGCACTGAGAATCGGCTTACTACCTTACCCACTCTTCCAGCTACTCTTGTAAGTTTAGACTGTCGTCACAATCGACTCATTGAACTCCCCGCCCTTCCACCTACTCTTGAGACTCTGACTTGCACGGGAAACGAGCTAACGGTATTGCCCGCCCTTCCACCTACACTTGTGGATTTGAATTGCGACCATAATCGACTCATTGGGTTACCCGACCTTCCACCTAGTCTGGAGAGACTCCAGTGCAAACGTAATCTTCTCCCTAGTCTACCTGCTCTTCCGCCCAATCTATCCGTCTTGTTCTGTGATCGGAATAATCTCTCTGTATTGCCCAATCTTCCACCTACACTGATTCAGCTTGATTGTTCAAATAATCTTCTCCCTAGTCTACCCGCTCTTCCACCTGGTCTACAGATGATTGGTTGTTCTAATAATAATCTCACTGTATTGCCTGCTCTTCCACCTGGACTACGTTTTCTTGCTTGCGACTATAATCGACTCATTGAGTTGCCCGATCTTCCACCTACTCTTGACACTCTGATTTGCGATAAAAACAGGATAACGGTATTGCCCGCCCTTCCACTTGGACTAAGGTTGTTGATTGTTAAGAATAATCCCATCGAGCGTGTAACTCTCCCATTTCCACCGGGTATCGACAACGGACGCAGGATGCCACAGGTTTTCGAAAATACCAACTTGTACCGTCCAGATGTTAAGCTTAGCGCATACCCTGCAGCTTTAGAAAAGTGGCAGACAAAACAGAAAGCTAAGGATGTCCGAAACACTAGACTTATGGCTGATCGTGTTAGTATCCCCACGATTGTTGACGGTGAGCATACATATACTAAGCTCCCGCATGGACCTGAATCTATCATTGCTTCTATGCTGAGCGGAATCGAGAAGAAGAATGCAGCGCAACAGGGGGATATTCTCAAGGAAAGAGCCGGTATTGCAGGACCTGCTCCTAATCGTAAAGGATTTAGCGGTGGACGACGCCGTACGATTCGGCGCCGCCGGACCAAGAGATCTGCAAGTAAGAAAATGGATACGATTCTCTGAATAGCATAACAGGAGAGAATGGATATCGTAACCTTGTATTCTCTGCGAAGCAATCCCCGACCGGCACTCGATGAAGGAATCAGGACAATCATTTCGAAGCTCAAGATCTCATTCAAACCCTCCTTCCGGCGCCCAACGATTCGCAGGGCTCCGGCAGAAGAGGTATCAAACTGGCGAGAATTGGCCATGCTCTCAGTTCACCGTAAGGTTCGTGAGAAGGACGATGCCGACTACGACGAGGTCAATGCATTCTTGAACAAGTTGACGAAGCAGACGTATGACAAGATGATGGTGGCGATCATGGAGAAGCTCGACAAACGCGATTCGATGTTTCGTCTGCGCGTGACGACCCTGCTGTTTGACCGTGGTGTTACCCAAACATTCTATGCGCCGCTGATGGCAGATGCATACAAGGACATTGCAGGGGCCTATCCCGATGCGTTGCAGGATCTCCTGGTCCAGGTCAAGATGTTTGACACGCTCTACGACAATGGAAACGTGACGATCGTTCCGTCACACACGGACCCCGGATACAACGAGGCGATCCTGGTCTGGTACAAGCAGAAGGAGAGGAAGCGTACCTTTGCAGTGTATGTTGCGGAGCTGTTCAGTCGTGGACTGGTTCCACAGGAGCTGATGTCAGCCTTTGTCAAGACGATTGGGGATGATCTGAAGGAGTCTGTTCGTCAACCCAAGACGCCGGCTGCCGAGGAGCACGTAGATGCGCTGGTCAGGTTTGTCTTTGCAGTGGCTGCCAAGGTTCCCGAGGTGAAGGATCCCGTGAAGCTGGTCCTGGCGATTCCCAAGGCTGAGACGCCGTGTTTGAACATGAAGAGTCGGTTCAAGCTTGATGATTCTCTGAAGCTATAAACAATGGCGCACGGTCCGGGTACCGCAACACTGATGGAGCGTATTGCTCTAGGAGGTCCTATTTTACAAATTACTCAGTTAAACCTTACGTCCTTGCCAGACCTTCCACCCACTCTTAGAGAACTCCACTGTAGTGATAATCGGTTAACCGTATTGCCTGTTCTTCCACCTACTCTTAGACGACTCATCTGTGGTGGTAATCTGTTAACCGTATTGCCCGAACTTCCCCCTACTCTTGAGACTCTGACTTGCGCCGTTAACAAGCTAACGGTATTGCCCGCTCTTCCGCCTACTCTTGTTGATCTGCGTTGCTACGAAAATGAACTTACCGTCCTACCCGAACTTCCTCCTACTCTTCAGAGTCTATATTGCGGTGAAAATAAGCTAACGGTATTGCCCGCCCTTCCGCCTACTCTTAAAGATTTGAATTGCAGACTCAATAATCTAACGGTATTGCCCGAACTTCCGCCTACTCTTGAGACTCTGACTTGCGCCAGTAACAAACTAACGGTATTGCCCGCCCTTCCGCCTGCTCTTATTGGTCTGGGTTGCAACGCAAATCAACTTACCGTCCTACCCGAGCTCCCCCCTACTCTTCTTGCTCTGTCTTGCATTTCTAACAAGCTAACGGTATTGCCCGCCCTTCCGCTTAGGCTTATGAAGTTGTTTTGCAGCGATAACGAGCTAACGGTATTGCCCGCTCTTCCACCCACTCTTTACGAATTGCGTTGCAGGATGAACCACATAACGGAGTTGCCTGCTCTTCCACCCACTCTTGAGGTTCTGACTTGCAGCGATATCGGGCTAACGGTATTGCCCGCTCTTCCGCCCACTCTTAAACAATTGCAGTGTCATGGTAACATGCTAACGGTATTGCCCGCTCTTCCACCCACTCTTAGAGAATTGCATTGTGATGGTAACATGCTAACGGTATTGCCCGCTCTTCCGCCTGGACTTACGATGTTGAGATGTGGGCCTAATAGTCATCTCACTAAGGTAACGCTGCCATTTCCACAGGCACTTTTGCTTCATCGTATTAGAGATGTATTTATAGGATGTCCTTTATACCCGCCTGGCGTGGGCGATGAAACTCTCGGTCAGTATCAGATTAGGATTCAGGTTCCGGTGGAAGGCATGTCGTTGTGGAAGGGGTATTCTGATAGCGATGTCAAACTTTTTAACGGGATCTTTACTACGCGGGGTAATGATATTAGTTTCTGTCCCGTGTGTCTTGCATATTCGGAACGTCAAGATGGATGCATGTACATGAAGCATACGTGCAAAATGCCATTTCATGGGGGTCTCTACAACAAGTATAAAAACGAACAGGGTCAGATCGGATGGTGTACTCTTTGCGGACGCGTCTGCCTTGGACACAAACACTATGAACTAAATTTTCCTGAAGGCGCCCCAGTTCTTATCGCGATGCCCGGCAGCGACCCGTTCGCGACAGACTGTAGGACCTCTGGTGGTGGTGGAGCCGAGGAGAAGCATCGCAGGGTTGAGAGGTTGTTAAACTATGCATGCCAGCTACAGGAAGAGGTTGGTAAAATACCGCATTTGACTGCGATTACCGAACTGGTTGAAGAAGTATGGAAGGGAGCCAGTCTGCGGGACAGAACTACGCTGAAGAAAATCGAAGAAAAGAAATTTGCGTTTCCCTGTACATTCCCCAAAGACGAAAGGCCCGTCGCTGAGGTTGTCTACCCACCAGTGCCACGTCCTGAGGGAGAAGCCGCACCGGTTGAACACGCATCCCCTCCAGCTGAGTGTATGTCCGAGCTCGAGCCCACTGCAAACGGCCAACCGGTGTTTCAGTTTATCCATACCCAACCGGATGGAAGTGTCTATACACACCCTGAAACCGAGTGGATTTGCGGTCAGCATCTCGAAGAAACATTGAAAGAAAGTCTATTTACGGGTCTTTGCTTTCTCCAGCCTTCCATGTGCAAAGCACGGTTGTATCCAGTGGAACTCGAAGGAAAGGTGTCTGCTGAATACCTTGCAAGCTATACGAAACTATTCAATGAAAAGTTTGCAGTGCCCACCGCAGGCCGTCGTCGGCACAGAAGGACCTATCGTGTGCACAGAAAGTACAGAGGAGGTGCCGGACCCTCGATCATGAATAAGATTGATCAAAGTGAGATACAGTGTGAGGTACCGACAAAAAGCGGGCGCCGTCGGACACGGTCCACAAGGCCCTTGGGTCCCCGCGGTAGAAAGAGTCGCCGGACGTCTCGACGATTCTCTCAAGCTATAAACAATGGCCCCACCACCGCTTAGTTATAAAGTTCTGATGGAGTTACGTGAACAACTGAAGGCGAGGATATCTAATGCGAAGGACTATATGCCCGAAGAGGAGATTTCCATAGTGAACGATATACTATACGGACAGAGAGAGCTATTTTTACCTGGATACGAGGAGAGAATTAAGTATGCACTAAATGAAGCAACGGAAGCCCGAGATCTTGGTGTACCGGACGAGGCACAACGTGAGATCAGCCGCGCAATTCTGCACATTGCACTTATGTTTCAGTCTAGGGAAAGTAGGGAGAAGGCGAAGAAGGACATGGCTTTGTTCAAACTTATTGATGAGGCGAGAGCAAGGGGACAGGCTACGCGGTTAGCACGTGAACCCCCTCCACCCCCGCCTCCTGCCTTTCCGATCTTTGCAACTGCACCCCCTGGTGACGGCGGGCGCCGTCGTCGGAGCCGTCGCGGTAGGAAGTCCCGTCGGAAGTCCTTGCGTCAAAGAAAATGAGCGCCGTCCCGTCTGCCACTGTTATGGCTGCTGCCGCCAAGATTGCGATTGAGAATGACAAGCCGATCTACCTGGACTACTACAATGACAGTCTGACAAAGTCGTGTTGCATTGGCGTCCAAGACACCACCAAGTTTTTAGTTAAGTCCGATACGGAGTACACGTCGCCGATCGAGACCATCTCCCGTATCAAGGAGGAGAAGGTGTTCATTGTTGCCACGGAGAATAGCATCTACATCGTCTCTGCGGATATCCCTGTTAAACGGATCGTGGGGTCTAGTGACAAGGCAGAGTGATGCAGCAGGAATCTACGATCCCTGCACCCTTCCCACCACCCCACCGTATTTTGTATGAATGTTTGAACGATCGAGAAACCAAAACACTTTGGGATGCTTACAAGACCAAGTACGCAGACCAGTGTGAGTTCGAGGAAGTGGATGCTGCAGTGTCTAACTCGATGGATGACTTTGCGCGTTGGTTTGCGCAATGGATTGGATTTGCCCCTGCACGCCGGTCGACTCGTGTCCGGGTGCTCCTGATTTGGCATGCTCACTTTTTAAGTTTAGCGTGTCAGCAGATGCTTCGTCGGTCTCTGGAACAGCGATCATTTCGGTGTCGCGTGTGGTTTCACATTGAGGAACCTCTTTTGCAACAGGCGATTGTCTCGCGATGCATTGTGACCACCGTTCCTGCCTACACCCATCAGCCTAATATTGAGGGAACTCTGGATTCAAAGCTGTGGGACGATCCGCGGGCATTTGAAATGGAACTACATACTCGTAACAAGTAAGAGGCATGCGCGTATTTACTGATGGATCCTGCACGAGTAACGGACGGAAGGGAGCGAAGGCGGGGTTTGCCGCTTGGTTTCCTGAGCACCCGAGCTGGTCGACCGCGCATCGCGTCCCCGATGACCAGGAGCAGACGAACAATCGAGCGGAGTTGTCGGGTATCCATCTTGCAGTACGGACACTGGAAGATCGCGGGGAGACGGATTGTGATTTGGTGATCTACTCTGACTCTGAATATTCAATCAACTGTTTGTCGACGTGGCTGACTGGATGGATCAATCGTGGATGGAAGACGGCTGCTGGCAAGGATGTTCTGCATCAGGATCTGATCAAGGATACGACGGACCGTCTCTCCAAGTTCAAGTCTCACCGTTTCGTTCACGTCAAGGCACATACGGGTGGAGTCGATGATTTGTCTCGACAGAATGCCGTCGTGGATAAGATGGCTCAAGACATTGTGAATGGTGTAGTTCCGAAGCCTGAAATTCCGGCGGTTGTGGATGAGCTGTTCCCCGGATGCCCACTCCGTATTATGGGTGGACCCGTACAGCAAAAGGATATTGTTGCTTGGGTTCGTAGTCAGATTGACACACTAGACAAGGACTTGATTGACAAGCACTTGTATAAGGCATTTGCTGAGATGTGCAAAGAACGTGATGTAGCTCTGACCCGCCAGGTGATCTCAAAGGTACCTGTTATTCGCGCTGAGAGACAGTTACTTGTGGAAACGACGGGTCTTGCGCCGTCTGGTACGTCGTGAGCCGGCATTTCGTACTGCAAAGTTAGCTTCTATGTTTTGTATAGCCTTCCTGATCATACTGGAAAGATTCTTCTTTTTATCGTCTGTACTCATATTATTTCCATACCGTCCCCGTACTCGATCGAGAACACGATCAAATGTTATCCATACATAGGCTCGTTGAGGAAGGTCTGCCTTTGATGGTCCTCTCGCCATTGTATGTTCTATGTCGTCTATCAACGCAGGCGTTATAGGGTCTTCATTTGCGACCCTGTCTAGAAGAATCTGCATTTCTTGTACGGTTGGACGCTGCGCCATTATAAAGTGTTTAGGAAATAGCTACGATACTATATACAAGATGAGTATCGAGGCTTTTCACTTTTGGTCTCCGTCGTGTACGCCGTGCAGTGTTATCAAGCCGGCAGTTGAGGATCTGAAAGAGGAGTTTGCTGATGTCAAGTGGACGTCCGTCAATACGCATGACGATCTTCACGGACTTGGACGCAAGATGGGGATCTCTGTTGTTCCTACAATCGTGATCACGAAGGATGGCGTCGAGGTTGGTCGTCATGCGGGCACAAATATGATTGTTTACTACACCCTCCTCAGGAAGGCGCGCTCTACGTAGGGCAGGTGGTCGCAGCCGCCGCACCAAAGGTAGCCACGGCATTTGCCTGTGCCGATGCAGTTGAGTTTGCAGTGTCAGTGAAGAAGGACTGAGGGATTGGGCGACCATCGGGTCCAACGACATATAGTTTGCCATCGGCCCCCGTGTAGCTTCCATCTGCATTTTTGGTCATGGACTCCAAGGACGGTCCCCGAGGAAGAACAGCTGACGGTAGGCGATTTGGTGCAGATGCCTGTACAATCGCATACCCAATGCCACCAATGAAGAATCCCTCGGAGAGGGCAATGAACGACTTGATCCACGGACTGTCCGTGAAGTCTTTGCACCCAGTCAACTGGACCACCTGCAGGATGAAGAAGAGTGCGAATGCAACAATCGCCGCAATTGCATCGAGTGCGTTGCGATTTGTAAGCAGGTCGATTATGTAATACCAGAAGATCGTAGACGTCACAACCAGTCCCTGGGGAGCGTACTGGCTGTGAAAGTACTCCTCAAATCCATACATGTCGCATCCCGACCAGGCACTCATTGCACCGCCTCTGCGACTGCTTCCGCTAGCCGCCGCCGGCGCCGCTCCCGGCGACGTCGATGCTAGCCGCCAGAATTCACCCAGAAGCGTTGCTACGCCAATCCAGAGATACTCTGCCAGTTTGTGCAGGGGCAGAGACACGAGACCAATCAGACTCGGAATGGAGTACGCACCCTGTAAGGTAAAAATATCAGCAAGGATTCCGAAAAGAATCAGAATGTACGGAATAAAGATGATAACATCCGTAAAGATTTGACCCATTCCAGCAGGTGCTCCGGGAAGTCTGGGTTTGTTCCCGAGAATGTAAAAAACGGTTGCAACCATAGTGACAAATGACGATACAATTGCTGCGATTAGAGCACCCGTCCACGGAATATTTCCCGGCTCATTCGGAATCACAGGTGGAGGAGCTTGAACTGTTGGGGGAGGAGGCATCTTGTTTCTTTCGTGATACTTGTTTTGTCAGGTAGACACAATGGGGAACGCCTTCTCGATACAAGCGCTAAACAACAACGACCCTGCTTCCCAAACCGTTGGGCCGGCTACAGGGAGGACAAATGAAAGCGTAGGTGGACTCAAGATATCGGAGTCGTATGCATGTCCATCAACAGGGGCGTTCCCATGCTCGATTATAGTTGATAATGGAGGAACAACCACATCATCGTCCGTCGTATTGTCACGAGACATCTTGGGGAAACTTGAGGTGCCCGACACGGGAACGGCTTCAGATGAATGGACCTGGGACGTCACTGTTGGCTGGAAGGATGGAAATCCTTACCAAGACCTGAGTAAGCAAAACAGCGGTGGGGCACGAGTGTTTAACGCCGATGGCACTCCGGGAGGACTGAAAGGATTTGGCAGTGGAAACCACTATAAGGTTGCAGATCCGTCAAGATGGGGTAAAGATGGGATTGATACGGAAGGCTATAGATGGATGAATGACTATCTAATGTTAATGGGATACTTTAACTCGGATCTCGTTGCATGGAAGGCAGATCAAGATAAGCACAGCAAAACTGTGGGTACTCAGAAGCAAGTCTATATTTGGAATCCAAGTGATGATGGCATTGTAGAGATGAACAGAGAGACCTACGGCGCTCTTACAAAACTGTTTCTTAAGCCAACAATTCCGTTCAAAGTATCCTTTAATGACGGATTGGGGACAACACACGAGATTCCTCAGGTCACACTTATTAGCGTGTTTCATCCGTGTCCGATTCGTATCGAAAGCGTTCAGTATGATGCCGTGATTCAAATCGGTGATTTCCGAGGACTGAGTGGAACTGAATGTACTCAACAGGTGGATGAATCGTCTCGCGCAGTAAAAGCACTCAACAAACAAACGGCTGTTCTTGAGCGCAGGATTGAGAAAGCAAGAAATGAAGTCTTTGCCAAAATGCCCAAGGGGTTTCAGAGCCCGGAATTTTTGGCCGCACAATCCACTTTGAACGCCCTTGTTGCAAAGAAGGAGGCCCTCGCACTTCCAAAAAAGCGCGTCTGTGAACCGAGAGATGGAGCAGCCGATAAGCTTGTTATTTTTGTTCCTCTCAAGATCAACGACAGACCCAAACTGGGGGCTCAGCAGGAACAGACTCGATTCGTCAATACATTTGCAAACAAGATTCCGAGTATATTGGGAGCGCAACCAGATAGGTATCTTGGGTATCCAGACGTCCCTGCGGCAACACAGAGCGATTGGAAGTTGTCTAGCATTCTCGATCCTGCCGATTGCTATTATACATGGAAAGTCACCCTAACTGGACAATCACAGCCGGTAACAGTTGTCTTTATGAAGAACCCGATCGCCATCTTGTCCTCTGACATGGGATCCATTAAACGACTACCCATCACTCCACCGTCTCACGTATTTCACTCCAACCCAACGAACGTTCGATTCAAGTCGTGTCCTCCCAAAGACATAAGTGGAGTGCCGGTACCGTGTTTAGCAGCAGCTCCACCCCAGAAAGTTCCAGGACCCCTGGCCCAAGCCGAGATCATAAAGAATAACAAGCCCCCAGTTAGCGGAACTGACTGGCTTATCGGCCTTTTTGCAACCATTGGTTATCTTCTTTTAATGCTTCTTGCCGTTTGGCTTGCAGTCAAGTTTGCTAATGGACCGGGAGGCACCGCGCTGAAGGGATTTGGCAACTATTTTGGTCGCGCTCTTGCCGGTGCCTCCTCATCGTCCTCATCGTCATCGGCGGCCGCGGCACCGAAGCCGGAGCCGGAGCCGGAGCCGAAGCCGAAGCCGACGGGTCTGGTACTTCGAACCCCTGCACCCAAGAATGACCCAGTTGTCCTTGCCCCTAACCTTCTAGGTCAGTCGCGGGAAGAATTTACTGCAAGACGGAGACGGCCAGCCAACCCGGCGGGTACGGGTCTCGCTTAAACAAAACAGAAACAGAAACCTGTAAGACAACCAAGAGTACAATGGTCATTGCAACTCTCATTTCAATCAGCGGAGCACTGTCTGAGTCATCTATCCCTGCAAAGACTGCAGATGTCTTGGAGTGGCTCCGCAAGAAGCTCAAGCAACCAACTCTTCAGTTCCAGGGAAAGTGTGTGCATGAAGATCACTCCTTCGCATTCTTTGCTGTGCCTTCAGAGATCGAAGACGAGCAGACAAATCAGCACATGCTCCCACCACCGTTCCACGATGATTCCTTTCAAGGATCCATTGCGGTACTCAAGTCAGTCAATCCGAATCCAGATGATTATGATCGCCAGGCATCCAAGTATCTGGACCTGAAGACAGTCGAGTATGACGAGTTCTACCAAACGTGCACCTTCAATGAGGACGAAGACGAGGAGAATGAAGGAGAGTACGAGGAGGATGACGGGAATGGCGATCCTGTTCAGGACGAGCCAGAGGATCAGGAGGAGGGTGAGACGCGCCCCCATCTTGCAGTGCATACGCTTCATGCATCCAATGTCTTTGTTGACCACCCAATGCGTGACAAGGTTCGTGAGAAGTTTGAGAACGAAGAGATTGAGGTTGCCATCTTGAATCGCTGTGTCTCTGATGCCCAGAAATGGTATGTAGATATCGACTGGGCCAACCCAATCTTCGTGGATATGTATCGCAGTCGCGCGATCTCGCTCTATCCCTATCGTCACCTTGCCGAGGGACTTGGAGCAAGCGCCTTTGCCGAATCATCCGCAGTTGATCTGAACCCTAAGCGCTGGAAGGATATGATTCAGAAGATCATCGACAAGGAGAAGGCAATGTACTCCAAGACATCGACAGCGTCCATCTTCATGAACTGCTCGTCGTGTAAGAAGAAGACCCGGTGCGACTACTACCAGTTGCAGACACGTTCTGCTGATGAGCCCATGACAACCTTCGTCACCTGCCTGGAGTGTGACAAGCGCTGGAAGTTTTAGTGAGTAGGAGTAATGGCAGGACTCTTAGAACTCCTGAAAAGACACAAGGTTCCCATCCCAGACGACTACGAAGAGCGCGTAGATGCCGTCGTGTCGTGTCTTCGCAAGTCGCCGGACTGTAAGAAAAAGTTAGATGCATTCAAGCAACAGAAGGGAGGTGCTACACCCGAGGAACAGACGCTTATCGATGCTAGAGCAAGGGCATCCGCGCCTCCCCCTCTTGAACCCTGGGATGATTCCAAAGGTAAATACCCAAGCACCAGCAAGTTTGTACCCCCTCGTTTTTTCCCAGACAACAATGATTATCTCGGACCAAGATTGAAGTGGTTGTTAAAGGCAACTGCATCACCCTATGCACCCGTAATGTTTCAAGCTCTTTTTATGGTGCTCTTCTTTTTGAGTTATCTTGAAAGCATTCCAGTATTTGGAAGTATTCTTAGTGTATCCCTTGACCTGATCCTTGCAGGTGGCAAAGTGCTGTTGAAGACGGTTCAATCAATTCTCCCGACTACACTTGGTCTTATCCCGTTGCCGTATAGCTACATGTTTGGCTTTGGATTGTCTGCCGTTCTGGGTATGTTCTTGTGGCCGGTATTTGCGATTGTATCTACAAGCCGTCAGGATTTCGTTTCGGCAATCGAATCTTGGATTCGCATTGTTCCTCCTCCGATTGGCGATATCCTTGCAAACAACTTCATTGAACTCAATCGCATGGCGGGTAGAATCGATGAAAAGAGAGTCAAGCTTGGCAATGATATTTCAACGGCTCTGACCACACTGTCTGAGTTCGCATCACAGGCTTCACAGTCAGCAAAAGATGGACTCATCTCTTTATCTGCTCAAGTGAAGGATGCATCCACTGATGTAAAAGCTCGAGCACAAACGGCCGCCGAAGAGGTTCAGCGTCAAGCACCTGAAGTTCTAGGCAGGACATCACAAGCAGCAAAAGTTGCAGCAATGAGTGGACTAAAGTCTGCCTCGAAGGCAGTTAGACAGGGATCACTCGAAGCAGATGCGGAAAATGTCCCGCTTCTTCCCGAAAAGAAAAGTCAAGGTGGCTTTCACATGCGAACGAGGAGAAAGGCATGGAGAACACTCAGGACACGACGCAGATTCGCGAGACGCTGAGGGAGTGGATCGGACTGGATGATCAGATTCGCTCACTTCAGGCACAGATCAAGACACTGAGGGATCGCAAGATGGCACTTGGGGGCAATGTCCTGGAGTTCATGCAGGGGAACAATCTGGATAACTTTGTGATTGAGGGAGGTGCCGGTACGATTGCCAAGTCTACACGCACAGTCCGTCCTCCCCTTCGCCGTAATGCCATCCGTACACAGCTCTTGCTACAGTTTGCCGATCAACCCCAGCGTGTTGCTGAGGCCCTGAGGGCAATCGAGGGAATCCAGGAGGGCGACGATATGAGTGTAGGTGGTACACAAAAGGTTGTCCTGTCGCGTAGGCTCCCGAGGACGCAAAACATCAACCTTCAGTAATGCAGGAGACACTGTTTGTGATTGCCGCTGTGCTTTTTGCATATGTCCATCTCTTCAACCAAATCGCCGGTCTCTATTTTGATTCGGGTCGCACACTCACACTGGAGGAGCTCTATCGCAAGGTCGTGCCTCCAACCGACTTTCATATTCAACTTTAATAACAGTATGTTCGAGGATTGCAAAGTTGAGCTCCTTGAGACCTTTGGAGATGACCTGACGGTAGTGAATGCCGCGCGAGTCTCTCTGGGGAAACACACAGATGAATTTACCGAAAAAGACGGTAAGCTCATCAAGTATTTGGCTGATCACGAGCACACGTCACCCTTCTTCCATCCTCAAGCCCGGTTTCGCCTGAGGATACCGATTTGGATGGCCCGCGAGTGGTTTCGCCACACCGTTGGATTTGCGCGTAACGAAGTGAGTCGCCGTTATGTAGATGATCCGCCCACCTTTCATATCCCTGAGTTTCGGACCCGTGCTCCGGGAAAGAAGCAGGGCAGCAACGACGATGTTCACAAGGACAATGAGCACCTTCGCGAATACATCAAGATGGAATGCAAGGACGCCGTGTATGCATACGACCTAATGCTGAAGAACGATGTCCCACCCGAGCAGGCACGGATGATTCTCCCTCAGAATATGATGACGGAATTCATTGAGACTGGATCGGTGGCCGCCTACGCTCGGTTGTGTCACCTTCGCCTGGGTCCGGATGCGCAGAAGGAGATCAGGATTGTTGCGGGTCAGGTCAGCGACGTCTTGCGCGAAAAGTTCCCCGTCTCTTGGTCCGCCTTGTCCTCCGACCAGCACGAGGCAGTGCGACACCCCTGTTAGCAGCAGAATCCAGTACAATACGCTTAGGATCCTTTGCGTTGGCGAACTCCATGATATTCTTCATCACGTCTGGATGGAGCGTTGTCTGACGGGAGATCTGCTCACCCATCAGCTGATTTTTGATCTTCGGCAGACACTGTATAACCGCATTGTGCAAACGTTCAACTTCACGAAACCATGTTCTAAGCGCCACATTGGCTTGTCTATATGCGGTCCTGCTGGCTGGGTCATCTTCATCGGGGTCCCCGTGCTCTCGCTCGATAAGATTGTAAGATGCTTCCTGCGTTATCGCACGATAAAAATGGCGTCTCCGGTACCACTGACGGTAGTCCTTGATATCCTCATCCGCAGGATCATTATCTACGAACTGTTTGTGAGTTTCCTTGATGAACTCAATATGATCCCGCATTATATCGGTATCGAACAAGTCTTCTTCGATACCATCATTGGTCCACATAGTCACCGGTGGTACTGACACAAATGTCTGAAATCTCGCCTCTGCTTCGGCGCATGCCGGTGGTATTGCAGACGCCATTTATATACTCTCAAGTTTTTTGGTCTGTCGGCGACGTCTCTTGGTCCGCCTTGTCCTCCGACCACCCTTTCTTGCCAGCTCACGTCTGAGCGCAGCTATCTTCGACTGATTCGGTTCAGGTTTTGCAAGCTCAAGTCTCAGCGCTTCTTCCGTTTCTGATTCTACTGGTTCCCTAGGCAATGCAACTCCCCTGTTTTTCACTGCATCCAAAAACACCCGTTTAGGATCCTTTGCTCCACTAAATTCAGAGATGGTCTGTGCAACATTTGGAGGCAATGGCACTGCACTCTGTCGATAGAGTTGCTCACCCATAAGTTGATTTGTAATACCTGGTCTCCTACACTCCACAACTTCATCGTGCAACCGTTCAACTTCACGAAACCATGCATCAAGTAATTCATCGGCTCGTGTGAAAGCAGCGATACTTTCTGGGTCGTCACCAGGGCCGCCGTGCCATCTGTAGAGAATATGGGAAGATGCTTCATTCTCTATCGCATGATAAAAATGGCGTTTTTTGTAGAACCGGCGGTAGGACTTGAGATCGTCATCCGCGGGATCATTATCTACGAACTTTTTGTGAATTTTCTTGATGAACTTGATATGTTCCTTCATTATCGGGTTACGACCGAACAAGTCTTCCGTTGTAGAACCGAACCTACCATTATGGGTCCACATAGCCACAGGTGGGGTCGATACGAATGTTTGAAATCTCTCCTCTGCTTCGGCGCATAGTGGCATTATATACTCTCAAGTTTTTTAGTCCACCAGTGCCATCCTGATCATCCGCTTCCTCTTAGGTTTGCACTGCTTCAGCCAATCTGCCTTGCTCTGGAAGAGCCCTGTCTCAAGTCCCTTCAGGAGACACTCACGGTGATCATACGAAAGGAGACTTAACTTGCACATAATACACTGTCCCCCCACGTTCGCGGATACAGTAGTCGTAGTCTGCATTTGTTGTTGGAATGTTGACTGTCTGAAAACTCTCATTTCCGTAGTTTCTGAGATACATCAGTGCCCACGCGGCCGATCGCTCAGACTGATTGAACTTCCCGCGCTGATTCAACTGAGCCGTAATCACCGCATTGCGAGACCTCGTATTTGATGTCTGAGAATAACGAACGAACCGCCCTAGTCTCTCAAGGCGCCGGGCATAGGTCCCGGACGTGTGAGCACCATACTGTAGCAGTCGCGAGTTAAGATCTTGATCCGAAAGCATTGTAGGGTATTCTGATTTAAAAAACAACATTCATTTTATATAAATGAGCCTTCGCTTTATGAACGGTGCATTCAAGCTCAAGGGAGTTCAGACAGTTAAGTATGAAGTAGATGTACCCGTGCTGGCTAAGGTGCCCGCGGCGGCCCCGGAGGTGCCCGCCGTTGTCGAGGTGCCCACGGTTGCCCCTTCAGAGGTGGAAGCGCCGCTTGAAGTCCCGCAGGCTGCCCCGAAGAGTGGGCTTGTTCCAGAGAATCCACCGACTGAGTGAACCCGGTGTGTCCGGCTTACTCCAATGTTCCCCCATCCCAGAATGACGTTTCAAATACCGTGCTCTACGAGTCACATCCTTGTGCTTTGTAAAGTCACTGTAGCCCTTCTGTCCGAAGGGTACAATCTTCTCCTTACCATCTTTCTCAAACACCGCATCCCACTTCTTCTCCTTCTTGTGGGATTTGCGAAGTGTCTTGAGTCTCATTGTAATGTAAAAATATTTTTGTTGTTGTGTGCGTGTTCAGACATGCTCTTCCATCCTACACTGATCTTCAAACTCAAGGTAGCGCTCCCGCTCCTGGTACTTCTTCTCCATCGACATGTTCCTGCGCTTCATCGCCCGGACCCGCGCAGCGCGTGCGGCCTTTGTTTCAGCATCATCTAGTGGCTTATTTGCGCGAGTGAAGATCGTGTTCTGGAAGCGGTTCCACATTGCAATCACATCCGCTGCCGCATCGAGACTCGGTCCGTATGTCAAGCAGATCTTGTTTCCATCCTCTCCAAACCCATACGGGGTAACACATACACATCCCCATCCAGTGCACGAACGCGAAGCCATCATCATTGTAGGAAGAACAAGAGAGAGGAGCATTTTATATCAACTACCACCTCTTTTGTTATTGAAATCAAATCCATTTTACCCGCAAATAATCAACGTGCTATATAATGGCGCACGGACCCGATACAGATGAACTATTGCGTCGCATTGCCAGTGGGGATACCTCGTTATATAACGACGATATAGAGATTACGTCACTACCCGCCACTCTTCCACTCAATCTTCTTCATCTAAGTATTACCGCAACTCAGTTGACCGAGTTGCCACCGCTTCCACCTGGTCTTGTATCCTTGAATGTATACTCCAATCAGCTCACTAGACTACCTGCTCTTCCAAATACTCTGGTTTCGCTATTTTGCGGACATAATCAACTCACTGCACTGCCGGATTTTCCAGCTACTCTTATGCGACTCTCGTGTGATACAAATCAACTAACTGTACTCCCTACTCTTTCGCATACTCATCTTGTCCAGATATCCTGTGGACATAACTCACTTACTGAGATACCCGAGCTCCCGGCTACATTGACTGAATGGCTGTACTGTGGCAACAATCGACTCACTACGCTACCCTCTCTCTCGCCTACTCTTCGGTCGTTACAGTGTATTCGTAACCAACTGACGGTACTTCCCGCACTTCCGCCCGCTCTTGAAAGTCTATTCTGTTCATGGAATCCTATTTCGAGGGTGACACTGCCCTTTCCCAATCGAATCACGTCAGAAAAGATGGATAATGTATTTGCAGAATCACGACTGCAATACCTTCCGAACGAAACGCTTGGTAAATATCAGCGACGCATGATGAAGCAGAGCGCACTTGCGTCAGCGGCTGCTGGTCCATCGGCTACTCGTGATGCGATAGATTTCGCTCCTCCTCGTGATTTTGGATCAGAGATTCTACCAGGTGGACAAGGATACATAGATGCAAAAAATAGCTTCACTTCTAAGGGTGGCAAGAGGACTAGGAGACGCAGACGCAGGCGCAGTAAGAAGACTGTCAGAAGGTAAAAAGATTTTTTATTTTCGTCCCCTCCCCGTCCACATTCACTTCTCAGAATGCCGAGAGCCAGTTCGCGTGCTGCTCTGCCGGGATCTTCAACTCTGCCAGAACCGCTTCTGCCAACTCGATCTGCTTCTCATACGGCACATCCATCTCCGAGATGGCCGACATTCTCTGCTGGAGAATCTCTCCAACTGCCACGGGCGGCACAAATGCCCCGTCAAATCCAACCATCACGTTGCTCAGCCGCGCGAGATGTCCCTGTGCGCACACAGAGTAGGGAAGTGCCGCCTCTTTGCACTCCTGCCAGAGCCTCTTCTCCAACTCCTCGCGCACCTCTCCCTTGTATGTTTTGATTGTCCACCACAATCCGCGCATCACCTTCTTGTAGAGCGAGTCGTTCTCCACGCAGACGAACTTCCGGTTCCACCAGGAAACCACATCCGCGCGCACCTGCTGAACTACCGCCGCATTGACCTCAAACTTTCCCCACGAGAGCACGATCTCCTCTACCGTGTTCTTTTGTTCAACCGGCACCTCAACTGCCAACAAGATCTCGAGAGAGTCGCGCATCTGTGCCGAGATCTCTGGCGTGTGGACATTCTGTGTGTCCGCGGCAATGTGTGCCTCGCGCCCTCCCATCACGGGCCGATGCACCATGCGCCGCAAAAGTTCGAGTGTCCCGTGAGCCCGCACGCGCTCGGCTCTCCGCTCAGTCAGTTGTCCCGCTTCTACCCATCCCGCAATGAGCATTTCAACTTGCTGCTGAGTCGCCCCATTCTCGTGGATCTGAATGTCCAACTGCATATTCAGATCATCGGTCAGCATCCGATCTACCTCCCACTCCAACCGATTCAGCGCCCACCCCGCAAGAAGAGGCGCCATCGCGGTTAACAACGCGTCAAGTACGGGTGCCCCCGCCCCCGCGCGCCGCCTGCGTCTCAACTCTCGCCGAACTCCCCGCATCGCAACATCTTCCATGCGTCTCTGCTCAACCGCGTGATGCTGCCCGCACAAATGCCCGTTTGTAGCCAGTTTCCCGCATACCGACCCTCCCTTCTTCTGCGCCGTGCAAAGCAACACGGCCACTGGCACAGCGACAGCTTCTGCAAGCCGTCTCACGTGCCCGGACGCATTCAGCGCGTGCGTCCCCAGTGCGATTCCCTCCCATGCCTCTCTGTACTTTGCCTGATTCACTGCAAATCTCTCCATCGCGGCTGGCACGTTCTTGTGCCAGTGCACTCCACACAATCCTCCGTTCACCGTTGGGTGGGCCCCGTTTGTACACGGCAGCCCGCTCTGTTTGAATGCGATACAGTTTGGCATTTTATACGTTTTCCCGCCCGGGGTCTTATTCCTTTGGTCCGAACGTTTCCGTTTTGGACGGACCGCGGTGATCCGAATGTAAAAAGGGTTTTTGGTTTTTGTTTTTTGTGTGTGTGTTGTG
>Ga0209770_10000254_pt1 | contig 31729 bp, 21 predicted proteins | sample LauGreSu1BDMLBDD_2_FD_187572 | JGI IMG/M metagenome (GOLD analysis project Ga0209770, IMG submission 187572) | Freshwater lake microbial communities from Lake Michigan, USA - Su13.BD.MLB.DD (SPAdes) (version 2) | ecosystem: Environmental > Aquatic > Freshwater > Lake | place: Lake Michigan, USA...
CACCTATTCCGCTACAAAAGGAGTTTAAGTTACTTTGGAAGGGTATAACTCGACCATTGTATAAAAAACCCTTAGATCAATAGATTTGTAAAACTTGTTCAAATTTCAATTATTTTTTTTTTTTTTTAAGTTGTTTGGCCTTATATAAAGCGATTTTACGATTTCATGTAAACTCACCATATTTAAAACCCACCATCCATCTATTTATATTCTTATTTATGAATTTATTACCGGTGTAAATATTAACTTTCATCCCAACAAATAAAGGGGAAATTGCTGAACAACGATCATATAGAAAAATTTCTTTTTTTTTATGTAATTCGTTGTCTTTAATTAAAAATATTTGTCGTCAAGTACTTGAAGCTATAAAGGAAATTTTATGTGTTTTAGTTAAAGGTTTGTTTATATTCTTATCAGTTACAATCACTAAAAATACACAAATTACTACTTAAACTTAGTAGTCTTACCTCAAGGGGTTCTTGGATACTTTATGGACTTAGTACGTCCACCATGGGGATGATCTACGGGATTTCGAGCAACACCGCGTGAAATCGGTTTACAACCAAAAGATCTTCAATAACCGTATTTTGAATTATTAACAAGTCTTTTGTTTTTTAGAGAGACGGAACCTAGTGATACGGAAGAGTAAATCGAGAAAGTTTTACGAACCCCAGAAGGAAGTTGAAGGAGAGCCGTATGGTTATTAAAATCAAGTTTTATAAGCTTAGCGAAGGTCCCCGAACTTCGTGCATATTGAGTACCCGCACCTGGATAAAGTTCTAAAAGACATACTTTTGAAAGACGTTTGACCGCGTATAAAAGAAAAAGAGTAGGTTGCAACAAGTAGGGATTTAGATTTGCGGATTTTGGAGAGTAGTAAATGAAACTAAACATTTTAAAAAGGTCTGTAGCGGGAAGATAAGTAACACCACCCGTAGATAAAAAAGACAAAGCTAATAATTTGTTTTGAAACGGTATTAATTTAAAGGTAGTGATTACAGACATAACTTTCGAACGCATAGAATAGTTAATTATTGGTCGAATTAGTTTAGAAGCGAAACTTGATTTCGTTCGAATAACAATACGACCTGAGTGGTTTCTTCCTGCTTTCGAATACTTACGTCAAGTTAGTTGTTTGAAGCTGTGTTTTTCGTACCACAGGGAAGTTAATTTAGTAATTTTTCTAGACGCGTTTGAGACGATACGCATTTTTTTTAAAAACAAAATTAATTAGGTTTTAAGACATTAAAAAGTAATAATAAAGAGTTTATTTTATATAATTCAACGGACTTTGATGTAATAACTCTATGCAGCTCATTATATATTTGAATTATATAAAATAAACTTGTTTTTTCAAAACTAATTGGGTATAATTGAGATTGACTTATAGTGTAGAGGGGGTTTGGATTTATCAATGTTAAATTTTGGAAAAACAAGTTCAAGTTATTCGAAGATATAAAAAATCACGCATTATGTTTAAATTTACTAAAAAATTGGTATGATTTAAAACCTAGTTTAGAGGAGTAGTTTGAAATTCGACTTATAAATGAATTCGAAATTCAATTTTCTGTATCTTTAATATATAAACTATTGGATTTTTTTAAAATATTGTAATTATAAGTAAGAAATGAGTTTCTGAAGAAATTCAAGTTAAATATATGTTTAGAGTATTGTTTAAAAAATAAATACTCATTCGATCAGTTTGAAAATATATTTTGGTATATTAGTCAATTATTTAGATGTTTTCTTCTCGCCCAAGACTTTCTTGTTAATTTTGATAGTACATTGATATTTTTTTTATAAAAAATATTCGCTTTAAAAGACGTTTCAAAATGAGCGAAATTTAAATCTTGGAACTTACTATAAAAATTGTTGTTTACGGTATTTACATATGATCACCTCCGTACCATTCGTTACTAGTATTTAATTCTGATAAAACAAACCCTATTTTACCTTGCAACTGTATTAAACCAAATAATAATGCTTCGGCTGTAGGAGGACAACCGGGGACGTAAATATCTACGGGAATAATACGATCACAACCTCTAACAACTGAGTAGGAATAGTGATAGTAACCACCCCCATTCGCACAACTACCCATTGATAAAACTCATCTAGGATCTGGCATTTGTTCATAAAGTCGGCGAATAGTAGGTGCCATTTTATTAGTCAAGGTACCTGCTACAATTATTAAATCAGAATGTCGAGGAGAAGCTCTAAAAATAATACCAAATCGATCCTGATCATATCTACTCATAGCAGCATGCATCATTTCAACGGCACAACAAGCAAGACCGAACGTAACAGGCCATAAAGAACCTGCACGAGCTCAAGAAATTACAGAAATTAACTTTGTTGAAATTCATTCAAGTTTCATAAATAGTCGAAAAAACTAGAAGCCTATTTTGAGACCCTCAAAGATTTTCGTACATATTTAGTAAAACCATCTGGTCGGGAAGTACCATATACAGATCGCCTTTTTTTTTTATAAATTACAGGAGAAAAATCGTAAACACCCCGGACTAAGGAGTAACCAACTCCTGGTAAATCATTCGCTCTACCCCCATTAACTAAAACTCTGTTATATTTAGAGCATATGTAACCAATACCAGGGACACGAGCTGTTACTCTAAAACCATTGGTCAAAGTTACTTTAGCAACATGCCGAACAGCAGAATTTGGTTTTTTTGGAGACATTGTTGTTACTTTATTGACAATACCCTTGATTTGGGGTCTATCAGAAAGAGCAGGCGTTCTACTAAAGTTAAGTTGTTTATAAACGGATTGTCTGAGATAAGATTGTTTAAAACTAGCCAAAAATACACAAATTTTACTTAAAAAATAAAAGCTTGTCAAGTAATACCCAATCAAAACATCAAGAAAATTAAACCACCGAAAATAGTTAATTCTTTGGAAGATAAATCTGCAGGTATAATCTTAGTCATCTGTATTGAGGAACCAAACAATACGTTCATTCAACTTCTAAAGAAAAAGGTTGGGCCCAAGAGATATAAAAACACGATAAATATTAAACATAGTAATGGAAAAAGATCAAAAAAAAAACTAAAAAATAGTATCTCAGCTACGAACATTATTGAACCAGGGAAACCTAAAAATACTAAACAATTTATTAGACCCATTAAAAAAAGTTTTGGACACAAAAAATTAAGCCCATTTATCTCAGTTATAAGTCGTGTTTTAAAACGTCTTCCAATCGCATCTACAAGTAAAAAAGAATTGGTTGAAAGTAAAGCGTGGCTTATCAACATACAAAAACTAGCTAACATTAAAGCTGATTGACCACTTATAACACATATCGTAAGTCAATGCATTTCAACAACAGTTGAGTAAGCTACTAATTTTTTTAAATCAATTTGATAAAAAAGTTTAAAAACAGCGTCTATTATACCAATAGTTAAGAAAGGGTATATGAAGTAAAATGTCGGTTCTAAGTTTATAGTTATTAGACATTTTAATAAACCGAAAAACGCAAATTTAACTAAAACGCCGCTTAAAAAAATGGAGAAATTAGTTGATGCCTCTACGTGAGCTTTAGGTAATCAGCCATAAAAAGGTCAAATTGGTAATTTTACACCAAAACCAAATATTCAACAAAAAAAAAGAAAATTTAACTCAAAGGTTGAAAAGCTAAAACTGCTAATAACACTAAAAAGGGAGGAATTACAAATAAAAAAAAGGTAAAGAAAAGCAAATATTAAAAACAACGCTCCAAATTGTGTTCAAAAGAACATCAAATAGGCCGCTTCAACACATCTTCGCGTTTTAGCGAAATTATATAATATAAAAAAGGAGGGGACTAGCAAAAGCTCATATGCAAAGAAAAATAATATAATTGAATCTGTAAAAAATAAGAGATAACCAGCCATCAAAATAATAGTACAGTAGAACATAAAACTAGACAATTCATTAACATTATAAGCCAAGCAGAACAATACAGACAAAGTAGTAATAACAACAAATATATAAATAAATGGGAAGTAATAAACCGATGTTAAGTTTAGGTTTAATGAATTTACACTAATTAAGTAATCAAAAGAATAATAGTCAAAGAAGAAAATATTAATACCATTTAAATTATAGCAAATTTGAAACGAGGAAAAGAAGTCTAATATATAATATAAGACACTAAGAGAAAAAAAAGAGAAAAAAACGAAAAATCCTAGAATATATTTTGTTAAAATACTAATTAAATCGATACGATAGAATACGTTCATATAGAATAATCTAAACAAAAATAAGACAAAAACAAAACTTAAGAAGAGAAAAATAACATAATATATGAAACCATACCACAACAAAAGTGTTAACCCCCTTTAACATTATAATTATCAAAAGGTATTGAATCTTACATTGGTAGATTTTGTTGCTTCCAAATTAAGATATTGATTATACTTAAATCGTGTCGAGGTTCTCATCGGTAGTTTTAGACTGACTTTTTTAAAAAAGTGTATAGCTCGACCTAAACGAAGGTTTCTAAACTCAAATATAAATAAACCCGCTCGCATGTGAATAGCTCAAGAGTTCAGCCGACCAGCACCTTTACCCATACGCATACCTTTAGGTTTTTTTGTTAAAGGCATGTGAGGAAAAACGTTAAACCAAATTAAACGCTTAGTTCGTTCTGGTTTTTTTACAGCTTTTTTTAACAAAACTTTTAAACGGAATATCTGCTTCGAAGACATTCTTAATGGTTGTAAAGTTAATAGACCGCAATCACCGTAAGTTAGGGTTGCGGAGGTTCAAGATTTAGCAGTACGCCTCTTTAATTTACTTTTATATTTAAATTTTCTAGGTTGTAATAACAAAAATACACATAATACAGTAAATTTAAATAATTATTCAAGATAATACTAGTAACAAATCTTCTGTAAAAATAAAACCAAATAAAAGAAAAAAGACTATTAAAACAGTCGTATAATAGTATAATGGAACACTTCTTAAGCTCTGCTCAATAATAGGCTGAAAGTTAGAAGGGTTGGTTGAATTTAGGAACCTAACATTTTGAATGTAAAAGTATAAGCCGAGGAATAATATAATGAAGAAGAATGAAAACAAAATGAAAAAATTTGAGGTACATAACAAAGTAAATATAAAGATTTTAGAAAAAAAACCTCAAAATGGAGGTACACCTGCCATAGAAAATAAAGCAATTATGAGTATTTTTGAAAAAAAATTGTTTGAACCTAAATCGCTTAATGACTGGGTTGTTTTAATATCGAAACTCCTAAATTGGAATAATGTAAAGAATATCATAAATAGGGATAAATTATATATAAACATATAACCTCATAGAAGAACTAAAACATCGTTAAACTCATAAATAAAAACCAAAAATACACTAATTAACTTAACTTTCGGAAGTATCGAAACAGTAGTCTAGAATCATCTTGTCGTGTCATGCTGTAGGCAAACTTTAACTTGACTTTAGGTGTCTTACCTAATCCACTAAAATTGAAGCTTTTTACAGAAGTTTTATATTTTTTAGCTCATCGTGACTTTTTTTTTATATTTTGCGGACTTTTTAAAACAGCCAAAAACACACAGAAATTTTAGTTATGAATTATAAAATAAAGGTAAAGTCTGCAATACAAAAACTACTCATGGCTAAAAAAATGAGTAGCGTGTTTAATATACTACTCATGGCTAAAAAGGCTTTGATGTAATAGGATTCGCATAGAATAAACATTAAAAAAAAAATACCCAAAACAATTAAAATTAAATTTATGATTAAATTAAAATAAAATATGTCACTTAAATAAACAATTAAAAAATATATAAAGAAAAGAAATATTGAAAAGTAAAAAAAAAATATATAAAAAAACAAGGCATGTGCTGGAATACCTTTAAAAAAGACAGGTTTTCAGAAATAAAAAGGAACCAAACCACATTTTAGGAAAATACAAAACATAAAATTAAATCAAACAAGAGAGGTGAAAAAAATTGATTTTAAATCACTTATCGAAACAATATAATAAAAAACCGCTTCTAAAGTGTACCAATCAAAAGTAAGGAATTTAACATAAAACAAAACTAAAAAGATGAATAAATTTAACGAACCTACAAGAGATATTCAAAAAAAAAATAGTAAAGTTTGTAAAAACGAAAAAGGAGTAGATTGGCTAAAATATGAGTGACTCGATAGGCTTAAATTATTATAAAAATAAGTCGAAGAAAAGACCGAAGTTATTAATAATAAATTGATAAGGGTTGATAAGATCTCGATAAAGAATATTACAGTAAATATATTATTAGAGTAGAATAATAAAATTAACCAATAAAGAAAAGAGTATGTAACAATTGTATAATCATAAACCTCTTGTGAAGAGTAATAAAAAGAAGAGGAGTAAGCAACCCAAACTAGAATAAAAATAAAACTAAGTAGATAAGTAACTTTAAACTGAAGTGAGCTAAAAATGAGGTGACCGAATCAAATTGAAATTAATGGACTTGTTCAAGAATAGTTAATAAGGATAGTTAAAAACAAGGGAGTTAAAAAAAATCAAATTAAATCGAAACCTGTGAGATAGTTAAAAAATGTTAAGTTTGAAAATTGGTTGAAATTTGTAAAATCCTTCATATTTGAAATGATGTAGATAATAATTGAAAATGTCAAAAAAATATAAAGATATGTAAAAAAATAAGTTAAACTTCAGACAGTTGCAAATGATAAAAAAAAATTTGTAGATATTGAGGTAGTTTCAAGAATTACATACACCAGGTTATTTGACAAAATTAATTATGTGCGTTTAATTAGAATAAAAAAGATAGGTACAACCAAAGTTAAAAAAAAGAGATATAAAGAGAAGCTGTGAAGGATTCAAGATATAATGTGTAAATTTAAATTCCAATTGATACAAAAAAAAAAATCCAAAACCAGGTATTGATGATTAGATAGAAGTAAAAAGAAAAAAATAACTAAAGAAAAAACTGAATAAATAAAATACCCGTGCCTGGACTTGAACCAGGACCCGTAATGGACGAAGTTTTAAGCCTCGCATGTCTACCAATTTCATCACACGGGTTTATTCTTATTATTTTAACTTTTTTGAACTACTGACAAATTTGTAAAAGTTGAAATAATTACTATCGATTAACGTCATTCTAATACTATAGAATTTTAAAAAAAGTAAATTAGTACTAAAAAAGGGGAAGTAGTTTTTAGCATTAAGAAGGGCTAATAGTAACTGGTCTACCGAATTTAAGCTAAATTCCTGTACCAATTGAGTTTTAATAGAAACTCTACACTTATAAAATTTAAATACAAACTGCTCTTTAGAGTTGGTTTTATGTGCCATGGGTGCTTTTGTCAAAGTATATTTTCGTCGTAGGGTTGGTAAAAAAGCAAATTTAATTGGATTTTCTTCAGCTTTATTTGTTACAGTAAAAGAGAGATAGTATAGTCAAGTCATTATTAAATAAGATTTTTTAACTAATATAGAGGATTTTTTTGATCTTGTAGAAGAAACTAAATTTATATCATCTATTCGAATGTTATTAAGTAGGTTTGGAGAAATTAAAGATATAAAGGTAAAGTTGTATGAAACATCTGAACTCAAATTATTTGATAGTTTTGAGTTTTCGAAAGTTTTAAAAACAGTATAAGTACTAACAAGGTTGTTTCTAGTTAATTTGGTATTACTAACTGCAGTTTTAAGAGTTAGGTGATTAAAAATACTCATTTATCGGGTTAGCAGGAATCGAACCTACATTATTAGATTGAAAGACTAAGGTCCTAACCATTAGACGATAACCCGTAATTTAAACAAAATGTTTATAAAGTGATAATACTAAACCTGAATAGTTACGGGTGATTGGATTACAGAATCGTTGATGGGATCATAAAACAGCTCTTTTAAACCAATTGAAGGATACGATTTTTGGAAAGGTACACTTGTATCTCCGTACTGCAACATTAAATTACGAAGATCTTTTTTATTATTAAAAACGTTTCCGCAAAGTTCAGAAACTTCCCTCTCAAGTCAATTAGCGTTTGGATATAACTCAGTTATAGAATTTAACGAAAAAGTCGAATAAGATTTACTAGAATCAGTACAAAAAAAAAAAACCTTTCTTGGAAAGTTAAATTATGGAAATTATAAACGATTATTGAATTTTGAGTAAAGGGTTTATGTGTTTTGGAGTCTTGATAACGATCCGAATTACTAAGAGGGAGTTCATAAGAAAAGATATCAGCTAGCTGACTAGAATAAAACAAAGTTGAAAATCGCATATGAAGAGACAGATAGTAAAGGAGATTTTGGGGTACTAATAAAGTTATATTTTTAAAACCATGTATCTTATGGTTCAGATAAAGGTGATGTAAGTTAAAAAATATATATTCAAAGTATAGTTTGAAATTACGATTGTTATTTATAGATAAAAGATTCAACTGTTTTAAGATGGATTCGAACCAACGACCCCAAAGTTTTCAGCCTTGTGCTCTACCAACTGAGCTATTAAAACTAGAAAAAACTAGAAATATTGAATTGCGTGAATTAAAACGTTTCCGAAACCTCGGAGATATTTATATGGGTCTGTAACGGGAAGGGGCTTGACTTTTAACGCTTCAGGTATTTCAGGTGTTTCGGCGAAGTAAATCTCCGATGAAAATGCCACCGTAGTAAGAAACATGTCGTCTAATATACCAATACCTCAATCATCAGGATCAATAGCAGCCATTTCAGACTGCATCGAATTTTTAAATAATCAGAGGGCACCAACTGCGAGACCAAAAACAAGCGCGTTCAACACACCTGGTGAGAAAATCTCAGCAGCAGTTCCACCATAATTCCTTACGAAAAATACATCTATTCAGTCAAACATTTTATAAGTAGAGCTTGGTTTTGATCCAAAATAGGGTTTGGATCCAAAAAAAACATGGCCAAATCCTGGGGACATTTGCCATGCAGTAGACGGGATTTCCTTAGAAAAAAGAAAATCTGGTTGAAAAGAGCGAACATCTGAGAAAAACACCGCTTTAGATTCCATGGATTTATAGTCAGCACCAGGAATAAAACAGGTGAAAGTCACAAAACGAAAGCCTAAGCGAAGTTTGGTTCTAGTCATAAAAAAATCTAACAAGAATACACAACTAACAAATGCACAACTAACAAAAATACACAAGTCAAATTCATATGTTAAAAAGGTGGTAATTGGTCGAGAAAATTTATACTACTTGGGGAAAAAAATTCAGTACAATTGCATACATTGGCCAATAAAATAACCTGCAGCTGCACCGAGACAACATTCAAAAATAAAAACTAATCTTCATCTTATGTAAAGGGGTATAGATAATCAAGCAAATCGTATTTCTTTTAGTAATCTCTTTATAAAATCTTTTTAAAATAAATGGTTTAGAAGATTCGTTGAATTATATATTGAATACTATCGATTTACAAAAAATTAAAGAATGGAAACTTAGACTACTTATAAAATAAAATAAACCCCTAAACGAAGAACACCCCCAATATACACAATAAAACATTTTAAAATAAGAAGATAGTAGTAAAACCCTATTCTTCAAATTCTTAAATATATCAATATCCTATACGGACCTTAACTAAGTACATATAGAGGGGGGGGGGGTGTATATACCCCTAATTAAGATACTTTATATAAAATTTAATTTTTGTTAATTAGAAGAAATGGCCGAGTGGACGAAGGCGACAGACTGTAAATCTGTTAGTTATACTCACGTTGGTTCGAATCCAACTTTCTTCATCTAAACTTAATAATAATCTCACAAAATATTTTCTAGTCTTTAATCTTTAAGGTAAATAAATATAAAGACGTCAAATACTCAAAAAAAGTTCTATCATATCTAACTTTAAAAGCAAACAAAAAAATATATACTTTAATGAAAGTACAGACTTATTAGTTTTTACAAAAATTAAATTAAATAATTGAAAAGATAAAGTTTTATTAAATATAGCGGCATACGTTGAAGAATTTTCGACTTTTACCCAGCCATCAAAAAAACAGCGTTTTAAGTTTTTAAAAAAATACATAAATTTCAATAAGAGTGTTACATCCTTTTTAGCTCTTTATCATCAACTTTGCTTAAGAAATTTTTTTAAATTTTTCCGATTTATTAGTCAATATAAATATACAAGTGAATTTGGTTTATACAATATATACTTTAACTTCCGAGGTAATAGGTTATTTACAAGTGTGTTAAACTCTAATAAACGTTTATATATAACACTATCTGTTGGACTTTTTTTAAAATTTTTTCAAAATAAAAAATCTTTAAAAAAAAATAAACTATTTAAACTACTTTTAGCAAAATATTTACGTAAACTTTTAATAGTCTCAGGTATAAAAAATATATACATATATATTAAAAAAACTCCCCTATTTGTTCAAGAAATCTTCCACCTGTTAACCTCACCACTTGTGAAACCTTTCTTTAATCCTATAAAAGGTTTAGATGTGTTAGAATCGCCTTCAAAACACCACTCTTTGAACATACGATATGTTTTTTTTCAAAATACTAAATCTTTCACATCTATGAAAGTAGCTCGAAAAGGTCGATTAAAAAGAAAAATCCAGAAAAGAATTATCAAAAATAATAAAATACAAGATTAATCTAACTTTTTGAACAAGAAGTTATGTATATTAGAAATATATTAAATCGTGGATTATACTAAAATTCAAAATTATGAGTTTGACTTTGGCTCGGAGTGAACGCGTGCAAAATCTCTTGACACATGCGAATTTGATTGAGTTAGTTTTTTTAACTTGATAGTGAATTGGTGAGTAATGTGTGGAAAATTTACCTGAAAGTTTACATTAACTGTAAATATTAATCTCTAACTCTTTGTTTATATATTAAAGATTCCCCTTTTTTAAAAACAGAAGCTTGAGTTTATAGAAAAAAAGAATACTTTCAGAGAAATCTACACTAAAGTTGGTAGTGTTAACTTGATTAATAGCCGAGTACTTTTAGCTGGATTGAAAGATCAGCCAGTCACACGGGGAATGAAAAACACCCCGCCGTTGGCAGCAGTGGAGAATATTGGTCAATAAACGAAAGTTTGAACCAAGGTTTTGCGGAGATGAAAGATTGATAAAATCGTGAAGGCTAAGGTAGCTGTAAAGTCTGTGCGCAGATCAAAATAATGATGTTGTATCTGAAGAGAACCCCGGGCTAACAACGTGCCAGCAGCTGCGGTAATACGTTGACGGGGGAGCGTTACTGGCCTTTACTAGGCGTAAAGTGTGGCTAGACGGTTTAGGACTTTATAAGACAAATTTAAGGGTAAACGATACCTCTTATAAAACCTTAATACTAGAGAATTGGAGGAAATTAACAGTATGTATAATCTAGAGATGAAATTCTGAAAGGTTATAAAGACTCTCGAAGGCCTCGGCAGTTAATTATTTTATATTCTGACGTCGAACCACTAAAGTATGGATATCAAATAGGATTGGAGACCCTAGTAGTCCATACCCTGAATTTATGGGTATTTTATGTGAAGAGAATATTCTTTGTGTATAAGCTAACGCGAAAATGCCTCGCCTGGGGAGTAAAGCTGCAAAGGTAAAACTTAAAAAGATTGGCGGGAGTTTGTATGAACGGTGGAGCGTGTGGTTTAATTCGATAATCCACGTGTAATCTTACCAATGTATTGAATATATATGATGTTAAATTTTATTAGAATTTTCGAATGTATATTAATTGGTACTGCATGGCTGTCGTCAGTTCGTGTTGTAAAATGTAATATTAAGTTATTCAACGAACGCAACCTTTGCTATAAATTTAATATTACTTTTTTATTAAAGATACTATATCCACGAATAATGTCTTCTGATGCTAGTTTAATTAAATGTAACCAAACATTTGAATAAATTTTATTTAAGAAGTTAATGTCTAGTGGGGTTAGACGTTCTTAATTACTATGAAATAGCGCCTAAAAAACGTAAACTTAAATATAAACAGTAATTATTAACAATTTTCTCGTAAACACCTGCCATTAAACGGTATTTTAAACTACTGTATGTTATGATATAGCCTAATAAAATAAAATATTATTTATTGAAACCATAAAGCGGGTTTTTAATCTTTTTTTCGAGAGTAGTAGTTTTTAAGTTTATTGTTAAACTTAAGTCTTTCTGGTTTCTTTTTTAAACTATAGTTTTAGAAGTGATTTACGTTATGTAATTCCATCTAAATCTCATTTTTTGGGAAAACTCCTACAAAGAATCTTTAAACATTTTAAAGTTAACTACCCAACCTTACATTAAAGTTTTAACCTGTTTTGAGGAAGTTAAGGAGAAGTCAAGTCATTATGGTCTAAATATGTTGGGCTACACATGCGCTACAAGGGTAAAAACAATAAGATGCGAGAGTGTAAATTTAAGCAAATCTTTAAAAATTACCAAAGTTCGGATTGTAGATTGAAACTCATCTACATGAAGTCGGAATCGTTAGTAATCGTAAATTAGTATGTTACGGTGAATGATCTATCAAACTTTGCACACACCGCCCATCACGCCCGAAGAGTTGTATCGGCTGGAAACTATATTATAAACTTTAAAGGAGTTAACATCGATTATTAGTTAAATAGTATTTGAGGATTGGAGTAAAATTCCAATATACGCCCTTCTTTAGAGTGTCTAACAAATAGAATAAAGTTTTTTAGTAAGTTAAAGACGGTATGGTAACTTGGGCGAAGTTGACACAAGGTAATAGTAGGGGAACCTGTTGTTGGATTACACATAATTTAATTCAAACTAATTCTTTTTATAAAAATTATATATAAAGTTTAAATAATATTAAGATACGTCGCATTAAGTGGATGCCTAGATGTTAAACGAGGAAAGGTGTGGAAGACCTGTATTTATTATGAGTATCGGCTCTACTGGGATTAATAAATTAAATTAAACTAATAAAGTGAACTGAAACATCTCATTAACTTTATATAAAAAAATCAACTGAGATTCGATTAGTAGTGGTGAGCGAAAATCGAAAAGCCCATTAAACATGTACAATTGGAAAATATTGTTGAAAAAATAACCATAGAGGTGCAAGTCCTGTAATTCCAATGATTTTAAGGGATATAGTTTAGTGGCAGAACGGCGGTCTTCAAAACCGCATGTGTGGGTTCGATTCCTGCTATCCTTGTTTATATGATTATGAATCTTCGCATTAACTTTCTTTTTCGAAAAAGGATTATGAAAAATAAACTAATACCCTCTCCTAAGAAACGCCGATCACGTGTTTTGAGTCGTAAGAAATTCTTCAAATTTCGACAAAATCGTTTTAAAGTAAAACCTCTTAAATTGAAATATAGAATAAATAAACAGGTTCGAACATTACTTAAAGTTCGAACTAAAAAGATTTTAAAATCACGTTTTAACTTAAAAAGACGTTTACGATTGTTTAACAAACGTAAATATATAAAAGTAAATAGAAAATATACCTTAACTAATCGTCCATTTTTTTCAAAAAACGCTCCATTTTTTTTTAAATGAATTAAAAACCAACTTACTTTATCTAAACCAGTAGTATTTAATTTAAATTTTTTTTCAATTTTTTCTGAAACAAATTCGTTGCGATCATATCATTCAAAAATGGATACAACTTCAAATTATGTTTCGAATAGTTTTATTTTATTTTCTTCAACTTTACTACTTATGCATTCAAGTATTTTTAAAAATTATCTAACGATTCTTAAGAAAACTTTGTTTAATGATAGAGTTTTTTACAAAACAAATATATTTAATTTGAACCGTATAGGGGTTATTGATGAACTTCTTTTAAAATCACCAAAATTAACCCATGTTAAATTTAACAAACGACCTAAAAAATTAATTAGTAAAAAGGTAAAACGTTTTAATAAAAACACTTTAAATTTGTTTTTTAAACACCTTTCTTATATAGAAGTTTTGAAAATGTTCCGATTAAATTTTCGTAAAAAGATTACCTTCTATAATATACCTATTTTAAACTTTTTTGAGAATAATATTTTAAGAGTAGATCAAAAAACACCTAATTACAAGTTTAATATTGTAAAATTTAAACGATTTTTAAACAAACCGACATTTAAAGGTATGGTCCCAATTTTAAATTATACCAGACAAGATAATCTTTTTCTTAATAAGTCAAATCGCCGATTAAAATCAAAGACGATCGTGCAATCTCTTGTCTCTAAAATTACCCCCAATTCCAAAAAAGTATCTGCACCGTCCATTGTAAATTTAAAAAAATCCACCAAATCTAGCTCAATGTTTACAAACTCTGTTCTTATATCCAGAAATTTAGACCTTTTTAAAAACATTTATAATAAACCTTTGCTGGTTAAGTATTTAATGTTTGACAATTATCACAGTTTTTGGGAGTTTTCAAAAACATCAAATAAAAACCTCAATTTAATTTTATTAACTGATTTCAACAAATACCTTTTTAATTCTCGGGATAATATTTTTTTAAAAACTAATTTGATACCTACCACCATTCTTCGATATACTATCAGACGTAAGTTACTGAAGATAATTAATTTTCATAAACTATCCTCAAACATAATAATGTGATACTATAACATATTAATACGATTTATAGAAAATTGCAGTGGAAGGAAAGTTTTTTTAAAATTTAATCCTTTTATTGAAAATGCATTAACTTTCTCTGATTTAGCTCGTTGTAGTTTATGACATATTCGTGTAACCGGTTTTCAAAGAATACTAGGTCCTAAAATATTTTTACATGAGTCGTTGAAAATTTTACATATAGCTATCAGATTTAAAGATCCAACATTCTTATCTAATTGAATAAAGGGTATGCTTTATCGAATGAGTTTTTGAAAATATAGACTACTTTTTAGGTATTTAAAATACCTTTTTCGGTATCTTTTTTGACTCCATTTCCCTGAATTAGATTTTAAAGGGTTCAAACTTCGTTTGAAGGGTAAAATAAGTGTTGCTGGTAATGCTCGAACTAGAACACTTCTTTATCGTATAGGTGAAACTAGTCATTCGAAAGTAAATAATAGAGTTTTATCTGATTTTACAACAATAAATTCATTTACAGGGGTTATGGGTTTCAAAATTTGATTTTTTTTTTAATTTTAATGAAATTTACCGCCGAGTATAATTGACTCGAATCTTATTTAGATAACGATTCTTTGTGATTAGAAGATGTTTTAAATTGGGATGAAACTTTCGATTTAATTCTCTCTGATTATAACCTCTTCTCCTTTTTAACTAGTGCGTTCTTTGTGAATAGTCATTTTTTTCTTGATTCAATTACCAAACTTTCATTTTTAGATGTTATGTTCATGAACGAGACTGACTCACTAAACTATTCTAGAGAGTTGTTTGATTTAATGATGTGAGATAATTTATCCTTTATTCACAATACATTCTTACCATTTCAAATGCTTTTTTATACAGATTATCAAGATTTTATTGTTTCTGTATTGCATCACTCTCCTGAACTTTCTTTAGCTTTACTTGATTATGTAAATACGTATTGACTTAATTCTATTATAAACTCAACCCCTTCAGCAGTATTCGACGTCTTTAGCGATTCTTTAAATTCTGCCATCTCTGAGTTTATAGAGTATTTAGTCGCGTTTTTTGCGTTTATGTGATTAGTGGTTTTATTTATCAATATTTTTAGAATTACTAAATGAAATAACCCCCTTGAAGTTTACTTCGTAAGATTTGAATACTTTATATTCTCTATTTCACGAGAAACACGAATCCAGTTTGAAGCTGCAATTAAGGTATTTTTTTTCGTCTTTTTTTATGCCTCAATGATGATTGCTACATTCGATGACGATCAGGAAGAAATTTTAGAATTTTTCAACGGTATGTGCTTCAATTTTTTCATTTTACTTTTTTTTTACCTAGTTTTTAAATATTCTATCCACTTTTTCTCCTTTTTAGAAGCATCAATTTCTGAAGGCCGAAGTGCAAGTTTTGTTGCTAAGCAGTTTGTAAGGGATTGTATTAATACGTTCGCCTTTGTGTTACGAACTTTAACATTAATGCTCCGTTTAAATATTTATGATACCGTAGACGATTTTTTAGACTCTTATTATATTTTCTTAGGGGATTTTGATGATGATGAGTACTTTATCGATTTATTTTTTTCTATGTTTACTGTTATGTTTTTCGATACAGATAATAACGATGATCGCTCATTCTTTTTAGAAGACGAATCCGACCTAGCAGGGGATTTATTTTCAATTTATTTCGTTGTGTGAGGTAAATTTGCTTTATTCTTGTTTTTTATTATTGAGGAAGTTTTAAGAGTAATTTTAGCATTGTATATCACTTATTTAATAATTTTTGAAGTTCACGCTGTAAATCGATCATATGTTGAAGATACATATTTTTCAACGAAAAGATCTAAGTTAAGTTTGTTTAAAAACATTAGCAATATCTAAATATTAATAAATTAAGTGTCTTTTGATTTTAAGAGCATGTTTTCATTCTATGTAAAAAATTATAATAACTTTAAAAATCCTAATATTTTTTTAAATTTTATTCGGTCCGAATATGAACTTCTAAAAATCAAAAAATCAAAATTAAAATTAGGATCTATTGTATTTCAATTAGTAGAGGTTAAACATCAAGGCGTTTTATTAAATAGATATTTTGAACTAGTTTTTATTAACCAAGCAGGACCTCAACTAAAAAAAAAAAAACTTCAAAAGTGAGTAGATTTTTTAAAGTGAAATTGAGATTTTACTAATATTTGTGCTTTATCGATTATTATATCTTTTTTATTTGACATTTTTTCGAAAAATTTAAAATTATTTTTATCGTTTTATTTTGAAGATAGGTTTAAATTGTTTAATATTATTTTTTTAGAAGAGATTTTAAATTCACTGATTCCATTACCTACTAATAAAATAACTCGGGGTGTATGTTTAGATATGATGTGAACGAATAATATAGTTATTGATTTTTGTAAACTTTTCGAATTTTTTATATAATTTTGTTTGTTATTTTATTAATTTTGTTTTTAGGTGATTTAAATACTTTAATTTTCTTTTTTTTCTTTATTCTTGGTAGTCTACTCTTAAATACTAATACAGCTTTACATTTATTATTAACTGCTGAACTTTTATGAATTACTTTATACTCGATTGTACTTTTCACAGGATTAGCTTTCGATAACCTTAATTTATTATCTTTAACTTTTTTTTTCTTAATATTCTCTGCTATAGAGTTTGGCGTTGGGTTAGTATTACTTTTATTACAACATATTTTATCCAGAACTTTAAATCTAAATGATTCAGATACTAATATATTTAAATTTGTGAATAGGTTTAAACGTCAATTAAATAACAACCGAATTAATTGAAAGGTTTAAACTCCCCTACTGAATGAAACTGGTTTAACTTGTCACGTAATATCTGAAGTGTCTTATCTTCAAATTTTAAAACAATTTTTGTTTTTTTAAACTCACGATTAACATCAAAAGTTAGCTCAATCTTTAACACTAAACTAATCTACGTTAGTAATACCAACTCAAATTCAAATTTTAAAGGTTTTCACAAATCTTATGAGTGGTTTATTAACGATTCTAACAAATTTCATTTCTTTTCAACTAATTCTGTAAACGTTTTAGTTGTTTTGTATAAACTAGTAATTTGAAATAAAGCAAGAGTTATATACTATACAAATAATTGAGTCTACACTACAAATCATAAACGAATTGCTGTCAATTATTTTTGATTTGTTATTTTAGCCGGTATCGTTGGTATGGTCTTAGCTACTATTATTCGTTTAGAAATGGCCTACCCTGGAGTAGGTATTTTAGCTGGAGATAGTCTTCAGTATTTAAGTGTTGTAACTGCTCATGCAGTTATAATGGTTTTCTTTATGATCATCCCTTTATTAGCAGGTGCATTTGGTAACTTCTTATTACCTACCCAGATGGGAGTACATGATGTTGCTTTCCCTCGTCTAAATAGTGCAGCTTTTTGATTTCTTCCCGGAGGTCTTTTAATGTTATGTCAATTAGTTTGTGTCGATCGCCGATATCAACGAATGAATTGTTTTAATATTAGAGAAATTCAAGCCCTACTAAAGGGTCGTTTTTTTACAGAATTGGTTAATACACACGATCACAGAGATTTTTTAAATAAAACTACAATAGGAATTAGATTTAAGACTAATGACTTAGATTCCATAAATCCTAATATGTTATTATTTTACAGGTACGGTGTACACTCAAACACTCAAATTAGAACTCAATCTTTTTTTTCAAACATTTCCCACCATGAAAATTACGAATTCTTTTCTACTCAATCCCTTTTTTTAAAAGTTGTAAAGTACTTTAACATTAACTTAAATACCGCTGTATTTCGAAGTGTCTTTAATAGTTATATCTCTATTTTAAGTACTTTAAATTTAAACTCTTGTAACTTATATACTAACGTTACAGGTAATTCTACCTTTACTCTATTTTTTAGCAGTTTTGTAAATTTAGTAAAATCTGAGTTCAAAATCCAACTGAGCAACTTGATTAATGTGTTTAATTTAAGCGAACCGGTATGAGTTTCTGTCACTTTTTATAAAAATTACCTTACTTTAAATTTAGATAACCTATTTCTAGGTGTAATGGATAATAATATAGGTTTACATAAAAACAGACAAGTAATTCGACCTAAATATGAACACCCCTCTATAATTACTTCTGGTAGTTTATCTGAGTTTGTGTTTACCTTTTTATATTCGTTGGCAAGTAGATCTATCTTAATACCTATTAGAAACGTTAAAACTAGTTTCAATAACTTAATATCTCTTTGATTTGATAAATTTATAAGTTCATTTTCGTACACCGACGTTTCTGTATCCTTTGTAATTCCAAGCAACACCTCTAGTTTAGTTTTATTTTTAAATAATTTCGTAGCTTTACTAGTAAATACTTTTACTAACATATTCGTAACATTGTCATTATTTTTAAACACTCTGTTAAATTTTAACTTCAATTTAACGTTTTATTTAAACTCATTAAACACTTTATTAAATCAACTGTTGTTAATCGTTCACTTAGCAGGTTTAAATAATTTAAATTTCGGATATGGTTACAATATCTTAAATAAATTTAATAAACCAAATTTAGACGTTCTTATTAATACAGAGTTTAATGTCAATTATACATCTAAAAATTGAAATTCACTTTCATTAGGTGATAAATCCATGTTCGATAATTTAGAAAACTCTCTTAATTATAGATACCAAAGATTCACCAACCCCATTTTTAGGTATGATTATAAAGCTGGTAATTATATTACTAAACAAGATAAAGAGGCTTTTCCTTATTTGTTTACTACTATGAGTGAAATTACTGGTGGTATTCGAAAATCTTCTTGATTTTTTTCAAGTACATTTATCGAATTATTTAATGCAAATTTAAATAATTATTTAAATTTTTTTAGTACTAAGGTTAGCGGAACACCTGAACATTTTAAATCATATGTAAATAGTACCGACGGTTTTTACAACTTTTATTATTTACTTTCAACTCAAAAAAATTTTATTAATAGTAGATGAATCTCGATTAACGCTATGGATCAAAAGTTTTACAGAATGTTTACTACTAGTTCTATGCAACAACGTATTTACTCAAATTGAAGACAGTTGAAATTTACAAGAGAAGCTTGACGGTGTAAATTATTAGCCGCACGTCATCAAAAAACAATGTATCGACGTTATGTTAATGAAGATAGTATATTCTGAGCTATAGAACGTAACGCTAAGGACGTTTTACCAGGATGAGCTATGATTACTCCATTTTCGGCTAGAACACGTTTTACCGCTATTGGTAAAACAGATATTGGTTTAATGGGTGTTTTTTTAGTCCTAAATTCATCAATTATTAGTGGTGCAAATTTCGTTCTAACTTATCGGTATCTATCTACTTTAAATAACAGAAAAATGAGAGATGCAAGATCATTTTTCACTGAATGTATAATTGCCACTTCTTTAATGATGATATCTGCTAATCCCATGTTAGCAATAGGTATTTTAATGCTTTTATCCGATCGTCATTGACAAACATCATTCTTTGATTATTCTGGTGGAGGGGATACTGTTTTATTCCAGCATATGTTCTGATTTTTCGGTCACCCCGAAGTTTATGTTATCATGATTCCTGCTTTCGGTTTTGTTAACACTATTTTATCTTTTTACTTACGTAAACGTGTTTCAGCTCGAGCAAGTCTTTTATATTCAATTTATACAATATCATTCTTAGGTTTTTTTGTCTGAGGTCATCATATGTACATGGTTGGTCTTGCTCATACAACACGAATGTTATTTAGTACTTTAACTGTTATGATTTCTGTACCAGCTGCTACTAAACTTATGCATTGATGCGTTACTTTAGTAAACAGTTCATTTAATATTGAACTTCCTATGGTCTTTAGTTTATTATTTATTTTCCTTTTTGTATCTGGTGGTATTAGTGGTATGTCAGTTGCTCATACTGGTATGGATATTCTGTTCCACGATTCTTTTTACGTCATTGGTCATTTCCATGTAATGTTAGCAGGTTCGGCAATGTTTGCTGCTTTTGCGGGTTTCTATTTCTATTTCCCTTCTATATTTGGAGTTAAATATAGTCGTATTTGAGGTTATTTACACTTCTTTTATTATTTATTAGGACAAGTTTTAACCGTAGTTCCAATGTTTTGACTCGGTTATTCTGGTATGCCTCGCCGAGTTCTAGATTACCCAGCATCGTTGGGTGGTTGACATGCTATAGTTTCTGCTGGTCATTTGTTAAGTGTTGCTGGTTTGATAGCGTTTTTTGTAATGATTTTCGATAGTTTAAGACAATCTCGAGCCGCTACTAGAAATAGCTTTGGTATTTCTCGTTTCAACACTCGTCTAAATTTCTATTTATATGAGGTTGCTAGAAATCGATTTATACAACGAAAAGGTCTATATTTATCACGCTTTAACAGACCCGAATCTGTAGTTTTAAACCAATTAAATTACACCAATAATGAGTTATTGGAAACTACTATATTTTCTTATACCTTAACTCAAAAATAATTAAAAATTTGTGTATTATTAGTGGTTAATGAAATGTTTATATTACAGATATTATCTTTTGTAACTCTTCTGTTTTTTGTCAGTACTTTTAATGTTTTAACTTTATGGTATTTGGGTGGTATTTATCTGGTATTATTGGGATTGTGACTATTGTTAGATGACGGTGATATTTTTATTGGTTTTTTATGAGTCATAGATCTAGGAGTAGGTTTAGTTTTTTTCATATTTATACTCCATTACTCTACGTTTCTCCACCAAAAAGCAAATTTAGATAAATCTAGTAGGGAAGTTTCTATTATTTTATTTTCTTCTTTCTTTGTCTTGTCTTTTTTTTATTTCTTTGTAAATCCGATAGATGTTGATTATACTAGAGGGTTTTGTAAAACATGATTTTTTTTTATAAGTTGATATGATTATTATGATTTTTTTTATTCTAACATTACAACAGATTTGAATTTATTGCGCGAAGTTTATTTCTATAATAATAGTTTTGAATTTTTCCTAATTAATTTTATGTTGTTTTATGGGATAGTTTCTTCGATTTTACTCTGTTTTTTAATAAAAAGAATATTCAGTTTTTTAAATTTTAATCAATTAAAAAATTATGATATGTTGAATCGAGTAAATTCGGTCTTTTTTATTAGAAATCAAAATTTTTTAAAACAACAATCTACATCTACAGGTTCTAGGGTTTGAATTAAAAAAAAAAATACTAAGATATAATGATATTAAAAAACTCTTGATTAAGTATAGCGGATAATACCAATGTCAAGTGACTTCAAGTTTTTCATTTATATAAAGGTTTTGATCGTCGTCATACAGGTTTAGGTTTCTTTATTAAAGGTTCAGCTCGCATTGTTGAACCTCCTCGTATCGAGTACAAAGGGTTTAAATTTAAGTTTAATAAGAAGGGTGACATTTGTCGTTCAATAATTATTCGAACCCATTACCCTACTACTAAGTTAGATGGTTCTGTAATCTACTTTAAACACAATAACGCAGTACTCATTAGAAAAAAACAAGATTTAAAATCAAAATATTTATTTGGTCCAATATCTGCTAATCTTAAACGAAAAAAATTTAAAACACTTTTCAAAACAGTCCTCTAGTTTATTTTAGGTGAATATAGCTTAATTGGTAGAGCACTGGATTGTGGCTCCAGAGGTTGTGAGTTCAAATCTCTCTCTTCACCCTAACCAATTTTCTTATTGTTGTGTATAAATGTTATTATTTCATGTGTTATCGTGCGATAATCTAAATAGTGTGTTAACCACACAATTCCCCCTTTCCAATTCTTTAACGAATTTAAGTATTTTCTCTAATAATTATGGCACAGTTATTGAAAACACTCAATTTTGAAATATAGTTGGACTGGCACCTAATGCACTTCATTTATTCTCGACTTTAGAAACAAATAACAACTCCCTTTTTTTTATTAAACAAAACTCATTAGATTGAATCGTTAGTAATGATTCGGAAATCACCAACAATTTAAATTCTACTATCAACGAATCGGTATTAAAACCTACTTTTACATATGGTTCAAAAAAGATGACGAACTACAATGAATACTCTCTTTATATGTTTGAACGTGAGTTGGAACGTCGTCATAGGTTACGACCTGATCTTACCAAAGAGCAGCTTTATGATCTTTGAACTGGTTCTGGGAGCGACTCAATGGCATATTCGTTAGAACATTCAATTCCTTTACCAACCGATTACAGTAACTTATATGATCATAATGGTACTATAATTGATATTAGTAAATTGTCTAATAAAGAGATTGCATTATTAGTCTGAGAAATTGATGATGTCGACAAAATTGAAAAGATCGAATCAATGGCACACCTTAGGAGTATGTATCAAGCTTCTGTACCTCACGTAAAATTATACTACCCCGAACCTTTTATTGCATCACCTTCGTTTATTCATAATGATATTTGATTTATCCATATACTTCAATACCAATATTGATTGTGATTTGTATTTGTATTTTTAATTGTATTTTTTTTTTTATCCTTTTTAACAGTTTCTAGATGATGTAGTATGAGAACTCAACCACGAAGGGAAACTAGAGGTGTTAGTAGATCAAAATGTGGTGATCTTATAACTGCATGTGTACCTGTTACTTGAGCAGCTTCTATTATCGTTAGTGAGTCTACAGATGCGATGGATCTTTATGATGGTTTTGGTGCAGGTGAGCTCGTCATAGGTGTTCGTGCTTATCAGTGAGGTTGAGAATATTATTATCCTAAAAACCTAGATTTACAATACAATGTACGACCTAGCTATGCCTCTTTTATTGGTAATTCTTTAAAATACAACAGTGCTTCTGAAAAAACCTTAAATACTAGTCATTTATGAAAATTCTATCAAAATAAAAAAGAAGACTTAATAGTAACTCCCGCCCATCTATTAACCTTACCTCTAGATAATAATAAAGTTTTTAATTTTATGAACTTCAAAAACATTGGCGCTAATACCGCTCAGGAATCCTCCGCCTTTAAAAAAGTAAGAACGTTCTCTAAAACATACAGTACTAATTTAGTACACAATACTACAAATTTCACAAATAAATATTCAAAGTTAAACTCGTTGTATACAAACGAATCTAACCTCTACGACTCTTTTAACTATGGTTTAAAAAGACAACATAATTTAACCTCGACTGCTGCCACAACTAATACCTACTCGACGTTTTTAGATAAATCCAGTATGGATAAATTCTTAAATTACAACTTACAATATAATACGCCAAAATCCAAAACAGACGTATTTTTTAATAATATAAACTCATTTTCTAAAAAAGAAACTTTTAATATTAATTTAAAAGACATTAACAAGTTTAATATCTTACACGAATTTAATAGTGAATTTAACTCTAAACAACTGAATCAGTTGTTAACACATCCGAACATTATATTAGAGTTAAATGATAATACCGACGGTTCAACTATCAAACTTCCTATCAAAAAAATTCTAAATCCCCACCTTTCTAGAAATAATCTAGTTTCAGATACAAATATTCTCAATTCTGTAGATAATAATTTAACTACATCTTCAACTTTAAATCAAACAGAAGATTCCTTATCTAATGTATCTACAACAACGAAGACTTTTAAACCATTTTCTGACGGACAAAGTATTTTACCCTCGGATCAAAGTGTAAGAAAGTTTTCAAAAATGAGTGCTAACGATTCTAATTTGAATCTGTCGTTAGGTTTAAATACTATAGACTCAAATTTAAAATCATCTTCGAATAGTTTAACCGATTCATCCTTAAATACTTATAGCGAATCAAAGTCTGGGTGATTAAATCAATCTGTATCACAAAAACTAAGTAATAATAGCCTTTTTCTTGAAGCTCCGTATTCTCCAATATTATCCAACAATCCTTATCTTGTTGATAAAGAGTTCGATACGACTTCTACTAAAAAAATTTCTACCAGCTCAGTTAACAATTCTATTAAGCGTATTGTTGAAAAAAAATCAGGTGAGTCTGTAATGCTATTATCCGGACGCCGCGATAATGCCATAAAGGCTCTAAGCTCTGCTTATTGAAAAATGTTTTGAAGTAATTCAAACGTTGATTTAAGATTGGATGGTGCTTTGAAGCACTCGTTAAACAGTGATTTATCTTATCTACCACTCTTTACTAATTACTACGATTACGACTTTAGAAATGCCCAATCGTTAGAGTTATTAGAAGATTGTTTTTGAGATACATCGTATTCAAGCTTTAACTATACTGAATATTTGAATATAAGTGATAATTATAACAAATCCCAATCTACACCTGCACTTATTTCTCGAAGAGACTCATATTACTATAAAAATAATACTAATAAAATTGGTATTTCCAACGGTTTAGGAAACCCTTTAAGTAAAGATTTATCCCTCACTGGTTCTTTTTACGCTAATAATATACAGTTCGATGATTTTATCACACCATCTAATTTATTAAATACTAAAGATTTTTTTATCTTTCCTTTAATAAATAACTTATCAACATTGGATGACTCATATTCAAGTTATAAAAACTCATTAATGCTTTTTAATAAAAACTCGTCTTTCTTTTTAAGTTTAAATTTAAACTACTCTTACCCCCAATCCTATATAAGTGTTTTAAATAATTTTAGGGCAGATTTTGATGATTTTAGTTGATATGTTGATATGACTTCTTTCAATAAAAATATAAAACCTAATTTAACGTTAGATAATACAGAAGTTGAGTTAAACGAGTCTGAACTTCAACTAAACGACCCCCAAAGTAATTTAACACGTTTCTCCAATCCAATCACTCTTAGAAGTACAGCAAGAAATTCTATTGTAACGTATAATGCTTTACAAAAAGTCTTTAAAGCCCGTTTTGAGGATGGACGATCAAATACTAAAATTGTAAATTTCGGTAATCTAGCCGTTGCACAACCTTTTATAACTACCGGTCGTTTACCTTATGAAAAGTTGTTAGGTAAAAATAAAGATAGTTATTACAACACAACTTTTTATAAAAACAACACGTTTAAAGTTTTTAATGACCTCGCCCCCAATACTAATTCACTAAACTATTACTTCTTCGATTTTCCATTTTTATTATCAGGGAAGAGTGATCCATCGAGATACGCCTGATTTGATTGATTTGCTAAATGAGCTGTTTTTGAAGTTCAACCTTCTTCTGTCTCTCGTTATTCTACTATTGGTGTACCTTATACTAAAAAGAATTTCGATTTTAATATCGAGACTAGTGATGCTGTAAACGATGCTGAAACTTATTTTACACGTATTTCTAGAGCACGAAAGAATTATTTACCACATTGATTATACACTCCATACTTATATTCCCGATCTACCGAATGATCTAAAAGTGATAAGTTGTTTTTATTTAATAATACTAATGCCGATATTTCTAACACCTCGTTAGTCTTAAAAGAGATGGATTGGTTTTGAACATCTTTATTCTTCACCGATAACACCTCAGCAGTATTTACTCCATCAAATTCAGGTAATAATATTTATGGTAAATCTGTTTGAAGACCATTTTCTTCTATTTCTGCTTATTATTATCACACCAGTAATTTAATTGATATTTTATCTAAACGTGAATATATTTATCGACAATATTTTGAAACGAATAATAAGATTATAAACTTACCTTCAAATTTTACAGCTAACCCTTCAAACCCGTTAATCGAAGATTTTAAATCGTCGTTTTTGTTTGTAGATCCTATAAATTATAACTCCGAATATTCACGAGAATTATACTACAACTCGCTCTCCTTTTTTAAATTCATACTATTAAAAGATTATTTACTATCTCTTAATGGTAAAGTCTTAATTAATTTAGATATTTTAAATGACTATTTATTTTACTACTTTTTAAATTCAAGTAAACCGAACAATTTGGGTAATAACTTTGAACTTTATAAAAATCAATATAGACCTTTAAAGAAAGGTATTAGTAGTATGCTCAGATTACATGCTACCGGTGCAGTCGCATTACCGACAGAGATACGTTTACAAGTTCTTGCTTCATCTCGCGATGTTATTCACTCCTGATCTATACCTTCTGCTGGTATAAAGATTGATTGTGTTCCTGGTTATACTTCACACCGTATTATGACATTTTTTAACTGTGGTATTTACTGAGGTCAATGTCAAGAAATTTGTGGTCGTTATCATCATTGAATGCCAATAGTACTTTATTTTATGAAAAGAGATTTATTTTTCTTATGATGTACTCATTTTATTTATAACTCTGGTGTAAATGACATGTGGGAAATTAACGATCGTCAATTTGCTGATTATATTCGATTTGTTTCTTATGATCAACATACCTGATTATCAGAAATTGAAAAACAAATGTAATTTACCTTTTATTTTTAATCATTTTTTATGAAATCCCACTTATTAGTACCTTCAATTTCTTTTAAATTTTATCTTCTCTTAACATACTCTCAAATAAACCTTAACTCACTTAGCCTTATAAAACAGTTTTTTTTTAAAGTTTTAACTAAGTATTCTGACTTTGTCTGAATTGACCCCCGTTTTAAACTTAATTTTAAATTGTCACAATTGTCTAGAAATCGAGTTTTAATTAAACCTACTTTTTTGAATAAATCTTTTAAAATTCAAATGCTATTGAACCCTAACAAATACTTAGAAACAACCTCTATAAATTTTAATACCAGTCGTCTGTTATTAAGTGTTGACCATTCGGTGTTGTTAAAACTTCCTAAATGTTTTTACTATTACTTTAATAGCTTGTTTTATCAGTTTCACTTCAACAATGTTATAAACTTCATTTATATTTCCACTATACTAACTTTAAGAAATAACATTCACATAGATCTTCAAATGTTAGTAAAAAAGACTTTCACCCCCAAAACTTTAATTTTTACATCACCCCGTAGTTTAAATTTTAAATTTTTATAATATTTTAATGAAATACCCAAGTCATATATTATTAGACCTTAATAAACCAACAACTGATAAATTAACAAAAAATTGAACACTTCTATACAAGTCTACATTTTTAAACAATACTTTTAATAAGTCTACAAAAAAACTTTTGAATTTAGGTGCAATTAATGTAAATAAATCAGTTAACACTTTATTAATTTTTAATTCTAAGAGTAAAAACAAACTATCTAGAAATAATAGTATATTGTGATCTCTTTTTGATATAAATTTTTTAAAAAAAGAAAAACTTTATACTAAACTTAAGTATTCTAGATCACCTGCGTATGATATCGTTTCAGGTGGGGTTGCCGCCATTTTTGCCGGATTTTTAGGTTTTTTAATCTCAGAAAAGTTCGGTATGGAGTTGGTAGATTCGGGTGATTTTTATATGTTTTTTATGTATTGTGTTTTTATTGCATTTTCGCTCCGACCTTTATTAAAAATTTTAAGTAAAGAAAATACATTATGACATTTTTTTAGTTATAAATACCTAATTTCTTATGTAAGAGTTGGTTTAATACTATTTTTTAGATTCCTAAATAGGTTTTTTGATATATTACCCCATTACAATAACCTGAGCAGTTTTTTTTTTCGTAATGAATATATTTCTACCATTTTTAAATCTATTTATAACTTCATCCATTTTTTAAAAAATTATCCTAAAATTTAAAGTTAAGTAGTTATATTAAAGTTGAGCAAGTATTTTGCAGTAGTTTTCGAGTAAGTCGTAGAATGAACTTATACGATCGAATAAAGGAAGATCAATTTCTAAGGCTATAGTGTTTAACATCGATAGTGAATAGTAGTGTGAACGAAAGGTGAAAAGTTATCATAATAGAGGTGTTAAAAGAACCTGAAACTTAATGTTTAATCTGTTAAAGCATAAGCAATAGCGTACCTTTTGCATAATGGGCTCGTGAGTTAATAAAAATAGCAAGCTTAATTGTTAAATAGGCGTAGTGAAGATATTTTAAAGTTATTTTTATTAGACCCGAAACTAACCGATCTAATTATGAACAAGTTGAAAGTTTTAAACTGGAGGACTGAACCCATGAATGTTGCAAAATTCTGGGATGATTTGTAATTAGGGGTGAAAGGCCAATCAAGGTTAGTGATAGCTGGTTCTCTGCGAAAATTATTTAAGTAATGTAGAAATGATTTTTAATTTAAGGTAAAGTAATCTTCGAATAAAGCAATAGAATATTAGGCAACATTTTGAGAAACTTTGAATGTAAATTAAAAAATATTTGTAATCAGACGTAATCGCGCAAAGGTGATACGTCAAGAGGGAAACAGCCCTGACTATACGCTAAGGTGTTAAATATTTATTAAGTTGGAAGAAGTTTAATTAATTTATTATTTAGGGGATAGGCTTGGAAGCAGCCACTCATTAAAAAAAGCGTAATAGCTTACTAAATAAATATATTATTATGATTAAAAATAAACTATTAATTAAATTTCGACAATGTATAGACAATAAAATAAATAACCGAAGCGCTAGAAGCTTTAAAAGCTTGGTAGCAGAGTGTTTTGTAGTTCGTTGAAGATGAGTTGTTAAACTCGTTGGAGAAATCAAAATCAATTATACGAGCATTAGTAACGTTAAATAACGTTAAATTCGTTATCGTTGTAAATCCTAAAGTTTTACCACAAGGGATATCCGTGGTACTAATAATATCCCCTTAAAAAAAGATGAAAGTCGTATGTTTAATGGGAGACGCTATCTTTACTTTTGATTGCGAAAGTAACTAAAACGAATTTTTGTAGCAGTGAAAGAAGTAACAAAACAAGAAATAAGTTAGTGCTTATAGAATTTTTATACTATTTGTAAAATATATAAAATCCAACACCGGTGGATGGGTAGAGTATACTAAAACGATGGAAGAATATAATTGAAGGAACTCGGCAAATTAACTCTGTAACTTCGGGAGAAGGAGGATTTTTATTGAAATATTGTTATATAATTATTTATAATTTTATAACAATAAGCTTTAAAAGTATCACAAAAATAGGGATAGCGACTGTTTACTAAAAACACAGGACTCTGCTAAATTTTATAATGATGTATAGAGTCTGACGCCTGCCCAGTGCTGTAAGATAAAAAATTATAAGTATAGCTTGTAGTTTAAGTCCCAGTAAACGGCGGCTGTAACCCTGACGGTCCGAAGGTAGCGAAATTCATTGGCGGGTAAGTTCCGTCCTGCATGAATGGCGTAACGACTTTCCCACTGTCTCCAGTTATAATCCAGTGAAATTGAATACTAGGTGAAAATACCTCGTAAGAACAACGGGACGGAAAGACCCTATGCACCTTTACTAGAACCTTATATTATTAAAAATTTTAATACTAGAAGGGAGAGGTAACTCGTTTACCTTTTATATTAAATTTTTTTTTTCAATAATACGTAGACATTGTTTATTATATTGTAAGGATGCTAGTTTCACTGGGGCGGTGGCCTCCTAAAAAGTAACGGGGGTGTGCAAAGGTTTAATAAAGCATATTTTTATGCGCGCATTATAATGAATTAAATTAAACTTGATTTTTAAACATACCTGTTTAAAAAGGGTAAAGAAATTTGCCTGCCATAGTGACCCAATAATATTATTTGCTTGATAAAGTTATTGATTAACGGATAAAAGGTACGCTAGGGATAACAGGCTGATGATTTCCAAGAGTTCCCATCGACGAAATCGATTGGCACCTCGATGTCGGCTCATCATATCCTGGTTGAGAACAATCTTCCAAGGGTCGGCCTGTTCTGCCGTTAAAATGGTACGTGAGCTGGGTTTAAAACGTCGTGAGACAGTTTGGTCCCTATCTGTTGTTAAGTAGAAAAAAAGTAGAACCCTGCTTTAGTACGAGAGGACTGAGGTGGATTAATCTCTGGTTTGACGATTGTTCGAAAAGAGCAGGTCGTTACGCTACATTAAGACAAGATAATTACTGAATACAATTTTAAGTAAGAAGCTTCTCTACATTTCTTTTTCTTAAAGGTATATTAAAGACTATAAGATATAGATATATTTTAAATGGAAGGGGTGAAAGCTTTGGAGTTTAAAATAATATAGTACCGACATTTTAATGTTAAAGTGAGGGGGCATAGCTTAATTGGTAGAGCATTTGACTTTTAATCAAACGGTCGAAGGTTCGAATCCTTCTGCCCTCATAATAATTAAATCTAGTAAATGAAATATAGTTATAAATTCACAAACTAAATTAATCAACTTTAATTGAATCCTTCTATACACTAAGTTGTATAAATTAATTCTTACTAGTCACCCACTCTTAAATTATTTCTCTTCTTTTATGCTGAAGTTAAGAATGTTAAACAAATTCATTATTTTAGGTACTAGTATATCGATTAGTAACAGTAATACTTTAGCTAAACCTCTGTTGAATCGCAAATCCTTGTTTAGTTCTCCTTTTTCAAAACCTTTTTTAAAGTCTCAAACTACGGTTTATACAAAATTTTTTAACGATATTAACAAAATTGCACTATTCAATCTATTTATTCAATTCTCGACAAATACGAATGGTATTTTTTTCAAACCCCATGCAAATTTTCAAATGTTCTTTATAACCTTTACTTTAAGAAATTCACCGTTGATTAATATCAACAAATTTTTTGCTAAATGAATCGATTTTTATAATCTTCTGTTAAATATCTTTTTTTCCAAGATGAGTTTATTTATATTTTCTAATAAAAATTTTAAAAATGAAGTTTTATCTTTCAATTGGTCTTTTAATCTTATTGAGTACCGACTATTTAAACACTCAAGTCAGTATTTTTTTATGAAAGGATTTAAACCTGGTTCTGCAGTTTCTGTAGTATTTAAAAGGTTTTTAAACTCAGGGTTAAATATAGCCTTTATATTAGATGTCAAGCAACATGAGAAAACGTTAGACTTTTGTAAAACTATTCACTTATATACTGTAGGCTTAGTACCTTATAGTATGAATCCTTGATTTGTTAGTTATGCCATACCTGTCTATAGTAACGATGTTTTTATACAGTATTTTTTCATAAAATTTTTAACATATCTTCGTAATTATTCGGAATTAGAATTTTTTAAACAGGTTCGAAGCGTTTGATTAAATAATCTAGTTTAGTAGAACACGAAGACCTAGTTTAGTAGAACACGAAGACCTAGTTTAGTAGAACACGAAGACCTAGTTTAGTAGAACACGAAGACCTAGTTTAGTAGAACACGAAGACCTAGTTTAGTA
>Ga0209770_10000255_pt1 | contig 31430 bp, 26 predicted proteins | sample LauGreSu1BDMLBDD_2_FD_187572 | JGI IMG/M metagenome (GOLD analysis project Ga0209770, IMG submission 187572) | Freshwater lake microbial communities from Lake Michigan, USA - Su13.BD.MLB.DD (SPAdes) (version 2) | ecosystem: Environmental > Aquatic > Freshwater > Lake | place: Lake Michigan, USA...
GAATCGCGCTTCGGCGCCGCGAGCTTTGGCGCGTGGGTCGGCTACGGCCTCGGCTGCGAGACGCGCGACCTGCCGTCGTATGTCGTCCTCGTCTCGGGCGACAAGACGCCCGACGCGGGAAAGAGCGTGTGGGGCAGCGGTTTCCTGCCGAGCGTCTACCAGGGCGTCCAGTGCCGCGCGTCAGGCGACCCCGTCCTCTATGTGAAGGATCCCGAAGGCATGCTGCGCGAGACGCGCCGCGCGACCATCGACGCGATCGCCGACCTCGGCCGCGCGGGCTTCACGCGCCACGGCGACCGCGAGACCGAGGCGCGCATCGCGCAGTACGAGCTCGCCTACCGCATGCAGACCGCGGTCCCCGAGGCGATGGACCTCACGCGCGAGAGCACGCAGACGCTCGAGGAGTACGGCGCGGCGCCCGGCACGCCGAGCCTCGCGAACTCCTGCCTGCTCGCGCGCCGCCTCGTCGAGCGCGGCGTGCGCTTCGTCCAGCTCTACGACTGGGGCTGGGACGGCCACGGCACCAATCCGAGCGACGATCTCCTCACGCAGCTCCCGAAGAAGTGCCGCGAGATGGACCAGCCCGTCGCCGCGCTCGTGCGCGACCTGCGCCGGCGCGGCCTGCTGGACGAGACGCTCGTCATCTGGGGCGGCGAGTTCGGCCGCACGCCCGTCGCCGAATTCCGCGACGGAAACAAGAACTTCCTCGGCCGCGACCATCATCCGCACGCGTTCACGATGTGGATGGCCGGCGGCGGCGTGAAGGGCGGCACGGCGTACGGCGCGACCGACGAGCTCGGCTACAGGATCGCCCGCGACCCCGTCCGCGTGAAGGACTTCCAGGCGACGGTGCTGCATCTCCTCGGCCTCGACCACCTGAGGCTCGGGTACATGCACGCGGGGCTGAACCACCGGCTCACGGGCGTGCAGGGGGATGCGAGGGTGGTGCAGGGGCTGCTGGCGTAGCGCGTCGGATCAAGCGGGAATCGCGTCGACCGGCCAGACGGCGAGCGCCTTGTCCGCGAATGAGCCGTTGCCTTCCGAGCACTGCTCGAGGATCAGCAGTCTCGGCTTGGGAAGCCTGAAGGGCGCAAGCTCGAGATTGAGAGGCCGCCATGACCCCGTGGGGATGTCGGCGTTTCGCGTCCTGTCGACGAAGGTCGTCGTCAGCAGCCATTTTGCGCCGCTCCGTCGGATGTTGCCGAGCGCCCGATGCACGAGATCGTTGGAGAGGTGCACGAGGCAGTCGCGCACGAGCAGCGCGTCCGCCTGCGGAAGTCCATCGGAAACGAGGTCCAGCCTCTCGAATCTTCGGAGCGGGGAGGCGTAGTCGCGCCGGTTCGCCTCGACGATCGCCGGGACGATGTCGCCACCGATGTACTCGATGTCGCCGAGATCGACGCGCTTCATCCAGTGGAAGTCACCGCAAGGGAGGTCGAGCAGCGAGCGCGCTCCAAGTTCCCTGAGCACCTCGGGCAAGATGGCGGCCACGACGGCCGTCTGAACATCGTCTGAACCCTGACCCGAGCGCGATGCCTCGCTTCCCCATTGATTGCTCGTGAAGATCCGCGAAAACACCTGTTCCGTCGACAGGCCCCTCGATCGGACGGAGTAGAGCCCTCGGCTGGCGAGCTGGCGCAGGCCTCGGGCCCCGTCGAGCGCTGACTGAAGCCGAGGAAGTTGGCGAATGCTCATGGCATCTCCTGGATCGTCCAATTTGCGACGCCGGCAACCGGGTCGGACCCCGTGGCGCGGCGGGAATCTGCGGCGAAGAACTCGAAAGCGGCGCTGCGGAAGACGGCAGCGTTGTCGCGGTCGAACGAAGGAAGCACGACCCCGGAGGCCGTCTGAGACAAGCAACAGGCAACGATTTCGATGACAATTGCGGGATCTCGGTCGTGACAGCGGTGGAGGTCGATTCGATTCGCCCGAGAAAGCCTGCGGATCGCCCTAGGGGCTGCTCCGTTCGCCCGAATACGGACCTGTTCAGGGCAGCACGCTTGTCTGGCGGTCGGCTTGGCGGAATCGGGGCTGCCGTCCCCGCCTCACCGCGACCGCGCGCCCTCGACATCGATCGAGTACACGCCCTTCTGGGCGGTGACGAAGAGCGTCCGGCCGTCCTTGCCGCCGAGCGCGCAGTTCGAGGGACTCTCGGGGAATCGGATCATGCCGAGCGGCTTGCCGTCCGGCGACAGCACGAAGACCGCCGCGCGCGCGGGGATCGCGACATAGAGGTTGCCGCGGGTGTCGACGGTGAGCCCGTCGCCGCCGATCGACTGGCGGGTGCCGCTCGGGATCTTGTAGAGCGAGCGTCCCTCGCCGAGCTTGCCCGGTCCCTCGATCGGGTAGGCCATGATCTCGAGCGACAGGTAGGGCACGACATAGAGCGTCTTGCTGTCGGGCGAGAGGTGCACGCCGTTCGGCGCGTTCACCGCGTCGCTGCGCACGACCTCCACTGCCGCACCGCCCTCGACCGGCACGAAGTACACCGCGTCAGGCGCGCTCGCGTCGCGCTTGCGGCCGATCACCGGCGCCGTGAACCAGATGCCGCCGCTGCGATCGAGCACCAGGTCGTTGACCTTCCCGAGCTTCGCGCCGTCGGCGCGCTTGTCGCAGACCACGCGCGTCTCTCCCTTGGCCAGGTCGATCGCGACGATGCGCTGCTCGCCGCCCTGACATCCGAACAGCGTGCCGTCCTTGGCGAAGAAGAGGCCGTTCATGCCCTTCGCGTCCTTGAGCGCGACCTGCGCGCCCATCGGATCAAGCTTCAGCACGGCGTTCGCCGGGATGTCCGTGAAGTACATCGTGCCGTCGGGCGCGCACGCAGGCCCCTCGGTGAAGTTGTGGCCCTCCGACCACTTGTAGATGGGAGTGCCCTTGGCGACGACGCCGGGGATGTCCTCGCCGGCCGCGCTGTCCTTGACCGGCCACTTCGAGGGCAGGGCGGTGGCCGGCGGTGCGGGCGGGGCGGCGTCCTGCGAGCGGGCGGCGGACGGCGAGAGAAGCGCGACGGCGAGGGCGGCGGCGAGTTCAAGCATGGCGTTCACTTCATCGGCTTGGCGGAGGCGGCGACATCGACGAGCATCCCGGGCTGCACGAAGCCCGGCGGGTTTTCTAGCGCATAGATCACCTGCATGACGCGCGTATCGATGCGCTCTGCGTTCTCGCCCGTCAGGGTCCGCTTCGGCGCGACATCCGGCACGATCCGCACGAAGCGAAGCGGAACCTGGAGCCGGCTGCCTCCGCGGATCGACGCGACGGCCTTTCCGGCGGGGTCGAAGCGCCAGCTGTCGAGCTCGTCGATGTCGGTGCGGACATGCAGCGTGGAGAGGTCGCCGAGCCGCAGCAGGGCGGAGGCGTTCGGACCGGCGGCCTTGTACTCGCCGGGCCGGGCGTCGAGCTTGAGTATCGTCCCGTCGATCGGCGCGCGCACGATGAGGAGCTCGCGCGCGGTCTCCGCGAGCCCGAGGTCGGCCTGCGCCGCGGCCAGCTCGCTCTCGGCGATGCGCGCGTCGCTGCGGGCGACCGCGAGATCCTCGGGATAGGTTCCCACCTCGACGCGCGCGAGCTTCGCCCGGGCGTCGGCGAGGTTCGCCTCGGCCAGCGCGACATTGAACTCGAGCGTCGGCTGCTCGTTCGCGGTGGTGCCGCGGTCGGTCACCTTGAGGAGCCGGTCGAGGCGGCCGCGGGCGTCGCTGAGCGCAGCCTCGCGCGCCGCGACCAGCGCGACCGCCTCCGCGAGATCCTCCTTGCGAGGCCGTGCGACGAGCTGCGCGACGCGCGACTCTGCGGCGGCGATCCGCGACTTCGCGGTCTCGACCTTCGCCCGGGCGGACGCGAGCCGCGCCTCCGCGTCGCGCGCGTCGACCTCGACGAGCGGCTGGCCCTTCGCGACCCGCTCTCCCTCGGCGACGAGCACCTTCGAGACGATCCCGCCGACCTGCGTGCCGACGAGGATCGTCTCGCTCGCCGGCTCGACGATGCCGACGCCCGCGACCCGGTCGGGGAAGGGGATCGGCGACGGCGCCGCGGGGGCAGGCCCCGTCTTCGGCGGCGCGTTGAACTTCGCGACGGCGACGCCGGTGAGGGCGAACCCGCCGAGGGCGAGGATGGGAAGCGCGATCATTCGCAGTTTCATAGGGGTTTCCTGCCTTCGCGGATCTCGATCCGGCGGATCAGTCCATCGTCCATGTGCGCGATGCTGTCGGCGAGGCCGAAGATGCGGTCGTCGTGCGTGACGACCACGACCGCACGGTCGGCCTGGTGGGAGCGGTCGCGGATGAGCGTCATCACGCGGCGCCCGAGCTCGGCGTCGAGCGCGCTCGTCGGCTCGTCGCAGACGAGGAGCCGGGGCTCGTGGATGAGCGCGCGCGCGATCGCCACGCGCTGCTGCTGTCCGCCGGAGAGCTTCAGCGGCGCGCTCTTGCCGCGGCCGTCGAGGCCGAGCGTCGCGAGGAGCTCGTTCGCCTTCCGCACGGAGCTCGCGACCGACTCTCCCTTCAGGACGAGCGGGACCGAGACATTCTCCGCGACGGAGAGCTGCGGCACGAGGTTGAACTGCTGGAAGATGAACCCGACATTGTCGCGACGCCACGCGCTGAGCCGGTCGCGGCGCAGCGCGCCGAGGTCCTGGCCGAGCACGGTGAGGTCGCCGGCGTCGCGCGAGAGCAGTCCGGCGAGGATCGAGATGAGCGTGGTCTTTCCGCAGCCGGACGGCCCGACCAGCATCGTGAGCTCGCCCGCGGGGATGTCGAGGTCGACGCCGCGCAGCGCGCGCACGGCGCTCTCGCCCCTGCCGAAGGTCTTCTCGACCGCGCGAAGGTGGATGGCGGTGCGCGTGTCCATCAGGATCCCTTGAACACATCGGCGGGATCGAGCCGCACGACCTTCCACATCGAGAGGACGCTCGCGAGCACGCAGATCACGAGCACCGCGCCCGCGGCGATGAGCGGGATCTGCCAGAGCATCTTGAACGCGAGCTTGCCGCCCGCGGCGTTCAGGCCGAATGCGCTCACGGCTCCGAGTCCGAGTCCGAGTCCGAGCACGCCCGCGACGAGCGCCTGCAGCGCGACCATGCCGAGGAGCATCCGGCTCGACGCGCCCATCGCCTTGAACGCGCCGAAGTAGCGCAGGTTGTCGAGCGTGAAGTTGTAGAACATCTGACCCGCGATCGCGACTCCGACGAAGAAGCCGAGCGCGATGGCGATGCCGAAGTTGATCGGGATGCCCGTCTCGCGCATCCAGTAGCCGAGCGTGCGCATCGAGTAGTCCCAGGGCTGCTGCGCCTCGAGGCCGGTCTCCTCGCGGATCCGCGCGGCGAGCTCGGTGGGCTCGATCCCTCCGGCGGCGCCGACCAGCACCGCGCTCATGACGCGGCGCGACGGCGGCGCGTAGGTGATCGCACGCGAGTAGACCGTGTAGACCGTCGGCGCCGCGACGAAGGTCTCGGCGCACTTCACCAGCCCGACGACGCGCGCGCGCCGCTCGTTGAGCTCGATGATGTCGCCGATCTCGACCTGTCGCATCGGCCCCTTCGGATCGAACGACTGTCCCGGCGCCGGCACGGCCCCGGGCGCGAGGTCCGCTGGGAAGCGCAGCTGCTGCTGGCTCGAGCCGACCTCGACCATCACGGCGTCCGGCATGCGGAGGTCCGCGATCGAGCCGGCCACGACCTCGGCGGGCGCGCCGGCGAGCGTGTCGTCGTCGATCCCCACCACATCGCAGACGCGGCGCGACCCGTCGGGGAGCGTCGCGACGAGGAGGCCCTTGTACATCGGCGCAGCCCATGCGACGCCGGTCACCCCGCGCACGCGCTCGAGCGCGGTCGACCGCAGCGGCTTCGGCTCGTCGACATACGACTGCGTGGGGTCGAAGACCCACAGGTCGACATGGCCGACCTCGCCGATGAAGGCGAAGGTGCGGCTCATGAGGCCGACGAAGATCGACGCCTGCTGTGCGATCAGGAGCGACGCGAACCCGAGCCCGAGCAGGATGCCGTAGAACTTCGCGCTGTCGCCGAAGAGCATCTTGATCGCGAATCGCCACATGCGTCAGGCCCCCGCGCTTCCGCTGCGCCGCGCCGCGCGCCACGCGGCGAACGCCTCCCAGGCGATCGGCATCACGCTGAGCACGATGATCCCGAGGATGACCTTCGAGAAGTTGGCCTTCACCCAGGGAATGTTGCCGAACAGCGCGCCGGCGCCGACGAACCCCACGACCCAGACGAGGGCCCCGATCACATTGAACGCGAGGAAGCGCCCGTAGCTCATGGTGCCGACGCCTGCGACGAACGGGGCGAAGGTCCGCACGATCGGCACAAAGCGCGCGTAGATGATGGCCTTCCCGCCGTGCTTCTCGAAGAAGCGCTGCGTCTTCTCGAGGTGCGACCGGCGGAGGAACCGGTACTTCCCGCTGAAGGCGGGCGGACCGATCCAGCGGCCGAGGTGGTAGTTGACCGCGTCCCCGACCACCGCGGCGACGAAGAGCAGCGCCATCATGAGCGGCACGCTGAGCCCGCCCTGCGCGGCGAGCGCGCCCGCGGCGAAGAGCAGCGAGTCGCCCGGGAGGAACGGCGTGACGACGAGGCCCGTCTCCGCGAAGACGATCGCGAACAGGATCAGGTAGGTCCACTGGCCGTGCCGCTGGATGATCTCCGCGAGCGCGGCGTCGAGCTCCGTGAAGAGCCGGAGGAACTCGTGCCAGAGCTCAGCCATGCGTCGGTTCCTCCGCCTCGCCTCGCGGCTTCATGATGAGCGAGAGGGCCATCGTGGACCCGATGAGCGCGACGATCACGCCGAGCGAAATCGGGATCGGCACATGCCCCTGCGGGTTCTCGTCGCTCCTCAGGAGGTACGGCAGCGCGGTCATCTTGAGCCCCACCCACACGAGCACGAGGCCGAGCCCGTACTTCAGCAGGTGGAACTTCTGCATCGCTTCGGCGACGACGAAGAACATCGCGCGCAGCCCGAGGATCGCGCAGATGTTCGAGCCGAACGCGACGAACGGCTCCTGCGAGATGGCGAGGACCGCCGGCACCGAGTCGACCGCGAACGCGATGTCGGTCGTCTCGACCACGATGAGCGTGACGAAGAGCGGCGTCGCGGCGCGGCGGCCGTCGATCCGCGTGAAGAACCGCGCGCCGTCGAACCGCGGCGACAGCGGCACGAGGCCGGAGAGGAGCCGGATGAACGGGTTCTTGTCGGGCTCGAGCTTCTTCTCCTCCGCGACGACCAGCTTGACGCCGGTGAGGATCAGGAACACGCCCATGACCACGAGCACCCAGTGGTACTGGACGAGCGCCGATCCGACCGCGATGAACGCGGCCCGGAAGAAGACCGCGCCGAGGATGCCCCAGAACAGCACGCGGTGCTGCTTCTCGTGGTCGAGCCCGAAGTAGCGGAAGATCACGAGGAAGACGAACAGGTTGTCGATCGACAGCGCGATCTCGACGAGGTATCCGGTGAGGAACTCGAGGAAGAGCGCGTTCGACGCCTTCTCGGGAGTCATCTCCATGTAGCGGCCGGCGCTCAGCTCGAGGAGGGTCGGGTTCGCCGTCAGTTCCTGCAGCGCGAACGCGCGGAAGCCGACGGCGGTCGCGAGGGCGGCGACGACGCAGATGCCGGTCCACGCGAGCGAGACGCGGAAGCGGCGGCGCTCGTCCTCGGGCTGTCCGGGCGCGGCACGCGTCAACCGCTCGATCACGAACATGTCGAGCGCGAGCAGGATCGCGACGCCTGCGAGGAAGCCCGCGAGGACGGGCCAGTAGGCGATCGGAGAGAAGACGGCGGAGGCGAGAAGCAAGGGCGTTGTCCTTTGGGGGGCGCAGTGTAGGGCGGGCAAGCACCCCGTTCCGGTCGTTTGGCGACAAGCCGGATGAAGTGCCGCCGATGCGCCGCCGATGCCTGCGCCGCCGCAATCTCGCGGCAGAGAGAGTCCATGCATCCACGCCACGAGTCCAATTCCTTCCGGAGTCCGAAGCAGTTCCTCGGCGCCGTCGTCGGCGGCGCGGCGCTGGCGTTCATCGCCGCACCCGCGCACGGAGCCGACGACGACGAACGCCTCGCCGGAGTCTCGGACGCGGCGGACGCGGCTGAGCTCGTTCCTGCGGCCGCCGCGGGACTGCCGCCCGTGCTGCCCGGGCAGGAGCCCGGCGCCCGCGATCGCACCGCGCCGGCCGAGTCCGCGGCCTCCGGTTCCTGGAGCAACCTGACCGGCGACTGGGCGGGCCTGCGCACGCGCCTCCGCGAACTCGGCGTCGACCTGAACGGATCGCTCGTCACCGAGTGGTCGGATCTCCTCGACGGCGGCGTCTCCGAGCACAGCGCCTTCCGCTTCCTCCTCGATGTGAACGCGACCTTCGACCTCGCGATCCTCGCCGGGCTCGAGGGCGGCAGCGTCTTCGCCGACTTCCAGACCGCCGACGCGCCCGTAGACGGGCTCGACACGGGGGCGTTTCAGGCCTATTCGAACATCGCCATCGACGGCAGCATCACGCAGCTCTCGCAGCTCTGGTACGAGCAGTGGATGTTCGAGCGCGCGCTGCGGCTCAAGCTCGGCAAGGTCGATGCGAACGCGGAGTTCGCCTACCTCGGCTCGGCCGGCGGCTTCATCAACGCGAGCGCCGGCTTCTCGCCCGCGATCTTCGCGCTGCCGACCTATCCGAATCCATCGACGAGCGTCAACCTCTTCGTCTACCCCGACGACTCGATCTATGTCGGCGCCGGCCTCTACGACGGTGCTGCGACCGTCGACGGCGTGCCGACCGGATCGCGCGGACCCGCGACCTTCCTCAGCGACGACGCGTCGGACGACTGGTTCGTCATCGCGGAGGCTGGGATCACCGCGGATTCCGCGGGACCGTTCACGCGGGCACGCGTCTCCGTCGGCGCCTGGTGGCATTCGGGCCAGTTCGCGCGGTTCGACGGCGGCACCGAGGACGGCACCGCTGGACTCTACGCCGTCGCGGAGGGCCGCGTCTGGCACCCCGAGGGCGTCGATCTCGCCGACGAGGACGATGCGCGCGGCCTGTGGCTGTTCGCGCAGCTCGGCGGTGCGGACGGTTCGGTCAGCACCGTCGAGCGGCAGTACGGGTTCGGCGCGTCGCTCGACGGAACATTCGCCGGGCGGGACGACGATGCCTGCGGCGTCTACATCACCTGCGTCGACTTCACCGGCGATCCCGCCGCGGGGCTCGGCTCCGACGAGTGGGCCGTCGAGTTCTTCTACGACATTTCCGTGGCTCCATGCGTGCATGTGAAGCCTGACATCCAGTGGATCGACGACGCGGTCGTCGGCTCGGTCCGCGTCGTCTTCACCTTCTGACCTGCAGCGAATCGACAGGAAAGTCCCGGAGCCCCCCATGCGAATCTCGACCCGCGTCGCTATCGGCTTCTCCGCATCCGCCGTCCTCGTCGCCGCCTGCGCGGTCGCAGGCTGGTGGGGCATCCGCAGCGTCGAGCGCTCGCTCGGCGAGGTCACGGGGCCCGCGTGGCACACCGCGAACGAAGCGATGGAGGGCTCGATCAGCGTCGGCGACCAGATGCGGCTCGTCTCGGAGATGGTCGCGCACGGCAGCGCCGACGCCAGCGCGATCGAGCGGCGTCACGCCGAGTCGGTCGCGCAGCTCGACAGCGCGGCGGCACGCGGTCTGCTTGACGACGCGGTCGTCGAGCGCCTCGAGCAGACGCTCGGCAAGTACGAGGGCGACATGCGGCGCCTGATCGCCGCGCAGCAGGCGTGGGTCGCGGCCCGCGGCCGGTTCGACGCGACGACGGCATCGTTCGTCGCGTTCGGGCGCGAGATCGAGGAGATCGGCGACGGCCAGGTCGAGGCGATCGAGGGGAATCCCGACCAGGCGTTCACCTGGAACGGGGGGCTTTCGAAGGCCTGGGAGGCGGCCGACGGCGGCATGGAGTCGAACATCGGCCTCCTCACCACGCTCTACCACCTGCAGCGTTTCATCGCGGGCGAATCCGTGGAGTCGTGCCGCGCCGGCATCGATGAGGGGCTTGCGTTCCAGCGCGAGGCGTCGGACGGCATGCTCGCGACGGGGGCGTTCGACAGGCCGTGCGCGGACGACGCGTCGGTGCAGATGAGCGACCGCTACCGCACGATGTTCGCCGCATTCGGCACCGATCTTGAAGCGCTCTACGCGGCCACCGCCGCGCGGCGCGACGCGGAGACCCGCTACCGGACGGCGGCGCTGGCGCTGATGGCGTCGGTCGCCGCGTTCGAGGAGGCGGGCGACGCCGCGATGGGCGCCGAGGCCGAGCAGGCCACGGCCGCCGCGACCACCGCGAGGATCGGCGTGCTCTCGATCGGCGGCGCCGCGCTCGCACTCTGTGCGCTCGCTGCGTTCGCCATCGCACGCTCCGTGCTCCGGCCGCTCGCGCAGCTCAACGGCGCGATGCGCGAGGTGGCGTCGGGCGACGGGGATCTCAAGCGCCGGCTCGACGAGACGGGCGGCGACGAGTTCGCGGAGGTCGCGCGCGGGTTCAACGCGTTCGCGGGGAAGATCGCGGCGAGCATCGCGGCGATCCGCGGCCAGTCGCACGATCTCGCCGGGGGCGCCGAGAAGATCAACGAGACGAGCCGAACCATTGCCAACGACGCGAGCCAGCAGGCCGCGGCGCTCCAGCAGGTCTCGGCGAGCATCGCCGAGCTCTCGTCGATGGTGGCGCGCACCGCGCAGCACTCGACGAGCGCGTCCGACATCGCGGGCCGAGCCCGCGCGGACGCCGACGCGGGAGCGGCGCGCATGAAGGAGCTCGTGGGCGCGATGGACGGAATCCGCACCTCGAGCGGCAAGATCGCGAGCATCATCCGCGTGATCGACGAGATCGCGTTCCAGACGAACCTCCTCGCGCTGAACGCCGCGGTCGAGGCCGCGCGCGCCGGCGAGGCCGGCCGCGGGTTCGCGGTCGTCGCGCAGGAGGTGCGCAGCCTCGCGATGCGCTCTGCCGAGGCCGCGCGCGACACCGCGGGGCTCATCGAGGAGTCGGGCGCGCGCGCCGAGGCGGGCGTCGAGCTCGTCGGGGGCGTCGAGAGCGTCTTCGGGCGCATCGTCGGCGGTTCGCGCGAGGTCGCGGAGCTCCTCGCGGAGATCTCGCGGGCGTCGCAGGACCAGTCGCAGGCGATCGGGCAGGTCTCGGGCAGCATGCAGGAGATCGACCAGACCACGCAGGCGAACGCCGCGGCCAGCGAGGAGCTCGCGGCAGCCGCAAGCGAGACGAGCGACCAGGTCGGGCAGATCCGCACGACGCTCAGCGCATTTCGCGCCTAGGCGCGGAGTCAGCGCGTCCAGCGCGCGAGCAGCACGCGGCTCGCGAGGCTCACCGTGCCGAAGAGGACGAAGCCCACGCACGCCGCGAGCAGCACGGCGACGAACACGCGGTCGGTCGCGAAGCTGCGCATGGCGCCCGTGATCTGCACGCCGAGCGGCACGCGTTCGCCCGACGCCGAGGCCATGAATTCCCCCGAGATCGTGCCAATCGTCGCCAGCCCCGCCGCGATGCGGAGTCCGGTGACGATCGAGGGCACCGCCGCCGGCAGCGCGAGCTTCCTCCAGGTCGTGAAGCGGCCGGCGCCAAGGACCGCGAAGAGCTCGTCGAGCCCGGGATCCCTCGCGCGGAGTCCCGCGAGCGTGTTCGCGATCACGGGGAAGATCGCGACGATCACCGTCGCCGCCACGATCGCAGGCCGGCCGTTGCCGAGCCAGATCACGAGGAGCGGTGCGACCGCGATCAGCGGCACCATCTGGAAGAGCAGCGTCACGGGATAGACGCTCCGCTCCACGACGCGCGAGAGCGAGAGCGCGCTTCCCACGACGATGCCGGCTGCCGCAGCGATCGCGAATCCGATGAGCGCGCTGAGCAGCGACTCCCATGCGCCGCCGAGGAAGAACATGGGATCCGTGAGGAACGCGTCGAGCACCGCCACGGGAGACGGCAGCACGAAGTCCTTGATGTCGAGGATCGCCTTCGCGGCGGACCACGCGCCGATCGCGAGCGCGACGGTTGCCGCGGGTCCGGCCCAGGCGAGCAGGCGGTCGCCGCGCGTCATCGGCGGGCCTCCTCGATCGCGCGCAGGAGCGACATGCTCGCCTCGCGGACGCACGCGCCGAGCGCGTCGCTCGTCCAGGCGGCCGCGTCGCGCGCGCCTACGGGCGTCCGGATGTCCGCGACCACGCGCGCCGGCCGCGGCGAGAAGACGAGGACGCGCTCCGCGAGGAACACGGCTTCGGGCAGCGAGTGGGTCACGAGCACCGCAGCGAAGCGCTCGCGCTCCCACAGCGCCCGCAGGTCGGTGTCGAGTTCGTGCCGGGTGACCTCGTCGAGCGCGGCGAACGGCTCGTCGAGGAGAAGGACCTCCGGCCGGCGGACGAGCGCACGGGCGAGCGAGACGCGCATCTTCATTCCGCCCGAAAGCTGGTCGGGGCGACGGCTCGCCGCGTCGGCGAGCTGCACGAGCGAGAGGGCCTCGCGCGCGCGCCCGAGGCGCTCGGCCCGCGCGACGCCGGCGAGCTCGAGGGGCAGCGCGACATTCTCCTCGACCGTTCGCCACGGAAGCAGGCGGGGCTCCTGGAAGCAGAGGCCGATCGAGCGGGAGCCGCGGACGACCGCACCGGCCGTCGGCTGGTCGAGCCCCCCGAGCATGCGCAGGATCGTGGTCTTTCCGCAGCCCGAGGGGCCGACGAGCGCGGTGAACGAGCCTTGCGCGATCGCGAGATCGAGGTCGCGCACCGCCTCGACGCCGCCGTCGAAGACGCGGCGCGCTCCGCGGAGTTCGAGCGCTGATGCTGTCGTCGCGACGGGATTCATGCGGTGGCGTGCGTACCTTACACTCCACCGGCCATGATGGACCTCTCGCGCATCCGCACGATCCTCGCATCGATCGCATCCGTCGCGCTGACCGCGATGCTGCTCTCCGCCTGCGACGGCGGGCAGCCGGTCTCCTACGAGACCGCGCAGGGGGGCGCCGCTCCCGTGGAGCTCGCGAAGGTGAAGCTCCAGCTGAACTGGGTCGCGGAGCCGGAGTTCGGCGGCTTCTACGCGGCGCACGAGAAGGCGATCTACCAGTCCGAGGGCCTCGAGGTCGAGCTCGTGCAGGGGAGCGCCGACATCCCCGCGCCGCAGCTCGTCGCGACCGGCAAGGTCGAGTTCGCCACGGTGGCCGCGACCCAGCTCGTCGAGCTGAACTCGCAGGGCGGCGACCTGGTGGCGCTGTACGCGGTCTACCAGACCAACCCGATGGGCGTCATGGTGCACGAGTCGTCGCCGTTCACGACGCTGATGGACCTCTGGCAGTCGGATGCGACGCTCGCGATCCAGGAGGGGCTCGCCGACTACGAGTGGCTGAAGCGCAGCTTCCCGAACGGCGCCCGCAAGATCGTGCCATACACGGGCAGCAATGCGCAGTTCGCGGCGGATCCGTCGCTGGCGTCGCAGTGCTTCGTCCCCGCGGAGCCGACCGCGCTCGCGCTGCAGGGCGTGAAGACGCGCGTCTTCATGATGTCTGACGCGGGCTTCAATCCCTACAACACGGTCGTGGTCACGACGCGCGCGTACTTCGAGCGCAACCGCGACCTTTGCGCGAGGTTCGTGAAGGCCTCCTCGCTCGGCTGGCGGGCCTACCTGAACGATCCGAAGGCGACGAACCGCACGATGGCCCGCCTCAACCCCGCGATGGCGGCCGAGGTGATGGACAAGGTCTGCGATGTCCAGGCACCGCTCATCCAGAACGACGACACGAAGCGCCTCGGGCTCGGCGGCATGCTCTTCGCGCGCTGGGACGAGCTCGTGAAGCAGCTCGACGAGATGGGGAAGCTGCGTGCGCGTCCGGACCCGCAGTCGCTCTACTTCTGGGATTCGGCGACCGATTCCGCGCGGTGAGCGATGGACTCGACGCGCGTCATCCTGCATGTCGACATGGACGCGTTCTACGCGTCGGTCGAGCAGCGCGACGACCCAGCGCTGCGCGGCCGGCCGGTGCTCGTCGGCGGCCGCGAGGGGCGCGGCGTCGTGTGCGCGGCGAGCTACGAGGCGCGGCGGTTCGGCTGCCGGAGCGCGATGCCGATGGGCCAGGCGCTGAGGCTCTGTCCCGACGCAGCGGTCGTCCGGCCGGACTTCGCGAAGTACACCGCGGCCTCGCGTGCGATCCGGGAGATCTTCGGACGCTACACGCCTGAGATCGAGCCGCTTGCGCTCGACGAGGCGTTCCTCGACGCGACGGCGTCGCTCGCGCTCTTCGGCTCGGGGCGGCGGATCGGCGAGGAGATCCGCGCCGCGGTTCGCGCGGAGCTCTCGCTCACCTGCTCGGTGGGGGTGGCCCCGAACAAGTTCTGCGCGAAGATCGCGAGCGACCTCCGCAAGCCCGACGCCCTTGTCGAGTTCCACCAGGACACGCTCGTCGAGACGCTCGCTCCGCTCGACATCGAGCGGATGTGGGGCGTCGGTCCGGTCGCCGCGGCTGCGCTCCGCGCACGCGGCTACGCGACCTTCGGCGATCTCCAGCGCGCGGGCGAGGCTCGGCTCGTCGCGGATTTCGGCGACGCCGGCAGGAGCTGGCACCGGTTGGGCCGTGGGATCGACGACCGGGATGTGGTGGTCGACCGAGAGGCGAAGTCCGTCGGCGAGGAGGAGACTTTTCCCGTCGATGTGGCGAGCCTGGCCGAGATCGAGGCGCGGCTGGTGTTGCAGGCGGACGAGGTCGGCCGCCGCCTGCGTGCGAAGCGGCTGTTCGCCCAGACGGTGGCGATCAAGATCCGCTTCGCGGACTTCGCGACCCACACGCACGCACGGACCCTCGCGACGCCGACCGATCACACGCACGAGCTGCGCGAGTCGGCGCGGGCGCTGCTCGCCGAGTTCGCGCGCCGCGAGTGGCGTGCGGTTCGGCTCTGCGGCTTCGCGGCGAGCCGCGTGACCGGCACGCAGGGCCAGCTTCCGCTCTTCGACGACGGGAAGCGCGAGCGGCTCGCGACGCTCGACGACCTGCGCGACCGGATCCGCGCGCGCTTTCCATCCTGACTTGGTGCCTGGCACGTGCCGTGCAGTGCCAGGCACTAGACGGCACGTGCCAGGCACCAGGATCGACCGCGGGCTCCACGGGGCTCCGCCGCTGCGGTCCGCCCGCGGAGCGCGTGCCTGGCACGTGGCGGTCAGTGCCAGGCACTGCACGGCACGTGCCTGGCACCGTCAGATGAGGTCGGTGGCGGTCGCGATGCCCAGCGGAGTCTCGTCCGCGCGGCCCCGTTCGGTGAGGATCACCGCCTCGAGTCGCGGATTGCGCGCCCAGAGCGCGAGTGCGTCTTCCACCGACGCGTCCTTGGCGAGGAGCGCGTACTCGTCCTTCCGGTGGTCGCGCGCAAGCACCTCGCCGACGCTGACCGACGCGATTGTGCAGATGATGCGCTCGCCGTCCGACAGCTGGATCTCGCTGTCGAGCGTTCCTCCGCCTGAGCGCGCCTGGCGCGCGAGGTGCGGCAGTGCGCACGCGTCGATGTCGTGCGATGCGATCCAGCGCACGATTCCCGAGGCGGTGAGGAGGGCGATGATCCTCCCGTCGCGCCGCACGGGAAACCGCACATATCCCTTCTGCTTGACGAGCGCGAGCACATGCCCGACCCGGTCGTCCACGCTGACGCAGATCACATCCTTCGCGGCCAGGCTCCGCAGCGGCGCGGGCTTGCGCAGCTCCTCGTCGATCGCCTCGAGCTGCGCCACCGTCGCATGCGTCGGCACGGCGATGTACTCCGCGTCGCCGGTGCGGTTGTGGACGATGGCGTTGCGCAGCTCGCCGGCCTCGAGCAGGAAGTCGAGATGCCGGCCGAAGTGCCGGCGCTCCGCCGAGACCTGGCGCACGCAGGCTGCGAATCCACGGCGTCGACCTTCACGCGGCTCGTTGAGAAGCCGCTGCATCTCCCGGTCGATGCGGTTGTAGGCCGCCTCGAAGCGGTCGATGCGCGCCCGCTCCTCCGAGGTCGTCTGTCCGTTGATGCGTGGCTCGTTCGTCATCGTGGCGGCTCCTTCCGGTCGTTCCTGCGCATGGCATCTTCTGCCGCCCTCCGGAGCGTGTCGAGTCGGGACCTGAACCCGTCTCCGCCGAGCGTCGAGTCGAGTGCGGCGAGCCGGTTGATCCGGGCCACGACATCGGAGGCCCGTCCCGGCATCGCCGAGAGGATCTCGAGCTGCCCGCACTGTGCGGCCCACCAGACGCCGTCGCGCGTCTCGGCCCGCAGCGGCGCGAGCGCCCGGAGGATCTCAAACGCACGCTCCGGATCGCCGTCGGCGCCGCGCATGCGGAGCGCCTCGGCATGCAGCAGCGTGCTCTCCCGATCGGATTCAGGCGCAGCCGATGCGATGCGCACGGCGTCGTCGGGTCGCCCCGCAGCGATCGCGACGAGCGCCTCTCCTCCGGCGCCGAGCCCAGCGGGGGAAAGCGGCGCGAACGGGGCGAGCCGCCTGCAGGCCTCGGTGATGGGCCGGCCGGCACGCATGTCGGCAATCGCCGCGTCGACGCCTGACTCGGCCGCGGCTCCGACCAGCGCGCGGATCTCCGCGTTTTCGCGTGCGAGGCTCGCGAGCCCGGACGGCGCCCCGAGCGTTCGCGCGGCGCGCGCGGCGAGGTCGAGCCAGAGCGCAGCGGCGCGTGCGTGCGTGCGCGGTTCGGCCGCCCGGACGGCGAGCACGCGGCTGATCGAGCGAATCGCCTCCGCCTCCCGCGCCATGCGCGCGAGCATGGTGGCCCGCACGAGCTCTGCGCGCGCGGCCTCTCCGTCCGATAGGGGCGACCGCGCCAGGCTCTCCGCGCGACCTCCGATCGCGGCGGCGTCGGACTCCCGCGACCGAGCGGCCTCGATCTCGAGCATGCGCAGCGCTCGTCGCTCCCGATTGGCATCGGACGCAGGGACGCTCGCGAGCGTCCGCGACGCGAGCGCCGGGTCCGGCGAACTCCATCGAGGGAAGAGCGCGCGGTCGATCCGCTCGAACATCCAGTCCTCGGAGGCGGGATCCGCGCTGAAGCGCCGTCCCGCGACCGCGAGCGCCGCGTCAAGCGCGACCTCGCCGCCCGCGCTCCGATCGGCGGCGGAGCGCGAGAGATCGAGGGCGACACCGAGCGCAGCGCGGCCGACCGCGGGGTCCTCGGCCGAGCTCGCGAAGGACGCAAGCAGCAAGCCGGCGTCCACCGTGCGTCCACCGCCCGCGAGAACGCGGGAAAGGGGAATCGCGAGCCACTCCGCAGTGGGTGGATCGCGCGCGATCGAAGCGAGCTCGTCCGCGCGCGCGGCGAGCATCGCCTCGGCGTCGGGATGGACGGCGGCGAGCGCAAAGACGACGAGAGGGACCTGCGCATCGCTCGCGATCGCCTGTCGGTCATCCGCATCGAGCCGTGCCGCCGCGGCGGCGACCGCCGATCCCGCTCGGCGCTCGCCGGCGGTCTCGAGACCCGCGGAGCGCACGAACCGCTCGAGCCCGGTCGCCGCGGCGGCTGCAGACTGTCCGCGCGCGCGGCGCGCGCGCCACTCAGCGAGGGCTGCGAGCATGGTCGCCGACGCGTCCCTCCCGGGTGCGGGCGGAAACGCGGCGGCGGCATCGCCCGCCTGCCACGCGACGACCTCGGCCGCGAAGCGCAGCAACGGATCGCCGCTCGTCCCCGCGATCGCGAGCAGCCGTGCGCGGGCATCGCGGTCCAGTCCGTCCGCGCCGGCGCGGGCCCGCGCGAGCGCGAGGACTGCCGCGACCGAGGGCGGCACGCGCAATTCGCTGCGCGCGGCCTCGTCGAGGAGTCTCCGCGCCCGCGTCCAGTTCGCGCCGGAGCGGTCCTCGCGCGCGAGTTCGGCCTGTGTCGCCGCGGCAATGCCTGCGAGCAGCCGAGCCCTGAACACGACCGGATCGGTCGCGAGTTCGGCCGACGGCGCGAACGCGCCCGCGAGCCGCGCGTCCGAGAGCGCGCGCTGTGCCTCGTCGACGACCGCGCCGATCGCGCGTCGCTCGTCCGGCGTGAGCAGGCCGACCGCGATCCGCGCGTCGCTTCCGTCCGCGGCGAGACGGCGGAGCAACAGATCCTCGGCGCATTGCAGGAGGAGCTCGCGCGCGCACCCGGCACTCTCGGCATCCGGATCGCTGATGCTGTCCGCGATCGCCTTCCGGCCTCGCGCGAGCGCATCCTCGACCGCGGCGAGTCCGGCACCGGTCGTGGCACCGCGGCGAGAACGAACCGCGTCCTGCGCGAACCGCGCGAACTGCGCCGTGAGCGCGCGTCCGGGCGCCGTCGCGGCTCCGGAGAGGCGAGCTGCATCGCCGGCGGTCTCCGCCTCGCGCATCGCCAGGATCGCTGCAAGCGCGGACTCGCGCGCGCCGTCGCCGGACGCGATCGCTGTGGTCCCGCGGAGTCCTGCCGTCGCAGCCTCTGCCGGGGCGGCGCACGCTGCGGCGACTGCCAGCGCGCATCCGGCGAGCCCCGTCATCGGCCGCCTCCGAACGCGACCATCCGGTACCCGGCACCCCGCACGGCGTCGAACACGGCGACCACATCCTGCCACGGCAGCTCCGGCTCCGGCGCGATGCGCACGGGGTGCTCGGCGGCGAACAGTCCTCCCGGCGTGTCGGCCGTGATCAGCGCGTCATGGAGGATCCGGGACAGCTCGGCTGCGTCTCGCGGCTGCGCGAGTCCGCCCGAGAGCCGGATCGACGGCCGCCCGCCCGGGCCCGTCGCGACCCGAACCACGATCGGCTCGTCCTCGAGCTCGAACGCGCCGGTGGTGGGTGCGTCGGGGGCGGACGCCGCCGGCTCGGTGCGGAGGAGCCGCTCCTCGACGCCGAGCCCGCTCGTGAGCAGGAAGTAGACCAGGAGCAGGAAGACCACATCGATCATCGGCGTGATCGTCAGCGCGAGACGCGCCGGGGCGGGCAGCGATCGCGCGCCACCGCGGCGATGCCTCCTCAGCGGGGCGTGGACATCATCCGCCATCGCGCGCCTCCTCGGCCACGACGAGGTCGAGCCGCGGAAGCGCTCCGCCGCCCGCGCTCCGGGCAGCCGCCGTCGCGGCGCGCATCGCCGGCTCGATCCACGCGTAGTGGGTCGAGCGGTCCGCGCGCAGGCGCACCGCGAGTCGCGGGTTCCTTCGGTACGCCTCGGTCAGGGTCTCCGCGAGCCGCGCGATCCCGTCCGCGGTCGGAGGTGCCACCGTTCCCGCGCACGCATACCCCGCTGCGCCGCCGCCCTCGCCGGGCACGATGTTGACGACGAGCCGCGACTCCTCCCGCGGCCGCGTCGCCGACCCGGCGGTCACGGACGCGAGCTCCATCGGAACCTGCTCCGAGCTCGAGATGCGCGAGACGAGCACGAAGAAGACGATCAGCAGGAAGGAGACATCGATCATCGGCGTGAGGTTCGCCTCGATCGCCGCGAGGGGAAACCGCCGTCGGCCGCGCGTCATGCCTCGCGCCCCGACCCGCGGGACCGGAACGGCTCGAGCATCGCATCGAGCTCGGCCAACGCCTCGTCGGACGCGGCGATCGCGCCGTTGCGGACCATCGCGTACGCGCTCGTCGCCGGAATCGCCACCAGGAGACCCCAGAAGGTCGTCACGAGCGCGGTGCCGATGCCGCCGGCCAGCAGCACCGGATCCGCCGCGCCGCCCGACGACGCGATCGTCTGGAACGCCACGATCATGCCGTAGACCGTTCCGAAGAGGCCGATCATCGGGGCCACCTGCCCGAGCACATTGAGCTTCTCGAGTCCGCGCAGGCGTCCCGCGAGCAGCTCGTCCGCGCGCTGCTCGGCCGCGCGCAGCATGGCGTCCGCGCCGTCGGGCGCATGCGCGAGCGCACTCGCCGCGATGCGCGAGAGGTCGTCCTCGCCGCGCTGCGCGCGCTCGATCGCGTCTCGATACCGCCCCTCGGCGAGCAGCCCGGCAAGCGCGCTCGCCGATCCGGGCGAGACGATCCCCGCGCGCCGGTTCGCGCCGACGGCAAGCGAGATGAGCACGATGTTCGCGACGCTCATCGCGACGAGCAGCCAGATCATCACGCTGCCGAGCCATTCGAGCGAGCCGTCGCCGTTGAGGGAGTAGAAGAAGATGCTTCCGTTCATGGTCGTCTCGGTGATTGCGGGGGAGTGTCGCGGGCGGGGGCGCCCGCCGCGTCGATCGAGCTCTCGGCGCGCGGGATGAACCGGAACCCGCCCGGACCGAAGTGCTCCGCGGCGACGGCCTCGAGCGCACCGCCCGGATCGGGCTCGAGGAACTGGATGCACTGGATGGTCGCGCGGCGCAGGCCGGTCGCCGGGTCGCGCGGATTCAGCTTCTCGAGGAGCGCGAGCAGCGAGTCGCGGTCGAGCTCATGGCTCGCCGGTCCGGTCACGGTGGACGACAGGAGAAAGATGCAGTCCGCGCCCGAGCGCAGCGCGAGCGCGAGCGCCTCGACCGGACTCGACCTACCCGAGGGCACGACGCCCTCGCGCAGCCAGCGCACGGCATCCGCGCGCGCGGCCCGGCTCGCCGGCCGCAGTCCGGCGCCCCCCTCCGGCGCGACCGCACCGTCCCTGCGGAAGCAGACGATGGAGAAGGACTGCGTCGGCTCGAGACGCGAGAGCGAGCGCTCGACCTCGTCGACGATCGACGGGAATCGACCCACCATGGATCCAGACGCGTCGACCACATAGGCGACCCGGGTTGCGTTCCCCGCCACGAGTCCCGCGAAGGTCGCGCCGACCCGCGGAGGCGTCGCAGACCCCGTCACGCCCTCGGGATCGGTCGCTCCGAACCGGCGCGCGAGGGCGTCAAGCTGCGGATGTCCCGCGCTCCCACGCTCGAGTGCGCGCAGCCGCTCGACGATCGCCGGATCGGGCGTCGAGTGAGGCGCTCCGGCAGGCGCCGAATCGGATGTCGACACGCGATCGGACTCCGGGCGCATGGGGCTTCCGGCGCTCGGCGCGGGATCGCGGAAATCCGCGGCGAGCACCACCGGAAGCTCCGTCTCATCCTTCGACCGCGCGACTCCCCATGCCGTCCCGAGGATGACCGCCGCGATCGCGCCATGCATCGAGAGCGACAGCAGCAGCCCGCGCCACGCTCGTCCGTGCCCCGGGGCCGCCGATTCGATTCGAGGGTTCGCCGTGCGCCCTTCCATGGAGCCCATCCTAGAGGCGAATTCGCGCGGCGTGCAGCGATCGCACGCTCGCCCACACGAAGGGCCCGCTCACTCGCCCTCGTCGCCGCCGCCGCCTCCGCCGCCGCCCTTGCGGAAGACGAGCGAGTCGAGGCTGAAGGCGCCGGCGCCGCCGAAGGTGATCCCAAGCGCGAGGGTCGCGACCAGGATGAGGCTGAGCATGCTCGTCCGCATTGGCACGGTGGTCGCCCAGAGATCGCCCCACGCGACGCTGTGAAGTCCGTTCAGACCGAACAGCGCGATCGCCCAGAACGCGATGCCGCCCGCCCAGACGCGGCTCATGAGTCCGATGAGGAGCATTCCGCCGCCGATCAACTCGAAGATCGCGACGACCCACGCCGCGATGTACGGCTTCGGCATCCCGCGCTGGTCGAAGTCGAGCGTGAGTTCATGGAGCGACCGCGCCTGCAGGACGCCCGTCGGGTCGGCCTTCAGGGGTTCCTCCGCGGCGCCGAGGTGGACGAGCGCTTCCTGCTGTCCGCGCGTGACCGGAGAGCTCACGCCGAGCTCGCGAAGGCGCTCCGCCTGGGTTCCGCTGAACTCCGTCCAGTTCATCGCGTGGTGCCAGCCGCTCGGGACGAACGCGAGAAACAGCAGGATCCGCGCGAGGAGCGGGACGGCGTTCGAGGCGAAGTGGTGGGCTTTCTTGATCGCCAAGGCGTGGCGGCGCGGTCCATTTTGGGGTTGTCGGACCGAACCGTGCCTCATGGATCGGCTCGCCGGCCCGACTTCGTACAATCTCGGACTCCGCGGGCGTGGCGGAATTGGCAGACGCACGGGATTTAGGTTCCCGTGGGCTCAACACCCGTGCAGGTTCAAGTCCTGTCGCCCGCATTGATTCGAACGGCTGACCTCCCATGTGGACCCCGCAGTCTTGGCGCAACCATCCGTCGACCCAGCAGCCGGTCTACCCGGACGCGGGCGCGCTCGATCGGACGCTTGCAGAGCTGCGCGGCCTGCCGCCGCTCGTCACGAGCTACGAGATCGAGGCGCTGAAGGCGCAGCTCGCGGACGCCGCCCGCGGCGAGCGCTTCATCCTGTGGGGCGGCGACTGCGCGGAGAGCTTCGCCGACTGCAACTCCGCCACGATCGCGGCGAAGCTGAAGATCCTGCTCCAGATGAGCCTGGTGCTCGTGCACGGGACGCGCAAGCCCGTGACGCGGATCGGCCGTTTCGCCGGGCAGTATGCGAAGCCGCGCAGCGCGATGGGGGAGGTTCGCGACGGCGTCGAGCTTCCGAGCTTCCGGGGCGACAATGTGAACCGCCCCGAGTTCGAGCGCGAGGCCCGCACTCCCGATCCGAGGCTGCTCCTCCGCGGCTACGAGCGGAGCGCGCTGACGCTGAACTTCATCCGAGCGCTCATCGATGGCGGATTCGCCGATCTCCATCACCCGGAGAACTGGGACCTCGCGTTCGTCAAGCACGCTCCCCTGGCGGCCGAGTACCAGCGCATGGTCGACGCGATCGGCGAGTCGCTGCGCTTCATGGAGACGCTTGCGGGCGGGCGCATCGCGGCGATGCAGCGGATCGACTTCTACACGAGCCACGAGCTCCTTGTCCTCGAGTACGAGGCCGCGCTCACCCGGCAGGTCCCGAGGCGCGAAGGGTGGTTCAACCTCTCGACGCACCTGCCCTGGGTCGGGATGCGCACGAATGCCCCGGAAGGGGCCCACATCGAGTTCTGCAGGGGGATCCGAAATCCCGTCGGCGTCAAGGTCGGCCCCGCCACGACGGCGGAGTCGCTGACTCGGACGCTGCGCACCCTCGCCCCCGAGAACGAGCCCGGCCGAGTCGTGCTGGTCACGCGGTTCGGGGCGCATGAGATCGGCCGTGGGCTTCCGCCGCTGCTCCGAGCCGTGCGGGACGCGGGGCTCTCCGCCGTCTGGGTCTGCGACCCGATGCATGGAAACACCGAGACGGTCGTTCCGACTTCGGGACCATGGGCCGGAAAGAGCGTCAAGACGCGCAAGTTCGGGCACATCCTCGCTGAGGTCGAGCAGGCGTTTGAGATCCACCGGGTGGAGGGCACGGTCCTGGCCGGAGTGCATGTCGAGTTGACCGGCGAGGAGGTCACGGAGTGCACCGGCGGCGCCCGCGGGATCTCCGACGACGACCTCGCCCGGGCGTACCGGTCGCAGGTGGACCCGCGTCTGAACTACGAGCAGGCGCTCGAGCTTGCGATGCTCATCGCGCGGCGCGCGCGCTGACCCGATCGCGGTGCACGGCACGTGCCGTCCAGTGCCAGGCACTGACCGGCACGTGCCGTGCACCGCGGCTCCGCGACGGATTGCCTGGCGGCGCCTCGTGTTCGCCGCGCCGAGCTCGGAGCCCGGCACGTGCCGTCCAGTGCCTGGCACTGACTGGCACGTGCCGTGCACCGTATACTCCGCGCCCTATGTCGCGCAGACGCGTCGTCATCACCGGTCTCGGGCCGGTCTCCGCCCACGGGCTCGGGATCGAGCCGCTCTGGTCCGCCCTCTGCGAGGGGCGCTCCGCCCTCGCGCCGATCCGGGCCTTCGACGCGCGCGGTTTCGCGGCCGCAAGCGGCGGCGAGCTCCCCGCGAGCTTCGATGTCAAGGAACTCGTTCCGAAGAGCTACCGCAAGGCGACCAAGGTCATGGCGCGCGACATCGAGATCGCCGTCGGCGGCGCGCTGAAGGCCGTCACCGACGCGGGTCTCCGCACCCGCGGGACCGATCCCGACAACCCGCCCACCATCGCCCCGGACCGCTGCGGCTGCCACATCGGCGCCGGCCTCATCGCGGCGGACCTCGATGAGCTCACCGCCGCGCTCTCGACCTCGAAGGACGGGGCGGGGCGATTCGATCCGGGCCACTGGGGCCAGCAGGGAATGCAGGAGCTCACGCCGCTGTGGCTTCTCAAGTACCTGCCCAACATGCTCGCCTGCCATGTGACGATCATCCACGACTGCCAGGGGCCATCGAACACGATCACCTGCAATGAGGCGTCGAGCGGCCTCTCTCTCGCCGAGAGCCAGCGGGTCATCGAGCGCGGCGCCGCCGACGCATGCCTCTCGGGCGGAGCGGACACCAAGCTCAACCCCATGGCGTACCTCCGTCAGGAGCTCGCCGGCCGGCTCGCGAAGTGCACGGTCGACGAGGATGCGACGCGCAAGGTCAAGCCATTCGATCCGTCCTCGCCGGGCGCGCTCGTCGGCGAGGGTGGTGGCATCCTCGTCGTCGAGGCCGAAGAGACCGCGAAGGCCCGCGGCGCCCGCATCCACGCGGTGCTTGCGGGGACCGGCGCCTCCCAGAGCTGGTGCGACGACACGGTCGGTCTTGTGCCCGATCCGACCGGCGAGTCGCTCGCCGATGCGATCCATGCGGCGCTCCGCGACGCGGGTCTCGGCGCGTCCGACATCGACGCGATCATCCCCTACGGCTGCGGCGTGCCTGCGATCGACGCCCTCGAGACGAAGGCGCTCGAGCGCGTCTTCGGGGAGAGCCTGCCGTCGAAGCCCATCGTCACCCTGTCGCCGTCGATCGGCGCCACCGTCGCCGGCTTCGGCACGATCGCCGTCTCGGTCGCCGTGAAGTGTCTCGCCGAGCAGCGCCTCCCCGCGCGGCTCAACAGCGTCTCGACGCCAGGCCTGCTCGCCAGCGCCGCGCCGAGCGAGGCGCGCGCGCTTCGCAGCATCCTCGTCTGCACGCCGAGCCTCGGCGGACAGAACAGCGCCGTCGTCATCTCCCGGGCCACCGCATGAGCACTTCCATGAACAACGCGCAGGGGCGCAAGCGCATCGTCGTGACCGGCATGGGCTGGATCACGCCGCTCGGCCACGACATCGACCCCGTCTGGCGAAGGCTCCTCCGCAGCGAGAGCGGCATGGGTCCGACCACGCGCTTCGACGCGCGGACCTTCCCCACGAACTTCTGCGCCGAGGTCCGCGACTACGCGATCGACCGTTTCGTGAAGGACGCCCGCGTGCATGCGACGGCCGGCCTCAACTCGCAGTTCGCCCTCGGCGCGGCATGCCAGGCGTGGAAGCAGTCGGGCCTGGGCGGCTTCGCCGGTCTCGACCGGAAGCGCGTCGGTCTCTACCTTGGCGCCGGCGAGGGCGTCCTCGACTTCGACAACTACGCCGCCGCGAACCTGGCCGGCTGGAACGCCGCCGAGCGCAAGGTCGACGGCGTGCCGTGGGCCGACACGGCGCACCGCGTCCTCGAGAAGATGTGCGAGGTCGAGCAGGAGCCCAACATGCCGCTCGCCCACCTCGCGCGCGAGTTCGGCATCCGCGGACCGGCGCTCAACTGCCTCACCGCATGCGCCGCGAGCACCCAGGCGATCGGAGAGGCGTACAGCCTGATCCAGCGCGGCGACGCCGATGTCATGATCTCCGGTGGCACGCACACGATGATCCATGTGCTCGGCGTGACCGGCTTCAACCGCCTCACCGCGCTCTCGACCTCGAAGGGCGATCCGACGAAGGCCTCGCGCCCGTTCGACGCCACGCGCGACGGCTTCGTCATGGGCGAGGGCTCGGGCATGATCGTCCTCGAGAGCCTCGAGCACGCGCTCGCGCGCGGCGCGACGCCCCTTGCGGAGGTCGCGGGCTACGGCTCGAGCGCCGACGCGTTCCGGATCACCGACATCCATCCCGAGGGCCGTGGCGGCGCAGCGTCCATGCACATGGCGCTCGCCCAGGCTGGAATCGACCCGCTCGCCCGTCGCGCCGACGGCCGCGCCGCGATCGACTACATCAGCGCGCACGGCACGGGCACGAAGGAGAACGACTCGATCGAGACGAAGGGCGTCAAGCGCGTCTTCGGCGAGAACGCGAAGGACATCCCCATGAGCTCCATCAAGAGCATGATGGGGCACCTCATCGCCGCAGCCGGCGCGGTCGAGTTCATCACCTGCGTCCTTGCGATCCGCGACGGCATGCTGCCGCCCACCATCAACTACGGCACGCCCGACCCTGCGCTCGACCTCGACTATGTGCCCAACACGGCGCGCGCGGCAAAGGTCGACATCTGCCTCTCGAACTCGTTCGGGTTCGGCGGGCAGAACGACACGCTCGTCGTGAAGCGGTTCGCGTGACCGCCCGAGTCGGCCCGTGCCGCTTTCCGAGGCACATCGGGCGTAAGCCCCACTCGCCCATGGGTTTGCCTTAACACGCGACCGCGGAATTATTATGAAGGATTATGAAGGAAAGGTTAAGCCCGCGAGCCGATTGTTGCGGGCATGAAACCGTGCGCACCCTTCGCCGTGGTTTTCGCCTGCATCTCCGCGGGCCTCGCCGTCCAACCCACGCTCGCAGTGCCGCCCCGACTCGTCGGCTGGGGTGACCGCGGATTTTCGAATGTCGATCGTGCAGGACCGGCCCGCCTCGTCGCGGCAGGGCAGGGGCACACCGTGATCGTCCGCGCCGACGGCGTCGTGAGCGCGTTCGGTCGAGGCGGCGCGCAGATCTCGGTGCCCGAGGACCTCGACGGCAGCGCGGTCGCGCGCATCGCCTGCGGCGTCTTCCACAACATCGTCCTTCTCGACGACGGCTCGATCCGTTCGTTCGGACTGAACCACGACCACCAGTGCGATCTTCCCGACTGGGGCGTGCCGATCGCGGACGCCGCGGCGGGCGCGTACCACTCCGTGCTCCTCGATGCGGCGGGACTGGTCCGCGCGTTCGGGGCCAATGACTTCGGTCAGTCGCAGGTTCCGGACGACCTCCCGCGCGCCATTGGCGTCGCCGCGGGCTATCGACACAGCGGGGCGGTCACTGCGGCGGGAGCCATCCGCTGCTGGGGCTACAACACCCACGGCCAGTGCAACACGCCCGCCGGGCTGGGCGCGGCCACGGGGCTCTCGATGGGCGAGAACCACACGACGGCGCTCCTCGTCGGCGGCACGGTGCGATGCTGGGGCCGCAGCGAGGATGGCCAGTGCGCCGTGCCGGCCGACCTCGCCGGCGTGGTGCGCATCTCGGCGGGAGGCCGGCACAACCTCGCGCTCACCGAGGCTGGGCTCCTCGTGGCCTGGGGCGACACGCGCTTCGGAATCTCGACCGTGCCGAGCAACCTCGGCAAGGTGGTCGATTTCGCGGCTGGCGGCGGCCACAATGTGGTCCTCACCGCCGACGGCGTCGTGCACCGGTGGGGATGGAACGACTTCGGGCAGGTCAACATGCCCGCGTCTCTCGCCGGGGTCTCGACCGTGAGCGTCGGTCGGTACCACACGCTCTTCCTGCGCGATGACGGCAGCGTGGCGGGCGCGGGCTACGACGGAGCCGGCCAGTGCACGCCGCCCGAGGGCCTCGCGGCGGTCGTCGAAATCTCCGCAGGCTGGATGCACAGCGCGGCGCGGACCGCGTCCGGCGCGGCCGTCTGCTGGGGCAGCGACTCCGCCGGGCAGTCGACGGTGCCTTCCCAGCTCGGGTCGGTCCTGCGCGTGGTGGCGGGCGGATACCACACGCTCGCGCAGCGTGCCGACGGCACGCTTGCCGCGTGGGGCGACGGGTACTCGCAGCAGACCGAGATCCCTTCGTCGCTCGGCGCTCCCATCGAGTTCGACGCCGGCGGCTATCACAACGCCGCCGTCCGCGCCGACGGAACGGTCGTCTGCTGGGGCAACAACTCGCTCGGCCAGTGCGAGGTGCCGGCCGGACTCACGCAGGTCTCGGAGCTGGACTGCGGCGGCTACCACACCGTCGCAGTGCGTGCGAACCGGTCGGTCGTCTGCTTCGGCGACAACCTGGACGGCCAGTGCGATGTTCCCGCGGATGTCGGCCGGGTCGCGCTCGCGCGGGCCGGACGGCGCCATACGGTGGCGCTGCGGCTCGACGGCACGGTGCGCATCTGGGGCGCCAACGACGAGCAGCAGCACGATGTGCCCGCGTTCGTCGGCGGCGTCGATGGCGCGCGGATCCTCGATCTCTTCGCCGGCGGCGAGCGTGTGGTCGTGCTCATCGAGGGCAAGCCCGCGTTGGCGGGCGATGCGACCGCCGACGGCGCCGTGGATGCGCGCGACCTGACGGCGGTGCTCGCCGCGTGGGGCTCGTGCGGCGACACCGAAGTGTGTCCCGCGGACCAGACCGCCGACGGCGAGGTTGGCGCGCCCGATGTGACGGTCGTGCTCGCGAACTGGGGTCGCGCCCGCTGAAGGCTTGCGGTAGCCTGACTCGATGACCGCGCGCGGCCGCTCGCCCATTCCCGCGACCGCCGCCGTGCTCGGCGTGGTGTTTGGCGCGGGTGCGCTCGCAGCCGCCTTCCTGCTCGCGGCGCTGCCGCCGGCCGCGAGGCCCTCGCTGCCCGCCGATCCGGTCGCGCGAGGCGAGGCGTTCGAGCAGGCGCTTGCCGCGGCGATGACCTCGATCCGGAATCCCGGCGAGGAGTGGGCGATCTCGATCGACCCTTCGGACATCAACGCCTGGCTCGCGACCCGCCTCCCGCGCTGGATCGAGCACGACGCCGGCCTCGCCGACTTCGCGCCCGCACAGTCGGTTCGAATCGCGTCACTCGACGGCACCCTCATCCTCGAGGACTCCGCCCGCGCGAGCGGCGATCCGGTCGTGTCGCTTCCGGTCGCGCCCGCGCTTTCAGAGAGTCGCCTGACCCTCGCGATCGGCACGGCGCGTGTCGGCCGGCTTCCGGTGCCCGGTCTCGCCAGTGCGCTTGCGGCCCTTCTGCGGGAGTCCCTCGACGACCTCGCCGCCGGCCCCGCCCGGATTCGCCTCGCGGACGGCCGGCTCGTCGAACTGCGCGGGATTTCCTGCGAGCCGGGGCGGATCGCGCTCCTCTTCGCGACCCTGCCCGCAGCCTCCCCTTGACCCGCGCCCCGCGATACACTCGCCGCCCTTATGCCAGAGCTGACGATCAACGGCAAGAAGCACGCCTTCAGGCCCGGCCAGTCCATCCTGCAGGCAGCGCTCGACCAGGATGTCGAGGTTCCGCACTACTGCTACCACCCGGGTCTCTCCGTGGTCGCGAACTGCCGGATCTGCCTGGCCGAAGTCTGGCAGCCGAATGCGAAGACCGGCAAGCTCGAGCCGTTCCCGAAGCTCGTCCCCACCTGCCAGCAGCCCGCCGCGGACGGCATGGTCGTCTACACCGACAGCCCGAAGGCCGTCGCGAACCAGAAGGCGGTCATGGAGTTCCTCCTCATCAACCACCCGGTCGACTGCCCCGTCTGCGACCAGGCGGGTGAGTGCCATCTCCAGGACTACAGCTACCAGTACGGCCGAGGCCAGAGCCGCTTCACCGAGGCGAAGAACAAGCAGCCGAAGAAGGATGTCGGTCCGCATGTCCTCCTCTACAGCGACCGCTGCATCATGTGCACCCGGTGCGTGCGATTCACCCGCGAGGTGACCGGCACGGGCGAGCTCATGGTCGACGGCCGCGGCTCGACCGAGCAGATCGATGTCTTCCCCGGCATGGCGCTCGACAACGAGCTGTCGGGCAATGTGGTCGACCTCTGCCCGGTCGGCGCGCTCCTCGACAAGGACTTTCTGTTCCAGCAGCGCGTGTGGTTCCTCAAGAAGACCCCGTCGATCGACGGCATCACCGCGTCCGGCGACAATATCTCCGTCGAGCACAACGACGGAAGGGTCTACCGCGTCAAGCCGCGGACGAACATGGATGTCAACAAGTGGTGGATCACCGACGAGGTCCGCTACGGGTGGAAGTTCGTCCACGCCGAGAACCGCATCGCGATGCCCTCGATCAAGGGCCAGCCCGCGCTCGATCCGCTGAAGCCGATCGAGGGCTGGAACGCGGCCTTCGCGGCGGTCGACTCGGCCGTCAAGGGCGCGCAGAAGGGCAGCCTCGCGCTTCTCCTGAGCCCGATGCTCTCGTGCGAGGACGCTTACCAACTGGCGCGCTATGCGCTCTCGATCGACCCGGACGCGATGCTCGCGGTCGGTCCCGTGCCGTTCCATGGCGAGGACAAGACCTTCCCGGGCGGCTTCACGATCCGCGCCGAGAAGGCCCCGAATGCGCGCGGCGTGCGCCGCGTGCTCGAGGCGCTCGCCGGCGGCAGGCCTGTCGCGAACGCGCAGGGCTTCGAGAGCGCGCTCGCCTCGGGCAGGTTTTCCGCCGCGATCGTCACCGGCAACTACCCGTCCGACTGGGTCACGCCCGCGCTCGTCAAGGCGCTCGCCTCGGTCCGAACGATCGTCGCGATCGACACCCTGCCGAACGCGGTCACCGCGATGGCCTCCGTCGTCCTCCCCGGCGCGGTCTGGGTCGAGAAGGCGGGGTCCTTCGAGAACGCGACCGGACGCCTGCAGAGCTTCGAACAGGCGATCGAACCCGTCGAGCATGCCCGCAGCGAGGCGCAGATCGCTGTCGACCTGATGGCGTACCGGGCGGGCAAGCCCTCGGCCGGATACCGGGCGGCTGCCACGCGTGCCGAGATGGCCAGGGTCGCCGGCCTCGAGTGCATGGCCACCGCCGTCCACGCGCCGGAGAAGGCCGAGACGGTCGAGAGCGACATGGTCATGGTCGAGATCTAGAGGAGGGGAGCGGCCGTGAGGGAGTTCGGCTTTCAAGCCTTGGGTTGGGTTTGGTTGGTCCTGATTTGCACGCGGGTGCAAGATGGGTCATCGCAGGATCCGTCAAGGCTGTTGCGCGAGGACTGGTATCAGACCCCGCCTAGTTCCGGAACAACTTGGATAGAGGTGATTGAAAGGTACTGCCTGCCTTGCGACCCGGGGCTTCCGCCGCCGGATGCCCCTCTTCTGTGGAACGACAAGATGTTCCGGTCCACTTGGGCCGAGTATCAGAAGCGAGCCTCGAACACTGGCAAGTCGGCCGAGCAACTCCAGCGCGGGCAGGCATCCCTCGACAGGTGGAAGAAGTCCCGTGAGGCCGCGATCACGAAGTTGATGTCAAAACCGCATCCGGTCACCGTATATAGAGCGTGGGACGGCATTCGGCAGCGGCAGATGTACTTCTCATTGGGGGAGGGGCAGGAGCAACTCGAGCGAAAGCTCAGTATGAACAAGGTGTATGAAGTCAAGTGGGACCTCGGCAGACCATACGACGATCTGCAAGGGCGCCGGGCGACTATCTCAAGTCTCGTAGAGGATAAGCCAATTCCCTCTGAGTTTGCGCGATGGTCGGACGTGGAGCATCGATACGAGCCGCTCCAGTTTGGGGAAGCAAAGTTGCCGCGCCCGGGTCCTCCGAGGGTCTTCGCCACGAAAAAGCTCGGTGAGGTTGGCGATGGGCTCTATTCGTTCATCATTCCCGCGTCGTATCTTGGCGACGCGCTATCCGATCGTTTTCCATGGTACTGCGAGTA